>Ga0073936_10008233_pt1 | contig 13312 bp, 8 predicted proteins | sample AliMusrvi5mmetaG_FD_87041 | JGI IMG/M metagenome (GOLD analysis project Ga0073936, IMG submission 87041) | Freshwater lake bacterial and archeal communities from Alinen Mustajarvi, Finland, to study Microbial Dark Matter (Phase II) - Alinen... | ecosystem: Environmental > Aquatic > Freshwater >... | reverse complement strand
GTGTATGGGGGGACTGGAATGCGTCCGGTTCCGGGCGATTATGACGGGGATGGAAAGACGGAACTCGGTCTCTTCGATCCAGCCACATCGCAGTGGTTTATTCGGAAAAATGGTCAGATTTTGCGTTGGGCCTTCAATTGGGGATGGGCGGGCACAACGCCGGTGCAGGGCGATTTCAACCGGGATGGCTACGACGATTTCTCCGTATATGAATCGGCATCAGGGAAATGGTATATTCTCTCGTCCCGGGACAATAAGGTTTTGACGTCGGCTTTTCAGATGGGAACATCGACCATGATTCCAACTCCGGGAGATTATAATGGAGATGGTTTTCAAGATATTGCCGTATTCGATAAAAATGAGAGCAAATGGTATATCTGGTCAACAGGACAAGGCACGGCCTTGACGTGGGGCAACCAATGGGGCTTCACAGGTGCCGTCCCGATGGGAAGTCGCGGGAAGTAACGGATTGAATCGAGGAGGAATGGGGAGATGAGCAAAATCAGGTGGGCTTTGATGGCCGCAGGCTTGTTCGCCGGAGTGTTATCCATTCAGGCTGGACCTATGGGGGAAACCAATGTGTCCCCATCGAAATCTGTAACTCAAAATGCTTTGCCCCAAGCTACGGGTGGACCCGATGCGCTCTTTCTGGACCGCTTCCGGGTTTCGGCTTTAATTGAGGGCGGCAAGAAGTTTCGGGTTGGTTTTGTCGATTCGACCACCAGCAAAGCCTACCTCGTGGCGCAGGGGGATCCCTTTTTTGGATTTGTAGTGGAAGCTATGGATTATCAATCTGAGCGGGTCATCTTGCGCAAAGGAACTGCCCGGTACGGGTTAAGTTTAAAAGATGATCCCACGGCTCATGTGGTAATGGCATCCGCCCTTGCGGCCGCTCCCACTGATTCGGCGGCGATTCATCCGCCACCGGGCGAAATGACAGCGGGTAAAATCAAAACGCTTGAGGATTTCCTGGCCGAGCATCCTGATCTTCAGGTTTCCGAAGGAGCCCGTTATGATTTCCCCACCAACCAACCTCCCGCTCAAGGGTTGGGGGAGGGGATCGAATCGTTTCTTAAATTACATCCCGAACTGGAGGCCAACATCCAGACCGGCGCCGTGACAGGGTTGGGCCCGGGGATCGAAGCCGCCATGAAGGATCGACCTGACCTCATTGAAAAAGCGCGCGCCGAAGCGGCGGGTGAAGGACAGGGAATGGACGCGTCACTCGAGCGGATGGCACGAGAAGCCGGCATGCCTAAGCCGACGATAGCGACCAATCCGACTACTTTTGATGATTTTGTTCGCATGCATCCCCAGATGGGTCATTAGGATTCCCGCCTGTGTCATCAACCGCCGGCTTAACGGTGTCAATTGTCATTCCCGTGCTGAACGCGGCGGAACACTTGGCGTTACTGGCCCGGTTATTTCAATCCCAAAAGCCGGTCCCACCATTGGAAGTGGTGTTGGTTGATTCCGGCTCCACAGATGATACCCTGGCCTTGGCGAAGCAATTGGGCTTTATCACAACGACGATATTCCCCTTTAGCCATGGAGGGGCACGAAATCTTGGTGCCCGGCTGGCCCGGGGTGATCTGGTTGTTTTTTTGACCCAGGATGCCGAGCCGGCGGACGAGCGGTGGCTGAACCAACTTACCGCGCCGTTCCAGGATCCTCAGGTAGCCGGGGTGTATGGCCGGCAGTTGCCCCGTCCCGACGCCACTCCCTTGGAATGTCTCTTTCTGGCGCATCGTTTCCCAGCAGGGGAAGCACAAACCCGCCGCTATTCGGCCGAAAGCCCGATCGGATATGAGGAAGCATTTTTTTCCAACGTCAACGCCGCTGTCCGCCGGTCCGTTTTATTGGAGAATCCGTTTGACGAAACGTTGTTGATGTGTGAAGACCAGCAGTTTTCACGTGATGTCCTTCGCATCGGATACGCCGTAACGTATGCGCCGAATGCCCAGGTGATCCATTCGCACACCTATACGTTGCGGCGCTATTTCCAACGATATTTTGACAGTATCGTGGCTTTACGCCAGGTCTTTGGCGGGCGGTTTGGGCTGGGAACCAGTTCCCGGTTGGGGCGATCCTATGTTGGGCAGGAGGCCCGGACGATTCTCCGCGATCATCCTGGTTTTTTCTTCCGCTACGTCGTCCTGACCCTGGTGCGAATCGCCGCAACGTTGGCCGCTTTTGCCTCCCCGGTACTTCCCTGGCGAATCAACCGCGCTTTAAGCCTGCACCAGAAGTATTGGGAGGAGAACCAAGGCAACGTTAGAAGGCAGAAATCAGGCAATAGAAGTGGTTGAGCGACATGCTCCTAATTTCCCTCTCCCCGTATTAAAGGAAAAATCTGACATGTCGAATCTGGTCTATCTGGCGATCAATGCCTCTTATGCCCACACGATGTTGGCGGGATGGTTTTTGAAATCCAGCCTGGGTGTGAAGGATAAAGGCATCCAGTGGCGGACGGTTGAAGCGACCTCAGCGGATGATTCTCGAGCCCTCTTAGGTCGGATTCTGGATGCCCAGCCCGAGCTGCTCGCGGTTTCCGTTTATTTGTTTAATGCCGCCTCGGTCTATTCCCTCTTGCGCCGGCTGAAGATATGCCGGCCTGAATGCGTGGTAATCGCCGGTGGGCCGGAATTCTCAGGTGCCAACGAGGCAATTCTTCGACGGGAGCCGGCCTTGGATGTGGTGGTTCGGGGTGAAGGGGAACAAGTGATGGCCCGGTTTGTTGAAGTGTTTCGAGACAAGTCCTCATGGGGCGACATTCCGGGCGTATGCTTTTTGTCCGCCGGTATTTATCGCGATGGCGGATGGGCTGAACCGATGCAACCCCTGGATCGGATTCCCTCCCCCTATTCCGAAGAACTTACAGGATTTACAAAACCGTTCATTCAGTTGGAAACTTCCCGGGGTTGCGCCAATACGTGCGCTTTTTGTACCAGTGGGACCCGCCGTGGAGTTCGATTTTTCAGTTCAGCCCGAATCCGCACCGACTTGGAAGTTATCCGCCAACATGGAACCCGTCAGGTTCGGCTGGTCGATCGGACCTTCAATGATCCTCCCAAGCGAGCCATTGAACTGCTGACCCTGTTTCGTCAAGATTTCCCTGAGCTCTTCTTTCACCTTGAGATTGATCCAACCCGGGTAACACCTGAATTCGTTGAAGAGCTGCAGAAGTCTGAGCCGGGACATCTGTTTCTGGAAGTGGGTGTGCAGACTTTTCGGGCAGCGACCCTCGAATTGCTCGGGCGCCGGGGGACAGTGGCAGAAATACGACAGGGATTGGCCCTCCTATCTGCCGTGAAATCCATCGATTTACATGTGGATTTGGTGGCCGGACTGCCGGGTGTAAATTGGCCGAACATGCTACAGGATTTAAATGAGTTGACCCGGTTGGGTCCCCGGGAGATCCAGTTGGAAATATTGAAGGTATTACCTGGGACGGAATTGGAACGTCGGCGGGAGGAATGGGGAATTCAGGCCGCGGGGGATCCCCCCTATGAAGTGCTGCAAAGTCGGGAGATGACTCCGGCGAATCTGCTTCAAGTTCATCGTCTGTCGCGATTGGTCGATTGGTTTTACAATGTTGAAGCATTTCGGCCCCTGGTGTGTCAGGCGGTGGCTAAGGACGATGAATTTTGGCCCAAGTTGCTGGATTTCTTGGAGCAGGAAGGGTTAGTTTATCATTGTCCGAGCCTCGAAAATCGCTATCGACTGCTGGATTCGTATTGGCGCCGGGAGGGGAATGCCGTCTTGCGGCACGCTGTGCAATACGATTGGCTCAGACGCGGCTATAGTCCACAAAAAGGTATTGCACCCGGAGTGCCCTGGAAGGCTGAACTTCCAACGGATATCGTTCTCTACGAAGGTTTGCCCCCCGAAAAAGTTCATCGGATCGTTCACGCCGAGTTGGATCGGGACTATTTCTTTATCTATTGTAGCGGGGAAGGGCCGGAACGACCCGCTGCCGCAGTTTATGTTCGTGAAGACACCGAGAGAAAAAAATAAAAGGAATTCCCTTCCCTGCCCCTGGTGGGATAACGCAGGGGTGAGAGGGGTTAGCCCCACATTTCGGCGTTTACAGCTTCAGTCCAAAATGGCAGGATACGCACCCAATGAATGGCCCTCGCCGATCAGAAAAAATTGACTTGGCTTCAGATTCCCGCAATCTCTTTCGGGAGATTTGGGCGTATCGATTTGCCCTTTGGAATCTGATTCTTAAAGATTTTCGCGTTCGTTACCGCAACATGTCGTTAGGGATGATCTGGTCGATCCTCAATCCGCTCGTCATGCTGGGAGTTTTGGTCATCGTTTTTTCATACATCCGGCTGACGTCCCGTCCGGAAGAACACTTTGCAATTTTTTTATTGCTGGGCATGATTCCGTTCAATTTCTTTTCGATGACCCTGCCCCCATCGACGACTTGTATTCTGGATAATACGGCGCTGGTTAAAAAATTGATTTTCCCCCGACATATTCTGCCGTTATCCGTTGTTTTGGCTCAGATCATTCATGTGGTGATTCAACTCAGTTTACTGGCGATTTTTTTGGTGTTTTCGCGTGTTATGCCCAATCCCGCCTGGCTTTGGCTTCCGCTGTTGTTTCTGGTGGAACTTGGGGTGGTGCTGGGCTGCGCATTGATTTTGTCGGCGCTGAATGTTTATTATCGGGATACGCTTTATCTGGTTCAGTCCGCTCTGGCCATCCTATTCTGGTTCACGCCGATTTTCTACCCGTTGTCGGTCGTTAAAGTCAGTCTGAAGCCTTGGGTCTACCGGATCTATTTGTTGAATCCCCTGGCGGGAATTATCGATTCATTCCGACGGATTGTTTTGGAAGGGAAGGCGCCGGATGGGATGTCCTTGGGTATTGCAACCGGCGTGGCCGGACTGTTGATCGTGGTGGGATGGGCAATTTTCAGCCGGAAAGAACGGCTTTTTGCCGATAAGCTTTAGGCGGTGGTAGAAGAGATGACTACGAACCAAACACAGGCAGAGGCCCCACAGGCGCAGGCGGGACAACCCATCATCCAACTGAATGGGGTTGACAAGATGTTCCGGCTCAATAAGAAGAAGCCTTTCCTGGTACATGATGCGGTTCGGCGATTGTTGGGACGGGGAAAACGAGGTGAGGACTTTTGGGCGATCCGGGATGTCAGCTTATCGGTTTGGCCCGGGGAATCCCTGGCCGTGGTGGGCGGCAATGGAGCCGGAAAATCGACGCTGCTGAGTCTGATAGCCGGAACCATCTCCCCGACGCGGGGCCGGGTTACCATTTCCGGTCGAGTGGGGGCCTTATTGGAACTGGGCGCGGGATTTCATCCCGATTTGACGGGGCGGGAAAATGTTTATTTGAATGCCTCCCTGCTGGGCATTCAACGGGATGAAGCTGAGGCGCAATTCGAGCATATCGTGGCCTATTCGGAATTGCAGGAGTTTATCGATGTCCCCCTGCGAAACTATTCCTCGGGCATGCAAGTGCGCCTGGGATTTGCCGTGGCCATTCATATCCACCCCGAGATTTTAATCATGGATGAGGTCATGTCGGTGGGAGATCAGTCTTTCCAAATCAAATGTTCCCGGTCCATCCGCCAGTTCCAGGAAGAAGGGAAAACCATTTTATTCGTTTCGCACAGCCCCGGTCAGGTGTCGCAGTTATGCCGACGGGTGATCTGGCTGGACCATGGTCGGGTGAAGATGGAAGGGCCGACGAAAGAGGTGTTGGCGGCTTACCAGCAACAAGGTTAAAAGAAGTTAATTCAAGATCCTCAAGCGCTTTGCGCTTTACTCAGGATGAAAATTGTTTCGTTACCATTCCGGCGAATCAGCGTGGGTTCGAACGGTAGATTATAAAATGAGCGGCAATAGAGGAGCCACTCGATAAATTCCGGGGTATCCCAAACGTGGAAATGAATACTGTGATCGTTTCGATCCAACTGATCGATGGCCTCCTCGTTCCCCGGGGGGAGCCGGTGTGTGACTATTTCAACCCATTCCCGATAGTGATCCCGACGGGAGGCGGTTGGCCCATCCCTGTGATCCCGGATGAGATGTTCGATGGAGGTTGAAGGTCGATTCTGGTCGAAGGTGAACCGTTTGTCGGGGACGGCCATGAAAATCACGCCGCCGGGACGCAGAACCCGGAGCCAGTTTTTAAGCATTTTGATGGGATCCTGGGCATGTTCGATGAGATGATTGCCGATCACGAAATCCTGGGATTGATCAGCGAGAGCTTCAAGGGTTTCACCATTGGCAATGATTGAAACCGGCGCCAATTTCAAGTTTTTGAATTCGGCATAGTGCTGTTTAAGATCCGGAACGGACATGCGGTCGACGTAAATGGTCCGGGCTTTGCGAGGAAGGGGGAGGGGATTATGGAGGGCGCCGATTTCGATGCCGTTACCCTTAAGATAGGCCCAGGCGACTTGTTGTCGTGCACAGATCAGGCGGTAGGGCAAAATGGGGATAAGTTTTAAATAGAGACGATACTTAAGTTGGTCAATAAAATGCATACCCAATGGCTCCGGGCTATCGATGGCAGAACGGCGATTAAAGTACGGTGAAAAGGTGCATCTGTCGAATGAAAAGGGAATAGTATTTCCCCGGATCATTGTGAAGCGATAATCCAGGGATATATCCGCACTTTTTTGGGAGGGGTGTTGGCCGGCTTGGGATAATTGAGCCGGGCTATTCCGATCCCCCATTGGCCTTGTAGCCCAATAAACTCACGCGGAATGAGAAAAATCAGTTAATTCCGCGTGAAGCAATCGGTGTAATTATGCTACAATAGGGCCAGACAGAGGGGAAGGACGTGAGCTATGAATAGAACAAAATATGGGGTTCTGTGGGCCCTATTAATCCTGATAGGCGCGGGAGAGTTGTTTTTTGTAATGGAGGGACGTTCCGCCATTGTGCTGACCAGTCCTACCCAGGACGTTCAGATCGCCGAGGGATATGAATATGCCGCCCATGTCGCGGGAAATCCGATGAACATGGATCGGCTGCGGGATATCGGTTTCGATTATGGTTTGTATGAGCCGTCGGCCACCGGTGGGATCTGGTCGGCCCGGTCCAAGGATGCTACGGCGTATCTCTTCCCGGTATATCAAGGGATTCCCGATACCCCCTATATGCCCTATTTTTACTATTATACCGAGGGCACGCCCTTGGGCGCCAAGGTTCCGATCAATGCTAATCGATTCACGCATTTCTCGATCCGCATGGCAATGAATCAAAGTGCCCGTAGCTGGATGTTTTTCTGGTGGGCGACCAATATCAATGCCAATGTGGGGAACAATCTGATCGGACGATATGACGGTGATTTGTCACTCAACAACGCCGGTGGGTATGCTTATGTGCCGACCCCCTCCTCATTCAGGATCTATGACATCGACTTGCGCGGCGAAGAGCAAAATCGGGAGAAGCATCCCACCTTTCCCGATCTCTATTCCCCCGCCGGCATCAAGTGGACCGGAACCGTGTATGGACTTCAATTCCAACCCTCCAGCGCCATGCCGATGGGAACCGATTTTTATGTGGATTGGATCCGGATATATGATCCCTCTTTGTCGCCAAATTTGGAGATCACCTGGAATTCCGATTACGGCAACGGCCCCGAGGATTGCGTGCAATTGTTCATCGATCAGGACAATACGGGATATGACGGCGACTTGTTCGCCTCCGGATTACGGGATGACGGGTCTTATCAATTGCGGACAGGGGCCTTGCCGCCGGGTGATTATTATCTCTACCTAAAAGCCGTGCGGAATGAAAATTCGGGATTCACCGTGTTGGCGACCAGTCAGTATAGCGCGCGGATTCGGATCGGGCAGTCACCCACCCTTCAGTTTTCTGCGCCAAGTTTCACGAGCGGCGAGGATTATGCGACCAAACAGTTGGGGAATCCTTGGGACTTCAATTCAGCGGACGACATTTATCAATTTGCGGAAATTTCAGGACAGCAATATACGGGAGGGGTGATGGCTGCCACCGCCAATGCGCCCTTGCCCGGCCAGAGGGCGGCGGATCCCAGGATTCAAATGAACACCCGCAAAAATGGAGTGATCATTCCAATCAATACCTCCAGATACCGGTATTTCACCTATCGATATAATTCCGACATCTACGGGACATCCAACATCCAGACCCGGGTGACGCAAATGGGATGGGAGGTAAAGCTGCTTTGGTGGAACAGCGGGTTATCCCTGGATGGGACTTATTCATGTTCCCTGCCGATTCTGGAAAACTGGCATTCCTACACCGTCGATTTATGGGATGACACCATTATCAACCAGCGCTATGTCGGGATCTGGCCCCAAAAAGGATGGCGGGGCATTCCGCAGGTCACCATGTTTCGATTCGATACCCATGAAAATCAAACCCCCGTCCGGTTTTGGCTCGATGATATGAAATTGACTGCGATGAATGAACCCTCCAACAATCATTACCTGGTTTCATGGAACATTGAGGACTCCGATAGTACGAATGTGACGGTCCGTTTGTATTCGGGATACTACAGCGGATCGACGTATGTGGAGGACGCATTACCCCTCACCGTCGTCACCCAAGCGCCGGGGGTTGGTTCTTATGACTGGAATATGACGGGATTTCCGAATGATGATTATTACCTACGCGCTGAAATCACGGACGGCGCTTTTCTTAATTCGGTTTCATCCAAGGTGCCGATACGGGTGAGTACTTCCTGGCCGCGAACGAAGGCGACATGGGATGATCCGACGGTTTATCAGTCGAGTGCAGGAAATTGGAAGATCCTATATGCCGGTGGCGGGATGACAAATGTTCAATGGGGATTCAATGGGTCGGTTGCCTTGTCTGGCGACTATGACGGAGATCGCAAGAATGATCTGGCTATTTTTTATAACATAACCGGCCGCTGGTATATTCGGACGGTGGAGGGACAGATTTTGGCCTGGAATTTCAACTGGGGCTGGCCCGGTGCCACGCCGGTAGAGGGGGATTACGATGGTGATGGCGTATCGGATTTGGCCGTGTTGGATGAAAATACCGGTCGCTGGTATGTCTACTCCCTTGCCAAATCGCAGGTATTGGCGTGGAATGTGAACTGGGGATGGAAAGGTGCGAAGCCGGTGCCCGGCGATTACGATGGCGATGGTAAATCTGACTTTGCCGTTTTGGACAAGAATGTCGGACGATGGTACATCTATTCCATCGCCAAATCTCAGGTTCTGGCTTGGAATTTCAATTGGGGATGGAAGGGCTGTGAATTTGTGCCCGGCGATTACGATGGGGATGGGGCCAGTGATCTGGCTGTTTTTGATCGCAACATATCCAATTGGTTCATTTATTCAATTAAGAAGAATCAGGTTCTCCGCTGGTATTATCAGTGGGGTTTCAGCGGAGCAACGCCCGTTTCGGGGGATTTCGACGGGGACGGAATAACTGATTTAACGGTTTATTATGAACCGACGGGCTGTTGGTACTTTTTATTTTCTAGAGGCGGAACCGACTACCCCGTTCTTTGGGGAGGGCCGGGATGGACGCCAATGGGTGGCAACTTTGACGGACGGTGAACGGCAAGAGGACCCTGCGGAATTAATTCGTCTTCCAGTCCCCCACGAGATCAATCAAGGTTTTGCGAATAGTGGATTGAAAGGGCCCTTGGGCGAATTCCTTTGTGACCCGCTCTAGCGCACCCTCCCGAAGGCGCTGCCACAATATTTCATCTTCATGAAGACGAATGCAGGCCTCGGAAAAAGCTTTGGCATCCCCTGTCGGGGGTGCCAATAAATCCTGGTCCGGAATCCACTCTAATTGTTCGGCCAGATGGCGGGAGGCGACCGTAGGCAAGCCCAAGGCCGAAGCGGTGCAAATTTTTAACGGGATACCGGCGGAAAAACGGGTGGGGGCAATAAACACTCGATGGCGATCAAATATCGGTTGGAGATCATCAACTGTTCCCCTGCATTTTATTCCCAAGTTGGCATTTAGGCCGGGCAGATCCACTCCCTCGGCATCACCCACTATGGTCAAATCTACAATCGGTCCCAGGATTCGGCGAACCTCTGGCCAGACATTCTGTATGAACCATAACACGGCATCTGAATTCGGCATGCTTTTGTCAGGCCGTATCGTTCCCAAAAAAATAAATCCACACCGTTCCTTAAAGGGGGTCATCCCCGGGCGAACGGGCTCAACGTGCCCCACCACATGAACGTCTGGAAAACCTTGCGCTTGGTAGGTTTTTTGATCTGCGCGGGAAACCGTCCAGATCGCATCCGCATTCCGGGCGAGTAAAAATTCTTTTTGCCGTTCAACATGAAAAACCGTTTCTGCTTCGGGTTCACCCTTCAATCGACCTTCCATGAGTGTGCGTTCGGCAAAAACCGCCTCGGCATCATAGATGATTTTTATCCCTTTAAACCATTCAGGATTGAGTTGCCGTAAGTGCTGGATGTAGTCCATGGTTCCTGGGCGGCTTACAATCAAGACATCGAACTCTTCGTGATATAAATCCATAAAAATATCGAGGCGGCTCATGCCCCACTCGTGAACGACTTCGACTCCCTCGGGCATCTCGCGGTAAACCGTTGCCCACTCTTCAGGCTGGTTGAGTAGCGAAAAGAAAGTCAGATGGGTTCCCATTTCCGCAAGGGATCGAATAATCGCCTGACTCCGGGGCAGACCCCTTCCACGAGCGATGACCGGCAATTCGATATCAATCATTAAGATGTGCGGGGCGTGGCCCGAAGGCACCCGGGTTCTCCGGGTGATCGGCCCTTGCAGCGGACATCGCATTAGCCACTCAGCATGTCGTTCGCCAAAAATCTGGCGATTCCGATTCATCAGTTCGAAAGCTCGCGCCTGTGATTTTGAGCTTCCAAACTCGGCATGTTGGATCAACGCCCGGGGTTCATAAAGAATGCGCCACCTGTTTTTTTGAATCCGGACGCACAAATCCAGATCCTCGTAGTAAGCGGGCGAGAAGACCGGGTCGAATCCCCCGAGGCGTTTAAACACGTCCGCCCGAACCATTAAGAAGGCGCCCGAACAATAGTTGACCTCCCGGCGAAACTCAAATTCTGATTGGATCGGCGATGCGCCCCGTCCGTAGGCCTGACAATAATAATTACTCCAAAGAACCCCGCCTGCTTCTTGCAGAGTTCCTTCAAAGTGGATCAAACGACCGCCGACAGCTCCAATATCCGATGCGCTTTCAAGCGCTTGCTCCGCGGCGCGGAGAGCCCCGGGTTGAAGTTGGACATCATTGTTCAGAAATAGAATCGTTTGGCCCCGGGCTTTTCCGGCCCCGAGGTTAGAGGCTTCGCCGAAGCCGAGATTCCTTTCGAGCCGGATCACGGTGGCGCCCTGAAGTTGATTCAGCAAGGCACCCGTTTGATCGCTTGATCCATTATCGACCACGATCAATTCGGTTTGAGGATCGCGTTCCCGGCAGAGAGAATGCAAGGCTCGGGCGGTCCATTCCGCTTGATTATGAAGCACCATGACCACCGACACGCGAGGGTTTAGACAGGAGAAATCCAACATTTCGCGATTGATCAACAAGGCATGGAGGGTTAATTGACCGGAGTGACGGGCGCAAAGCCGGGCCCAGCCGGCGAAGCGATCGCGCTGGGGGAGGATGGTCAGAAAATACACCAAGGGATTCAGATGCCTCTCCCATTCGCCCGGAACGAAAGCTTCCAGAAAAGAATGCGGCACCAAGGGGTGAGGGTTGCGTTTTTCGCGCCATCCAATCCGGCAATAATGGTCGAGGGCCCCTTCGGGTGTTACCCTCAGGTTGGGATGACTGCGAAGGTAATAATCGGGATCAAACAATCCGCTTTCAGTAATGATTCGCTCATGATGGGCGAGATTATACAAGATCGGCCGGATTTCGGTATAATTTGGCCAAGAAACCCGGAGCCGATCCTGTTTCATATAATGTTCGAGCGGATTAGCTTCGCCGGTTGCGACTTCGGGATAGAGTCCCAGATAATAAGGAAGGCTGAGAGACGCCGATGGGCTTCTTCGCTCACGTATCCCTAATAATAGATAGTGCGGAAAAAGAAAATACTTCCAGCCACCCCTGAGATCGACGTAGTTCCGGTAGTAATACGCGGCGTCAAAATCGCCCGCCCATCGCATCCGAATTGCACGTATCCATTCTTTCAGACCGGATCCCATGGTTATCCTTATAACAACGACAGACAATGTCTTGGCGGTTAAAAATACCGTGTTTGGAGAAGAGTGGGAAGAAGAAAAATTGTTTCCTTGCTTTGATCGGGTCCTAAACTGTAAAAAATAGCCGATGAAAGCAGGCGATGGTTTACGAGAAAGCCAGGGTATGACCATGGCGCCACCCGATCCGAAGGCAGACCTGGAAATAACCATCCTGATGCCCTGTTTGAACGAAGCGATGACCCTGGAGCGCTGTTTGATGAAGGCCCGCCGCTGGATTGAAGCGAGCGGGGTCAAGGCCGAGATAGTGGTGGCGGATAATGGGTCGACGGATGGATCCCAACAGATCGCTGAACGCGTTGGCGCGCGGGTGGTTCCCGTGTCTGATCCGGGGTATGGATCCGCTTTATACGGAGGCTGCCGGGCGGCGCGCGGACGGTTTATCATCATGGGGGATTCGGACGACAGCTATGATTTTTCACGATTGGATGATTTCCTGCTCAAACTCAGGGAAGGAAATGATCTCGTGATGGGGAACCGGTTTCAAGGAGGAATCCAACCCGGGGCGATGCCGTGGAAAAACCGGTATATTGGGAACCCGGTTCTCTCATTTATCGGGCAACTATTCTTTAAGGCGCCGTGTGGTGACTTCCATTGTGGGTTGCGCGCCTTGAGCAAAGAAGCCTTTGAACGGCTGGACTTGCATACCACCGGGATGGAATTTGCCTCGGAAATGGTCATCAAGGCCACGTTGCAAGGCCTGCGGATTGCGGAAGTACCGATTGTCCTGCATCCCGACGGGCGGGATCGCCCGCCTCACCTGCATCCCTGGCGGGATGGGTGGCGACATCTCCGCTTTATGATGTTGTTTTCGCCGAAGTGGATTTTCTTAATTCCAGGATTAATCTTCATGGTCCTCTGTGGGTCGGTTTATGTTTTATTGCTCCAGCACGATGTGGTGATTGGACCGGTAACGTTCAGCGACCATTCGTTGTGGTTCATGATGGCGGGATGGGTGATGGGATACATTAACTGTTTACTCTGGTTAACGACCCGAATGGTGGGAATTTCGATGGGGTTATTGCCACGGCGCAGGTCTTTGCAGGTATTAGCGGAAGCGCCCGTTCTGGAGGTGGGGATATGGG
>Ga0073936_10008230_pt1 | contig 13316 bp, 12 predicted proteins | sample AliMusrvi5mmetaG_FD_87041 | JGI IMG/M metagenome (GOLD analysis project Ga0073936, IMG submission 87041) | Freshwater lake bacterial and archeal communities from Alinen Mustajarvi, Finland, to study Microbial Dark Matter (Phase II) - Alinen... | ecosystem: Environmental > Aquatic > Freshwater >... | reverse complement strand
GTAGTGTAGCGAGGGGGAATGCTGGTGATTGATCCATCGGTAATCCTCCATTGGTTATAAGAAGGGTACCGATTGTAGCAGATCACTTTTATGGTGTCATGGCAGGCTTGCCGAAAAGACACGGTAAACCGGAGGAGATCGTTGGACTCGGCAATGAACGTATCCTCTTTATTGATGATGAGGAAATTCTTGCGGAAATGAGTAAAATCATGCTTGAACGACTCGGTTATCACGTAACTGTCCGTTCCAACAGCCTCGAAGCCCTGACGACCTTTCAGAATCAGCCTGATGCGTTCGACCTGGTGATCACCGACCAGACCATGCCGGGCATGACCGGCAGCGACCTGGCACGGCGCATCCTGCAGATACGCCCATTTATGCCGATCATCCTCTGCACCGGCTACAGCAGTCTTATCTCGGAGGAGAAGGCTAAATCCCTTGGAATTAAAGGATTTGCCATGAAACCACTGGGAAGAAAAAGTATTGCGGTACTTATTCGGGAGGTACTTATTTAACATGCTTTACAAACAGCACTTATTGACCCAAACAACGACGAAGGAAGGGTACGTTGAAAATGCAGCGGGTGGTAAATTCACCTCCCGCTATTAGTATCTGTGAAAATATACATAAATAGAGATATCTGTCTAATATCGCAAATTTTTAATTGACAAGCACCACCTTCATCATCGACTGACCTTAAAAAAGCGACCGGGAGGCGCCGAAACAGGAGGTAAATTTACCTCCTGTTCAAAAGGACCAGCGATCTGTCGCTGCTAAGATGTGTAGTTCCCTCGCCTCAACAAATTGATGTGTCACAATAAACGCGCTGGAAATATTGCCAATTCCAAATAACAGGAGATTCTGGCATGTTTTTCGCTCTCATCCTTGCAGGCAACTCTAAAAAATCATCATGGGCTATACCAAGAATCTTTTCCGGTTTTTTTAAATTACGAAAACTACTTAATATCAAATGGTTGTCGACAAAAACTCGGAAAGAACAGCTTTTCACATTTTTCATCCTTACACCCGTGCGGGACATGAAACCCACCGAAGCGGAGATAAAATGATAGACAGCTTGATAAGGCGACTACATCCAGTTTCGTTACAACCCAAGCAGCCCGCATCGGACAGGAACTCGCTATGACAATCCAGCCAGAGTTTTCACTTAGAGCGGCCTCGGCAGGAACAGATCACCTTCAGGTCTGGCGCCCCATTCTCACCTCCTCGCTCGAAACACTGCGCATGCTGGCAGGTGCCACTGAGCGTGAGTTTCTCCAAATCGGCGCCCGAATGCAGGAAATTCATCAACAGGCCTTTGATCTTTCCGGGACGGCGCAGCAGCTGGTCGAGGTGGCCTCCGGTGAGCGCCTCCAGTCCCTGATTCATAGGTTACGGGAAATCCTCAGTGAAATGGACAAGTACCTGGGCCAGGCCCAAAGTCTGAGCGAAACCAGCTGCGCTACCTTGAATTCGGTGGGTGACCTGCTGAAGGAGGTGGGAACGCCTCTCCTCGGGGTAAAGAGGATGTGTAAGCATCTGTATATCCTTGAGGTATCGATCAAGATCGAGAGTACCCACATAGGGGAAATGGGCGGTGAATTCATCAATCTCGCCATAGATATTAAAAAACTGTCGCAGCTGATCAAAGAAAAGGTCAACGCCATCCTGGAGCTTCGCGCTCTGCTCACGACAAGCATCAACAAAAACAACTTTCACATAAAAACTGTCAAGGCGCAGCAGGACGCCAAAGCCGAAACTACTCTCGGCAATACCAGCGAAAGCCTGGCAGAACTGGAGGAGGTCAAAGGTCACTTCTCCCGGCTGGGTAGTCTTATCTCCACGATATCCATAGAAAACACAGGAAATATCAGCACTATCGTTCAATCCATGCAGTTTCATGACATTTATCGGCAGCAGGTTGAACATGTTGTTGAAGCTATTGAAGGCTTGCTTCCGGCTTTTGCAGCACTGCAGACTTCAGATGCCCCGACCGAGGACAACCAATGCCAGACTCTTATCGGCATGGTCGGCGATGTCTGTGAACTGCAGCAGGCCCAGTTGCAGTTCGCCTCATCTGAGCTTTACTCGGCGGTGGTTGCTATTGTCCGCAATCTCCAGTTGATAGGCAGTAAACAAAAGCAGATGGCCAAAGATATCTTTGAACAAACAGGAACACTCGATGCATCAGGAACCTCGTTTATAGACGAGGTGAGTAGCCAGATGACCTCACTTGCAGCCCTCCTGGGCTCCTGTGCCGATAGCAATGCCGAAGTGGCTGGGATCATGAGGAATGTCACCGGGACAGTGGGTGAGATCACCGGCTTTGTTACCGATATTGAGGGTATTGGCCGCGATATTATGCAAATCGCTCTCAATGCACGAATCAAGGCTGCCTCCACCGGCAGGGAAGGAGCATCGTTGAGCGTCCTGGCCGAAGAAATCGGCCAGTTATCCAATGAAGCTGTGGACTGCACCGACCTGATCACCAAGACCTTAGCGGAGATTGACTCTACCACCCATCAGCTGTCCGCCGAAGTTAACAGCAGCGAGGAGAATCTCACGGTGCGACTGACCGGCATGAAGGACGAGCTGGTCAGCATTCTCAGCGTTCTCGACAAAATGGGTGATGAACTTTTAGCGTTGCTTTCCCAGGTGAAAAATCAGGTCGCCTTTCTTTCCAGCGAGATTGAAACTCTCACCGGCGGTATTGACGTGCACGAACGGACCAAGGCCCTGGCAGATGCCGTTTTGATAAGTCTTAAGAAGATTTTCAGCGAGGCCAGGCAACTGCATCCGGCCAGTGAGGCGTTCAAAGAGGATCTGCGCCTCATGGCCAAACGTTACACCATGGAAAGTGAGCGGCGAATTCATGAAAGCATCGCCAGCAGGCATGGGGTGGGGCCGGCCAAGGTCCAGGCCAAAACCACCGTACCACCAGTCAATGATACGGAATTTGGTGATAATGTAGATTTATTTTAAAAAGTAAGGTGCATAAAACCCATCCTACAATATTGAGAGAACCAAGTAAGGGAGTCAAAAATGGCAATTTTTGAATGGCAAGATCGTTTTTTTATCGGCGTAGCGCAGATTGACGAGCACCACCTGCACCTTGTGGAACTCCTCAACAAGACCCACCGGGACTTTCTCCGCCAAGCTCCCCCCGATATCCTGGCCGAGTTGTTCGAAGAGCTTATCGATTACGCAACATACCATTTTAGCGCAGAAGAGAAAATTATGCTGGAGAGTGGCTTCCCCGACATCGACCGACACAAACAGAAGCACGCCAAGTTTTCTGCAGAAGTTGTTGAAATGCACGCCAATTACTTGAAGAAGCAAAAACCTTTTTTCCTGGAGATTCTCGCGTTTTTGCAGAATTGGCTAGAATCACATATACTCCAGTCAGACTGCGAACTAGGTCGCTTCCTGGCGAAGAGAAACAAATAATCAAACCGGACTACAAGGAGACAATATGGTAACGCCCAAAGGTACCGGCAAACTTATGGACCAAGTGCAAAATGCCCTGACCGGCGACCGGCACGACGAGCTGGTCATCAACAGCGGCGATCACCTGACCATTGAGACAATAGCCGACTTCGCCCAGTTGCTTCGCAGCGGTCTGGCAGAAGCGGCAACCGTGGTAATCGACTTCCGCGAAAACGTCGAAATGGACATCACCGCCGTGCAGGTTCTCTGCTCAGCCTGTCAAACCGCCTCGGCGGCTGGAAAGAAATTTATCTACCGTGGCCCTCTGCCGACAACCCTGCTGCGTCTTGCCACTGCCGCCGGCTCGGAGCGCCATGACCATTGTAAAATCGATAACCCTTCATGTTTTCGTAAGTTCGGAGGATTATAGTAATGGGCAAATTGATTATGACCGCCGACGATTCGGCAAGTGTACGGCAGATGGTCGCCTTTACCCTCAAGCAAAACGGCTATGAGGTCATCGAGGCGGTGGACGGCCAGGACGCGCTGACGAAACTCGGCAGCAAAAAGGTCGATATGCTGCTGACCGACCTCAACATGCCAAAGCTCGACGGCATCGGCCTTATCAAAGGGGTGCGGGCCAGTGCCCTCAATAAATTCATCCCCATAGTCATGCTGACCACCGAATCTCAGGATAGCAAAAAGTCGGAAGGCAAGTCCGCCGGAGCCACCGGCTGGATCGTCAAACCGTTCAAGCCGGAACAGTTAATTGCCGTGGTCAAGAAATTGCTTGGCTAGGTCATAGGTAACAAGGCCAAAGAATTGCAGTAGGGTGCATGAAATGCATCCTACGATAAGTGCCAACCCAAAATAACTGGGACAAAAAGGATTGACGCCATGATGGAACAACACGTTGCCGCTTATCGTGAAGAAGCTATCGAATTGCTCGCCGAACTTGAAACTTCCCTTCTCGACCTGGAAGAAACCCCGGACGACCATGATCTTATAAGCCGAGTCTTCCGGGCTATGCACACGATCAAAGGTTCCGGCGCAATGTTCGGATTCGACACAATCGCCGCTTTCACCCATGAGGTGGAAACTGTCTTTGATCTGGTTCGCAACGGCAAGATGAAGGTGACAAAAGAGCTCCTTAACCTAACCTTGCAATCACGTGACCATATCTCCGCACTGCTCGATGCCTCCTCAGGGCTCGGTGAGATCGACGGGAACGCAGGCGATGCCATCATCGCCGGGCTGCGCACCTTGGCGAAACCAGTCGAGGCAGCCCAGGACCAGACGGCACCCTCTGCCCCACCTGTTGAGGTGGTGAAGCCGAAAGAGACTGAGCTGCAAACCTGGCGTATCCGCTTTGAACCAAACCGGGAACTGCTATTGTGCGGCAGCAATCCACTTTCTCTCCTCAACGAACTGCGCGACTTGGGGACATGCCAGATTACCGCCCACTTCAATAATGTCCCGACCCTCGACACCCTTGTTGCCGAACATTGCTATCTTTATTGGGACATAGTGCTCACCACAAGCCGCGGCGAGGCAGCAATCAAGGATGTCTTCATCTTCGTCGAGGACGACTGCCGAATCACCATTAAACTGATCGACGACGCCAGCAAGACCGACAACGAAGTGAGCAAACTGGGGCAAATCCTTATAGAGCGCGGTGACCTGTCGGCAGATAAGCTGCAGACGGTTCTGGAGCAGCAAAAACCTCTCGGAGAATTATTGGTAGCGGGCGGGATGGTCACTGAGGAAAAAGTCCAGTCGGCCCTGGCCGAGCAGCAGCATGTGAAAAATGCCCGCCAGGAACGAATGGCCGCCCCTGAGGCCGCCGCCTCCATCCGCGTACCGGCAGAAAGGCTCGACCAGCTGGTCAACCTGGTAGGCGAAATGGTTACCGTCCAGGCCCGCCTTACCCAGGTCGCGGGTAAAATGGGTGAACCCGACTTTGTCGCTATCGCCGAAGAGGTGGAGCGACTGACCAACGAACTGCGGGATACCGCCTTAAACATCCGCATGCTGCCCATCGGCAGCACCTTCAGCAAATTCAAACGGCTGGTCCGCGATCTTTCCATGGAACTCGGTAAAGAGATTGAAATGGATACCTTCGGAGCCGAGACCGAGATCGACAAAACGGTTATCGAAAAGCTCAACGACCCGCTGGTCCATATCATCCGCAACAGTATCGACCATGGTATTGAGAAACCGGATAAGCGTGTAGCCGCCGGCAAACCGGCCACCGGCACTATTCGTATGGGAGCCGAACATGCCGGTGATTCAGTGCTTATCACCATCTATGATGACGGCGGCGGCATCAACCGCGATGCCATCCATAAAAAAGCCATCGAACTCGGCATGGTATCGCCTATCGCCGAACTGACCGACCAGGAGATCTACAGCTATATCTTCGCCCCCGGTTTTTCCATGGCCGCCAAGGTCACCAGTGTTTCCGGGCGCGGCGTCGGCATGGATGTCGACAAACGGGGTATTGAGGGATTGCGTGGAACGATTGTCGTTGATAGTGAACTTGGTGTCGGCACCACCATCACCCTGAAGATCCCCCTGACCCTCGCCATTATCGAAAGCCTCCTGGTGAAGATCGGCGACAGCCATTTTGTCCTGCCGCTTGCCGCGATTGAAGAATGTGTCGAGCTGTCACGGCTGGACATCGTTAATTCCCATGGCCGCAATGTTGCCAACGTCAGGGGCCATCTCACACCCTACATCTGTCTCCGCGATCAATTCTCCGTTCCCGGAGAGCGCCCGGAAATCGAACAGATCGTCATCGTTGCAGTGCATGGCTCCCGCATCGGCTTTGTCGTCGACTTTGTAGTTGGCGAGCACCAGACGGTTATCAAGCCGCTTGGGGCGCTGTACCAAGATGTAAAGGGCATCTCCGGGGCTACTATCCTTGGCGATGGCTCGGTGGCGCTGATTCTCTCGCCTGTGGATCTGGCGAAAATGGCTGAAACTAGGGAACATGAACAAGTTATATAAGCAACCAGAATTTTCGATAGACCGTTATCCATCTATACGCAAACATCAAGTAGGGAAAAAAATATGTCCATCTATTCTTTTACCGATTTGGACAAAAATGAAAAAATAACCAATCTTGCTCCCACATGGAAAGAACCCCTTGTAAGATCCATTGACCATCCTAAAAAGGAGACCAAGATTCTTGTCGTGGACGATTCGATTTCGGTTCGTCTTGCGCTTCAGGATGGACTTGAAAAATTAGGATATCAGGTGCTTACTGCCGAGAATGGTAAAAAAGCCATTGAAATCCTCAAAGACACTCTGCCCGATTTGATACTTTCCGATGTGTATATGCCTGAGATGGATGGTCTTGAACTGTGTGCGACACTCCATGGAAATCCGTTATTTTCTCATATTCCCTTTGTCGTCATGAGTACAGAGAACGACGCTGGCAACATGCGGCAGATGATGACGCACGGTGCGGCGGCGTTTATCATTAAGCCGTTTAATATCGAACAGCTGACAATGACTTTGAATAAGATATTTTCGTATGAATTTATGCTTCTTTTAAAGGAAAATGAAAGGCTGGACGGTGAACACAAATTGTTGCTCGCCGGCATCACAAGTCTTGTGAAGGCCTTAGAGGCTAGAGACCAATATACGCGGGGCCATTCAGAGCGGGTATCCCGGATCTTGGCAGGTCTGGTGGAATATTCGGGAGGTTCAGAACCTACCATTGAGCGTGCCCTGATAGCAGGAAGGCTTCATGACATTGGGAAGATCGGAATCAGGGACAATGTACTATTAAAACCTGACAAGTTGAGCGACGACGAATTTGAGCATATTCAACAGCACCCCTCCATCGGTGCCTCTATCATTAAAACCATTCCCAGCATCTTGGATATTCTTCCGGTTGTGTATTCCCACCATGAAAGAATGGACGGCAGGGGATATCCACAAGGCTTGATCGGCCAGTCTATTCCCTTAACGGCCAGAATGACATCGGTGGCAGATACTTACGACGCACTCACAAGCGACAGGCCGTACAGAAAGGGGATGGAACATGGCAAAGCCATTGATGTCATCGGCAAGGCCTCGGGGAGCCAGCTCTGTCCCGACACCGTCCGCCTTTTTTTCGAATGGTGCAGTTGTTAATAGCCTGAAGAGAGGTTGTATTTTTTTACCCATTTTCGCTGTTTTTCTGAATAAAACCGTAATAGAAAAGCAAAATGCGCGGCAAGGTTTCACTGCTTATAACGGTTTGAAAATTGCGCAATTACCATGAGGGCTAAAAATTATGTCCAACCAATCTTTAACCGATTTAGACAAAAGCAAAAAAACCGATCCTTTTCCAGCACTGAAAGTCCCCTTGAACAGCTCCCCTGAACACTCAATACAGAAGCCCAGGATTCTTGTGGTGGACGATTCAATTTCGGTTCGTCTTGCGCTTCAGGAGGGACTTGTAAAGGAAGGGTATCAGGTGCTTACTGCGGAGAATGGTAAAAAGGCCATTGAAATCATCCAAAGCGCACTACCGGATTTCATTCTCTCAGATGTGTATATGCCGGAAATGGATGGGCTTGAGCTGTGTGCAACACTCCATCGAAATCCGTTGTATTCTCATATTCCTTTTGTCGTCATGAGCACAGAGAAAGACGCAGGCAACATGCGGCAGATGATGACGTACGGTGCTGCGGCATTTATCATTAAGCCTTTTAATATCGAACAGCTGATAATTACGTTAAATAACAAAAGCGAACAGAAAAAAAGCCTGAAGGAAAAGGAAATCCTCCATGCCCAGCTGCTGCAAACACATAAGCTTGAGTCGGTCGGCCAGCTTGCCTCCGGCATCGCCCATGAGATCATTACCCCCACCCAATTTGTCAGCTCGAATGTCAGCTTTCTTGAAGACACTTTCGCGGATATTCAGAAGATGGTAAAGACACTGGTCACGGCCAATGCCGAAAAGACGCTGACCGGCGATGTCCTGAAACAAGCCCTGGAAACCGCCGACTGGCCTTTTCTTGAAAAAGAAATTCCCATGGCAATCCAACAGTCCCGAGAAGGTCTGTCCCGTGTCACGCACCTGGTGCGGGCGATGAAAGAGTTCTCCCATCCCGGCGGCAAAGAGGCCGAACTTGTCGATATCAACCGTCTCATCGAAACGACGGCGACAGTGGCCCGTAACGAGTGGAAATACAGTTCAGAACTCCAGCTTGATCTTGCCCCTGATCTTCCCAAGGTTGTCTGTCTGGCAGGCGAAATAGGCCAGGTATTTCTCAACCTTCTGGTTAATGCCGCTCATACCATCACCGAGAAACTAGGACGAACCCCGGTAGGTAACAAGGGACTCATTACCGTAACAACCAGGGTTGACGGTTCTTCCGTCCTGATCCATTTTGCCGATACAGGATGCGGTATCCCAGATTTTGCTAAGGCGAAAATCTTTGACCCCTTCTTCACTACCAAGGCGGTAGGCAGCGGCACCGGCCAGGGATTGGCCATCGCCTATGATGTCGTCACCCGAAAACACGACGGTACTCTCACCTATATTACGGCGATTGGCGAAGGTACGACCTTTACAGTCAGGTTGCCGATAAAAATAAGCTGAAAATGAAGCGGCAGGAGAGAATAGGGAGGAAGCCGGCCTCAGTGCAAGACTAATTTTCGTGTTCCGTGACCAACATATCGCTGTCCCGCCTCTACGGCATTCTCACGGGAGGCAAAGTTACCTCCTCAATAAATCGCCATTTTCTATTTCACCAGTACCGAACACACTCCTACGTTACATAGCGTTCACATCTATATCGCCACACTATTACTACGTAAAATCAGAACATTACATGATACAATGATTCTAGCGTAATCGAGAATCATTGCCGCGTACTCTTCCCGCACGGATTGCCTAACATCGTCAGCCCCTAGTCTTTCACGGTGTGGTTATATCTCCTCAGAAATGGCGGTAAATTTACCTCCCCGAGAAAACATGCGGCACAACCGTTGCCAAGTATACTCTCTTAAATATTTCGGTACCATAAGTCGCAAGACAGTGTGGCAGAATACCTACCTCGTTAACCTACGTCTCGGATCCTGGCGAGAAAAGGTGGTAAATTTACCTCCATTTCTTGTTTCCCTGCTCTTCTCCCTTTGTGTTTCTCCATTTTTCCTCTCAAACTACCGATCCCTCTATACCCATCATTTTGATAACATAACGGAAAAACACAACGACTCAAATCTGGCATGTTTCTCGCTAATGCTTTGATGGGAAGATCCTCCTCCCAGATAGCGAAGATCGGAAAAGAACGATTCGATACTTGAATCTTTTAAAAAAGGTTCACTTCCGATCATAAAAAACACAATTTATATAAAATAGTAGGTAATGACATGGCATTTACCTTTTTCATGCGCGATCAACCGACGCTTGAGCACGCCGCCGACCATATGATTCCCTACGCCAGCGGCCGGAGTCGCATCAAAATCTGGGATGCCGGCTGCGCCCTCGGCCAGGAGACCTATACCATCGCCATGATCTTTGCCGAAAAGATGAACTCCTTCGGCTTCAAAAACCTGCGCATTGATGCCACCGATCATGACAGCGCCAATAACTTCGGCGATATCGTTAATGCGGCGACTTATCCGAACGACGAATTGCAGCGCACCCCAGCAGAACTCTTGGCCAAATATTTCGAACCAGCGGAGAAACCCGGCCATTCCCGCGTAAAACCTATCCTCCGCGACCGAATTTACTTCCAGTATCACGACCTCCTGTCGCTGAAACCAGCCGGCCAGGACTACTGTCTGATCGTTTGCAAGAATGTCCTGCTCCATTTTCAGTATCCGGAGCGGGTTGAGGTGTTCAAGATGTTTCACCAGGCCCTGGCCCCTGGCGGCTATCTGGCCAACGAAAATACCCAGAAATTACCTCAAGAGGTGGCGCATCTCTTCACCCAGGTAGTGCCGGACGCACAACTGTACAAAAAGATTGGAGACTGAGGAGTGAGGATAATCCCTTTGAAGAAGAATGAACGAACTTACAGCTGCCATTCGTATCTGATCCTCGGCGACTGGAACCGGGTCGAAGACGTCAATACCCTTATCGATCCGGGGGTAGACGGCTTTGTTTTGCAGGAAATAGAGGGCCTCTCCACCGGCTTCGGCAAGGTGGCCATCGAGCAGATCATTCTCACCCATAACCATTTTGACCATGCAGCCGGGGTCATGGCGGTCAAGGAACGCTATGGAGCCAGGGTACTTGCCTATATCGATGGCCCCGGAGTCGATGAACTGCTGCCGGACGGCCGTTTCGTCAAGGCCGGCGACGATTTTCTCGAAGTCATCCATACACCCGGCCATTCGTCGGATTCCATATGTCTGTATGCACCGGCGGTAATGGCGCTGTTTTCCGGGGACACGCAGTTAAGGCCACATCAAAGTTGTGAGGAATACACCAGGGAGTCTATGGCCGGACTGATGAAACTTGCCGGTCGGGCAATAGAGAGCATCTATGCCGGGCATGATGCTCCACTGACACACGGGTGTGACAAAATTATTCGGCAAACGTTGGAAAATCTGAAGAAATGTGCCTAGACCTCGGGGAACGAAAAAGCCTAAGAAGAAGATAGGCAAGGTAACCAATGAGGACCACAATTGATACCTCAACCAAACTCATAGCGAGACAACAAAGAGGAGGGGCGGCGATGCAGAAAAAAGCTATTACTCTCTAATTTCCCCGCAATGCGAAAATGAACAAAACCACGATTCAACCAAAGGTGAAAGCGCAGTTTACGAGCAGGCTGTTTCAACAATAATTGCCACCAAAAACACATCATGGAGGAAAAAACATGAGCTGGTTCAACAACATGACACTGAAAGGAAAACTGCTGGCCGGATTTATTACGGTGGCGATTATTGCCGGGGCGATCGGTGGATTCGGGATTTACAACATCAAGCAGATTGATGCTGCGGACACAAGGCTTTATGAGAAAATCACCGTACCCCTTGGGGATATAGCCGATGCATCTATCGCCTTCCAGCGTATACGAGTCAATCTTCGGGATATCATTACCGCTTCCACTGAGAAAGACAAAGAAAATTTCTTCGGTCGCATCAAGGAACTCCGTGAGAGCCTGGCAAAGGACTTAGGCGCTTTTGAAAAAACCATCTTAACTGATGAGGGCCGCAAGCTCTTCGATGATCTCAAAAAATCCAAAGCTGCTTTAGAACCGCTACAGGAAAAGGCCATACAACTGGCTCAAGCAGATAAAGACTCCGAAGCTAATGCCCTATTGCAAGGCGAAGCAGGCAAGGCATCCCGCGAAATGCAGAACCTCATCGACAAACTGATGGAGAGCAAACTCCACCAGGCAAAACTTACCTCAGACGAAAACACTGTTCTCGCCAATAGAGCCAGCACCATTATGACCATCCTGGCCATACTCGGCGCCCTGGTTGCCATCGGCCTCGGTTTCTTTATCGCCCGCATTGTCCTGAAACAACTGGGCGCCGACCCGAAACAGGTGGGCGAGATCGCAAATTTGGTTGGCGTTGGTGATCTGTCCAGGGAAATTACTCTTGCTTCCGGCGATACCACCAGTGTCATGGCGGCGATGAAAAAAATGATGGACACCATCCGCGCTCTGGTGGCCGATGCAGGCATGCTGTCTAAGGCGGCAGTGGAAGGTAAACTTGCCACCCGTGCCGATGCCTCGAAACACCAGGGGGATTATCAAAAAATCGTCGTCGGCGTTAATAACTGTCTTGATGCGGTTATAGGACCGCTTAATGTGGCCGCCGAATATGTCGATCGGATCTCCAAGGGCGACATCCCGCCGAAGATTACCGACAGCTATAACGGCGACTTCAACGAGATCAAAAACAACCTCAACGTTTGTATTGATGCCGTTAATGCCCTTGTTGTCGACGCAAAAATGCTCTCGAAAGCCGCTGTAGATGGTAAACTTGCCACCCGTGCCGATGCCGCCAAACATCAGGGCGACTTCAAAAATATCGTCCAGGGCGTCAATGATTGTCTCGACGCGGTTATCGGACCGCTCAATGTTGCAGCCGAATATGTCGATCGAATCTCCAAGGGCGATATTCCACCGAAAATTACCGACAGTTATAATGGCGATTTCAACGAGATCAAAAACAACCTCAACGTCTGTATCGACGCCGTTAATGCCCTTGTTGTCGACGCAAAAATGCTCTCGAAAGCTGCTGTAGAAGGTAAACTTGCCACCCGCGCCGATGCAGCCAAACATCAGGGCGACTTCAAAAATATCGTCCAGGGCGTCAATGATTGTCTCGACGCGGTTATCGGTCCGCTCAATGTTGCAGCAGAGTATGTCGATCGGATCTCCAAGGGGGACATCCCACCGACCATCACCGACAGCTATAACGGCGATTTCAACGAGATCAAAATCAACCTCAACAACGTCGTCAAGATGATGAACGATCTTCTTGCCCAAACCGATATCCTTATCCAAGGCGCTGCCAATGGCGAACTGGATAAACGCGCCGACGCCACTCTTTTTGTCGGCGGCTGGAACAAGCTGGTAGCTGGAGTCAACGACACCGTCGTCAATATCGTCAACCCCTTAAGAGTAACCGCCGACTACGTCGACAAGGTCGCTAAAGGTGTTATTCCACCCACCATCACCGCTGAATATAAAGGCGAGTATAACGTCATCAAGGGCAACCTCAACAACATGGTCAAGATGATGAACGATCTTCTTGCCCAGACCGATGTCCTTATTCAGGGTGCTGCCAATGGCGAACTGGATAAACGGGCCGACGCATCGCTCTTCGTCGGCGGCTGGAACAAGCTGGTAGCTGGAGTCAACGACACGGTCGTCAATATCGTCAACCCCTTAAGAGTAACCGCCGACTACGTCGACAAGGTTGCC
>Ga0073936_10008225_pt1 | contig 13322 bp, 5 predicted proteins | sample AliMusrvi5mmetaG_FD_87041 | JGI IMG/M metagenome (GOLD analysis project Ga0073936, IMG submission 87041) | Freshwater lake bacterial and archeal communities from Alinen Mustajarvi, Finland, to study Microbial Dark Matter (Phase II) - Alinen... | ecosystem: Environmental > Aquatic > Freshwater >... | reverse complement strand
GATATAGCGTTTATATGCTATATAAGACGCTATATCTGTGCCTCGCCCTGCATTAAAAATCTCGGCACGATTCGCATACCCACTTTTTCAGCAGACCCCTAGTGGCCAATCCGGAAATTAACGGTATAATAATGAAACACTGCTTTAAACTGCTCAATGCGGAAAAGGTCGAAGATTACGCATGTAGATGTAGATTAAGAGTGAGGTTCGCCTTATATTAGCCATAATCTCCTTTGGAGGCCAATATGCAACGCATAGCGATCTTTCTGTTTGTACTGTTGCTACCGGTGGCATTTGTTTGCGGCAGCTTGCCGTCTTCAGCAGCGACAGATGACGTGGCCACCGGCTCCGGCTACCTTGAGCCTGCCATCGTGGATGGCGGCATCGAGTTGCCAACTGTACCGACAACACATCTGCATCCAGCGGAACTGCGGTCAGGAAAATTCAAGGGTCCCGTGCATGGCGTGCGCACCTATAAGGTGACGGGATATCGCCTTATATGGCCTAACCATGTCGGCTCCCGTAATGTTGCTGTAAACCCGCGTCGCATCTCGACTGGAAAACACCATTATCAGCTTGAAGAGGTCGTTGAATATGATCGTTCAGGTCGGCTGGTGCGGCGGGAACATTACAAAAACGGTATTCGTGATGAATTGACATTGGTCACTTTCAGCCCGCGGGGCAATCGCAAAGAGTTTCTCATTGTTCGCGATGAGCGGATATTTGGTAATTATGATGCGGCAGGACGTTCTATTGTCTTTCTAAGCTATAATGTTGCTCCTGGCGGGGCATGGCATATCGTCTCACGGAGATACAATCATTATGATGCCGCCGGACGGGAAATAGCCTGGAGTGACGGCGAATCTCTGGGAACATCAATTTCTGAAGAATCGCATGGTTCACGCCAGGTGAACACCGAGGGGCAGGTGATTCATGAGGAGAGTAACGGGAATGTGAGATCCGGATGTGGGGGTCACGTTATTGTAGATTGCAAGTATGAAGCACAACGTATCCTCAGTTACAGTGAAACTCGAAGTAATAAATGTGTGTGTAAAGCTACATGGAAGTATGAAAAGGAGCAGGTAGTGCTGCATAAGGAGAGATTCGCTCACTCTAATAGAGGAGACTGGCACTATTATCCGGATGTGGAAGATTATCATTATGACCTGGTAGGACGGTTGCAGGAATACGATGCCTTTGGCTGGTCGTATGAGTTGTTTCCTGTCGGTGCATCGTTTATCGTCGAGCAGAATGACCCATTTGTCACCAAACTCAACGATCCTTACCTGATTGTCACTCCGTCGTTCGATGGTGCGCCTTCAATGTTCCTGCATGACATGCCTCTGGAAAAGCGGCAAGGCGATCCTCCCTTGTATCTGCGCAAGAGCTACCGCTATGATCAGCAAGGACGTCTGCAGAGTATCGCTTCCTTTGATGGCAAGGGATTGTCTTGCCTGCAAGGCCATACCTTTCCCGGAATCGGTATATTTAATCGCACGCCAACTCTTTACGCCGTCATCCGTTATCGCTATGATGCCAAAGGGCAACCCACATGGACAATGTATGACACGGCAGGGGAAATAGTGCATGATGCCCTGGCTGCCAACGCAACGAAAATTTCCCAGAATGGCACTACAACACTTACGGGATTAGGTATTGTTTCCAGCGAAGTTATGGATCGTTATGGGAATTGGATATACTCCGACAGTTACTCAGCGAACAAGCCAACGTTTGAAGTGCGCAAGATCAGTTATTATTGACCCGGGGGATTCCGTGTATGCAATCGGGGTAGTTGCCGCAGAGCCTCTGCCATTCGGCAGAGAAGGAGAAATGATGGAACCGAAAATTATCAATTTGGAAGCCATGACGGTGGTCGGTATCGAGTATATCGGCAACAACGAGCATCGGGAGATCTCAGAACTCTGGCATCGCTTCATCAATCGCGCTCAGGAAATACAGCACCAGACCCATACAGACATTGCGCTGGGCGTCTTTGGAGAAATGAGCGAAGATGGCGCATTTTCCTACCTGGCGGGTTATCAGGTCGAGCAGATCGAGGAGATTCCGCCGGGGATGACGGACAAACATCTACCCGCGGCGCAATATGCCGTCTTCACCCACCACGGCCCTCTCTTCGACACGGCGTATGATCTCAATGCTACCTACCAGTATATCTTCAACGACTGGCTGCCGCATTCCGGCTACCAACGCGCGAAGTCATCAGCTTTCGAACGGTATGACGAACGCTTTGCTCTCGGGCAGGAGCATTCGGAGATGGATATATACATTCCGCTCCTGAGTGACAGGCGATAGCGTTAATTCGTAGAAAACCATGGGAGTTAAGCAAGGAATGCTGAAGATCAAGCATAGCCCGGATTATTCATGAAACGTAAGGACTGCCGGGCTAGCTGGGCATTATTCGCAATAGTTATGAATAATGCAGGATAGAGATTAAGAGGTGAGTAGCAGTAATAGCTCATTTTCATCACCATGGCCAATTTTTCTCTGTGCTTCGTGTTGAATTGAATCAGGAGAGGAATATCTGCAATTGGAGAGCAATATGCAACACAAATCGATCTTCCTGCTCGCGCTGTGGCTGCTCATGGCGTATGCCGGCGTTATCCCACCGGCGTCAGCGGCGACGGATGACGTGGCCACCGGCTCCGGCTACCTGGAACCTGCCATCGTGAACGGCGGCATTGACTTGCCGACCGTGCCGGCAGCCTACCTGCAGCCGGCGGCATGGCAAGCTGAGAAATTCAAAGGTCCCGTGCATGGCGTGCGTAACTATGAGGTGACGGGGTATCGCCTCGGGTGGCGTAAACACGCCGGCTCCGGGAACGCTGCTGCAAGCCCGCGTCGCATCTCGATTGGTAAACACCACTACAAGCTTGAGGATGTCGTCGAATTTGATCGCTCAGGTCGGCTGATGCGCCGGGAGTCTTATAAGAACGGAATCCGTGATAGCGTGACATTGGTCAGCTACAATCCGCAGGGCAGTCGCACGGAAACGGGGATTTGGTCCGGTGCGCGGTCGTTCGCCAGTTATGATGCTGCCGGACGTTCTATTGTTAACCTGAACTATCATATTGCTCCTGGCGGGGTATGGCATCTCGTCTCGCGAAAGTACCATCATTATGATGCCGCCGGTCGGGAAATTGCCTGGAGTCAAAGCGACAGGGAGCCTCCCAATGATTCACATGGCACACGTCATTTGAATTCCGCGGGGAAGGTGACCGATGAGGACGTCACGCAGGATGGCGTGCGGACTCACGTTGTCTGCCAAAATGATGCCCGGCGTATCATGAGTTACCGTAAAACTGTGGACAATGCATGCGAATGTATAGCGACATGGCGGTATGACGACCGGCAGATCATACTGCGGAAGGATAGTTTTGCTAACCTTAATACTGCTGGATTGCAGCATGAACCGCTGCTGGAATATTATTATTATGATTTAGCCGGTCGGTTGCAGGAGTATGATGCTTTTGCCTGGTCGTATCGGCTGTATCCCGCCGGTGCCCCGGATTATGTCGAACAGAAAGACCCGTTTGTCACCAAACTCAATGATCCCTATCTGACTGTCTTGAATGGTGGTGGGCCTACAGCTTTCTTGCATGACACGCCTCCGGATAAGCAGCAGGGAGAACCTCCCTTATATCTGCGCAAGAGCTACAGCTATGATCAGCAGGGGCGCCTGCTCAGTATCGCATGTTTTGATGGCAATGGATTGCCTTGCCTGCAAGGCCATACCTTTTCTGGAAGTTATGCACCTACACTCTACGCAGTCCTCCGTTATCGCTATGATGCCAAAGGGAAACCGACATGGACGATGTATGACATTGCCGGGAAAGAGGTGCATGATTTTCGGACTACCGGCACTTCGCAATACACACAGTTTAATGTCACATCAACCTGGATCATTTCCACAAATTTCGATCGTCATGGAAATTGGACATATTCCTGCGGCGAAAGAGAACGTAAATCAGGGAAGAATCCAATGACTGAAATGCGCAAGATCAGTTATTATCATAAGGGTGAGGCCAGGTAAGCGTGCAGGTGTAAATCCATGCAAGATCAGGAGTATCGTTGGCACTAGCGCACGAGCATAAGACGAGAATTTATTATTTACAACTCGCGCGCACGACGGCACTCCGTTGCACTGCGTGCCTGACTACGAACGGCGGCTCGGGAATTCATGATGCGTGAACGCTTTTCCACTTTTCAAGTATTTCTCTTTCTCTTTTATCGAGGCCAGCTTCATTATAGATTTATGGTATACTAGCCCGGATTATTCATGACACGTAAGGACTGCCGGGCTAGCGGGGCATTATTCGAAATAGTTATGAATAATGCAGGCTAGCAGCTAGCCCGGATTATTCATGAAACGTAAGGATTGCCGGACTAATTGAGCATTATTCGAAAAAGTTATGAATAATGCAGGCTAGAAGACAATAACCCCGAGGGGGATATGACGATGAAGAATTCCACACATTGCCTCACGCGCTGGCGCGTGAGGGGATATTGGGTGTTGGCACTGGCAGTGTTCGCTGTGCTGGCGGCGTCGCCGGGGCACGCGCAGGCGAAGATTCCCCCGCATGATTGTCCCTGGATGGAATCCACGCACCTTGATCCGCAGACGCTCTTCCTGTGGAAGTTCAGCGTCGGTGATGATCCGGCGGTTGAGGCGGACGATAACAAGGATGAGGTGATCGAGCGTTCGGCACAGGCACCGGATCTACATGGCGGGGCGAAAGTAGTGGCGAAAGTCGGGCGCTTCGGCAGCGGATTGGCGCTGGACGGCGCCGGCTATGCGGCTGCCGCCGTCGCACTCGGGCCGATATTGGGATCGGAGAAGGCCTTCACTCTTGGCGGCTGGATTCGCTCGACCGCGCCCACTGCGCAACAGACCGTATTGCTCATGCCCGGTAACGCGGGCAAAGCGCTTCTGCAGCTTGACTGGACGCCCGACGCCAACCTTGCCCTGTCTGTAGACGGCACGGAGCGTCTGCGGCTGCCGTTGCTTAAGACAACGGGGGGCTGGCATTTCCTCGCGCTCACTATGGATGGCGGGGCCGGCAATTCTTCAGTCAGCTTACTAGTGGATGGCAAAGAGGCACGCGCGGATGCCCCGGCGTGGTTAAGGGGATTCGCGCACCGACTCGGAGAGAGCTTCACCCTTGGCGGTGGGCCGGGCGTCAAAGGCTTACAGGGAGTACTCGACGAGGTGCGTCTGTCCTCCGGGATCTGGTATTACTACCCGTGGGATATGGGATGGCAGGAACTGCGCGATGGCCGCCAGGAGATCGGGCTGCAATCCCCATTCTTTAAACATGGAACAGTGCTCACGCGCTTTCACTTCGATGGCAACTTCACCCCGGAGGTTTGCGCCGGTCAGGCTGTCGCGGGGAAGGTGAATCCTTCCCTGTTCAAACCTGGCCTGAAAGGACAGGCGTTGGACCTTAGCCAGGTCGAGAAAGCCGGTTTTCAAATAAATGGCTATAACATCCTGCCGGAGAAAGAGGGGACCATCGAGTTCTGGTTCCGCCCCCTCGATTGGGATAATTATTTTGTGGGCGACTTCCTTGGCGGTGACGTGAAGCATTACGAGTTGATGACACTGTCGACTAAGGCAGCGCGCGGTGCAATGATGAAGGAAGTCATGTTGAGTCGCGGTCGCGCCGGCAAGGATGCAGCCGTGCACTTCGTGCCATTCCATCCCGGATCGTGGACGCACGTGCTCATCTCCATGCAAAATGGCAATCAGAGTGTCTATCTCAACGGCCACCCGCAAAAGCTGGGGCAATTGTGGGTGGGCGCACAATGGGCATCGCTGAAGAAATGGCGCGAGCACCCCGGCGGGGATGACAACGCGAGCTGGAGCTGGTCTTTTGTCCCTTCTCCCACACTCATCAATGAATTCAGCGTCTACTCCTGGGGCATGACCCCGGAAGAGGCGTGGAACGCATACGCGCGCTGGCTGCCCGACGCCGCGGAACAGATGAAGCCGCTGCCGATCTTTGGTATTGACTTCAACTACTATGCCCATTGCTGGGATATGCAGCAGCACCTTGTCGCGAAACTGACATGCCTGCCGGTGAATGATGTCCAACCCGCCAGTGCGGATATGGAGGTTCGTTCAGAACAGGGCGAAGTGTTGCTCAGCGCAGAGAAGCAAGCGCTGGACAATACCGGCACCACCAGCTTCACCTTGAAACGCGCGCTTCCCTTCGGACGCTACCCGGTGATTGTGCGTTCGCGCAACGCCGCAGGGGCAGTCCTGAAAGAAGAAAAACGCGAATACGTGCGCGAAAAACCGGCATGGTTCGGCAACACGCTGGGCAAGGAACGCACGGTGCCGAAGCCGTGGACACCTGTTGCGGTGGACGGCAACACACTCAAGGTGATTGACCGCACGATTTCACTGGGCACGAACGGCTTGCCCGCGCACATCGAGACCGTTAAACAACAAGTGCTGGCCAAACCGATCACCATACGCGCGGTGAGTGTCGCCGGCGCCGGGACATTGGAAGGCACGGGTGTTATATTCAGCGAGACTTCACCTGACCGCGCAGCCTGGAAGGCGACGCTCGCAGGCGCCGGGCTGACTGCCGATCTTGACGCGTGGATAGAATTCGACGGACTCCTTTACTATGCCGTCACCCTCAAGCCGGCGGGCGGGGCCGATGTCACGCTCAATACCCTGGACATTGATGTGCCATTCAGTGCCACGGTGGGCACTCAGTTGCTCGCCAACGGCGGAGGCAACGACTTCCGCGCCTCCTGGATCGCGAAGATGGTGCCCGAGGGGCAGGGGAGCGTGTGGAATAGCCTGGATAAGCCCTATCCCTGGTTCACCCGCGCGTTCGGCGTCACCAACTTCATGCCGCACATCTGGGTGGGCAACGATGATGTCGGCCTGTATTTTGGCGCGGAAAACGATCGGGGATGGACCGTCGATGGCCCCCATCCCGCCCAGGAAATCGTACGCCGGGATGGCGATGTCGTCTTTCAGATGCACATTATCCGCGAGCCTGCCGTCATCAGCGCCGCGGGGCAGCGCTTCACCTTCGTGCTGCTGCCCACTCCCGCCAAGCCTGAGCCGCCGGACTGGCGGAAGCAGATGGGTGTGGGAGGGGTGAATTTCGGCTCGTGCGATTCTTTCGGCGGCTTCGATATGAAGACCGATCCCAATAATCCCGGCTCCAACGACAGCTTCCTGATGGAGCCGCATTCCTGGGAGCATGCGGCGCAGATGGCCCCGCAAAGCCGGCAGAAATGGGGGCGGTGCATCCTCTATACTGATGCCTCATGGCCCAGTCCGGGACTGTCGTTCAAGGATTGGCAGTCGGACCTGTGGGCAGGCACGGGACGCCCCGCCTTCATGCCCGAGTTCGAAGATTACGCGGTGTGGGCGATCAATGAATATATCAAACGCGGTTTGATAGACGGCGTGTATTGGGATGATGTGAGCGTCGGCTATACCCTGGCGCTTGACTCTACGGCGTATCCCTATGCGAAAAGCGAAAGTGGCCGTCGGGTGGGCTTCACCGCGCTGGCGCAGCGCCGGGCGAATATGCGCCTGTGGCGGCTATTCGAAGCAGCAGGCAAAGAACCGGGCATCTGGGCGCACATGACCGTCTGCTACGAGGTGCCAATGTTCAGCTTCTGCCGCTATATGAGTAACGGCGAGTTCTCCACCGGCGTGGAATACCTGAAAACGCGCGACGCCATGGATTTCTGGAATCCGCAGACTATACGCGTGCTCGGGAACTCTTCGAAATGGGGGACAGGGGTGAGTTTTCTCACCACGCTGCCCCACTCCTTGCCGATGTCCATAGGTGCACAGCAATGGCTGTACCCGGAACAGCGCACCGAAGATGCGCTCTACATGTCCACCGGCATCGGGACGCTCTCCGGCGGTCTGGTCGGGAAGTTGCAGCAGAATCATTTCTTCGATACGCAACTGCGCTGCTTCCCCTGCTGGAAGGCTAGCGACGTGCTCAACATCGAAGCGCCGCCAGGAGCGCAGATCCTCGCCGCCGTCTACGCGAACGACGACCGGGCCTATGTTATGGTGACCAACCACGAACACGCGGTGCGCGAAGTGAGCGTGTCCCTCAAGCTGGATAAACTCTTCCCCGGCGCCCACGGAGTTGTCTGGCGCGACATCGACCCGGGATTGATCCCACCGAAGAAGGTCATGGCCTCCGACCAGGAGCTCAAGGAACTGGACCCGGACGATATCAAAGGCGACACCAAAGACTTGCTCAAAGAAGCGCCGCTCACCGAAGCCGAACAGCTAAAAGCGCTGGCCATCCATATTAATGGCGATGCCGTGCACATGGTTGTCCGCGAGCGCGATTACCGGTTGCTGGTTGCAACGCCGGTAAAGTGAAGCATTGTTCCTGCAGGAGAATCGTTTTCAGAATTTAAATTATGGATTTTTTTAGGAACCTCCGATTACGCAGATTACACCGATTTAAGTTGACATACTGGAGCACCCTAAACCAGCCAAGCCGGAACCAATAGACCGATCAACAATATCGTGTGTGTAACTTCCACGGTTGAATTGGCCTTGTTGGTACCTACCCGGTGAAATTCTCATCGTTCATAGAGGCATATTGTTCTTTATTTGAGGAAAATTCTATACTAATTGTTGAGAATTTCACCGAGTAGGTACTAATCGCTGGCCGCTCATTCATCCGAATACCCGCCGTCGTTTAGTCCATCGTTTTCCATGCGGGCTGTATTATCGGATTGATAAGGACGAAATTGTTATACTCGCTGTAGCGCACCTCCATCGGCATCCGAATATTGCTTGCCGGTGCTGGGGGTGATCTGCTTGCGCCATGCGGCAAACCGGTTTGACGCGGCGACGCGGCAGATCAAGGAGGTATACCGTTATGCGTCTCACACTCATTGTGCTCTTGCTGCTCGCATTTTCGTTTAGCCTCGCCTCATCTGCCGTGGTGACCGGTAAAGTCGTCGATGCAGCGGGTAAGCCCATTAAAGGGGCTTCTGTTTATCTGCGTCTATTCAGTGATGACAAGCCGCAGTATTTGCTTAGCGATGGCGCAGGTGATTTTGCGGTGGAGTGTAATGTTTGTTGCCATTATGACGATAGCGCAGTAGCACAAGTCATTGCGTATGCGCCTGGCTATGCGCTGACCAGCACTGCACTTAAATTAGCAGGCAATATCATTACGCTGGAAGCAGGCGCCACGCTCCAAGGCATAGTCACTGATCCGGATGGTCACCCGCTAGTTGGCGTCCCGGTCAGGTTGCTGAATTTGCGGTTTGAGCATGATATTTTCACCGGTGGCCATGTGGAAGTGCCACCGGAGTTGCGTGCACGTTTTACTGTCAGCAGCGCGGTTGACGGTGGCTGGACATTATTCGATCTCCCACAAAGTTGCTTAGCGCAGTTAGCGCTCGATGACTCCCGTTTCATCCACGAAGAACAAACGGTTACGATGCTCTGTGGAGAAAAGACGGAGTTTGTAAGTTTCGCCGCGCGCCCTGGCGCGGTCGTCAACGGACGTGTTCTCTCTCCGTCAGGCATGCCTGCCGCGGATGTCTGTGTCTACATTTATCCAGATGGCCTGACAAATCTGCCCTATACCTATTGCCGCGAAAGGACGGCTATTGATGGGAGCTATTCTTTCACGGGATTGCCAGCAGGCAATTATTTCATTGATGCCGATACTCGTGCGCAAAATTGCATTGCTGAACGCCTCTGGAATATCCAGGTAGGTGAAGGCAAGGAGATATCAGCCCCCGATCTATACACGCGTTCAGGCGCTGTGGTCTCAGGACGTATATTGACTCCGAAGGGGACACCTGCGGCAAAGGCTATGGTTTATGTAACGCTCGCTAAAAATGGCCTTTCAAAATTCGGGCAAATTGCAACAGATGGAAGCTATCGAATTGCCGGTTTGGAAGCGGGTGAATATACCATCAGTGGGTCTAGCATGGAAGAGCACTGGTTTGCTGAACCACTCACACATGTTAAGCTGATTGAGGACAAGGAGACCGTGACACCCGAATTGCATACTCATCTCGATGCAAAGTTGGAAGGCACGGTAGTAGACGCTGAGACCGGCATGCCAGTTACCGGCATATCAACAATTGGATTGTATTTCGAAGAAATATTAAGTCGTTTCCAAAGTGCGTATATGCTCGTTACAGATGAGCAAGGACATTTTACTACCCTCCGGACGCCGGCTCAATTGAAGCTGCTTGTTGACTTCCCCCCACAGAACTATGTGCCGCAAAAAACTTCAACCGCGGTTTCTGTTACACTGCTAGAAGGAAAGACCACCAATGTCATTCTGAAGGTAAAAAAAGGCTTCACACTGACCGGAATGGTTGTCGATGAACAAGGCAAACCAGTGACGGGAATGAATTTGAACGTCAATATGACCACGGGGACGGGTGAGGTACGGAACGATGACGATACGCAAGTGGAGTTTATCTCTGACCGGTATGGTCAATTCAACGTCAGCGGTCTTCCACCTGGTCATGGTATTATCTTCAGCAGTGAGAATCAATTGCATACCTGTGAATTGCCTGCGGAACTGCCCATCACACTCCCGGCTAAAGTCCCAATTACCGTCAGAGTGCGACATGTCGTGAGACCCATGGTGAGCGGACGCGTGGTAGACGCCGGTCATCATCCGCTGGCCGGCGTGACTGCAACTCTCGCCTACGGTGATCAAGGAGATTCACAAACGCGCATGGTGAGCACTGGTGCAGATGGCCGCTATATGCTGCACGTCCCTGCCGATGCAAAGGTTTACCTCATTTCGTTGGTAAAAGCAGGATATTGTCAGTGCCTCACGGGGGTACTGAGTAATAAAGGTGGCAACACTATCGATGAAGCGATGATGACGGCTTGCACCGCCACCGTGCATGGGAAAGTCTGCGATGCCTCGGGCACACCGGTAGCCGGAGCGACGGTGGTCTCTGTGGAAGGCGGTCTGCAAGCGCGTGCCATTACCGATGCGGTGGGCATCTTCACGCTGACTAATCAGCCTGAAGGCAAATTGCATTTGATCGCTGCCACCACGACCGGTGGCGGAGTGGGCACCTCTACGCAAAGCACGGGGAACAGTCTCATCATCTGGACGCCAGGCGCCATAGCTAAACCTAGCGATATCACATTGGCTCTGCAACTGCTCGATACTGATAGCAAGCTGCCGAAATCCAAGCGCCAATTCAACTCTGATGAGTCGCTTCGTCTGCTAGCCGATATTGATCCAGGACTGGCACTACGGCGATCGCTCAGCGGTGAAGAGCCTTTCCCTGATAAGTTGCGCGCCTATCTGCTTGGTAAAGTGGCAGCACGAGAGCCAGCAAAAGTTGATGAAATCCTGGTGCAAGTGAATGCCTTTGCTGATTCCGGCAGCAAACTGGAAGCAACTCTGGAGTTGGGCATTGCTGCGACGAAGACCAACCCCGAGATAGCTGAGCGATTATATCTGCGCGCCCGGCCGATTTATCTGCGATGGAAACAGATCAGCGACGCCGTCGAGTCACTCGCAAGCCTTGAGGAAATCAAGCAGATGTGGGACAACAGGTTTGCCAGTCCAGGCCACAGGATCACCGGCAAGCCTGATATGCTGACCATGTTGATTCAGAGTATGCACTTTCGTGAACATAACTATTTACTTCGTAACAATTACGCTCATCATATCTCTCAGTTTCTCGCCCTCGCCGCCTTGCTGCAAAAAAATGACGATGTGGATGCCATCCTTGTCCTGGTGCGACGGTTGCCAAAGCATGAAATCGACAAGGACCTGTTTCTCACTGAGGACTTATTCAGTGACGCTGGTCGTGTGAATCCCGAGTTCGTTCTTAGAATAATCCGTATACTCGAAAGTAAAGGGAAATTAGTATCGGCGAATCAGGCAGTGCGCACAATGGCAATGCATAATCCGCCAGCGGCTTTGCGGTTGCTGAAGCTGCTACAGGAGGCGAAAATTCCTGTTTGGTATATCGACCCCTTGCCTGTCATCGATTCGTTGGGTAAAGACGATCCGGCATCCGTGCTGAGTCTGGCAACAACATGGCCTACCGGCGATCGCACAACGTTAATGCTGGACGCGGCGGCTTTTCAGCAAAAGACCGTTGCAGATGCCGTAATTTCCAAGGTATTCGCTCGATATGCGCGGTGGACTATTGAGAACCTGACCAAAGTATATACCATTGATCCTGAACTGGCGATGACACTATACGCAAAGTATATATCACAATGGACAGCAGAAAAATATCGACTTACCATTCCGTATAGCCGTTTTACCTCTGAGAATAACGCCTACTATGCCTACATGATTAGCAAGTTCGATCCGGTAGAAGCACGTTTACTACTAGAGACAGAGTTCGCCAGAGTACAGGTTAATTTTCGGCAAGGGACCTATGAAGATTTCCTCCATTACTATCCTATGGCCATGAGTGCCCTCGATTGGAAGCGCGCGCGGGAGATGTTCGACATGGTGAAGGGAGACGAACAATCGCTGCTGCGCTACATCCTTATGTCGAGTGAGGAACGGGTCGCAATGCGGTTTTTCTAGCCCGGATTATTCATGAAACGTAAGGATTGCCGGGCTAGCTGGGCATTATTCGAAATAGTTATGAATAATGCAGGCGAGCAGTCTGTGTCATTTCAACATTGACAGGATGAGCGTCCGCTTCCGCCCTCCTAATCTAATACTTAATCTGGTACTTAATCTCGTGATGCATAGAGTTTAAGAGAGATTAAGTACCAGATTAAGATTTTCATTATAGTTACGGCGTGCCGGCAGCAGGCGTTAGCCCATGCGCCCCTTTGTACTGTACGCCATGAGTGATCGGCAGACCCCATTCATCGGCCAGGCGGAAGTAGAGGCGCCATTGTTCGAAGCCGTGGGCAAGTTTCAGCAGTACGGAATTCTCCCCTTTTTTGAGTGGGATCATGACGCGATCCTGGTCGCGGTAGGCCAGGCGGTAGCCTTTGTTCCAGAGCACGCGCTTGCCATTAATCCATACCCCAATACGCTCGTCGCAGCCGGTGAGCAACTGCACGGTGCGGTCGGTATCGGAGACGATTGTCGTGGCCGCGTAGGCAATGATGCCGCGTGGGGGATCGAAACGGCCCAGCAGAACGACCGGTTGCTCCGACAGCGCCGGCTTGCCCTCGGCTAAAAACGGCTGCCAGCGCACTTGCGCGGGTTCCGGCGCTTTCTCGCCCATTTTTTCGCCGGTATAGCTGGCTGTCAGATCCAGTCCCTTTTCTGGTCCGAAATCTTTCAATTGGAAGTTCTCGCCAGCGTAATCAGGAT
>Ga0073936_10008223_pt1 | contig 13323 bp, 7 predicted proteins | sample AliMusrvi5mmetaG_FD_87041 | JGI IMG/M metagenome (GOLD analysis project Ga0073936, IMG submission 87041) | Freshwater lake bacterial and archeal communities from Alinen Mustajarvi, Finland, to study Microbial Dark Matter (Phase II) - Alinen... | ecosystem: Environmental > Aquatic > Freshwater >... | reverse complement strand
TCAAGATTGCCCTGCGATATTTCCCGAGCCATCTCGACCGCCTTGGTGACGGGCTTTTGTATCAGGCGCCGGAGATAGTATGCAATCAAAAAAGCGGCCAGCAGATTGAGCATGTACACGAAGCCGTTAATGCTGGCAGTGCGGCTGATGATGCCGTCATATTTTTCCTTGGCTTCCTTTTTTCTTTGCACCAGGGTATCGGCAAAGCTGGCAAGGGGCTGGGTGGCAAGCTCCCGCTGCTCTTTGAGCAGCGCCGTAACCCGGCTTATCCCGGCGGCGTTTTCGCCCTGCTCCAGCAGCGGCAGAAGCTGTTTTCCATAGATCTCCAGGTACTCGCGGCAGTGCGCCTGAAAATCTCCGGCCCATTTCTTCTCTCTTTCGGCTTCCGCGATCGCATTGACCCCGGCAATATGCTTTTCTGCCGCCGCTTTATATGCTGCAAAAGCCTGCTGCGCCTTGCTGGCGTTTCTGTTGACGACCGCATCGGTTAGCATGGCCGAAGAACGTTCGACCTCGATAGTGATGTCCTTGAGCGCAATGGCATGGGAGGTAATATCGGTAGTGTCCTGCTCTAGTAATCTCAGCTGCCTCAAATTGAAATTTTCCTGGGATAACGAAAACGAAAATAATAACATGATGCATAAATAACCATAGGTAAGCTTTGTGCCGATTTTTAAATCCCTGATTTTCATGCTTTGCCTTCTGTAAAATTTTACCGCACTACGGTGGAGGAGGTATTCATAAGTAAGTAAATTCAATCAATACTATATATATTAAAATATAAAATTTATCAAATATAATATTTCATAGAAAACCCGGGCCAGATCTATATGGTGTGCTAATAACGGTTTTTCGGTTATGTTAACCGGAATTGCGGTTGACTGCGGGCAATGTAAAGGCGTAAAAATTTTTTAAGTAAAAAGCAGCTTTAAAAACCCCAAACACACGTTTAAAAAAAGGAGAGTACAATGTCAAAACATCTGGTGGGGTCCGCAACAAAAGCACTCGTCATTATCGCCGCCTTTATTCTTCTGCTTCCATGTACGGGGGCTGCATTTCTCACGATAGACGGCAATGATATTGAAATGAACTGCCAGAACGATAACACACAGGGTAAAAAAGTCCTCGTCGTCTACGATACGAAGTACGGCGCCACGCGAACCATTGCCTATAAAATCAAAGCTGTTCTGTGCGAACAGGGTGCGCAGGTTGATTTGAGCACCGTGAAAAGGATAAAGGATGTGTCAACCTATGATACCGTCATCATCGGCTCTGCCATCATCATAGAAAAATGGCGGCCTGATGCGCTTAAATTCTTACAAGCGCAGGAGCGCGCGTTGGCGGGCAAACATGTTGCGTTTTTCATAGTCTGCGGTCTTCTGTCGGATGATTCAGACGCAAACCGCCAGCTTGCTCAAACCCAGTACATCGATTCGGTTCTTAAGACAGTGCCGAAAATTACCCTCGTTCACAACGCCGGGCTCTTCGGGGGCATCATGGACTTCAGCGTCTTATCCTCCTGGGATCTGTTCCTGATTCGAGGGTTCAATATGATGAGCGAGGGTGACTTCCGCAATTTCGATAAAGTCGCACATTGGTCCAAGAGCCTGTATGCTGCCATACAGTAAGTACACTGCCCTTGCGAAATGCTCTGGCCCGGAGTATTCGTGAGCATGTTACAAACTTGGCACTTTGTGCGCTTGCCTTCCCCATTCAGGGGAATCAAAGCCACCCGCCATGCAGGTGGTTTGTTGATTTCATCAGAAAAAACGGTGCATGGTTTGAGGTAAAAAACGGCGGATCGCGGCGCAGAATGGCGACGATTGCGGGATGGCGTTTAAAATCGCGGTCAAGAAAGCGGCGAACCTGCGGCCGATTCCAGCCCTTGGGGTGCGCGAATCCGGTATAGAGCCCTAGATCGCCCTCAAAAAAAGCCCCGGTTCCTAGCCCCGCGGCCTCCTCTGCATTGACCGGCATATTGAAAATAGCAAGATTCAAAAAATCGATGTTTTCATTTTCGGCGATAGCGAACGCAAGCGTGCGCCGGGCAGCCTCAGATGTCTCGGCCGGTGTGCCGAAGAGCAGATACACATATGTGCCGATGCCGGCTTTTTTCAGCGCTTCAAGCGCACGCGCCGAATCAGCTGTTGTGATGCCTTTTTCCAATGCGGCAAGCACCCGGTCATCTCCCGACTCAAGCCCTAGCTGCAGCATGACGCAGCCAGACTGCCGCAGCTTCCTACAGAACTCTTCATCCTGAAGCTCCGGCGACACCCGCGCAAAGCCGTACCAGGGGGCGCCGGGCGGCTCGTCACAAATCTTTTTCAAAAATGCCGGGGAGAGGGCATTGTCAACCAGATGCAGAAGCCCGGGCCGGTAAAGCTTGACCAGCTGCTGCAGCAGGCAGCAGGCTGCGTTGACCGGCAGGGGCTGATAGGCATTGCCCTCGGCCTGCTCCGGACAGAAGGAACATCTGCTCCAGTAACAGCCCGAAGCCGTGCTGAACGGCAGTATCCTGGCCGGCGATAGATAGTCATCAAGCGGCAGGCCGCTGTAATCAGGAGCTGCCGCACGTGCAGGTTTTTTCGTGCCACCCGCGAGTTTCACCAGCTGTGCTTCGCCCGGCCCGGTTATAAGATGATCGGCAAGGCCGGCAAAAGGATTCGGCCGGCCGGGCCGGGAGCGCCAGGAGGTAATCAGCCCTCCGCCCAGCACGATTTTCGCCCGGCAGCCCGAGCCCTGCAGAAAGCCCAGCATGGCGGCTGCAGTGAGGGCCTGGCTTAAAAAATTCAGGGAAAAGCCGATGAGCCGCGGCTCGCGTTCCGTCAGCAGCTGGCCGAGGCGCCTGCTGAAATACGGATAAAAGGGACTCTGCTCAGGATGTTCTGCTGCGGCCGCAAGATCAGCGCTGCGCACTGGCGACAGCCCGGCTTGCGCATAATCCGCAAGCGACAGCTCTGCGCCAAAGGGTTCAGCCTGTGCCGACAGCAACCGGTTTATGTCGCGCACGGTTCTGCCATAGCGGTCAAGATTGGCCATGATTTCGGGGCTGCGCAGAAGGGTTAGATTTGCTTCGCGGTTTTTCAGGGCCCTGCGGGTCCAGGCGCCCTGCGGATCAAGGGGAAGCTTTGCCACATCGAGGAGTCCCTCGATATTGGCGTCAAGAAGCCGGCAGCCCACGCCGTTTGCCTTGAGCGCAGCGGCAAGACGCGCCAGGCCCGGCGGCGGTTCGCAGGGCTTACCTGCCGGCGGATGTATCAGCAGTACCGGCATGCCGCTTCACCGCCCGGCCCATGCGCTCCAGGCATTCCCGCAAAATGCTTCTGGGGCAGGCAATGTTTAGGCGCTCGAATCCCCGGCCCTCATCGCCGAATACATAGCCTTCATCCAGTGCGACCCGGGCCTCAGCCTGCATAAGATTTTTAAGCTCCCGCCACCCCAGACCAAGGTCGCGGAAGTCAAGCCACACCAGATAGGTTGCCTCGGGCTCTATGACCTTCACCCCGGGCAAATGCCCGGCAATAAAGCCTTTCAGAAATTCGAGATTCCCTTGTAAGTACCGCAGCAGCTGCGTAAGCCACGGCCCGCCGCTTTGATAGGCTGATTCAAGGGCCACGGTGGCAAAAATACTCGGCCACTGCAGGCCGCTGCGGACCAGGGCCTGCGAAAATGCTTTCCGTTTTTGCGGGTCCGCGATAATGGCATATGCCGTATGCAGGCCCGCAAGATTAAAGGTTTTACTGGGCGAGGAAAAGGTACTGCTTGCCTTCAGGAATTCTTCGGAGAGCGCCGCGAACGGCGTATGGGCAAACCCGGGCAGCACCAGATCGGCATGGATCTCATCGGACACAACGGTAATATTATTTTCGCTGCAGATCGCGCCCAGCCGTTCAAGCTCCTGCCGGGTCCAGATGCGGCCCACCGGATTATGGGGGCTGCACAGTATGAGAAGCCGGGCCGCCGGATCGCGGGCCTTATGCGCGAGATCATCGAAATCCATTTCATAGCGGCCGGCCACGAGGCGCAGGGGATTGTTGATAATCCTGCGGCCGTTTGCCGTTATCGAGCGCATAAAAGGATAATAAACCGGCTGCTGAATGATGACCCCGTCACCGGGCTGCGTGAAAGCCTGAACAGCCATATTGAGGGCCGGCACCACGCCGGGGCAGAACACGATCCAGTCTTTCTGCACGGCCAGTCCGTGGCGCTCGCGCTGCCAGCCGATGACCGCCTGGTAGTAGGAATCCATGCAGGCAGGGTAGCCGAATACGCCATGACTGGCCCGGCCGGCAAGAGCGTCGATCACCGGCTGGGGTGAGGCGAAATCCATGTCCGCCACCCACAGGGGCAGGAGATCCTGCCCGCCAAACAGCTGATCGACCAAATCCCATTTCACCGACCCGGTGCCGCGCCGCTCGGGCGCTGTATCAAAATCATAGATTGTTGCGTCTGCTGCCATGCTCGCTTCCCGACCCCTCCTTGACAAACACCGGTGGGCATTATATGCTGATAGGTAATAAAAATCCATGTGAATTAAATACGTTATACGATGATAGCCTTCAACATACTGCTGACATTCCTGCTGGTTCTCCTGAATGCTTTTTTTGTTGCCGCGGAATTCGCCATTGTCAAGGTGCGGCTGTCGCAGATTCAGCTGCGGGAGCAGGCGGGCAGCCGGGCAGCGCACGTGGTCGAGCATATCGTCGGGCACCTCGATGTCTACCTTTCGGCAACCCAGCTCGGCATCACGATCGCAAGCCTGGGTCTGGGATGGATCGGCGAGCCCGTCGTTTCCGAGATTTTTATCTGGATCTTCGGCCTGTTTGATATATCGCTCGCGCCTGCGACCATACACAAAATCGCGCTCCCCACGGCCTTCTTCACCATTACCGTGCTGCACATCACGCTGGGGGAACTTGTGCCCAAGTCGATGGCTGTGCAGTACAGCGAGCGCACGGCCATTCTGCTCGCGTTCCCGCTGCGCGCGTTCCTGTTCATATTCAAGCCGTTCATACGGCTGCTGAACATTTCGGCAAACGGCATGCTGCGCCTCATCGGGGTGCAACCCGTAAGCCAGCAGGAGCTCTATTCCACCGAGGAGCTGCGCCTGATTCTTGATCAGGGCAAGAAGTCCGGCGCGATCAAATCCGCGGAGCACGAGCTCATCACCAATGTCTTTGAATTCAGCGAGCGCAGCGTGCGCCAGATCATGGTGCCCCGCACCCGCATGATCGCCCTTGACATCACCACCGCGGGCGACCGGGTGGTTGATTTTTTTATCGAGGAGGGGTTCTCGCGCGTGCCGGTCTATCAGGGCACCATAGATAATATTACCGGCGTGGTGCATGCCAAGGACATTATCGCCCTCATGCACAACCCCCAGCTCATCATTTTGCAGGACCTCGTGCGGCCCGCCTATTTCGTGCCCGAGACCAAGCCCATAAGCAAGCTGCTGCGGGATTTCCAGCGCAAGCGCATCCACATGGCTGTTGTTGTCGATGAATTCGGCGGCACGTCCGGCCTCGTGACGCTTGAAGATATTATGGAGGAGCTGGTCGGGGAGATTCAGGATGAATATGATGAAGAAAAACCGATCGTTGAGATGGTGGGGGAGCGCGAATACAATGTGCGGGCCTCTGCCGCAATCAGCGATGTGAGCGAGCACCTGCCGGCCCCGCTGCCCGAAAGCGAGCAGTATGATACGGTCAGCGGCCTGGTCAATGACGCCTTCGGCCGCATCCCCGAGCTGAATGAAACCATCAACTTTGCCGCGTATGAGTGCACGATACTGCAAAAGACAAAGCACACCGTGGCGCTGGTGCGGCTCAAACAGCTTGAAAAACCCGGACGGGAGGAAGACTCTGAGGAAAACAGTTGATGGGCTGAATCGTAGGGACGGGTTTGAAACCCGCCCCTACAGCTATATCGCCAGCTTTGCCTGCAAAAAAACACCCAGCTTTTTATCTGTTGTTTTGATGTGGGTTGTAAACCATTCAAACAGATCATAGCACAGGGATTCCGCGACCAGCTCGCCTTTTGAAGTTTTGAATGTCTTTAACTCCTGCAGGTTTTTGCGGAACTCATCATGGGCCTCGCAATGCTCATATCGCTCGGGGTAGCTTAAATCCGCCATGTACTTTTCTTCAAGCAAAAAGTGGCTCTGCACGTACTCATCCAGAAACGCCGTCGTTTCCGCGATGAGCGCCTCGCCCTTTTTTTCGAGAATCGCGGTATAAAGGACATTTATTTTTTCTATGAGCGTCTGGTGCTGATAATCCATCCAGATAATACCGGCCCCGAGAGCGCTTGACCACTGGATAAGTTTTTTCTCCATACGGCATCTCCCTTCATGAAAAATTTTCCGAAGCTGCGCCGGCGGATTTCAGCGCGCTCTTGCTGTGCTGTACCTGCTGCAGGTATGACATGGATGCCCGCCGCCGGTCAACAGTAAAATCAGACGGCAGTATTCATGGGGCTCAATGAAAGCCATGGCCTCCCGGTCATAGGGTTCGGGGTTTAGATCCAAAATCCGCATTCCAAAATCCAAAATCCTCTCAGCCGTCCTTTTTCATATCAAGAATAAACATATCATCGATTATTTCGATGGTTTCCCGAAAGCCCCTGTCGCGAAAGCCGGAAAGCGCGGTCTGCAAATGCCTGCGGCCAGGATCAGCGATAATGATGCGGCCCCCGGGAGCGCACAAAGCGGTCGCGCAGGCAGTAAGCACGCTGACCTTGCGCTCTTCATACAGCAGATCGCTGCCGAAGACCAGGCCGTACTGCCCGGCCTTTGGCGGCGCCGCCCAGTCAAGGGCGCCGTAGGTTACGCCGGTAATGCCGTTGAGCTCAAGATTTCGCCGCAGATAGGGCTCATTGTGCGGATGATAGTCCGTGGCCGTCACCAGGGCGCCCCGCCTGGCCGCTACCAGGGACGGCAGGCCCAGGCCGCAGCCAAGCTCGCAGGCGCGCAGCCCCGCAAGCCCCTGCCCGGGCCGGGCAAGATATTTAGCCAGCGCGATACCCGACTGCCACAGCTCGGCATAATAGGGGATCATGTCCACTTCATCCGAGTGCCGCTCAACATAAAAATCGAGCAGCGGATCCAGGTCCCGCACTACCTCCAGCTCAAAGCGCAACTCATCGATATCCACGCTGATGCGGTGGGTGGAAAGCTGGCTAGTGTGTGGCTCTGCGTGCATACCGCCTCTTGAAAAATAGTGAGGCGCAGGGGAAAATATGTCGCCTTACTTTCATTGTGAAACAAATTTTTTGTTGACTACAAAGCTCAATAACGTAATGCTCCTTATAAATGGAAAACAACAATTTCTCAAGGGGTGTTTACCGAATATTCAATTTATATTGTTTTGTAAGGGGGTTTTGTATGCGTAAAATCTTTCCCGTGTTTAAAAGGCTATTGTTAATTTTTTTTTGTGTCTTGGCATTTCAAAACGCTTCCGCTGAAAGTGCGTCTCAATTAGCGCCAGACCGTCATAAAAAAATAATCGTCAAATTCAAAGACGATTCCCCCGTAGGCGAAATAGCGGCCCATTTATTCAACACCTCGCAGCAGTTCGAGAAAATCACCGGACATGCCGGAATTGATACCTTCAATAAAGTATACCAGGTAAAAAAAATAGAAAGGCTCTTTAAAAATTTTAAAACTGAGCCAATTACATTGACTGGCGCCATAAGTCGCGGAGAAGCCGTAGCGTTGCACGATCATGCACGGCAAACATATAATGAAAAAAACAGAACGCTCATGGGCAAACGTCTGGCCAGATCGCAACAGCTACATGTTACCGATGCTGCGGCATTACCGTATCTGGATAATATTTATGTCGTTGAAGCTGACACCGATGTGAACATTGAAAAAATATGCGCTGACTATGCGGCGCTGCCTGATATTGCCTACGCGCAGCCGAACTATAGGGTTCAAACGCAGTTCGTGCCAAACGACCCGTATTACAGCTCTTCGGGAAGCTGGGGGCAGGCCTATGATGACCTCTGGGGGCTTAAAAAAATAGATGCCGCGGATGCCTGGGATATTTCCCAGGGGGCTAATGTTGTTGTAGCTGTAGTGGATACTGGAGTGGATTATACGCATCCGGATATAGCGGCGAACATCTGGACGAATGCCGGCGAGATTTCCGGCAATGGCGTCGATGATGACGGGAATGGTTTTACTGATGATGTTCGCGGATGGAATTTTTCCAGCAATGATAATGACCCTATGGACGACAATGGCCATGGCACGCATGTGGCGGGCACGATCGCGGCTGTCGGTAATAACAACCTTGGCATCATCGGCGTGGCGCCATCGGCTAAAATTATGCCCGTGAAATGTTTTAGCAGTTCCGGCGCAGCAGATATAAGCACTTTAGCCAATGGAATAATTTATGCCGCAAACAACGGCGCTGATGTCATTAACAACAGCTGGGGCTGCTCATCGGCGTGCCCTTCCGACCCCGTAGCGGAAGACGCCGTCAGATATGCCTACGGCATGGGCGCTGCGGTGGTATTTGCAGCCGGCAACAGCAATGACGACGTTGCTCAATACAGCCCGCAAAACCAGCCGGAAAGCATAACCGTTGCCGCAACCACGGAAATTGACGCAAGGTCATTTTTTTCCAATTACGGCACCTGGATCGACGTTGCAGCGCCCGGAAGCGGTGAGAACATAAGCCCGCCGTCGTTCTTACCGATTTACAATATACTCTCACTGCGCGCGCAAAACACGGGCGTCAGCGGTCTTATTGTCAATGGCAGTTATTTGCGGGATGCAGGCACTTCAATGGCTGCCCCGCATGTGAGCGGCGTTGCGGCACTGATCGCGAGCGCGCACCCCGAATACTCTGTCGAGCAGATTCGCCAGGCCCTTCGAAAAGGCGGCGATGATATTCTTACCCCGGGTTATGACCTGCAGTCCGGCTACGGGCGGCTCAATGCGTATAAATCCCTCTCAATAGCGGCTCCGCTTGAAGTCCGCATTACCAGCCCGATAGCGCGGACCATAAGCGACAATGGTACAATAGAAATACGGGGCACGGTCAATGGCGCAGCGCTGGCATCCTGGGTGCTTGACTATGGGACGGGGGGAACGCCGGCAAGCTGGGCGACCATAGCCTCGGCAGCAAGCCCTATCGTCAATAAGGCACTCGGAACCTTGAACCTAGGCAATGTGACGGATGTCAGCTATACTTTACGGCTACGCGGCATTAACAGCTCCGGCGAAACGTATGAAGACCGGCGGCTGGTGTCTGCGCCAGATGCCGCGGATGCAAACTGGTCAGCCCTTGGTTCGGGGGTGGTGGGGGTTGTCTATCCCGATGTTACCACTGCTCTTGCCGTAGATGCCTCGGGCAATCTGTATGCGGGTGGCTATTTTACCACTGCCGGCGGAGTAACGGTCAACGGAATTGCCAAATGGGATGGCGCGAGCTGGTCTGCCCTTGGCTCGGGCATGGGTGGGACGGCACCTTATGTTTACGCCCTTGCCGTAGACGCATCGGGTAATCTGTATGCGGGTGGTCAGTTTACCACTGCCGGCGGGGTAACGGCTAACAGAATTGCTAAGTGGAACGGCACGAGCTGGTCTGCCGTGGGTTCGGGGATGGGTAATGGTGCTGTTGACGCCCTAGCCCTTGATGCCTCGGGCAATCTGTACGCCGGGGGCGCTTTTGACACTGCCGGCGGGGTAGCGATTAACGGAATTGCTAAGTGGAACGGCACGAGCTGGTCATCCCTGGGCTGGGAGGGGATAGATGGTGTTGTTTACGCCCTTGCTGTAGACGCATCGGGCAGTCTCTATGCGGGCGGAGCATTTAATTCAGCAAACGGACAGGACCACACCGCCTATATAGCCAAATGGGACGGATCGAACTGGTCTGCCCTGGGCTCGGGTATGGATTATATAGTTAGTGCTCTTGCTATTGATGCCTCGCATTATCTGTATGCGGGAGGCTATTTTACCACCGCCGGCGGGGTAACGGTCAACAAAATTGCCAAATGGGACGGCGCGAACTGGTCTGCCCTGGGCTCGGGGGCGGATTATGTAGTTAGTGCTCTTGCTATTGATGCCTCGCATTACCTGTATGCGGGTGGTCAGTTTACCACTGCCGGCGGGGTAACGGTCAACAAAATTGCCAAATGGGACGGATCGAGCTGGTCATCCCTGGGCTCGGGTGTGGGTGGTGGTTCGGGGTTATTTGGGGGTAGTGCTGTTGTGGCTCTTGTTATTGATGCCTCGAATTACCTGAATGTGGGAGGCCATTTTACCACCGCCGGGGGCAAAGCAGCGAATAATGTTGCGCGATACAGCAATGTTAGCTTTCCTGTCAGCAGTACAACCACCGTTCCTGTCATCAGCAGCAGCACCACCACGACTACTACTATTGCTGCAGGCACAACAACAATTCCTGCAAATGCAAACTGGTCTGCCCTGGGCTCGGGGGTGAACGGTGATGTTTATACCTTTGCCATAGACGCTTCGGGTAATGTCTTTGCGGGGGGTTCTTTTACCACTGCCGGCGGGGCGGCAGCGAACAATATTGCCACATGGAACGGTTCAAGCTGGTTAGCCCTGGGCTCGGGGGTGCAAGGTCCTGTTCAAAAACTTGCTGTTGACTCATTAGGCAATGTGTATGCCGGGGGCGCTTTTACCACTGCCGGCGGGGTAACGGTTAACGGAATTGCTAAGTGGAACGGCACAAGCTGGTCTGCCCTGGGTTCGGGGATGGGTGGAACTGGTATCCAAGTTAATACCCTTGCCATAGACGCATCAGACAATGTGTATGCGGGGGGGTGGTTTACCACCGCCGGCGGGGTAACAGTTAACCATATTGCTAAATGGGACGGCTCAAGCTGGTCAGCACTTGGGTCGGGGATGAATAATGGAGTTTACGCACTTGCCCTGGACAGCTCGGGCAATCTGTATGCGGGAGGCGATTTTATCACCGCCGGCGAGGCGGCGGCGAACAATATTGCCAAATGGGACGGCTCAAGCTGGTCTGCCCTGGGCTTAGGTGTGAATAATAGTGTTGATGCCCTTGCCGCAGACGCATCGGGCAATGTGTATGCAGGGGGACGGTTTACCACCGCCGACGGGGCTGCTGCGCACCATGTTGCCACATGGAACGGCTCAAGCTGGTCAACACTTGGGTCGGGGATGAATAGTGGAGTTTACGCACTTGTCCTGGACAGCTCGGGCAATCTGTATGCGGGGGGCGATTTTACCACCGCCGGGGGCAAAGCAGCGCATTATGTTGCACGATGGAGCAATGTTAGCTTTTCTAGCAGCAGCACAACCACGGCCATGGGTAGTTCCAGCACGACCACCAGTGCCACAACGACAGCACCGACAACGACGACAACAACCAGCGATAGCGGGACTACAACGACTGTTGGGCCAACTACAACCGTTGCCCTAAACACCACGACCGTTGAGCAGGCCACAACGACCATGGTGGCTACGACAACAGTATCTCAGACCACCACGACAACAACCAGCGAGAACGGGACTACAACAACTGTTGGGCCGACGACTACGATTACGACCACGGCAGCGGGCAGCAGCACGACGACTACTACATCGCAACCGACATTAACAACAATTCCTGGCGGCACGACCACCACGACGACGGTTTCCAACGGGCCATGCCCGGCCATGCTGGTGCTGGGTGCTGATAACCCTAAGCTTGAAAATTTGCGCAATTTTCGCGACAGAAAGCTTGCGCAAAACGCCGTAGGGCGCAAGCTTATACAAATCTATTACAGCAATGCGGAAAGCATCAATGACGCATTGGACAGAAACCCGTCTTTGCGAGAAGCAGCTAGAAGGGTGCTTGAAATAATTGCGCCGCTGGTGGGAAGACAGAAGCAGGGTTGATTCGGCTATGCCCACGCCGAAACGATTTCACCCTTTAAAATCATGGTTTTTGATGTATCCTGTTGCTCGTGTCTTGACCTGTTTTGACCCATGTAAAAAACTCGTTTTTTTCCCTTTATCGAAGTATAAAAAACCCGCGGGTGGTGTCAACCAAAACCGCGTTTCTATTTCACTGGACGATTCAGAAGCTCTTTGTTATAGTTTGCGCCGTAGCAGCTAATCTGTCTGGGGAATCTATGGACCCATGCGCACCCGCTCAAACAAACCCGCATACAAGGCGCATACTCCTGATTGAAGACGAACTCGATGTTCTTGACATGCTGCATGAAATTCTTGCGGCCGAAGGACATTCGGCGCATTCGACTCCGGATGGCAAGGCCGGGCTTGCGTGTTTTCTGGCCCATCCTTTTGATATCGTGTTCACCGACATGAATATGCCGGGCATATCCGGCCTTGACGTGGCAGCGGAAGTAAAAAAAATCCATCCCTCGGTTCCTGTCGTCCTGCTGACCGGCTGGGATATGGAAGATGCGCCCTTTGACCTTAAAGAAAATGGCATTGACTTACTTATTAAAAAACCGTTTGCCATAACAGATGTTTTGCGGGCAATAAAGCTTCTGTGCCCGTGATCGCCGCTGCAGGACATAAAAAGGAAGATGGAAGTAAAAATCCAGAATAAAAATCAAAAACTAGATTCTTTTCTCCTGACTTCTGACTCCCGAACCCTGTCTTCTGACGCCTGTCTTCTCTTATAATGCACCATAACCCTTTGCCGGCTGAAAAATTATGAAAGCTACCCTATCGGTTTATCAGATAAAAAAAATAATCGCGGCTGAGCATCATGACCCGTTTGCCGTGCTGGGCATGCATGAAGCGGCAAAAGACCTGGTTGTGCGGACATTTCAGCCCGGCGCCCAGGCGGTCTGGGTACGGCCCGTGCAGGGCGGCCACAGCGAGGAAATGAAACGCATGCATAAAAGCGGCTTTTTCGAAGCCGTATTCAAAAACACTTTGGCCTTTTTTCAGTACCAGCTTGAGATTCACTATGACGGCGGCCAGAGGCTAATAATTCGCGACCCCTACAGCTTTCTGCCGGTGCTCTCCGACTTTGACCTGCATTTGTTCGGCGAGGGCAATCACGAGCATATTTATGAGCGCCTGGGCGCGCACAAAATCATGCATGGCGGGGTGGAGGGGTTCTCGTTTGCCGTCTGGGCGCCCAATGCCGCGCGGGTAAGCGTTGTCGGCGATTTCAACTGCTGGGACGGACGGCGGCATCCCATGCGCGCCCGGGGCGCCTCGGGCGTGTGGGAGCTGTTCATACCGGAATTTCAGAACGGCAGTCTCTATAAATTTGAAATTCGGGCGGCTGATGGCGCCATTATAACCAAGGCTGACCCGTACGGGTTTTTCAGCGAGCTGCGGCCCAAAACCGCCTC
>Ga0073936_10008221_pt1 | contig 13324 bp, 8 predicted proteins | sample AliMusrvi5mmetaG_FD_87041 | JGI IMG/M metagenome (GOLD analysis project Ga0073936, IMG submission 87041) | Freshwater lake bacterial and archeal communities from Alinen Mustajarvi, Finland, to study Microbial Dark Matter (Phase II) - Alinen... | ecosystem: Environmental > Aquatic > Freshwater >... | reverse complement strand
TGACAAAAACAGATAGATAACTGGCAACCCAATCCATGTCACTAAAAAAGAGCAAATTAAAGTGATCATCATTGTATTGGTGAGAATCTTGAAATATGCTCCTGCAACACCACTTAAAATGACAAAAGGGAGAAAGATAACGATTGTGCTTATTGAAGATCCAATCATCGCAGGTAAAAGAAAGTTAACTGAACCACTAAGCAACTCTTTGGTTGGTTTTTCGGGAAATTCTTCATGCGTCCTGTGGATTTGCTCCACAACCACGATTGCATCGTCAATAATTAATCCAATACTAGCCGCAATAGCCCCCAGCGTCATGATATTGAAATTATAGCCAATCACATAAAGTACAATCAGCGTCAACGAAAGCGTAATGGGTATGGTGATCAGAATAACAGTGCTCGATTTAAATGAACGGAGAAAAAGAATAGATACCAGAATAGCCAGCAACAAACCAATCCAAAGGCTGTCATTAACACTTTTAATTGAATCATTAACAAATTCAGCCTGAATATAATAAGGGGTTATATTAATGCCTTTAGGCAAAATATGTTCATTCAGTTCCTTTACTTTCTGAGATACACCATCGGTAACCTCTATCAGATTGGCGTTAGGCTGTTTAACAACAGCCATTAAAATTGCACTTTTCCCGTTGGCATTTATTCTGATATATTGAGTCTGTTCTGCAATTTTAATAGTGCCAACATCTTTTAGTTGCAAAACCCTTTTCCCGTCATTACTTATGACCAGATTTTCAAGTTCCTCCAGATTTTGGACATTTGCATCTGTAACTGTGAGATATAGCCGCTTATAATCAGTCAGATAGCCATTGCTGCTGATGAAATTTGTCTGACCCAGTGCAGTGGCTATCTTAGCCGGGGTAACCCCTAAAGCAGCCATCTTTTGAGGTTGTAATTCAATATGATATTCCTTTGTCTTACCGCCAATTACCCCGACTACTGCTACTCCTTTTGCCTGAGAGAGGAACGGCTTTATGGTATAGTTCGCGATTTGATTCAACTCTATGTTGCTGTGCCCTTTCCCATTTATGACATATCCGATTACAGGAAGAATAGATGGATTCATTTTCTCCACACTGAGGTTTGTACCAACCGGAAGGTCATTTTTAATTTGATTGATAGAAGATTCAATCTGCTCCTTGCTTAAATCAATATCTGCGTTCCACTCCATAAAGGCCGATATTTCGCAATTTCCACGACTGGTAATACTGCGCACAACTTTAAGATTAGGAACCCGTTTAATGGCGTTTTCAAGCGGTTTTGTAACAGTCACCATCATCTTTCCAATAGGTTGTAATCCATTGTCAGCAATTATTTTAATCTTTGGAAAAGTCACCTCAGGGAAGAGTGAGGATTGCATATTAGAGTAACTGTAAATACCTGCTGCAAGAATTATGAACAGTACCACTAAAACAGGATTTTTATGGGAAACGAAAAAATCTCTCATCGGCTCAATGTTGAATAATAGTTACAAAAGCGGTATCCGCTAAACCGTAATTTCCCTTATTGACTATCCGGTCATTGGGCAAAAAAGTGGGAGAGAGTATTTCAACTTTGTTCCCGGCTGTAATTCCTGGTTTTATAATTGTTTTAACGGCCATTGAATCATTGATCAGTTTCATTACCCAAAATTTTTCCATGGTTTCATCCGATAATATACACACTTTGTCAATCACCTGGGTATTTGCTTTAGAGCACTTATTGATTTGAATCTGCACTGAAAGATTTTCAGGGAGAGTGGTTGAGAGCGAAGGTATAACAATAAAACTTTGTGTTTGTGATACAGGGTCCACGGTGGATAGTTTGCCGGAAATAGTTCCATCCAGGAAAGTGGAATCGGGTAAAATTATTTTGCACTTTTTCCCAATTACAACGTATTTATTTTGTTCAAATGGCACATTAAGCATAAAAACAAAACTGCTTTGAACCGCAAGAACGCAAAGTTGCTCTCCATCACTTACATAATCATTGGTCTGTTTGTTGGCTTCAATGACAACTCCCGATGCGGGTGAACCAATTGTAAGGTTCCCTTTAAAGGCAAGTGTTGAATCTTTAGGAGCAAATTTACTCAACGCATCCCCCTCTTTTGTTTTTACAGCATACAATGGCTTTCCAACTTTCACAATATCGCCCTGATTAACAAACGAATGATCAACGTATCCGGTGATCATCGATTTTACGATGTTTTTACGTTGATAGATCGATACTGCATTGAAACTGATTACTTCGCTGATGGGGGCGTTTTCAATGGCTATTGTAGTTACGGGAGTGGAAACATGAACGGCTTCTTCAGTTTTTGTAGACGCGTTGTCACCACAGCTTACCAGATATATAAGTATAATAATTGCCAAAATAGTTCGGATAGGGTTCATTTGAGGTAATTCAATTGGTTAATAATCTGGAGCCTGTTCACCTCTGTAACCAGACAGGTGATTTTTGTTGCGGTATAACTATTAAATACGGTGATAAAATCAAGAAACCGGACTAATCCCTTCTCCAGTTCAATACGGTATAATTCAATAAGTCGCTCCTGCTCGGTTAATTGATTGCTGATCTCTCCAAGAAGATGTTCCGTCATATTCAGCTGGTTTTTCAATTGATCAAACTGAATTTTATATTGCGATGAATAATAGCGTTTATAATTGATCCGTGTATTCTCAGCCAGATCTATTTTTTCATATTGCAATTTACGCTGTTTCCCGTCGTAAATCGGAACAGAGAAGTTTACCCCTACGCTCGCTCCAAAATTATGTGGCACATTTTCGGGTGCTATCCCGTTGAATCCGCCATCGGCAAAGATATTGATTTTGGGACGGTAATTAAGGTCAATGAGCTGCCTGCTATTCCGGTTTTTAAGGCTATCGATCCGAAACTGGGCAAAGACCGGCGAATTCTCTGCACCGTAATTATTCTGAACACTCAGATCAGGTTTTACTAATTTTATTTCCTGCTTTTCAGAGATACCACAGAGCAGGTTAAGAAGTGCAAGATCATTTTCAAGCTGAATTAATGATTGCGAGATTGCAATGGACTGGGACCTGATTAAAATTTGCAGATTCATGTAATCTGTTACCAGATAAACCCCCTTATCAACCAGGGCTTTTACCGTTTTTTGTTCCTTGTTCAGCAACTCAAGAACTGACTGATTAAATTGATTCTGAGTAAAATCATTATACACGGTCAGGTATTGGGAAGTAATGCTTTTTTTCAGGTCCAGAATCGTTATTTTCGTATTGAGTTTAAGTGTCTGATTCAGTAAATCAATGGTTTGAAGTTGACCGCTGATCCGTTTTCTAGTAAACAATGGCTGGATTACACTTACAAGTGACGAATAGGTCCCTCCATTAGTAATCGCTTCATCGTAGCCCCATCCGGTTCCTGAAGGGTAATGTATTGCTTGTGTGAGTTGGTTGACCTGTGGTTTAAAGGTTGCCAACAATAAAAGGCTGTCCAATTTGCCGGCAAGTTTTTGATTGTTAAAATCATAAAGTAACGGACTGTTTTTTAAGCCACAGCTGACATAATCGTCAACAGATTGGGCAAGAACATTCGCGAAAATACAGGTTATGAAGATGATAGTAATTAGGATGTTTTTTACCATTGCTTATTGGCCTGAGTATTTGAAAAATATAAATATTACGGTAAAGTTAGAAATATATCGATATTGTTAAAAATCAGTTTTGATTTTTGTAACTGAAAAAAAAAAAGATAAATCCAAAGTCAATTCATGCTGGTGAATTAACTTTGGATTTTGATTTATTATTCCTGCATTTCAATAAATTCATTTAATAATTGTCCAGAATACTCAATTGGAAACCCTGCTATAGTGGTATATTAAATTTCCGGTCACTCCTACAAAATTCACACTAACACTGTCGCCTTTAAACGATACGACAGAGAAGGCGGGTTCTGAATGACTAAATACTGTTAATTCATTGGAGCTGTTTGGCCGGGTTTCACCACCTGTACCGGTCACAATGTAGTCTAGTTTGCCTTCTTTTTCATGAAGGTGCTGTAAATCATGATCGTGCCCGCAGAAGTACAACTGAGCATGGTATTGTTCAAGAAGAGGTTTTACCTTTTCAATCATTTCTTTGGTATTTCCGTGAGTCTTACTGGACGAATAGATTGGGTGGTGTCCAAAAACCAATATCCATTTTTCCTTTGAATTGTAAAGTACATCTTTCAGCCATTTGATCTGTTTGGCTGTATCCTGAGCAGCCACATCTGGGTATTCTTCAGGTTTTTTCTGGTATTGCTCAACCAGTGGAGGGGTATCAAGGAAAATAAAACGGGCAGAGTCCGTTTTGTTCACCTTCTTTACAAATGTATAATAATGATCGGTCATCCGCCAGCGACGACTAATCTTAGAGTAGTCAATCTCTGCTTGTGTGCTCCCCTTGTAATCGTGGTTACCTAATACAGGAAACCACTCCACCTGTAACGAAAGCGCCTTGTAGATATTCTCGTAACTCAACATCCAGAGCGGATCGCGGGTTGAAGCGACACCGCTAACCTGAAAATTGTCTCCACAACTTACGACAAATTTCGCTTTGATGCTATCCGCTGTTTTTCCCATTTGATCGGCAACCTCCTGTTGATGGCCATATCCATTCCATCCCCAATCGCTGACAATGATAAAGTTAAATGATTTTCCAAATGTTTTGGATGTAATTACTGTTTTTTGATTCTGACCATTTGCATTTTCCGGGGCTGCAAATGAGATCAGAAAAATTGCAGAAACCAGTAAAAATGAGATTAAGATATTGTTTCTCATGCCTTGCTTTTTTTATTGAATGATTTATATTTATTTTCAAAAAAATACTAAAACAACACCCATGGCTGACTTTTTATCTTCAAAACCATGAGTGTTGATAAACTGTTTCTCCGCAATACTTAGGCAAACAGCATTTATAGGTTATTGCTGTGGCATAATATCAAGAACAATAAAAGAACCGGGAATTAATTTAGGCTTTTCTGTGCCCGGAGCGATTTCAAACTCTGCCGTTGGAAGGTAAATATGGTGTGTCTTTTTGTTAACTGTAACTGTTTTGGCCCCTTTTGGGGTAACAATATTTTCCAAAACTGAGAACGTATCTTTGTCAACTTCTTTCACAACAGTTACTGTACCTTCGCCATTTGAACTGTAGGCACATTTTAGTGTCGGATCGAATGCAACCCCATCGGCCTTTGCTCCAATTGGTAAAGATGTGATTACTTTACCATTTTCAGCATCCACAATAATCATCAATTTATTTTTGCATACGCTGAACAAACGGTGATTTTCACTATCCAATGCCAGTCCTGTAGGTTCTTCGCCTGGTGCAACGGGCCAAACGCTTTCTACCTTATTGGTTGCCGTATTAATAACCGCAATACTGCTGTTATCTTCCAGATTAACAAAGATTTTCCCTTTACCATCTGCCTGTGAAAATTCCGGATTTCCGGTAAACGGAATGGTTGCAACAATTGCGTTAGTCTGAGCATTAATTACTGTGGCGTTATTTGATTTACCATTAAAAGCAAAAACATTTTTACTGAACGGATCAAAAAGAATACCATCAGGACCTTTTCCTGTCACCTTGATTTTAGTGAGAATCTTCAGTGACTTAGTATCAAATACAGTAACTGACGAATCCTTTCCTCCGGTGATAAAGCCTTTATTTAGTGATTTGGCAATTGCGATACCATGAATACTGTTAAGGCCTGATATTTTCCCGATTACTTCACCCTTTGCTTCATCAACTACCTGTACCATATTCCCATGTGAAACATACAACAAGCCTGAGGCATCATCAGAGTAAAGATAATCCCATTTTTCATCCCCTTCAAGGTGGATTTTGTTGATAATCTTAGACCCTTCTTTAGTCGCATTTTTTGAGTAAACGAAACCTACCAGGAGAAAAGTCACTATAATAATTGAAATTTTTTTCATTTTTAATTTGGAATTAGGTTACTGAACTGGCTGACTTGTAGGCAAATGCTTATTGCCGGAACCATCTGTCGGATATGCGCCCATATCTTTATTTACAATGTCAGCAGTTCCTTGTTTACCATCAGGTGAAGTAATGAAATAGGTAAACTGAGCAGTCGCAAGACCTTTCCCTATGGCAGGGGAACCAGATTTGAGACTTGGCACATTCCCATCTGTAATGGTCATATCAGGGAGGGTTGTTGTTGGAGGAGCCCAGGAGGTAAACACTGAATTACATAAATCAGTTGTGGCGCCTGTAATATCGGTTGATTGTTTTTTACTGAATGCACCTGCAGGGTAGATCCAGGGAGCGGAGGCGCTGTTAATCGCAAAAATAAGGTTATACCCATAAGAACAATTTAAAGTATCCGCTTTCTTTGTAATGTTAATTCCTGTATTGTTACCAATCGCTAAATTATTAAAGATATTAGCGCGGGTCCATTTATCAATCAAAATCGAATTAGTCGCTTCACCTACTTTACGCCAGCCACCATCAACGATAGTGTTGTTGAAAATATTCATATTAGTTTGTGGTATCAATATAGATCCTGTTTCCAGTTTTATCCCGTTATTGGCAGCGCTCCAGATATAGTTATAAGCGATATCCCCCTTAACCCCTTTTTTGATGTTCATTGTTTCACCATCTGGTCCTCCCAAATGCTGCAATACATTTCTTTTAATGCTTGCTGTGATATTTCCTGCCAGATGGATTCCGTCATCAACACCTCCAAAAAACCATGAATCTTCAACAACAATATGGGCATTGCCATTATAGGTCTGACTACCCTCTACGTCAAAGGTTGCCTGGGGACTTCCCCCGGAATCAGGTCCACCCGTGAAATTGATATGAGTATACTTCACATAAACATAAACTGCGGTAGAATCAAATAGAAATCCGCCCCATTGACCGGTATTATTTGCCACATCAGAAAACTTAGTCGGATTATTGGAGGTAAAGGTAATTTGTTTAGCCTCCGTTCCCAGACACAATAACGTACCCGAAATCTGGAACTGGTAATTTCCCTTGGCGATGATGGTCGCACCTTGCTGAATGGCCAGTGTATCTCCAGGTTTGACAGCAACATTGCCTGTCATGTAATAAGTCGAGTCCTGTTTCAAGGTCCCTTTTAATATGCCCGTCAAATTCTGACTTTTAACATAATTTGCCGGCGGCTTGGGATAGTTCGCCGTTGCATCAATTAAATCACTTACGTTTTTTTTGCAGGCTGATACTCCAAGTATCAAAAGTGCTGCAACAATAAATAACATCTTCGTGTTTTTCATTAGATTTTTGAATTAAAGGATTAAATAATTAATTATAAATTGAACTTTATTCCTGCTAAAAAACTCATGCTTGTTGAAATGTCCCGATCTTTAAAACCGCCTTTTGACTGAAACTGGACTTTTGAATTTAGAAGATTATTGATTTTTGCATAAAACAAAAATCTGTTATAGATCTTTTTCTCTATGGTTGCCCCCAGATCATGAAATGACAGCTGATAAACATCCTGACCATAGTAAGAGCTAATTTGTTTCAGGTTTTTCCCCTGCATGGTATATACCAATTGGCATTTGAAACCCGTTTTCACATTCCTGTAAATTATCGCGGCATTAATTATGTTGGGAGATTGACCAGCCAACGGAATTGTTTCCGTTAATTTGGTAACTGTATTCAGGTCGGGGTACCAAATCTTACCAGGATACTTCATCTCTGATTTGGTGAATGTATAGTTTCCGCTTAGCCCAATATTCCCATAATATTTCAGGCCAACTAATTCAAAGCCATAATTTGTACTCGGATTAGTTAAATTCATTGGAGTAGTCACATTATTACTAGAAAGCAAATCGACAATTGGGTTATCTATTTTCTTGTAGAAGATGCCACCGGTAAATACTTCCTCACGGTTAGGATAGATTTCATACCTTGCATCAAAACAGGTACCGATTGAGTGGTTTAAGTGAGGGTTACCATTTGAACCGCCATAAACACTTTGTGCGTAATAATCAACAAGTTCAGTGTAATTAGGGCGACTAATCCCCTGATAAACTGACATTCGCACGTTTTGTTTATCCGTGAGCTGATAATTCAGATGCAGGCTGGGAAGGATATCATAATAAGAAAAACGATTCCTGGTAAACGGAACCAAAACGTTTTGCGTCTCACTGTGATAGTTGGTCTGGTAAGTAAATTCGACCCTGACTCCGGTGAGTACCTGAAGCTTTCCAAAATTTGTCTTTCCCTGTCCGTAGGCAGCCTGAATATCTTCTGTAGCTTTGTAGTTTCCAGGATTATTGACTGGATTTCCGTTCTGTTGTTGTGCATTGCGATTTTGAGTTACAACAACTGTATTCATATCTGGATTAGGGGGATTATCTAATGGAGCATCAAAGGTGTATTCATTGGCATAGTTATTCCGGAATTTTTTTCTCCCCAAGCCACCCGCTTTAAATTCAAAAAAGTGATTAAATATTAACGGTTTGTATTTTACATTCAAATAAACTGTCTTATCTTCATCGGTGTTATGTTGCCATTCCCTGGTTACGCATCCATTATAGTTCAAATAAACAGGTTCCACCACAGGATGAATAATCTGTACAAAGTTCTCAGTTACAAGATCGGGTGATTGTGAAGAAGCGATTGAGTAAATCATTGACCAATCAATATCGAGGTTGTGGAGTACCTCATGATGTCCTAAGAGGTTAAAGCTGTTCAAAGTCGAGATATCAATGTTTGTTACATCGGAAGTGCCAACACGACCCCAATTAATATCAGAAGTAGTATCCGCCTGATGTCTTACCCGGTCTTCGGTCAAACGAAAGAGCGAATTATGGAGGCTGATCCGGTTCTTACTGTTGATCTGGTAATCAATTTTCACATTTGAGCCCATTCGCAAGGCTTGCGTATAATATTTTGTATCGCTTTTTACTGTGAGTAAATAGCTGTTATCAGTTCCGTACTGGTAGTTATAATAATTTTCAATTATTCCCTGCTCGTTATTGGTTGCTGTTCCAGACACCAGCACTCCTAATTTATTTTTAAAATAGCGGTGCCCAAAGGAAAAACTCCCGTTCAGGTCGGGTTTTGCCTGCTTTTGGGTGATAATCATATTTCCACGCGTAAAATCAGAGAGCTTCGCCAGATAATCATTCCCAAATCTTTCGGCCGGATCCTTCCTATTAACTACACTATGATCGAATGACGAGATCTTATTATTGAAGAAGAACTGGTTATAACCTAACCCCAGATCGATGGAAAAGAGGGTAGTGTCGGGAGCATCTTTCATTTCAACATTCACTGAACCTCCCAAACCACTGGCTTCCTGGTCCGGGGTCAACGCTTTGGTCACTTCAACCCTTCCGACCAGGTTGGATGGGATAATATCCAAGGGTACCGTGCGGGTTGCACCACTGGTACTTGGAGCAGCCGATCCGTTGATCAGGATACTGTTGTACCTTGGCGGCATTCCCCGGATTATCACTTCGGTATTATTCCCCGCATAATTTTTAACCATCGAAACACCTGAAACGCGTTGCATTACGTTTGCAACATTCAGATCGGGCAACAATTCAATGGTTTTTGCACTAATTACATTAATAACCTGGCTTGCTTCCTTTTCAGAAAGACGGGCACTGACATCTGTACTTCTATCATTTTGTTTCGTGATAATCACTTCGCTTAATTCGGTGGTTTTTGGGGTAAGATTGAAATTCACCGTCACCTTTTCGTCACTATGAACAGATATTTTTTTTTCAACAGTCTTATAGCTTACAAAACTGCAGGATATTGTATAGCTACCCTTAGGGATGTTAATCATAACATAGGAACCATTGGCAAAGGAGACAACACCCCGCTTCAACTCTTTAATGAAAATGGTTGAGCCTGGCAGTTCTTTCCCGTTTATACCATCTTTTGCAATTCCCCGGATAGTAGCACCATTCAGCGCGGTAAAAGTGGTCACTAACAAAAGCAAGAAACAAAGATTTTTATACATAATTGAAGCATTTAATTTTACTGCAAGGTTATGGTGATTCCAAAGGACAGACAATAGTGATTATCATTGAAAACGGATAGCTGATATCACCATTCCGGGTTAAGGATTTGTAACACATTGTCAGGCTGTTATGAAGTGGATAAAACTTAAAATATAGGTGATGGAAACTTAATGTTCCGGATTTGGATTCACATTGTATTGATCTTACGTTTACATTTTATTAACACTGTAATTAAATGGATTAGAATACTTTTAACGCATAAATATTGTACCTTGGAAAAGCCGTTTAAACGCATAATAATAGCCGATGACCATGCCGTTGTGCGCACAGGTATGCAGCTCATCCTCGATGAAACTACGGATATGAAGATCTGTGATGACGCTTCAAACGGGTATGAGTTGATTGACAAACTCAGGCTAAATACTTATGATTTGGTTATCCTCGATATTTTCATGCCAGGGAAGGATGCTATGGATGTTTTGAAAGAGATCCAATCTAATTGGGAGCATATGCCAGTTGTAATTTTTTCCATGAATCCCGATGAAATTTATTCTGTCCGCATGATTAAAAACGGAGCTTCTGCCTATATCAATAAGGAAACAAATCCACAACAGATAATCGAAATATTGCGAGCAGTACTCTCGGGTAAAAAGTACTTTACCCAACAACAAAGCGCTATGCTTGCTGAATTGGTGATTGAGCCTGAAAAGAAGTGGTCTGTTACTTCATTGCACGAAACTCTTTCTGACCGGGAATTTCAGATTTTTTTCATGATGGCTTCCGGATTGAAAAAATCGCAAATAGCCCAAAAGCTTGCTTTAAGTAAACACACTATAGGTAACCACCGGGGTAACATCATGCATAAAATGAATTTTACTACAAATTCTGAATTAACAAGATATGCAATTCAGCACGGAATCATTAAATAAATGGGTAAATATCTATCGCTGAAATTAACTATATGGGGTCTTCTTCTGGTAACCTTGTGTTTTTCCTGTCAAAAAATGACCAACCAATCCAGGCAATCTCATACTGCTCAGCAAATAGACAGTTTGATTCAAAGGACCTTCATTCCAGGAACCGTATCCCTGGATTCTTCATTTGAGGAAGCCAATAAAGCGCTGACGCTTTCACGGATTGCCAGTAACGACACTCTGATTATAAAATCCTGGCTGGCCCTTGGATCATTTCTTCGCCTGGAGGGAAAAAACGATGATGCTTTTACCTTGTTTCAAAATGCCTTACAACTATCCGGACAAATCCACTATGAACGGGGGGAATGCCAGTCACTTATTGAATCAGGGAATATTTTTTATATCAGGGGATTATTTGAAAAATCAGGAGAGCTGTTCAGAGAGGCGCTCTCACTTGCCCAACGGAATCATTTCGATGATTTGGAAGCTACATCCCTGAATTTTATTGGGAAATATCTCCATACAATTGGACGGTTTGATGAATCTGTGGTTTTTTATAAACAAGCCTTTGAAATTTTTAAACATAGAGGAGATCTTTTGCAGTCGGCGACTGTACTCTTAAGTATAGGAAAGACCTATTCCAATGACGGTAATTTATATATGGCCCTCAAATGTTATCTGGAGGCATATCAGGCATGCGAAGAAACCAAAGATTACATCAACCTCGCTGATGTCTGTAATCATTTGGGTTCTATCTACCTTACGCTTAACAAGCCAAACAAGTCAATGGAATTTCATCGTCAGGCGCTCCAATATCGTTTGAAACTCAATACTCCCGAAGGATTAGCTAACTCATACAACAACATTGGAAAGGTTTTTCTGACATTAAACAACCCGGACAGCGCCCGGATTTATTTTTCCAGGGCGCTTTACAACTGTGAGCATATTTCATATACCAAGGGGAAGGTAAAAGCGTTGACTAACCTGGGAAAGGTTTGCAACCTGCAGTTGAAGCACCTCGAAGCAAAACTTTATCTGCTTAAATCACTGGATATTGCGCGTAAATCTGGTTACGATGCCGGGATTGCAGAAGCCTCTCTGGAGCTGGGCAATACTTTACTTGGATTAAACCAGCCTGATTCAGCACAACATCTTTTCGAACTTTGTCTGTACAAAGCCAAATTAGCCAATCTGACTGAGGTATTTCATGACAGCTACTGGGGTTTATACCGTTGTTATCTCATTGAAGGCCATCATGCAAAAGCATTACAGTACTATGTTCTTTTTTCGGAAGCCGATAAAAAACAGATCAGGGCCGAAAATAGTCAGGAACTGGCGGAATTACGCCTCACATTTGAGTCGGAAAAGAGAGAAAAAGACAACGAATTACTCCGTCAGGATAATGAATTTAAAAAAAATACGATTCTCCGCAAGGATGCCTTTATTTTAATGGTTGTTATTGCACTTTCAATTTCAGCAATATTTGCAATATTGTTTTACACCCTGTTTGAAACAAGAAAAAAAGCGCATCGCAAATTGGCAAAGCTTAACGATAAGGTCGTTATACAAAACTTTGAACTTGAGAAATTAAATAAAGAACTTGAAAATGCAAACCGCGAGAAGGATAAAATATTTTCAATTATCACCCACGAATTGCGCAATCCGCTATTTTGGTTTCAGAATTTAACCCAAATGTTGTCTTTAAAATATAATAAGATGCCATCGGAAATGGTCCAGAAAACCTTGGACGCGCTGGACGAATCGGCAAAAAATGCTTTTCAGCTGATGGATAACTTGCTCCACTGGTCCAGATCACGACTGAACCGAATTACTCCGGTGATCGCCGACCATTCATTGGAAAAGCTCATCCATGAATCTTCACGAATGTTCGAAACCATCCTTAAACAAAAAAATATACCACTTACCATCAATCTTCCGGAAGGAGTTTTAATAAAGGCTGATGGTGATTTATTCATGAGTGTTATCCGTAACCTTGTTTCAAATGCCATTAAATTCACCCCTGAATATGGAACTATCGAAATTTCAGCGGTTTGTAAAAACCTTAATTACATTATTTCTGTCCAGGATTCAGGAATTGGAATCGAAGAAAAGCAAAAACTAACCATTTTTAAATCTGATATGGAATCTTCCTCCATTGGATTAATGAACGAAAAAGGCTCAGGTTTTGGGTTGAAGCTATGTAAGGAATTTGTCGAAATGAATGGAGGAAGTATTTGGATTACAGATAATAGCGTTAAAGGTTCATGTTTCTCTTTCACCGTACCTTCAACAAATTAACTCTCCGGATCAATTACTTTCAAAAGCCTAATAATTCTATTCCGGAGTTGTTTTAAAAATTGTAAACTTGTAGCAAACTAACCAAACAAATCATTATATGAAGAAAATACTACTATTCGTTTACT
>Ga0073936_10008220_pt1 | contig 13324 bp, 9 predicted proteins | sample AliMusrvi5mmetaG_FD_87041 | JGI IMG/M metagenome (GOLD analysis project Ga0073936, IMG submission 87041) | Freshwater lake bacterial and archeal communities from Alinen Mustajarvi, Finland, to study Microbial Dark Matter (Phase II) - Alinen... | ecosystem: Environmental > Aquatic > Freshwater >... | reverse complement strand
TTGCCGGAGGGTTTGTCGGCGGCGGTGTTCGGATCGCTGAAGCTGGGGCCGGCGGAGTCACCCAACACTTACTTCTTAGTGATTGATGAACCCGAAGGAAAACCAGCCCGGCTGTTCGTGGACGCCAACGGCAACGGAGACTTGACGGATGATCCGGCGGCGGAGTGGAAGGCAAACACCAGCGCCGGCCCCAACGGCACGAAGCTGACGATGTATCAGGGAGGCGCGACTTTTCAAGTGCCTTATCCTGACGGCAAGCTGGAACTGCACTTGGGATTGTATCGATTCGACAAGAACGATACCCAGCGCAGCGCCTTGGCGAAGACGCTGCTGTACTACAGCGACTACGTTCGTGAGGGCACCGTCACGTTGGGGGCCAAGACCTACAAGGTATTGCTGGCGGACCGAACGGCGATGGGTGATTTTCGCGGAAAAACGGGTGAAGCGCGGCCGGGGGCGTCCTTCCTCATCGATGTCAATGAGGATGGCAAGTTTGACAGCTCCGATGAGGCCTTTGACGTGAAGAAGCCGTTCAACATCGGCGGAACAACCTACGAGTTGGCAAAACTGAACGCGTCAGGTTCGTTCCAGATCGTCAAGTCGGACAAGACGGTGGAAGAAACCAAGCCGGCTCCGAGTCTCAAGCCGGGCAGTCCCGCGCTGGCCTTCGCGGCGAAGACCACAGACGGCAAAGAGGTTAAGTTTCCCGAGCTGTACAAGGGCAAGGTGGTGATGCTGGACTTTTGGGCGACTTGGTGCGGGCCGTGCCGAGCGGAATTGCCGCATCTGACCGCAGCGTACGAGAAATTACACGGCAAGGGTTTCGAGGTGCTGGGCATCAGCCTCGACCAGAAAGAGCAGGGGGAAAAACTGGCAAAATTCGCGGAGGAAAACCGGATGCACTGGCCACAGGTCTATGACGGGAAATACTGGCAGGCTGAAGTCGCCAAACTCTACCATATCCACTCGATCCCCAGCGCCTTCCTGGTGGATGGGGATACGGGAAGGATCCTCGCCACTGGGAACGACCTGCGCGGCGAAGCGCTGGAACGTACGATTGAGAAAGCGTTGGACAAGAAACTCTGAACGCCGGGCCTTGCTCCACCCCGCATCGGGGACTTCGCGGTCATGATGGCCTCCCGAACTCCCTTTTCCGCGGGATGATATCCGCCCGCAGCAAAGATGGGGCTGCGGCAGCCGTGGGGCGAACTGCCCAATTCCTGTCCCCGCGACTCCGCGAATGAGCGAGAATCAATGGCAACTCGGGGCGGCTCACGCCAGCGACTCCGCCAGAGCGGTCTCAATGTCTTTGCGGAGGTCAACCACGTCTTCAATGCCGACCGAGAAACGCAGCAGTCCATCGCCAATGCCCACCTTCAACCGCACCTCCCGGGGAACCGAGGCATGCGTCATGGTGGGCGGGTGGCAGATGAGGCTTTCCACGCCTCCCAGGCTTTCGGCCAGGGTGAACAGCTTGAGGTGCCGGCAGAACTCCAGCGCTTGCTCGGCCGAGCAGTCTAACTCGGCGATAAAGATGCCGGAACCGGCCTTCATTTGCTGTCGCGCCAGCGCGTGTTGCGGATGGCTTGGCAGGAAGGGATAGCGCACGCTGCGGACGCGAGGCTGGCCCTCCATCCACTGGGCAAGTTCCAGTGCGTTGGCGCAATGACGGTCCATCCGCAGCGCCATCGTGCGCTGGCCGCGGGCCGTCAGCCAGGCGTCGAACGGGGAGGGCTGCAAGCCGAGTGCCTTTTGCGCGAAGATCATTTGCTCCTGCCAGGCGGCATCGTTCGTAGCCACCAGGCCTCCCAGGCAATCGCTGTGGCCGTTGATGTACTTGGTGGTGGAGGAGAGCGAGAGCGTGGCCCCCAGTTCCAGCGGCCGTTGTAGATACGGCGAGGCAAACGTGTTGTCCACCAGCACCGGAATGGAGGCGTTTCGGGCCTCCGCGCTGATGCCGGCAATATCCACGATCTTCAGCAGCGGGTTGGTGGGGCTCTCCAGCCAGACCAGCGCCGGCTGCAGTTCACGGATCAGTCTCCATGTAGCTGGATCGGCCAGATTTGCGTAGCGCGCCTGGACCCCGAACTTCGCGAAGACGCGCGCGAACAGCCGGTAGGTACAGCCGTACACGTTTTCTTCGGCCAGCACAATGTCGCCGCTCTTGAGCGTGGAAACGACGGCGGTGATCGCCGACACGCCGCTGGCAAAGCACGTAGCGAACTGCGCCCCTTCGAGCGCCGCCGCGCTCTGCTGGAGCAGGCGAAAGTTCGGGTTGCCGGAACGGGTGTAATCAAAGCCGTCCGAGTTGCCGCTTTGGAAAGTGGACGTGAGGTAAATAGGCGGCATGACCGCTCCCGTTGTGCCAGAATAGCCGCGGCTTTCGTGAACGGCACGTGTCGTGAAGCCGGCGGAATCTTGATTGCTCATAACTCGATTGTTCGTGGGAATCTGTCGGTTCACCGAGGCAAACCAGCCGAGCATAGGCAAGCTTCGCGACCCTTATCAAGCATAAGCGAATTGCGCCAAGAGTATTGTCACCAGGATCAACACCGACGGCACCGGCTTCAATGTCATTGGCAATTTCGATTATTCCAAGACCGGCAGCCAGCCGCAGGGCGATTTGATTATCTCGGGTGATACGCTGTACGGAACAGCCTATGCCGGGGGCACGAACGGGGGCGGCACCGTGTTTTCCATCAACACGAGTGGTAGCAATTTCGTGGTGCTGCACAGCTTCACCACGCCCAAAGCTGATGGCAATGGCGGTTATACGAACAGCGATGGCGGCTGGTCGGTGTCGGGACTGCTCTTGTACGACAACATCTTGTTGGGAACAACGCCTTACGGCGGCACCAACGGGGTCGGCGTAGCTTACGCCATAGTTCTGCCCTCGCCACCTTCGTTGACGATTACACCGTCCGGCAGCAATCTCCAATTGTCATGGCCGTCTTGGGCCAGCAATTACACGTTGCTCCAAAACTCCAGTCTCACCACAACGAACTGGACCACCAATCACCTCGCTGTGTCCGACAACGGCACGAACCGAACTGTCACCCTTGTTCCGGCTGCGCCAAATACCTTTTTCCGATTGCTGAGCACCCAAGGCCTTTGAACAGGCTGCGGCCGTTACTTTCCAATCCCGAGCTTCTTGAGGAAAGGCTCTAGTGAACGCTGGCGGCCCAGGAACTTCTCGATAGACTCGTTCACGTCGCGGGAATCGCCAACCGCATAAATCTCGTCCCGCAAGCGGCGGCCAGTGGCGGAGGCGACGTAACCGTTGCGGACTCTTCGAAGACCGTCCCCATGTCCGCTGCGATTGTGTCGGCCCAGGCGTAGCGGTAATAGCCGGCGTCGCAGCCCACCCGGTCGCCGAAGTGGGCAACGAAGGCCGTGGGCAAGGTCAAACCGTCGAAAAGACCTCGCGAAACAGTCATCGCGGATTGTTCTATGGCCCGATCCATCCCTTCCTGGGCCGACTGCCGACGACCTGCCGGCTCCCCGCCCTTTACACCCTTCCCCTCCTTTTTCTCAGTTTTTATCAATCCCGCCGTTGACACCCACAAGCCCGCTCGCTAAAAATGGGCAAATCCGGTGAAAAGTCAGGGCGACTATCAGAAAGCAATTCTCCCTCACCCGCGCGGCGCTCAGCACTTGCGGGCGCCAACAAACCAATTCCATATTCTCAAGAAAGAACCTGGCACCCCCCCCCTTTTTGCACATTCAGCATGACGTGTTCTTCCCTGCGGGTTTTTCTTTTAAAGAGTACTGATGAGACAGCAGACAGGCATTTATATACTCATTGTCACTCACTGCTGCTAGCAGTTGAAAAATTCATAAACTTCAATCCCCATGTTCTAAAACTATGGCTGGAAAATCTGGTTCGGTCGTTGGAAAAACACTCGCGGTACTCCTTCTAGCCGCAGCAGGGCAAGTTGAAGCGCAGATGACAAATGGGATTTATGATTTGTTCCTTTTGCGTAATACAACAATAACTAGGGGTACCATAGGCGTATCAGTTGACGACGATAACGTTTATGCTTATACGGTCTTGGCCCAAGTAGTGTGTCCTCTCACAAATTTTGTTAGCGGCTACGGTCGTTGGGCAAGTGCCACTAACCTCGTCGGAGCAGGTTTAGGTTTAGCTGAGAACCAGTTCTTAGAAGCAACTCCTGACAGAGTGAATGTTGTTACGTATGGCAGAAATCCAGATAATCCGTCAACGAATCTCACTGATATCGTTGCCATGACAACAATTGACTTACAAGTTTACGCTCCAATTCAAGATGTAAGCTCTGCGAGAACGATTGATGGACCCAATGGCAGTAAGACACACGCATTTTCATTCATTGATGGCCAAGGCAACATCCGTCTGTATGATTTGGATCATGGTGCAGTTTCTAACCCAGTTGTCGATGCCACCAACATTGCTGGACACGCAAAAGGATTAGACATGTATTTTGTTGATGGAACAGGCGTTGAGAATCTGAATTACATGGTAGTAGCTGACCAAGGTGTCGGCACCAATGGAGTGAAGGCAAACGAAAAACTGTTTAACCATTTTGGAAAACAACAATCCACCGAGATCACGTGCAACAGGACCATAAGAAACACCGAAGATGTTGCGATGGCAAATAATAAATTATATGGCGTAAGAGACTACACCACACTCGGATTTGGCCAATTAAACGAATACGATTTCACCGCAGGCCTTGCTCGCATCACAAGTTTGCAGCAGCCCGATCAACCACGTCTGACTGCAAGGCTGGTTGACGCCAAGTTCGCATTTTCATTCCCAACAAAAACGAATGCAACGTATGTCGTTGAACGCCTTGACGATAGCTTGAGTTCCATTTGGATTCCAGTGACAACTATTATTGGCAACGGAACTCCTGCCACTTACTCATGCACCTTTTGCAATGAAAGCCCAGGTATGGCTTGGTTTAGAGTAAAAAAGCAGTAGCCGTTCACCGGTCACCGAGCCACACATCGGACGGTTTACTGGGCCGTAAGGGGAAAGGGCCGGGGAGCTCGGGAGTCGTGCGGTCGCCTGCCCCCTGAACAAAGCCCTCCGATTTCCGGCTCAAGCGAACTACTGTTTTACGATCCCGAGTTTTCGCAGGAAAGGCTCCAGCGAGCGCGGCCGTCCCAGGAACTTCTCGATGGACTCGTTCACGTCGCGGGAATCGCCCGGTGCATAGATCTCGTCCCGCAAGCGGCGGCCAGTGGCGGAGTCGAAGTAACCGTTGGGGGATTTTTCGAAGACCGTCGCCATGTCCGCTGCGATTGTGTCGGCCCAGGCGTAGCCGTAATAGCCGGCGTCGTAGCCCATCAAGTGACCGAAGTATGCCACGAAGGCGGTATCCGGCACCATGGGCAGAAACACATCGCTGAGGACCTTGTTGGACAGCGGCAGCGCTTCGGAGGCGTTGCTGGCGTGGATTTGCGTATGCAACGTCATGTCCATCAAGGCGAACGAGATTTGCCGGCGATAACGCGTTCCCTCGGTAGCGAGTTTCGCTTCCTTTAGCTTGGCCAGGGTGTCGGCGGGGATCTTCTTGGAGGGGTCGCGATAATCGCCCGCAAAACTGTCCAGCACCTTCTTGTCCCAGACCCAGTTTTCGAGCATCTGGGAGGGGGCCTCGACGAAGTCCCGCGGGACGCTGGTGCAGGAGAAGCGCCCATACTTGGCGCGGGTCATCATCGAGTGCATGGCGTGGCCGAATTCGTGGAAGAGGGTCTCGACGTCACTATGCGAAAGCAGCGACGGCTTGTCTTTGGCCGGCGATGGGAAGTTGCAGATCAGCGCGACCGTGGGGCGCTGGTACTTGCCGCCGGAAAGTACTTTGCCATTGATGATGCGGAACTGAGCGAAGTGATTGTATTTGCCCTTGCGCGGGAACATGTCGAGGTAGAACAACCCGAGGGGCTCGCCGGTCTGGGCGTCGGACACGGCATAAAGCTGCAGGTCAGCAACCCACTTGTAGGGCGGCTCGACGCTCTCGAATTTGAGCCCGAAGATGTTCTGGTAGATGCCGAACATCCCGTCGAGGACTTTCTGATAGGGGAAATAAACCCGCAGTTGCTCGGCATCCACGTTATATTTCTCTTTCTTCAACTGGCTGCTGAGGTAACGCCAATCCCATACCCGGACCTGCGCATCCGCCTCTCCGGTCTCCTTGACCTTGATCTGGCGGTACGCGGCCAGCTCGGCATCGAACTTCGGCTGGAGGCCTGTCTTGAGCTTTTCCAGGAAATCGATAACCGTCGCGGCGTTGTGGGCCATCTTCACCTCAATCACATAATCAGCCCACGTGCTGTAGCCCAGCTTGCGGGCGACGCCGTCGCGCATCGGCAGGATCTTTTCGAGCAGCGGTATGTTTGCGTCGCGGGCGAGGTTGTCGTGCTCGGTGATCAACCGCTTGCGGGTCTCCTCGCGCTTGGCGTTGTCCATGACGCTGATGTAATGCCAGGTGACGTTCGCCATGACGGTATATTCGTCATTGCCGGTCTTGGCCTGCGAGAGGAAATCCTCCGGCACCCCCTCCAGTTCGGCTTTGGTGAACTTCAGGGCCTTTTGTGCCTTCGTTATGTTCGATTCGTAGTCGGTCGTCAGCCGCGTCAACTCCTTGCGCATCCGCTCCACCTCGTCGCGCTGTGCCTTGGGCAGGTCCAAGCCGGCCCGTCGGAAGTCGCGCATGGTCTCGGCCAGGAGCTTGGCGTCCTCGCCCTGGAGCTGTGGCTTCTTGTCCGCGTAAGCCTTGACTGCCTTATAGACGTCTTCCCGATACTCAATGCCGACGGACCACTCTTCCAGTTCCTTGAGGGCATCGGTGGCGGCCTCGCGCATCGCCACGTCAGTGCTGGTTTCCTTGATCAACCCGAAGCGGTCGTCGGCGAGGCTGATCTGGTAGCCGATGTCGTCCAGGGCGCGGACAGTGTTGTCGAAGGTGACCTCACCCGGCTTGAGGACCCCAAGCCGATCCAGGCCCGCATTGCCGACGGCGATGGTTTGCTTGAGCTCGAAGCGGATCGCGTTGGTGCTCGTCTCGAACTCCGGCACAGTGATGACGGAATTGAACTTGGCGGCGCGCCGCCTGAACTCTTTCAGCAGGTTTGTTTGACCGGCCGGCTGGGCCATGCTGCTTGAAGCCGCAACAAAGACGGCTAACGGGAGAAACTGAATCCATCTGCAATGCATAAGCCGTTGAAGCTACCGGCTAACCTCCCTCAATCAAGCGGATTTCCGCGCTCCTCTCAGTCATGGGCGCTTCTTGTTATTACCACCAGGGCTGGCAGCAGCGAGGTAGGGCGCGTCACTCCGTGCGCGCCGCGGCTACACGCAAACCGTCCCAATATAGCCTGCGCTCGACACTCGCGGCGCGCACGGAGTGACGCGCCCTACCATCCCGGACCAATGAGCATGGTGGTACTGGCAAGAAGCGCCCCTCAGTCATCGCGGCCGGCTTCGTGGACGCGGATGAACTTCTGGAACATGAAGAGGCCCAATGGCGCTATCATCGTGCTGCACCCTATGATCATCCACAGAGTCCCTGAGTGGCGCAGCCCCGTGTCCGGGCAGAAATGGGCCAACAGCACACCGGAGACCGGCGCAACGCCCAGCTTGGCCAGGAAAAACGGCAACGAGGACATCGCCATGTAGGAGGCCTCCTGACCTTTCGGCGCGATGGCCGCTGTGTATTCATAGAGCCGCGGCGAATAAAACGCCTCTCCTACCGAGAGCAGCACCACGAAAAGGAAGATCATGACGTACCAAGGGTTGACGCTGCCAGGTGTGCCGACCCGGTTCTGTTGTAATTCGGACGGAAAGGCATCCTCCAGCAGGCAACGGTTCAAGCGCGCCGGGCTGGCATGCTGCACGTCCTGCGCGAGTCGTTGTCTCGTCTCACCGGACAGGGAGACGCCAGCAAAGCGCTGCTCCTCATAGACGGATGGTCCGCTCATAATCCTGGTCAGATCTTCCGCCAGCGCCACTCGCAGAGGGCAGTCGCTCTTCTCGATAAATTCAGGGTAGGCATCCTCCACCAGCAGCCGGTTGAGGAGCTGGGATTGAGTGACACGTGCGGCGTTGGCGGTAGTGGGGTCGGCTTCGGCTATCAGGCGTGTTGCGTCCGACAGGCTCACCCCGGCGAAGCGCGCTTTCTGCTGCTTGTCACTTAAGGCACCACCTTGCAGGATGCGGTTGAGCTCGCGAGCGAGCATGGTCCCACGGCGGGCCTGGGCGCCCGGAGTGGAGTCGCCGAACTTAGACTTGCTCTCGGAAGAAAACTGCTCCCAGAGATGTTGCGAGATTGGTTTGGTGGCTGGGTTGGGGTCGGCTTGCAGCCGGTTCAGGAACGCAGGGACGTCTTTGATGTCCGCAGAGGAAACCAGGGCGGTTGTTGGGTGGGGATAAGCGCTCTGGTCGCGGAAGCCAGCGGCCACCTGCCGGCCTAGCAGGGAGCGGGTGATCGGCGATAAAGAGTCTTGCAGGAAGTGGCCGACCGCGTTCGAGTCGCCAGAGAGCTTGCGGGCGAACGAGGGCAGGTCGTGGAAGTCGTCCGGCGAAACCTGCGAGTAGCCACCCAGCCAGGCATTGGCGATGGCATGGCCCAGTCGGCCATCGGCCAGCCGTTGGAAGCGTTGGGGAGGTATGGTCATGATAAAGACCGACGAGGCAGCGACGAAACTTCCGAAGATGACCATGCGGTAAGCGGGGAACTTCTGGGTCAGTACGCCCACGAGCGGAGCGAGGAAGACGATCAGGATGCTGTTCAAAGCGTAGAGATGGCCGATGGGAGAGCCTTCGCCGAGTTCGCGGATGCCGAACTTCGGGTAGGTGTAATCCATGTGCAGGAAGATCATCTTGATGAACGCCGCAAAGGAGAGGAAGGCCAGGAATTTGTAGAAGCCGGGCTGCTGCCAAAGGCCCATGAAGATTCGCCCCGTATCGCGCAGTGTGTCGCGCACGGTCAGGCTCAGGGCCTGGAACATATTCAAACCCGGGTATTTCGGCTGCTCGGAAGTGATGACCACGCCCTGGTCGGTCGCCTCGACCCCCTCGCGCAACCAGAAGTATGTGATGACTAGGCTCGGGACCGCCAGCGCCAGGCTGGCGAGAAGGGTCGTGCGGTACGTGCTCAGCTCCATCCCCAGCCCGGGCACGACGAACCGGCCATGTTCCCCCATGCCGGCGCGCAGCCCGTCCGAGATATAGAGCGCGATGAAAAAGCCGCCGTTCATGATCGCGTAGAAAAGGGAGTAGGCTATGGAGCGCTGGGCCGTGGTGGTGTAGCGGCGCAGCGCGGCGACGGTCACGGGAGCGCACATTCCCTCGCCTAGCGCCAGCAGGGCCATGCCGCCGCTGAGCGCCACCCATTTCACGGTGGTGAACGTCAGGAAGACGCGCGAAATGATGCAAAGTGCGAACCCAAGCAGGAACGTCTTGCGCAAACCCAGCGCATCGGTCAGCGAGCCCACCAGCACGATCGACAGCGTCAGCCCCGCCGACCAAATCATGACCGCCAATCCGGTCTGCTCGTCGCTGAACCCGAGGTCCGAGCTGAGCCAGAGTGATAAAGTGAAGTTGACCAGCCGGTACGCCAAGTTGCTGAGGATAGTCAGCACGAACACGATCCACAGCTCGCGCACGGCGCCAAACACCACCGTGAACCTGCCCAGAAAACTCGCGGGCGCGGCGGCTGCCGATGGGTTCTTCGGCTCCACCCCTGGCGCACTCGACTCGTGAGACATGGCGGTTCTCTTTAGGAAGGAAGATGCGAGCGACCCGCCCCTGCGCTACGCAATTCGAGATACAGGAGGGCCGGCCGACGGATCATGACCGGGTTGGGGGCAATGCGACTCATTTAAGCCCGCTGTCAGTGGCTGCTCGTCATTCAGGATGGCCAATGTAGAAGCTGCCCCACTGCCGGGTAAAGAACGATTGTAGCTGTTCAGGTAGTGGGGCAGGCGTCTCGCCTGTCGCACGGGGCGTCTCGCCCGCGTTGCAGGGACCAGGGCGGGACGCACTTGACAGGCGAGTCGCCTGCCCCACTACCTGGACGTTACAAACGATTTAAGTCCACTAACCTGTAACCAAACGCCCCGCCAATGCGTCCTAATGAATAAGCCAGGCACGGCGTTTGGCTTAGGCAACATTATTGCAACGCACTGGCTGGTTACCGCGAGCCGCGTGTCCGAGCGTGTCGAATCATCGCGCCGGCTGCGTTCGACACTGGGGAGCTGTGGTTCACGGTGTCCGGGGCACGGGGACGAAGTCCTCCTGGGCTTTGATCTTCCCGGCCTGGATCAGGAGCCGGTATTTGACGCCGGGCTCCAGCGGATCCGGCGTGGCGCCCTTAACCGAGGGCCGCATGCCGCGGATCGGCATGCCGTAGGACCATTCGGCGACGGGAACGGAATTGGAGTCGGAAACCAGTTCACAGATCGGATGGGGATACTTGTTCGTCTCAATCTCGCTGACGGGGATGACTTTGAGCGAATTGAGTTTGAGCTTGCGGTCGAAGGCAAAAAAGATGGGGTCGGTGGCCGCCGCGGGTGGGGGCCGGTTGCGGCGAAAGAAGCCTGCACGCGCAGGGCGGGAGCGATGGTGAATTTGAATATTCTCGGCGCCGAACCAGTCTCTGTTGAGATAAAGCGAGAAGCCGCCGAGAACAACGACCAGAACAATCATCGTCCATTGCTTGCTCGTCATATGCGTGAGGAATTGACGCTGGCGAAGGTGGGATTATTCGAGCGCGACATTGGATAAGCCGGGGCCGGAGTGCAACGCGCCGACCGGCAGCGCCGACAGATTCAAGCACGGCGTCAGTATCAGGTTGTAGAACGAAATGCAGTAAGAGTATGAATGAAATCCTTCAAAGTCCGCCCTTAAACGGCCAATGCGGACAACCGGAATCAACTCCGGCTGAATCTCGTCGTTGGGCAGCAACCGCCTTCACTCTCATCGAACTGCTGGTCGTCATCGCCATCATCGCTATTCTGGCCAGCATGCTCCTGCCGGCGCTGGCCCGGGCCAAAGGGGCCGCCAACCGCATCAAGTGCGTCAACAACATGAAACAACTGGAGCTCTCGGTCAAGATGTATGCCGACGACAACGACAGCCTATACCCCCCGCGAACCAATATCTGCCGCTGGCCCACCCTGCTGGTGGAGTATTACCGGACCACTAACATCCTGATCTGCCCCGATGACGCCCACCGCGGACCACCCCAGACCGACTTCAGTTCGCCCACGATCCCCGACCGCGCCAACCGCAGTTACATGATCAATGGGTGGAATGACTTCTTCGCCGACGCGCTCACTGCTGTTCGTTCTATGAAGGAAACTGCGGTCGTTCACCCATCGGATACGATCATGTTCGGTGAGAAGAAAAACGAATCACCGCACTACTTCGCGGACCTGAACGAGGGTGTCGGTAATGACTTGGACCAGATCGAGCAAGGGTGCCATGGCGTCGCCCATAAAACGAGAAATTCCGGCGGCTCCAACTACGCTTTTGTGGACGGCAGCGCGCGTTACATGCGATATGGGAGCACGGTTTGGCCGCAGAATCTCTGGGCGGTGAACGACTCCAACCGAGTCGTGTACGCCTGGAAGCCTTAGCCCGCATATTTCACACCCTCCGGAGCGCCGGCCGCCGTCTTATTTCTACAATTTGGGGTTGGAATCCTCTCGGCCACCCTGCTACTATTAATGGGTCGTCGCCCAGGAGGGCGACTCGTGACACAGGATCTGGCCGTTGCCTGTCGCCGTAAGAAGCGGAATGAAGTGGCCATTTCAGGCGCAGCCTGGCCTTTGGCCGCCTGACCTGAAGCAAGACCCGATTACGACAGAATCACTATGAGCAATGCCGTGGCAAGTTACCTGCACTTCATGTGTGCCGCTCTGCTCAAACTCAGGCAGACTGGAGCCATCGTGCCATCCCAAAGGTTTCTCGTTGACAAGATGCTCGCGCCGATTCCGGAGACCTATTCGGGCCGGATTATCGAGTTGGGCTCTGGCAGCGGCGCTCTTACTGTGCGTCTGGCGGCCCGGTGCCCAGAGGCGCGAATCGTGGCCTGTGAAATCAACCCGGCGCTGGCGCGTAACACCCGGCATAACCTGGATGAGGCCGGCATAAACGGCCGGGTGGAGGTGGTTTCCGATTCGGCGGAGCACATTCTTTCAGAAATGCGCCGAAAAGGAACGGAAAAGGTGGATTACGTCCTTTCGGGTATTCCGTTGGGGAACCTTCCCGGCGAGCGGGCCCTGGCCTTAATCGAGGCCATCAGCCGGGTCGTCCGCCGCGGCGGCATGTACATCCAGTTCCAATACTCGTTAATGGACCGCAAGAGAATCCGCTCGCGGTTCAAGATTCTCCGCACCGTTCCCGTGCTGCTGAATATCCCGCCCGCAGTCGTGTATTACGCTCAACGCTGAGACTGGGGTTCGCCCACAGAATCTCAGTCCCAAAGCCGATACGGCAGGGCGCTTTTCTCCAGATGAATGCCGCACTTCGGGCATCGGTCCGGGTCGTTCCAGCTTCGGACCCGGTGAATGGCCGAGATCGGGCACTGAATCTGGAAAGGAAGCCATCTGAGTCGCTTCGGCCCCGTTGGGAGCAACCGGTTTAGGACAGCATGAAAGGACGGTGGGGAAGCGCTGCGGGGATGCGCCTCCGCCAGCCTCGCCTTACGGAATCCGCCGAAGCCTCTGAAATTGCCCCTTTCATCTGGCACTTTGAGCCGCGTGACGGCGTCGTAGAGCTCGCTGCAATCGCAGCAAAGAATGGTCTGGACAACGAAGCTCAATCCCTGGTCTGCGCGACCGGAGACTCTAGCCCGGTAACCGCACTTGGGGCACTCGAACCAATAAGTACGTCCCATGCGAATTCCTCGTCAACGGTTTCTCCAAAAAAGGCGCACCAAACAGGGTGCGCCCGGATACACACGGTCGACACGACTGTAACAGCGACGCCAACTTTAGCAATGCGGATTACGGACGCTGATCGCGGAACCGCCCAGGGCGCTCGAATCACCACGACCGTTAATCTCCCAAATCCAAATCCCAAAGCCCGGTATGCAGGACGATTCAAAGGGCCGAGACGGGAAAGAAATCCTAAACCCGCAATTGTGACGATGCCTTGAGCCTTCGGCTTTCGGGTTTCGGGTTTGTTTCGGACTTCGGCCTTCGGATTTCGGACTTCAGGCGCGCGCCGACGCGCCGTGGCACCGGTATTAGAGATCTAATGTCGGTACCGCGGCTCTCCGGGGCGCGCCTGTAGTGCGAGATTGGAAGGCGGACGTCCGCCAGCCACGCGAAG
>Ga0073936_10008218_pt1 | contig 13328 bp, 9 predicted proteins | sample AliMusrvi5mmetaG_FD_87041 | JGI IMG/M metagenome (GOLD analysis project Ga0073936, IMG submission 87041) | Freshwater lake bacterial and archeal communities from Alinen Mustajarvi, Finland, to study Microbial Dark Matter (Phase II) - Alinen... | ecosystem: Environmental > Aquatic > Freshwater >... | reverse complement strand
TTACCCGACCGCTCGATGCGCCCAGGTCCACAGCGAGAAAACTTGCAGTTGCGCTCATACTGGCTCTTTCAGAAAACTCGTGGGATCAGTTTAGCCGCTGGGGCGCGGGCATGGGCGGGTTTCACGGTTGAATCTGGCGAGCGCGGACGAGGACGTCCGCGCTACCTGCCGCATTTACGGCACTACGCGTGACCTTTGTGGCGCTGCCTGTCGGCCTTGTGGCACAACTGAAGCAGCGCCTTTCAAGGGTTCTCTCAGCCGAAGTGTTCCTTAACAACCTACTACGCTTCCAACTCCGCTACGGATGCGGGCATTTTTTTGGCTTTGGCCGTGATGGCATAGTAATCGGCCACCAGCTTGCCTTTGGCTGGAATCCACGCAAAACATGGCGTACCGATCAGGGACCCACGCTCGATCATTTCCTTGCGCGATTCCGCGAAGGGAGAAGCGCTGAACTCGAGGCCGCGGGTGAGCGAGCGGGAATTCCACGGCTTGAAGTCGCGGTAGTTGTTCTCATCCCAGACGCCGAGCCACGGAAAATCACTGCGATTCCAGCAGTAGGAGATTGCCGTTTCGTTGGCCGGCGACCATGCGATAAAGTACGAACCGGCCTGCGTCTTATCCATGAGGAAGGACCGGAATCCGCCCTCGCCGGTGCCGCTAGTGAGGGTCTCGTTAAACACGGGGCCGACCTTATCAAAGACTTTGCCGGAGTGAGGATCGGTTCCGCCAGGGAGCGAGCCGACAAAGCCGCCGTTGGCCTGGAACTCGGTCTTGCCGCGATCCATGAAGGGCGGACCCAGGGTGACGTGCTGCGCCCAGGCAGTTGGCTGGCCGAAGGAAGCGAGGTTCTCAACCGTTTCGTGAAAGCTGACCTTGGGGCCGTCGAGGGTGATGACGCGCTCGAAGGAGAGATGGGACAAGGGCAGAACGCAACGCGCGATGAGGCCATCGGCTTTGGATTCGAAGTCCCAGTTGACCACGCCGGCTTCGCCATGCACGCGAATGCCGGCTGCTGCTTCATCGGGTGAGGGACCGCCGAAGAGATAGAGGCAAAGGTTGTGGCCCATGATGGAGCCAAGAAGATGCGCCTCGGGGCCGCCGCCGAATTCGGGATGCCTGGCTTCGGACCAGTCGCCCGGCTCGATAGTCTGCCAGGGCGGAACCCAAAGAGGGTTGACGCCGGTGGCCTTGTTGAAGATTTCGCCGATGTGGCCGCCGCCTTCAGTTACGGTGACGCGGGTGTGGTCGTTTTCGATTTGGAACGCTTTGCGATTGTGAAATGTCGCGCGATGCATGAGAAGAACCTCGCTCTCTGGCGTTAAGCCAACTGCATGAATCCTGTGGCCTGTAACATCGGCCACCCGCAATCATATACGCAGGATATTAAGTCCGGCGCATGGGGCTCAATGTTCCTTTGCGTAGCGAACCATGGCCCTGACGTTTTCAATGGGACTCCGCGGCGGCACTTCACATCCGCAATTGACGATGAAGTACTTTCCGCAAATGGCGTGGCAGCGCCCGATGGCGTCGTACACCCTTTCAGCCGTGCCTTCAAACACGTCAGAGATGGTGGAGATGTTGCCGCTGAGCACGCGATCGCCCACCACAGCTTTGATCTTGGCAAGGTCGGAGGGAAAGTCGATTTCGAAAATGTCGACGGGGAGAGTGGCAAAATCCTCGGCCAGCTTGGTGATTCTTCCGCACATGTGCTGGCGGGTGATTACGCCGGGGTGCTTCTCCTTGATGTGCGTGAAGACCCGCATTTGCTCCGCGACGATGAAGTTCTTGTACAGCACCGGTCCCAGCAGGCCTGCCGCCGCGTCGCTCATGCCGATGGTGTCAACGCCGGCGGCAATCTGCGCGTCGGCGTAGAGAATGGCCACATCGGCGCAGTAGTGCAACAGGTCGCGGGCAAACTCCGGGTCGTCGCTGAAATCGGTCATCATGCGGTTGATACCCCTCAGTTCGGCGGCCAATGCGAGCGGGCCTTCGACCCATCCGCAGATGGATGCGCTGGGACCAGCCTCGCGGCGCATGATTTCTTCGGCAATGATGCGGTCGTACATGCGGCCCTTGGGATCGAAGTCGGGCATGCGCAGTTCCTTGAGCCGCGCCTTATCGGCCAATGCCGCCTTCTCTTCCTGGATTGCCGGACCCTGGTTCTCAAACCACTCGATGCTGCCGTCGCCGGCTAGGTCGATCACTTCGCGCGCGGGGTCGGAGCATGTGAGCAGGACATCGATATCGAAGTCGCGCATGACGCGCAACTGCGCCTCGGCCATTTTTCTGCCGTCCTTGGTGTAATCGATGAACAGCATGTTTGAGTAACTGGCGGCAAACTGCATCAGCATGGGCTGACACGTGAGATGGTCTACCGGCTTGCCGGCAATTGCATTGCGTACGCGCTCAATCGAATTCAAAGGTGACTCCTTCCAAAACTGCGAACGTAAAACTTGCCTTTCCGACCAGTTGCGGAAGCATTTGCGTCTCGTTCCGCAGCCGTCAGGCAGGCAAACTACTACTTTATTCCTGAACAGTTGCACCGGGGAAGGCAGGTACGGACGGAATACCGATGTTTCGCTTGTTGAAACCGGCAGAGGCTGACTTTGAGGCATGTAATTGGTGATGTTCGCGCGTCCAACAGGAGGTTTTCGTTTTTTGGAAGGCGCGGCGGAATGGAGCCCGCAATGGATCGCATCGACCATCCAGTATCGTTCTGCGAGACGCTGAGGATGCCATGGACCCGCTCCCGCCGAATAAGGCGGAAGAACGCCGGCAATCGAGCCGTGCACTTTATTGCGGGGCTGGTGCGCGATCCGTCTCCGGGTTGCGGCCAATTGACTCTGCTCTGCGCCAACACTATGCGCAAAAGCGGCTCCGTTTCGATGCAGGGAACAAGCGTGCAGTGCAACCCACACGAAGTGGTCAGCGCCGGTTGAGGTTTCACCTTGTGATATGCCTTGAAGGCGCGCAGTTTTGTCTTGCGCAGGACTAATCACCGGCTTATTGTTCTTGAGCGATAAGGAGATACGCGTAATGGAACGATGGACGAGGCGTGAGGTTCTAAAGCTCGGAGTTTTGGCGTCTACAGTGGCTGCTTCCCCGAAGTGGGTTGAGGCCAGCACAGAACGAAATATAGCGCTCAACCGGGCTGCATGGGCTTCAAGTTCCGCAGACGTCTTCAACACCGGTCACATGTCAACAGACGGACAGGCGACAACAAAGTGGCTTAGCGCGGACGCGGATCAGCAATGGATCTACGTTGACCTGGGCGCAGAGTGCAAAGTGCACAGCGTGGTGTTGCGCTGGGGCGGCAATCATGCGGTTGCGCACACTGTGCAGGTTTCCACAGACAACGGCCCATCGCCGGAGACAGGCCTCGTGGAAAACTGGAAAGGCGTTCACCAGACGCTCGACGGCAAAGGTGGCGCGGAAAATATCCAACTGCCGGAGACCAATGCTCGCTACGTCCGGCTTCTGCTGAACGGGAAAGCAAAGCCCGGCGGATACGAGCTTGCTTCATTTGAAGTCTTTGGCACAGGCGGATTTGAGGCGGCGCCGACGCCTATGCCCGCGCCAGAAACGGATGGAAGTCTGAAGTTGTCGGGCGGATGGCGCCTGGTAAACCAGGCCTGGCTCACCGACAAAGCGGCTGCCGTTTCAACCTGCGGCTACGACGAAAGCAAGTGGCTCATTGCAACTGTGCCGGGGACGGTTTTGACCAGCTACCTGAACCTGGGCGCAGTGCCCGATCCTTACTACGGCGACTGGGACTACCAGATCTCGGAGTTCTTTTCCTACACGAACTGGTGGTACCGGAACGAGTTGGAAGTTCCTGCAAGTTTTGCAGGCAAACGAGTGTGGCTCAACTTCGCCGGCATCAACTATCGCGCCCATGTTTATGTGAACGGCAAGTCGGCTGGAGCCATCGACGGCGCGTTCATCCGCGGCAAATTCGATATTACCGAATTTGTCACTCCCGGCAAGAAGAACTGCATTGCGGTGCTCATAGCGCCGGTGCCGAAGCCCGACAAGATGTTCGCAAAACCTCTCTCTGGATACGTTTATCCCATAGAGTATCCCAAAAATGAGCCGACGATTCTTGAGGCCGATAGCTGGGACTGGCTACCGACAATTCACGACCGCGACACGGGCATCATCAACCACATGACGTTGACTGCAAGCGGCGACGTGACGGTGGAGAACCCGATGGCCAGCACGCACTTCCCGGAAAAGGGCAACCTCAAGCGGGCCGAGGTGACGCTGCGAGTCGAGTTGAAGAACCATGCGGCCAAGGCAATCAAAGGCGACCTGAAGGTGAAGCTGGGCGAGGTTCAGTTCACATATCCGATGACCCTCGAAGCCAACGAGTGCAGAGAGATCAAGCTCGACAAGTCGAACTTCAAGCAACTCTTGCTCGTTGACCCGAAGCTTTGGTGGCCGAACGGGCATGGAGAGCAGAATCTCCATGATTTGACGGTTGAGTTCGCAATCGGCGGCACGACGTCGGATGTGAACAAGTCGCGCGTGGGCATTCGAGAATTTACCTACAGCCAGGATCCGCTCGCGGAGTGGGACCTCGGCAAAATTGAAGACCATGGCGGACAAATGAAGACGCCGAATCCCAAGCCGCTTGAAGTGTCCTGCAATGGGAAGCGCATTTTCCTGCGTGGTGCCGACTGGGGCATGGACGAAGGTATGTTGCGCTGCGACCGCGCGGGGTTCGAAGACCGGGTGCGGTTCGAGAAGGACATGAACTACAACCTGATCCGCAATTGCCTGGGTAATGTAGACAAGGAAGAGTTCTTCGATGTTTGCGACGAGATGGGCGTTATGGTGTGGGAGGAGTTTGGCATTCATGCCATCTACATGCCCGACGATCCAATCATGTGGCTGAGAAATGCGCGAGACCGCTTCCTGCGGCGGCGCAATCATGCCAGCCTGGTCGTGTGGGTCACTTCAAATGAAGGAATCCCGCTGGACCCTATACTGGCGGAGATGCCCAGGTACGCGGCGAAGCTTGATGGGACGCGCCTGCATTTTCATTCTTCAACGCAGACCCCCCCCAGCGACGGCGACGGCCCGTACGACTCGCGGCACCCGAGTTTCTATTTCAAGGTGCTCGCGCACGGCTTCAGAACAGAGATGGGCGTTCCGACGATTCCGGCGGTGGAAACCATGCGGCGCATGATGCCGTGGAACAAGCTGTGGCCGATTGGGCAGATGTGGTCGAACCACGACTGGTGGCTTAACCACGGCTGGGGCGAAAGCGAAGGGCTCTGCGACCCAACGCAGCGGGCATTGAATATCTTTGGCGCGCCGACGGGAATTGAAGACTGCTGCCGCAAGGCGCAGTTGCTGAATATGGAGGCGTTCAAGGCGATCTACGAAGCATGGAACCACAAGATGTGGAACGACTGCACCGGCGTGATGATCTGGATGAGCAACCCCGCGTGGCCCTCGCTCACCTGGAACACCTACGACTACTACATGGACACCACCGCGGCCTACTACGGCATCAAGAAGGCCTGCGAACCGGTACACATCCAGTGGAGCATTGCGAACAACGAAGTGAAGGCGATCAACTGCACCTCGGACGAGTTGAAGGGCCTTAGCGTCGAAGCAACCATCTACAACCTGGACGGGAGCATCTTCCAGACGCGGAACGCAAAGGCGGGCTGCGAAGCGAACAGCACAAAGCTGTGCATGACGCTGTTTGACGCAGGCGAAGACAAGCAGGAGAAGCTGACCGCGGTTCACTTCATCGGGCTGACGCTGAAGGATTCCACCGACAAGCTGCTCTCACATAACTTCTACTGGCGCAGCAAACAAGACTGGAAGTATGAGGACCTGGCGAAGATGCCGGCGGCCAAGGTGAAAGGGGCGGTGAGTGAACTGAAGAACGGAAGGCTGACCGTAACCCTTGAAAACGGAGCCGCGGGTGTGGCGCTTATGGTACGAGTGAAGGCGGTAGAACTGGCGTCAGGATTGACTGCGGCGCCGGTACTCTACTCCGACAACTATGTTTCGCTTGCGCCTCAGGAGTCGCGGCAGATCGAGGTCAACTTCGAGCACGTTCACCAGCACGGAGCAGTCAAGATCGTGGTGGAGGGCTGGAACCTGGAAGCGGCGGAACTGGCGAAGTCGATCGCCGTTTAAGGATGCAGTAAAGAACAGAGGCGCCGCCGGGTGCTGATTCCTGCGGCGCCTCTGTTTTTTGCGTCCGCTTGAAGCGGCGGACAACTAGGATTTTCGCAGGCGGTCGAGTATCGCGCTGCCCACGAAGCGAGCCTTTGACCCGAGTTCCTGCTCGATGCGAATGACTTCGTTCCACTTGGCCATGCGCTCGCCGCGCGCGAATGAGCCGACTTTGAGTTGGCCGGCATTGGTGGCGACGGCGAGATGCGCGATGAAACCGTCTTCAGTTTCACCTGAACGCGCGGAGACAACAGGATTCCATCCTGCTTTTTGCGTTAGTTCGATTGCAGCCAGCGTTTCAGTGACGGTGCCGATCTGGTTGAGCTTGATGAGTACGGCGTTAGCGGCGTTGCGTTCAATGCCGGTGCGGATGCGGTCGAGGTTGGTGGTGAACAGGTCATCGCCGATTATTTGAATACGGTTCCGCAACGCCGTCGCGATGATGGACCAACCCTCCCAGTCGGTATCGGCCATGGGGTCCTCGATGGAGACAATGGCGTAGCGATCGCACCATGCAATCTGAAGCTGGGCAAACTGCTCTGAGGTGAAGCTGCGGTTTTCGAGTTTGAACCAGTAGCGTTGAGTGGCGGGATCATAGAGATCGCTCGCCGCGATGTCGAGCGAGATAGCCGCTTCGCGTCCGGGCGTATATCCGGCGGCGACGATGGCATCGGCGAGGAATTGGAGAGCGGCTTCATTGGTGTCAAACTCAGGCCAGTAACCGCCTTCGTCGGCCACGCCGTATAACGTGCCGCGTCTGGCCATCAGGTCGCCGGCAGCGCGGTAGACGTTGAAGGTGATCTCCATGACTTCCTGAAACGACCTTGCTCCCGTTGCGATGAGCAGGAAGTCCTGCACGTCTGTGCGCCAGTGAGCGTGCGCGCCGCCGCCGATGATTTGTATTTCGGGCAACGGCAACAGCGTGCCCCGCGACTGACCCAGCCAATCGTGAAGCGGGCGACGCTGTGCGGCGGCCGCCGTTGTAGCAGCGGCCATGGAGACAGCAAGAATGGCGTTTGCACCCAGGCGCGATTTGGTGGGCGTTCCATCGAGTTCAATCAACTTGTGGTCCAGGCCTGCCTGGTCGCGAACGTCCAATCCGAGAAGCGCTGGGGCAATTTCTCGACGGATGTTGTCGATGGCCTTGAAGACCGACTTGCCGCGGAAGCGCTCTGGATCGCCGTCGCGCAATTCGAGAGCCTCAAACTGCCCTGTTGACGCGCCCGATGGAACCGTGCCGCGTCCGCGGGCACCGCTTTCCAATGCAATCTCCGCTTCAACGGTGGGATTGCCGCGCGAGTCGTAGACCTGGTATGCGTGAATCGATTGAATCTTCACCGCGCCTCCCATTGATGCAGATTGCCAAACCACTGCGGCACGATGCCGTCCAGGGTGGAACTTGCTGCCAGAATTCCCGCGCGTGCAAACTGGCGCACCCAGGCTCGTTGTAGGTCGGTCAGATATTCGATGGGCGACTTGCCGTCAACGCGCGCCAGCAGCAGCATCAGGAGCAATTGCGCGACGCGCGGTTCCAATGCTTTCGCATCAATGGCACGGCCAGCTACCTCAACGTAGCGCTTCCAGAAGGCAGTCGCCATTTGTTCAAAACCGATCTGCCGCGGTGCGTGATAGAGCCCTTTAAGCAGTATGTGCGTGAGCAAAAAGGCAAGGTCGAAGGCGGGATCGCCGTACCACGCGACCTCGCAGTCGAGCAGGACCATGCGCGACGGCGAGAGCATAAGGTTCTTGGGACTGAAGTCGCCGTGAACCAGGCATTGGCGGGTGGAGGCTAGGCGTTGTGCTTCAGCTTCAAGGAGGGTCTGCAGATCAGGATGCCGGCGGCCCGTCGTAAGCAGATACGGATCGATGCGGAGTTGCGTGAAATTCTGCGTGGTGTCGAAGCAGCGCTCTGCCTCGCTATCTGATGCTGAATGCGCGTGAATAGCGCCGAGCAGAGTTGCGGCAGCAACAGCATCTTCAATGCGGGCCTGCCCGCGCAGCAACAGTTGCTTCCAACTGCTGAACTCGGGTCCGAGATACTCCATCGTGAAATAGCCGCGGTCGTTGGGGCCGGGGCGCAGGGACGGCACCGCCTGCGGCAGGATGCGCGCGACATACTGGATGTACATCTGTTCGTAGCGATTGCGGCCTACGTCGGCGAGCCACTCGTCTTTTACACGGAGCCTGGGCAGCGCGCGCTTAACGACGAAGGAATCTCCGCCGTCTTCAACAAGGAATATCTCGCTGGAAACGCCGTCGGTCAGCGGCGTGAGCCTAGCGTCGGCACAACGCAAGACCCCGTCGCGCCGGAGCGTGTCCAGAAAGTCGCGAGGTATAGCATTGCTTGCGTTATTATCGATGGCGCCTGGAGTCTCCAAAAAGCATTCGAATGAGCCGTAGCGTTGAGGCCCAGATTCCCTCAGGGGCTAAAGCCCACATTCATTTTGCAGCAATTGCGGCACGACTGAAGTCGTGCCCTGTTACAAAACATGCAGCTAAGCCAGCGGCCTGGCGATGGTGACCGAACGGAGGTAATCCATGAGCGTCTCAGAACTGTTGACGCCGCCGCCGTGGCCGCTCTGGTTGACCCCGCCATACGGCAGGCCGTAGGCGAATACGTTGTGCGCGTTGATCCAATTGTTGCCGGCGTACAACTGCACGGCGACGCGATTGGCTCGATTCAGGTCCGCGCTCCACACGCTGTTTGCCAGGCCGTAGGCGAGGCTGTTGACCAGGCGGACGGCCTCGGTCTCTTCCTTGAATTTGAGGACGAATGCGCTGGGCCCAAATATCTCTTCGCTGCAACAAACGTTCTCGGGTGCGCCGGTCATCAAGCTATGAGTCATGTAGTAGCCGTGTTCGTATCCCTTGGGCGACGCAGGCTTGCCCTCAAGCAGTGCCTTCGCGCCCTGAGCTTTGCCGCGCTCAAGGTGATCGAAGACACGGTCGTAGTGAACCTTTGAGGTGAGGGGTCCCATCTGCGTGTCGTTATCGAGCGCGGGGCCGAGTTTGGTTGCTTTCAGCTTGGCGATTACATTTTCAACGAGTTTGTCGTGGATTTTCTCATGGAAGAGCCAGCGGGTTGCCGTGCAGCAAACCTGGCCGGTGTTGAAGGTGATGGCCGCGGCAAGCTGCGCTGCTGTGGCTTCAATGTCGGCATCTTCAAAGACGACCGCGGCGCCCTTTCCACCCAACTCGAGCTTGACGGGAACGAGATTTCGGCCGCAGATTTCGCCGATCTCCTTGCCTACCTCGGTGGAACCGGTGAAGCTCATCCGCTTGAGCGCCGGATGACTGCAGATTGCGCGCCCAACCGCGCCGCCACCGCCAACAACATTGATCACACCATCGGGAAGACCCGCCTGGCGAGCCAGCTTGGCCACGAAGAATGTGCTGAGCGGAGTAATGGACGATGGCTTGACCAGCACCGTGTTGCCGGCGGCGAGAGCGGGAATGATGTTCCACATCAGCAGGTCAAAGGGGAAATTCCAAGGGAAGATGAAGCCGCAAACGCCGTAGGGCGCGCGATGGGTGCGGGCATCCATGTGCGGTAAGGCGAGAGGGGTGTCCATGGAGACACGCTGCACCAGGTCGGCGAAGTAGCGCACGCAGGCAACGCCGAAGGGAATGTCAAAGCCTTCGCTGTTGACAATGGCTTTGCCCACGTCGAGCGATTCAATCTGGATCAGATCTTTGGAGTGCCTTTCCATCTCGTCGGCGAGACGGTGGAGGAAAACAGCGCGCTCGACTGGCGACTTTGCGGACCACGCAGGGAACGCAGCCTGGGCAGCGGCAAAGGCCATCTCCACCTCGGCCGCGCCGCCAATGGCAACGGAGGTGATCCTGTCGCCAGTGGAGGGATCAAGGACGTCCTGAACGGCACCATCGGTACTTGGCAGGGTTTTGCCGCCAATGCTGTGCAGCAACGGCGCATGGGCAAACGTGTCAACGGTTTCTGTGAGGGGCGCAAGCATAAATCCTCCTGGGGCATTGCCGGAGATTGAGACACGAAGCACTGGGTGGCGCAGATCTGGAGCGGCCCACTGACATCCGGCGCACGGGGATAAACTTCCTCTGCAATTCGGGATGATACTACCGCGGGGGCAGGGGTGGCATCTTGTTTGCGGGGACGATGAAGGAGATGATCATCGTGGTATCCCAGGTCTCAAAATCGAGACCTGGGGCACCCGAGATTTCGGATTAGTCGGGGTTCCGGAAATGCAGGTCCTTCGACTCCCCATTCGCTTCGCTCAGGGTCGCTCAGGATGACGATCTCATATTAGTGAATTCGGATTTGGCGAACTTAAGTGACCTTGTGATGGCGGACTGGCGCGGTGGCCAGGCATGTGTAGTACTCGCTGCCGCCGTAGTAAACCCACCACTTTCCGTTGTGCTGGGTGAGCGCATTGAAGAAGACGCAATCGGCGAAGTACGAGATGGGGGCGTGCGGAGCCTCGACAGTGAACCCGTTTTCATAGGGGTACTTCTTCTCAGCGAAAAGGGCGGCACGGGGGAGCCAGCCTAGCGGCTTCTCGGGGTCGGCCTTGGAGAGATGGATTTCTCCGATGCCGTAAAAGTGGCCGGTGTGCGCGCCGCCGGTGAAGAGAATAATATCGTCGGGCTTCGTGGGATCGTACTCGCCGAGCGCAAAGCAGGTTTCGCCGCCGGGCAGCTGGTTGGGGTTCTTGTGCGACTCCCAATGCAGCAGGTCCGAAGAGTAGGCGACGAGCCCGTCGTCGATGTACATGACGAACTTGCCGTTGACCTTGACGGCCTCGTTGTGCGGGTTTTGCAGAACCACGCCATTGCGGTGCGTCGTTTTGGCGTCGGGAAAGAGCATGCCGATCTTCTTCCAGTTCAGCAGGTCCTTCGACGTGGCAACAATCATGCCGTTGATGCGGTTGTCGCCTTGCTTGCCCCAGAGCCATTGGTTGCAGAAGAGGTAGTAAGTGCCCTCGTAGCTGACAATGTTCACATCTTCATAGCTGTATTGGCGATCTTCGCCCTTGCGGAAAAACGGGCTGTGCGCCGTGTCTTTCTTGAAGTGAATACCGTCGGTGCTGGTGGCAACGCCGATGTCGCAGATGTAATCCACTTCAGAAATCTGCGGGATGTCGATTCCCCGTTCGCCGCGGTAGACGTAGTAGAAGATGTTGTCTTTGACGATGATGGAGCCGTTGTGGACGCCGCCGCCGAAGTGTCCCTGGTCCCATGCGCCGGGAGTGGGCGCGAGAACAGGATTAGAGGCGAACTTGGTGAAGGGGCCGATGGACCACTGGTTATCGGCAAACATGTCCATGGCATCCGGCAGGTCTTTGGGGAAGTCGCCCCACCAGCGGTCGATGCTAAAGGAATACTCTTCCCACTGCTTTTTCTTGTCGGCGCTGGGAAACTGCCAGGCGAATGTGCCGTCGGCACGCTGGGGATCTGCGCTTGCGGGGGCTTGCTGCGCGGGGGCCGATGAGGATGAGGCGAGAAGCGCGACCGAGGCGCCGGCTGCTTGAAGGAAAGATCTGCGGCTGGGCAGTGACCGCGTTGCTTGCGTGGCGGAACGATAGATGTCTTTCATACTCGAACCCTTTCCAGTTGCCTTGATTTCGGTTTCAAGAGCACAGGACCACTATACGGCGGGCAATCGAAGACGCGACCAAGAAGTTCAGGGCGCAGCATCTCGCTGGGCGGTCCCTGGAGCATTTCTTCTTCCGGATCGAGCAGCCACACCGAGGAGAACGTATCTTCAATCAACGTGAGTTCATGCATCGATGCGAGGATGGCTATTCCGTGGCGGTGGAGGCGCTTGATCAGGTCAACGAGCTCGAGCTGGCGGCCAATGTCGAGATGCTGGGTGGGCTCATCAAGCAACAAGAGCGACGGCTGCTGAGCAAGACCGAGGGCTATTTTTACGCGCTGGCGCTCGCCGCCGCTGAGCTGGTTGAAGATGCGCGAGCGAAGCGAGATGGTGTCTGTAAGGAGCATTGCGTGCTCCACTGCGTCGCGGTCTGCGCCGCTCATGCCGCCAAACATTCTGAGATAAGGCGTGCGGCCCTGCTCGACAAACTGCTGGACCGTGAACGGGAACGAAACTTCAACGTTTTGCGGAACCAGCGCGATGGAGCGCGCAATGGTGCGCTGGCTGAGGGTGTCGATCGACTCGCCGCGCAAGCGAACTTCGCCGTGGCTGGGCTTGATGGTTCCCGCGGCAAGGCGCAGCAGCGTTGTTTTGCCTGAGCCGTTGGGGCCGACCAAAGCGATGCATGCGTCAATGGGAACAATGGCGTCAAGGTCGGTGAAGATGGTGCGGTGCTGGTAGCCGAAGCCCAGATGACTGAAGCGAAGAAGGGGGCTCATGCGAACACCTCCCTCTTGGCCTGGCGCAGAAGATAGAGAAAGAAGGGGCCGCCGATGAATGCGGTAAGCACGCCAACCGGCAATTCAGAGGGGGCGATGATGGACCGCGCCACGGTGTCGGCGACCAGCAGGAAGATGCCTCCGGCCAGCGCAGTTGCGGGCAGAAGGCGAACATGGTCCGGGCCCAGAATCATGCGCATCATGTGGGGGACAATGAGACCGACGAAGCTGATGAGCCCGCCCAGCGCGACGGCCACGGCAGTGAGCAGAGAGCCGACAACAATGACGGCTATGCGCGTTTGTTGAACATGCAGGCCGAGATGGGCCGCATATTCCTCGCCGAGTGCGAGCGTGTTCAGTTTGCGCGTTAACGGGAACGATGCGCCGAGCCCGATGAGCAACATGGCCGCCATCACCAAAAGTTGCGGCCAGGTGGGCTGGGCAATGGTGCCGCGCAGCCACGAGGTGAGCACGCGCAATCCAGTGCCAAAGTCGTGATCCATGATTTCGAGAAAGTAGGAGCAATAGCTGAGCATGGTGCTGACCGCAAAGCCGGCAAGCAGCAGCGCCACCACCGGGGTGCGGCCGTTGACGCTGGCCAGCATATAGACCAGGGTGATGGAGCAGATGGCCCCGACGACGCCGAGAAATGCAGTGGCTCCGAACCCGGCCATGGAGAGCTGCGGGAAAAGAAATACCCCAAACGATGCGCCGAGGACCGCACCGCCCGAGGAACCGATCACGTAGGGATCTGCCAGCGGATTGCGGAACAGCCCTTG
>Ga0073936_10008215_pt1 | contig 13332 bp, 12 predicted proteins | sample AliMusrvi5mmetaG_FD_87041 | JGI IMG/M metagenome (GOLD analysis project Ga0073936, IMG submission 87041) | Freshwater lake bacterial and archeal communities from Alinen Mustajarvi, Finland, to study Microbial Dark Matter (Phase II) - Alinen... | ecosystem: Environmental > Aquatic > Freshwater >... | reverse complement strand
TCATTGTATGGCGTTCCTTCGCGGTCGGCATCCTGCAGCAGAGCGTTCAGCGGCACATTGTTGTTCAGCTTTCCAAGGTTGCGTTTCAATATGTTATAGATTCTGATATCGCAATACGAAGATGTGCAAAATTTATTCTGGACGTAATGAGGCTGTCTGTCTTACAAAAACAGGTTCAAAAACTCTTCAAGAAGCATCTCTCCAGGATGAGTCGGTGCACGATGTGTCGGTATACGTATCATTGTCATTTCTTTTCATTGAGTCAAGCTGTTCAGGTTTTCTGAATGCCTGTTTACATAACTTACCAAAAAATTATTTTTACAAGCCAAGTGAAATACATGACTGTAAGAACGCATATCCGGCGTTAGCGTGGTGCTGCCATTTATACTTCTGATTTTAAAATTAGGCATATCCCTGCAGGAGCGTGCAGTTTTTCCACAAATACAGCTCCCTCTTTCGGGCCTTTTTTATTATATAATATGACACAGGCACTCTATGTTAAAAGCTTATGACGTTAACGGCAGGATTGATAACAACAACATTACGGAAACAGTAACTGATGGCTGCAGTCATTCTCAAACTGGAGGGTATCCGAAAGGAGCTTGAACTTTCCAAGGATATTCGTCAGACCATCATTCCCAACCTTTCCGTAGAAATTATGGCTGGAGAGTTTGTCGCTATTACAGGCCCTTCCGGTTCCGGTAAATCAACACTACTCTATATTATGGGAGGGCTTGACAAGCCAACATCAGGGACGGTGTGGCTTGATGGGGAGCCGATTAACGACAAGAGTGAAAAAGAAATGAACCAGATCCGGAATGAAAAGATAGGGTTTATCTATCAGTTTCATTTTTTACTTCCGGAGTTTAACGCTGTCGAGAATGTCAGTATGCCCATGATGATCAATGGCAGGCGCAACAGGAAGGAGATCAGGGATCGAGCAAAGATGCTGCTCGATCTGGTAGAGATGCAGAACAAGTACACCAACAAGCCAAGCCAGCTTTCCGGGGGTCAGCAGCAGCGTGTGGCCATTGCCCGTGCTTTGGCAAACGAGCCGAAGGTACTCCTTGGGGATGAGCCGACCGGCAATCTCGATTCCCGTTCTGCGAACAATGTCTATAATCTTTTTGACCGGCTCAACAGGGAGCTGCATCAGACTGTTATTGTTGTTACTCACGATGAGGAGTTTGCAAACCGTGCAGGGCGGAGGATCAATCTTGTTGATGGAATGATTGAAAGTGATGTGCTGTTGCGATCGATGGCTGAATATACCACATAAACCAGGATGCGCGATTAGCATTAATATCCTTTACCGATTCTTCTATGTCATCGTTACTCAAACAAATCAAGCAGACTCACCCTCACCTTTACAAAGCATTTTCAGCTCTTGCGGATGGAGAGCAGCATCTTCTCCATATCAAAGCAGTGGATAGTTATTGGGAGCTGTTGAAGCATCCTGTTCGGCAAGTAATTCTATCCGGAAGTGACCTGCCAAAAAATGCGGTGATAAGCGGCGAGTATGATTTGATTTATGCAGGCGGGACCCTCAGTCTGCTCCATGCAGCTGTGATGGCAAAAAAGTATGGCCGGAAGGTTATGATTTTTGATCGCCAGACACCAGCTAAATCCACCCGGGACTGGAATATTTCAAGACAGGAACTTCTGAAACTCTCAGCTATAGGTTTGTTTACAGAGAACGAAGTTGATTCGGTTATTGTCCGTCGCTACAAGACCGGATGGGTTGAGTTTTATAAGCCGGATGGCAGCCAGAAGAGGCTCTATATGAAAAATGTACTCGATTGCGCTGTTAATGCCGACAAGCTCCTTGGCATGGCAAAAGATAAGGTGATGCTGGTTCAAGGGAGCACTATTCTTGCAGAGAGGTCTTTTTCCTGCTGTTACCGGTTTGACGACCATATTGTTGTCAAGGTTGAGGATAGCAAAGGCAAGGCATTCTATTACAAGGCTGAAGTGCTTGTCGATGTCATGGGGATACTCTCTCCCATAGCCATGCAGCTTAACGAAGGTGTGCCTCAAACACATGTCTGCCCCACGGTTGGTACAATAGCGAGCGGATTTGAAGATGTTGATTTTGATACCGGTGAAATTCTCGCCAGTATAGGACCTGCCGACTTGGTTCCGGGAAAGGGACGACAGCTTATCTGGGAAGGATTTCCCGCCGAAGAGTCGCAGTATATCAGCTATCTCTTTTTTTATGATGAGGCGGACTCACCGAACGACAAGTCCCTGCTCGGACTTTTCGATACCTATTTCAAAAAACTTCCCGAGTATAAAAAAATCGGTAAGGAGTTTGTTGTTCACCGCCCTGTTTATGGCATTATTCCAGCGTATTTTCATAACGGGTTCAACCGTACACGCGAGATTGCCGATGACCGTATCATTCTTTTCGGTGACGCTGCTTCGCTTGCTTCTCCACTGACGTTCTGCGGGTTCGGTTCCATGGTTCGTAATCTTCCGCATTTAACGGCAGATCTTGACCATGCAATAACCGAAAATAACCTTTCTAAAAAGCATCTGGAAAAAATCAGTGCCTACGAACCCAATGTGGCCTCGATGGCTAATTTGATGAAGTATATGTGCTTTAACTCCGCGACTGATGAGCCGAACTTTGTCAACGATCTTATGAACGAGGTTATGATTGTTCTTGATGAACTGCCCGAGCGCTACCGTCAGGCTATGTTCCGCGATGAAATGAAGATTGAGGATTTGATGATGGTGATGCTTCGACTTGCCTGGCGCTATCCCAGAGTGCTGGTGGCGACTTGGGAAAAGCTTGGCATGCATGGCTCATTCGGCTTTCTGAAAAATCTTACCGGTTGGGCATTTTCACCTGTCAGATAACCTTAGCATTCATCTATGATCGACAGAATAAGCGCCTGTGAAGAGATCGCGCATCTTCGTAAAGAGATAGAGCGTCATAACCATCTCTATTACGTTGAGGCGAAGCCTCAAATTTCCGATTACGACTTTGACAAACTGCTTGAAAAGCTTATAGCTCTTGAACGGCAGTTCCCTGATCATGTTACTCCCGACAGCCCATCACAGCGTGTGGGAGGAACGATTACCCGGGTATTCCCTACGGTGCTGCATCGTGAACCCATGCTGAGCCTTTCCAATACATACTCTCTTGGTGATCTGGAAGAATTTTACAATCGAGTCAGAAAGCTTCTTGTTCTTGAAGGTGTTCACGAGCAGGATATGGTTGCTGAACTGAAGTTCGATGGAGTTGCTATCAGCCTGCTGTATCGCAATGGTTTGCTGGTTCGTGGTGCGACAAGGGGGGATGGTATACATGGTGACGATGTGACCGCAAACATTAAAACCATACTGTCTATACCGCTGCGTTTGCCTGATTTCGGAAGCCTTTTCGCTCAACGTGAAGAAAGTGAGATTGAGGTGCGTGGCGAAGTATTTATGCGCAGGGAAGATTTTGAGCAGCTTAATGACAGTCGTCCGGAGGAAGATCGGTTTGCAAATCCCCGCAATGCAACTGCAGGGACGCTCAAACTGCAGGATTCCGGTGAGGTTGCCCGACGTAAGATGAGTTTTGTCGCATACTATCTTAAAGGGTATGATGAGGAGGGTGTATCGCAATTTCTGAGGCTCAGGCAGCTCGAAAAGCTTGGGTTCTATACCGGTGGTCACTATCGGTTGTGCCATGAACTGCAGGATATCATCAGGTTTATTCAAGAGTGGGGTGAAAAGCGCTGGAAACTGCCCTACGAAACAGACGGGGTGGTACTGAAGCTCAACGATGCCCGGCTTTGGGAAAAACTTGGCGCTACAGCTAAAAGCCCTCGATGGGCAATTGCCTACAAATATCCGGCGCAGCAGGTTAAAACGGTATTGCATGCTGTTGTGTTTCAGGTCGGTCGCCTTGGCACTATTACTCCGGTTGCAGAACTGGAACCGGTGCTGCTTGCCGGCTCAACAGTTTCGCGTTCAACTCTCCATAACTTTGACGAGATTCAGCGCCTTGGCATCATGGTGCATGATCGGGTGATTATTGAAAAGTCAGGAGAAGTAATTCCCAAAGTGATCAGTGTTGTGCTTGATGAGCGACCACCAGATGCTGAAGCAGTTCAGATTCCTTCGGTTTGTCCCGAGTGCGGTACAGCTCTTGAAAAGCCTGAGAGTGAGGTCAGTTATTACTGTCCCAATGAGGATGAGTGCCCTGCCCAGATCAGGGGAAGGATACTGCACTTCGCATCTCGGGATGCAATGGATATCAAGACTCTCGGTAAAGCGCTGGTGGACCAGCTTGTCAACTTCAGGCTTGTAAAGGATGTTGGAGATCTTTATGTATTGCAGGAGCCGCAACTCGAAAGACTTGAACGGATGGGCCGGAAATCAGCGCAAAATCTTCTGCATGCTCTTGAAGAGAGTCGTGGAAAAAGTTATGAACGCCTGATTTATGCTCTTGGTATCCGCCACGTCGGTCGTGCAACCGCACGGGAACTTGCAAGCGCCTATCCATCATTTGATGCCCTCGGGCATGCACATGAGCAGGAGCTTGCAACGGTACCTGACATTGGACCGGTGGTCGCCCGAAGTATCTGCGATTTCTTTTCAAAACCTTCACAGCCAGATTTTATTGAAAAACTGAAAAAAGCCGGTTTACCGTTGAGTGCTGCTGACCCTAAGGAGCAGGTTAATCGCAATTTTGAGGGAATCACGGTTCTCTTTACAGGAGCCCTTGATCGCTACGATCGTCAGCAGGCATCAGAGCTGGTGCTTGAGCGGGGAGGGAGGGTTGTCGCCGCAGTCAGTAAAAAAACCGGTATTGTTGTCGCTGGACATGATCCAGGCAGCAAGTTTGACAAAGCAGTGAAGCTCGGAGTCAGGGTTGTCTCTGAGGATGAGTTTGAAGCTATGCTCTAAGGGGCAAAGAAAGAGAAAACACTATTATGCACAAGGAGACTTTATGGATCTTCACTACAGGGTGGCAATATTCGGATCAGCCAGAATTCAGGAAGGTGATAAGGATTATAAGGATGTTTTTGAAATAGCCAGAGGCCTGGCGGAATCGGGCTTTGATATTGTGACAGGTGGTGGCCCTGGATTAATGCAGGCAGCTAATGCAGGGACGAAAAGCGCTCACTCTGCAAGCCGCTCCATCGGCCTGAACATCAGACTTCCCAGAGAGCAGAACGCAAACAATTTTCTTGATATCAAACAGGAGTTCAGCCTTTTCAGTAACAGGCTTGATACGTTCATGGCACTCTCAGATGCGGTGGTTGTGGCTCCCGGAGGTATTGGAACCCTGCTCGAACTCTTTTATGCATGGCAGCTTGTACAGGTGGAACATATCTGCGAAACACCGATTATTCTCTATGGTGAAATCTGGACCAATCTGCTATTATGGCTTGAAAATGAGGTGATGGAGAGGAAGCTTTTCAACAAAAGCGATATGCACATGATATTCCATGTCACAGAGTCGTCACAGGTTGTCGATCTTATAAAAAAAATTCATGCAGACAGGTTGAAGCAGGAACATGCCTGCCGTAATTTTGCGAAATACCGCGCTGAACTTGAATCAATCAACCGCATCGGTAACCTTTAGTATTTCCCATTACACGTGAAAGACAACAAACAGTATGTGATGACGATTTCCTCCCGACTGTTATTGGTCGTAACTCTGTGCTTTATAAGCTGGCAGGCGACGATTCGGAACGGGATATCGGTACCTGTTGCGAACAGCGATAAAATTCTGCATTTCCTTGCTTTTTATACACTTGCGTTTCTGTTGGATTTCTCTTTTCCAAAGAGCCGTTTCGGGGTGCTCAAGATTATAGTGCTGATTGGTTACGGGATTCTGATAGAGTACGTTCAATCCTTTCCACCTTATCGCTCTGCAGAAGTGGTTGACTTGCTTACCGATGTTGTTGGTATTACCGTTTATGCAGTTACAATATTTCTGCTTCGACGTCTCTTTGCTTATCAGCACTACCGCCAGATGTAATTATTCCGGCGGTATGCTCAGATGAAAAAGAGAACCTGAGCTATTTGCCGGCAATGTAAAGAATGGATGTTTCAAAAGTCATCGGATAAAACTCGGCGGTTCGGAATCCGTTTTTTTTCAGAATAGCGGTAAAAGCGGTGGTCTGCGGAAACTGCTCGACAGAATGAGGCAGATAGTCATAGGCAAAACTGGATTTGCTGAACAATCCTGCGATTTTAGGCAGTACCTTTTTAAAATAGATCAGGTACAGTTTTTTCATCACTTCATTGCGCGGGATCATCGGTTCAATAATGAACGCATAGCCGCCCGGCTTCAAAATACGATGGAATTCCCGCATTCCCTTGCCAAGGTCTTCAAAATTTCTTACGCCAAACCCTGCACTGACAACATCAAAACTTGCATCCTTAAACGGCAGCTTTTCAGCATATCCTTCCAAAAAAGTGATATCAGGATACTTTTTTCGAGCAATGGCAAGCATTTCAGGTGAAAGGTCAAGCGCTGTAACTTTTGCCCCTGATATTTTTGCCATAGAATCAGCCAGGTCGCCGGTGCCGGTTGCGACATCAAGAATCCTTGGCGCGGGATTTTTTTCAAGGAGTTTTTTTGCCTTGCTTGTTGCTTTTGCCCGCCAGTAATTATCGATTCCCAGACTCAGCAGATGATTTAAAAAATCATAGGTTGGGGCAACCTCGTCAAACATTCGCTGAATCGAGGCTCTGGATTTAGTCTGGTTAAGGGATTTGGCACTCTCTTGTGATTTATTTACCGCCATATCAGCTTTTTTTACCATAGACATCTTCCGGGTTAAACATCAGAGTATCACAGATTTCCATTGTTGTATCATCTTTGGCTCTGCGATAAAAGCAGGAGTGATACCCGACATGGCAGGCTCCGCCGATTTGTGAGACTTTTAAAAGCAGTGTGTCGCCATCGCAGTCAATCAGAATCTCGTGAACCGACTGCATGTTGCCTGATGATTCACCTTTCAGCCAGAGTTCTTTACGGCTGCGGCTCCAGTAACACGCTTTCTTTTTGTCCAGTGTCATCTGAAGGCTCTCCCGATTCATCCATGCCATCATCAGTACCTTTCCTGTTTCATGGTCCTGAACAATTGCCGGAACAAGTCCTTTATCATCGAACTTTACCGTTTCAAGAAAGCTTTTCTGTAAATCTTGATTATCGCCCATTGAAGGTGTAGATTAAGTGTTTTTTATGCAATACTCTTAGTGTTTTGCATCTCGCGGAAAGAAAAATGTGTTTAAAGATTGATAAAATTATGGAAAAACCAAGGTCAGAATGGATAAAAAGTTCAAAACATGTAACTTCCTTAAGCTGAATCAATAATAACGGTACCAATGAAGTCCCTTCAAAAATTTCTTCCAAAATATTCCATAGCTCTTGCAGTTGTTTTTGTCGCGACTGTTGTTTTTCTGATCACCAAAGGTAATAGTGTCGATATTGAGGCTGGAGAGGTCACCTATGCTGAACTTGTTCAGGCCATCTATGGTACAGGGTTTGTTGAGGCAGATGCAGTTGCCAACCTCAGTGCTGAGTATTCAGGTACAGTCAGTTACATCGGTGCTCTCGAAGGTCAGAAAGTCACTGCCGGCCAGAAAATCCTTGAAATCAACAGTCCTAATCCCCAGCTTGCCGTTCGTCAGGCAAAGGCTGCCTTTGCAGAACAGCAGGCACTGATGAAGGATAACTCTCTTCAAAGTATCAGAAAGAAAAACCTCTTTAAGGAAGGAGCGATATCCCGCCAGGAGGTTGACGATGCCGAAAAAAACCGCATTCAGGCTGAAGAGTTGCTCCAGCAAAAGCAGTTTATGGTAAAGATGCGTGAGGATGATCTCAAAAAGCTGACCGTTAGAGCACCTTTTTCAGGTACGCTGACCTTGCAGAATGTCAAGGAGGGTGATTATGTCACACTCAATACGCTGGTTGCAAGAGTCGTTGATACATCGAGTTATCTGGTGAGTGTAGAGGTTGATGAACTGGATGTTCCCAAGATCCGCAATGGTCAGGCGGCAACGGTTGCTTTTGATGCCTATCCTGATAAACGCCTCTCTGCAGTTGTCTCTCGTATAGTGCCCCAGACAGACAAGATCACCAAGACATCAAAGATTTATTTGACCTTTGCAAAACCGGTTGGCAATATCCAGGCCGGTATGACCGCTACAGCAAACATTATATACAATACAAAGCAGCACGCTCTTCTTGTCAGAAAAAGTTCCGTGTTTGAGGAAAACCATCAGAGCTACGTTTGGAAAATTGACAATGGACGATTGAAAAAACAGCTTATTCGGCAGGGTGCCAGCGATATGACGTTTATTGAGGTTTTGCAGGGACTTAAAAAAGGCGATAAAATTGCTTTGCTTCCTGATAAGAGCTTACGGGAAGGTCTTGATGTCAGAATCATCGCTGCTCGAAAGTCCTGAGATTAATACTGCAGCTGATGGCATCAAGAGCTAAAATTGCGGTTATTCTTGCTGCGCATGGCGAGGCTGAAACAACCCGTTTCATGGAAAACTACAGGGTGACACGCCAGACCCTGGCCCATGCTTCGCAGGTCATGCCTATCTCCGGCTCTTTGCAGAAGACGATAGCAGTAACGTCATCGATAAAAAAGCTTATTCGCTCACGTACCAACGCACAATGTTCACCGCATAATCGGATCACGCGTGACCAGGCAGACGCTCTGCAGCAGTATCTGAACGCATCATCATCTGCAATGGCATTCGATTTTGAGGTATATTCAGCTTTTTCAGCCTCACCGCCCTACGTCGAAAAAATTATTGAGGAGACTCGATTCTACGATGGACAGGTGATTGTTTCCATGTCGCCTATCGACAACACACTTTCCTGTGGACAGCTTTGTTCCTGTCTGGCAGCAACTCGCAGCCCGGAGGAACTTGGAAAAGTAAAAGTGCTCAGCAGGTTTTGGAACGATGCGAAGCTGCACTCAATCTACTGTGATTATTTATTTGAGGATACTTTCCGACATGGTCAGGCACTCTCGCCTGAAAAAGAGGAAAAAAGAGTTCTGCTTCTTCTTTTTCATGGAACCCTGGTTAAAGATGCAAAGGGCGATACTCCTCTTTTCCGTACCGGTCGGGAAGAAACCATGACATTTGCAGAGCGCCTTCAGGTCCTGATGGTCAGTGATCCAAGAAATCCCTACTCCAGAATAATGACGGTCTATCTCAACCACAATGTTGGCGGAGAGTGGACAAAACCTTCATTTGAAGAGATCTCGGCAATATTTAAAGCAGAAAGCTCTGTTGCTGTAGATCTTTTTGGTTGCGGCTATTTTGCCGATGGAAATGAAACCATACATCGGGCAGAAGAGCTTCTCTGCTCTTCATCCGTCAGACAGGCAACATCTATTCCCTGTCTGAATAGCACTCCGGCGTTTACCTCCTATCTTGCATCGAGAGTTACCGATGCTGCAAGGCAGATCATGAGCTGGCGATGATTATAATCTCCTCCCTTGTAAAAAGTGAATGGTTAATACCCTTCTGATGTTTACTATTTACAGTAAAGTGAAGATATAAAGCTGAATAATATAAGGAGCTGAGAGTATGGGTCGTGCGGCTGTTTTTATAGACGGAGCAAACCTGTTTTTTACCCAGCGTCATCTTGGCTGGCAGATCGATTTTTCCCGTCTGATGTCATTTTTTATGTCAGGGTATGCCTCTGTTCAGGCAAATTATTATGTTCCGGCATCCGAACCGGTTTCTGAAGAAAATGCGGCATTCACCAGAGTGCTGATTGCACACGGCTATCGTATCACCTCAAAATCGGTCAAAAAAATTGTCAACAGGGAAACAGGAGTGATTGTCATGAAAGGCAACCTTGATGTTGAACTTGTTGTTGATGCCTTAATCAGTATAGATCAGTACGATACGTTTATTCTGTTTAGTGGCGACAGTGATTTTATTCCTTTACTCAGGGCTTTGAAAGAGAAAGGAAAAGAGGTTATCGTTTATTCTACTCAGGGCTTAAGCGCAAGAGAGCTGCTTGCCGAACCCGGTATAGTATATGGTGATATCTCAGTTCTGAAAGAACGAATCGAACAGGTCAGGCAGGGTGATCCATCTCGTCTTGAGGGTGCTCTTGCAGGCAGTGAGCAGGAATTTTCTGTGCGACTTCCCGATATCGGCGAACTCTTTACCGGTACAGTCCTGAAGGTCAAGCCTTACGGAATTTTTTTAAGTAATCCCTTTCATGTGAAGTGTCTTCTTCCCCTTAGTTTTCTTGGGATCAGCAAATATATCAAAGACTTAACGGCAATTGTCCGAATGGCCGATGTTTTTGAGGTTTCTGTTTTTCATGTCAATACTGCTCGTGAAATTGCCGAGATTACTGTTAAACTTGTTGATAAAAAGATGGCTGAAGAGCTGGCTTCGAGGATAGAGGGTTAGTATGGTTTGCATTTCAATAAAATGGAGAATAATTCATGGATATATTCAGTGATGCAGTCGGAGCTCTAACCAGTCAGCTCTCAGGGTTATGGCCTCAGCCCAAGGAAAAACCGCAGTTAGTGGACGGAAAGCTGAGAGCATGTCCTGGAACACCGAACTGTGTGAGCAGTGAAAGCACCAATCCGTTGTTCAAGATTGCCCCGTTAGCCTTCAGTGGTTCACCTGAGCAGGCCTGGGCGGATCTGAAGACTGTTATCGGAGAACAGGGCGGCATAGTGCATGATGAAGGTAAAGAGTATCTGTGGTCGACCTTTACGGTACCTGTTTTTGGCTTTATCGATGACGTCGAGTTCCGCTTAAGTGCAAGTGAAGGAGTTATCCATGTCCGATCGGCTTCAAGGCTCGGAATATCGGACCTTGGAGTCAATCGTGGACGGGTCGAGCAGTTGCGGACTGCATTGCAAAATGTCCGACATCATCGTTAAAGTCAAACTGGCTGCACAGTTTCAATACCCGTCAGTTTTTCGTGGATGGCTTTGGCTGCTGTACGACCTGCGCCCATGGCAAGAATAACGGTTGCTCCACCGGTTACAATATCGCCGCCGGCATAGACATCATCTTTGGATGTGGCCATCGTGTTCATATCCACCACAATAGTGTCGCGCTTGCTCACTTCGATATCAGGAGTGGTTTGTTTGATAAGCGGGTTCGAACCATTACCGATAGAAATAACTGCCATATCGATAGGAAGAATGAACTCAGAACCTTTTATCGGCACAGGACGTCGACGTCCGGACTCGTCTGGTTCGCCAAGTTCCATCCTGAGACATTTGGCTCCAGTAAGCCACTGTTGTTCATTGCCGACAAATTCCAAAGGGTTCATAAGCATAAGGAATTCAATTCCCTCTTCCCTTGCGTGATGCACTTCCTCAAGACGTGCCGGCATTTCAGCTTCTGAACGGCGGTAAACAATATAGGCATGCTCGGCGCCCAGTCTTTTGGCAGTTCTTACAGCATCCATTGCGGTATTGCCTCCCCCGAACACAGCCACATTTTTCCCCTTGCAGTTGAACACCGGAGTATCATTTTCAGGGAATTGATACGATTTCATCAAGTTGACCCTGGTTAAAAACTCATTTGCCGAATATACCCCGAGAAGGTTTTCACCAGGGATACCCAAAAACCATGGCAGACCTGCTCCAACACCAATAAAGACAGCGTCAAATCCCTCCTCTTTCAGCAGTTCGTCTACGGTAATCGAACGTCCGGCGACAGCGTTGGTTATAAAGTTGACACCAAGTTTTTTTAACCCGTCAATTTCTGACTTTACAATCTCCTTGGGAAGCCTGAATTCGGGAATGCCATAGACCAGAACGCCCCCTAGTTCGTGTAACGCCTCAAAAACCGTGACCGAATGGCCCAATTGGATAAGATCATTAGCGCAGCTGAGTCCGGCCGGTCCGCTGCCGATAACCGCTATTTTTTTACCGGTAGAGGCTTTTACGGTTGGCAGCTCAACATTACCGGTTTCACGCTCATAATCGGCGGCAAATCGCTCCAGATTCCCGATAGCAACTGATGTATGCTTTTTTGTAAGAATGCAGGTTTTTTCGCACTGGTCTTCCTGTGGGCACACTCTTCCACAGATTGCCGGAAGGACATTATCCTCCTTGATCTTTCTTGCTGCACCCAGAAAATTGCCATCCGCTATAAGCTTGATAAACTGATCTATCTTGATATTAACCGGGCATCCCTTGATGCAGGCTGGATCCTTGCACTGAATACAACGAAGCGCTTCTTTCTGTGCCAGCTCAGGTGTATAACCAAGATTCACTTCCTTGAAATTTTTATTCCGGACATCCGCTTTCTGAGCAGGCATTTCCTGGCGCGGAATGGCAAAGCGCTCTTTGGTCGTGATATGTTGTGTGGCCATAGTTATTTCAATTAAAAAAGATGGTGTGTTTATACAAAAAAAGCCATCCCTGCAAAGATCAACGGCAGGAAAGTCATGATGACAGAGTGATAAATCCAACAGGTATTGTATTCCTGCTTACTGCAGGTTGCATTTGTGTGCAAATGCTTCGGCCGATTTTTTTTCTTCCGGCAGGTACAGTTTGTTCCGGTCAGTAAGGTTTGTAAAATCGACTTGATGCGCATCAAATTCAGGCCCGTCAACACAGGCGAATTTAATCTGATTATCCACTGTCACCCTGCAGCCGCCACACATGCCCGTTCCATCAACCATAATTGGATTGAGACTGACCATGGTTTTAATATTGTAGGGCCGGGTGACCTCAGCAATTGCTCTCATCATAGGGATAGGTCCTATGGCAAGGACATAATCGATTGTTTTCCCTGAATCTATCAGCTCTTGAAGTTTCTGGGTGACAAAACCATGAAAGCCGTATGAGCCGTCATCTGTTGTAATGTATGCCTCATCACTCACTGCTTTCATCTCGTTCTCAAGAATCACAAGCTCTTTTGACCGGGCACCGTTAATGGTAATAACATAATTCCCGGCTTCCTTAAGAGCGACAGCCGTCGGATAGGCAATTGCTGTACCAACCCCCCCGCCGATACTGACGGCGGTTCCGAACTTCTCAATGTGTGAAGGGGTTCCGAGTGGCCCTACAATATCACTGATGGTGTCGCCGGCTTCTTTTGTGTTCAACTCTCTTGTAGATTTACCCATTCCCTGAACAATGATGGTAATGGTGCCTTTTTCAGGATCAGAATCTGCAATCGTCAGCGGGACTCTTTCGCCCGACTGGCCCACCCTTATCATGATAAACTGGCCTGCTTTTCTTTTTTTAGCAATGCGAGGCGCCTCTATTTCAATTTTTTTGATATTTTCAGCTAAAAATATTGCAGAAACAATCTTATGCATTTGCTTTTCGATTTCGTATGATGATAGAGGCTTTTCGG
>Ga0073936_10008209_pt1 | contig 13340 bp, 8 predicted proteins | sample AliMusrvi5mmetaG_FD_87041 | JGI IMG/M metagenome (GOLD analysis project Ga0073936, IMG submission 87041) | Freshwater lake bacterial and archeal communities from Alinen Mustajarvi, Finland, to study Microbial Dark Matter (Phase II) - Alinen... | ecosystem: Environmental > Aquatic > Freshwater >... | reverse complement strand
TACCGCGTCGATGGCGCGCTGCAGGAGATGGAAAGCCCGCCCAAGCGGCTGCAGGCGGCGATCCTGCAGCGCGTGAAGATCATGTCCGGCATGAAGATTTCCGAGAAGCGCGTGCCCCAGGACGGCCGCATCAAGATCACCGTCACGGGGCGCGACCTCGACCTGCGCGTTTCGTCCGTGCCCACGAACCACGGCGAAGGCATCGTCATGCGTATCCTCGACAAGCAGAACCTGGCGCTGGGGCTGCCGCAGCTCGGGTTTTTGTTCGACGACCAGCAGCGCTTCGAGCGCCTGATCGCCCTGCCGGACGGCGTGTTGCTGGTGACCGGTCCGACCGGTTCCGGCAAGACGACCACGCTGTACGCCTGCCTGGGGCAGATCAACCTGCCCGACCGCAAGATCATCACGGTCGAGGATCCGGTCGAATACCAGATGAGCGGCATCAACCAGGTCCAGGTCAACCGCGACGTGGGGCTCGATTTCTCCGCGGCGCTGCGCTCGATCCTGCGCCAGGCGCCCAACATCGTGATGATCGGCGAAATCCGCGACGCGGAAACGGCCGACATCGCCATGGAGGCCGCACTGACCGGCCATTTGGTCTTCAGCACCCTGCACACCAACGATGCTCCCAGCGCCATCACGCGTCTGCTGGACATCGGGGTCAAGCCGTTCCTGGTGGCCTCGGCCGTGCGCGCCTGCATGGCCCAGCGACTGGTGCGCGTGATCTGCCCCAACTGCAAGGAGGCCTACACCGCCACCGAGCGCGAGAAGAAGATGCTGGGGCCGGCGGCCAAGGAACTTGCGGGATCTCCCCTGGTCAAGGGGCGTGGCTGCCCTAACTGCAGCCTGACGGGCTACAAGTCGCGCAAGGGAATCTTTGAAATGTTCATCCTCGACGACACGATCCAGCGCATGATTTTCGACCGCCTGCCCTCCACGCAGCTTCGCATCCGGGCCCGCGAAATGGGCATGCGCACGCTGCGCGAGGACGGCTTGTTGAAAGTGGTCTCCGGTATGACCACGGTTGACGAGGTGCTGCGCGCCACCATGGGAGACGCCGACTGATGAGTACATCCGCCAACAACGTCGAGATGAGCGACCTCCTCCAATTGACGGTCGACGAGGGGGCTTCCGATCTGCACATCCGCGTGGGGCTCCCGCCGGTGCTGCGCATTCATGGCGCGCTGAGTCCGCTGGATCTGCCGCCGTTGACTCCCGACGACACCGACCGGCTGATGAAGAGCATCACGTCGCCCGAGCACCAGCAGAACGTGCGCGAGAACGGCGGCACGGACTTCGGCTTCGGTTTCGGCGAGGTGGCGCGTTTCCGCGTGAGCGTCTTCAAGGAGCGCGGCAACGTCGGGATTGTGCTGCGCCTGATCCCGTCGAAGCTCCTGACGCTCGATCAGATCGGATTGCCGCCGCAGGTGAAGGAGCTGCTCTACCGCCCGCGCGGGCTGATCCTGGTGACCGGCCCCACCGGCTCCGGCAAGTCCACCACGCTGGCCAGCATGCTCAACATCATCAACACCGACCGCGACTGCCACATCATCACGGTCGAGGACCCGATCGAATACTACCACACCCATCGCAAGTCGATCGTCACGCAGCGCGAGATCGGCGTGGACGTGCCGAGTTTTGCCGAGGCCATCCGGCGCGGTCTGCGCCAGGACCCGGACGTGATCCTGGTCGGCGAAATGCGCGATCTCGAGACCATGCAGGCGGCGATCACGGCCGCGGAAACCGGCCATCTCGTGTTCGCCACCCTGCACACCACGGGCGCGGCCGCCACGGTTGACCGCATTGTGGACGCCTTTCCGACCGCGCAGCAGGAACAGGTCCGCACGCAACTTTCCGTGGGGCTGGTGGCCGTGATCTCGCAGTTGCTGCTGGTGCGCGCGGACCGCCCCGGACGCATCGCAGCGTTCGAGGTGATGATTTCCACGCCGTCGATCCGGGCGCGCATTCGCGACAACAAGACCTTCCAGATCACGTCCGACATCCAGACCGGCGCGAAGAACGGCATGGTTACGCTCGACGCCCATCTGCTGGAACTCTATCTCAAGGGGCTGATCCATTACGAGGACCTGATCACGAAGGCGCAAGATGCGGACACACTGGTCCAGCAGTTGCAGGAAGCCCTGCGGACGCGGGGAAAGTGACGACATGAGCACGAATACCGAACAGCCACGGTTCGACCCTCTGCTGGACCTCGCCATCAGCAACGGCATCATGGATGCGCAGCAGGCGCAGGATGTGCAGGAAGAGCATGTTCGCAGCGGCAAGCCCCTGCACACGCTGATTGTGGACATGGGGTACACCACGGAGGACGACCTGCTGTCCATGATGGCGGCCTACCAGGGGTGCGAGGTGGTCAACCTGCCGGACCTCGAGATTCCGCAGGAGGTGCTGCGCAGCCTGCCCGCCAGCGTGGCGCGCACGTACAACATGATTCCGGTGGCATGTACGCCCGGTTCCATTACGCTGGCAACCTCGACGCTCGTGGAACCGCATGTCGTCGACGAACTGATGTTTGTCCTGACGCGCGACGTTTCGTTCGTCCTGGCGCACGAGAGCGACCTGGCCGCGCGCGTGGGCCAGTATTACGGCGACGAGAGCGAGACCGTCGCCGACATGCTGAGCAACATCGAGAGCGATCTCGACCAGGATGCGACGCTGACGGCGGAAGATGCCACGGACGAGAAGGCCATCGCGGAGCAGGCCAAGGCGGCGCCGGTGGTCAAGTACGTCAGTCTGGTGCTCTTCGAGGCCGTGCGCAATCGCGCCTCGGACATCCATTTCGAGCCGTACGAAAAGACGTTCCGCATCCGCTACCGGGTGGACGGCGCGCTCTACGAGATGAAGCCGCCCAGCCGCAAGATGGCGCTGCCGATCATCTCGCGCATCAAGGTCATGGCCGGCCTCAACATCGCCGAGCGGCGCGTGCCGCAGGACGGTCGCATCGCGATCAACGTGGCGCGGCGCCATATCGACCTGCGCGTCTCGTGCCTGCCGACGCAGTTCGGCGAGAGCGTGGTGTTGCGCGTGCTCGACCGTTCCGTGGTTTCGCTGGATCTCGAGAACCTGGGGCTGCCGGAGGATATCTTCGAATGCCTCACGATGGACGTCGAGAAGCCCAACGGCATCATCATTGTCACCGGGCCCACCGGTTCGGGCAAGACCACCACGCTCTATTCCGCCCTCCGCCGCATCAATACGATCGACCAGAAGCTGCTCACGGCCGAGGAACCGGTGGAATACGACATTGACGGCATCATTCAGGTGCCGATCAACCCGCTGACCGGCAACACCTTTCCCAAGGTCCTGCGCGCCTTCCTGCGCCAGGACCCGGACGTGATGATGATCGGCGAAATCCGCGACACGGAGACGGCGGAAATCGCCATCCAGGCCTCGCTCACCGGCCATCTGGTCTTCAGCACCCTGCACACCAACGACGCCGCCGGCGCCGTCACCCGCCTGATCGACATGGACATCCAGCCGTATCTCATTTCCTCGACCCTGGAGGCGGTGCTGGGACAGCGCCTGGTCCGCACGATCTGCACCAACTGCAAGGAGCCACTCGAGCCGGACGAAGAAACCCTGACACGCCTCGAACTCACGCGCGAGCAGATCAACTTCCGCCCGTTCTACTACGGCCGCGGCTGCTCGATGTGCAACAACACCGGCTACAAGGGGCGCAAGGGGCTCTTCGAATACCTGCGCATCAGCGAGCCGATCCGCGAGATGATCAACGAGCGCAAGCCCACGCTGTTCATCAAGGCCAAGGCGCGCGAACTGGGCCTGCGCACCATGCGCGAGGATGGCATCCGCAACATCCTCGACGGCTACGCCACGTCCACCGAAGTGCTGCGGTATACGTAGCGGAATGCGGAGTGCGGAACGCGGAGTGCGGAATTCAGGAATCAGAAGTCAGAATACAGAATGGGACGTGACTGAAGTCGTCACTGACTTCTGACTTCTGACTTCTGAATACTGAATACTGAATACTGAATTCTTGCCCGGCGCCGAACAGGTCATTCAGTTGAGGTTGACAGGCCGGGTGAAGGGCAAGACATCCCAGGCACGCGTCATTTCAACAACCGAGGACATCTTCCCGGTGGAATAGGCATGTGTAATAGTACAAACATCTCGCATAGTACAAAGATCTGCATTTGTACTATGCGAGATATTTGCCGTTTCTGTGTACTATTACACAGTTTTCAACTGACACAGATATAATAGTTGGGGCATTAAACCAAAATGATCAAAAGACAAATACTTCTCGCAATTGCGCTCATCAGTCACGGTGCCCAAGTATGGGCCGGAGACTTCTATTTCGGCGGATACGGAGATATTAAACATCAGTGGACGGGGTATAGCGTTAAGCAAACAAAGTCGGGGTTGACGAACTGGATTGCATACACACTCGCCGAACCAGGCAAAATCACAATAGCTCCAGCCACCTTCCATCAAAACCACACCAATACTTGGTCGGCCATTTTCGATGAACACGTGTTTGGGACAAACGGCACAGGTTATGGACTCTCAGCGCATAACCTGACAGTAAGAAACATTCAGGAAGGTCGAGCGATCACGCTCCAAGACGGACAAACGAATGTCACACTCAAAATACTTTCTGAAACTGAATTGAGCAGGATTCAAAATGGGAGCCCCAACCAAGCGATGCACCAGCAGCCGGTCGCTGGAAAGTAGGAGTTTTTGGACAGGCGGCTGCTGGTGATCGCTGACGTTGGGCAATAAGATGAAAATCAAATGGACATATCTGATTACCTCAGCGATAGGATTGGCACTTGCCTGTCAGGGGTGTCGTAGTAACTCCTCAGTCTCCGAAGACACGCCTCGCCTGGTCGATCCATGGCAAATGGCGGATTGTGAACGACTGCTCATCGGGGTTCAGGTCCTCGATCAATACTTATCCGGCGACACCAATGCACTCATTCAAGATCTAGAAGTACTCAATGACTCAATGGCAGGATATCTTGGCGGGCGGTTGCTAAGAGGCGAGAAGACGCCAGAGGGATTCTCCGGTTTGGGGGAACTAATGCTTCTCAAAGAGCACCGGCGAGAGCATCCTTGGGCAAATGAGGATCCTTGGGTTACGGAGATCTTACGAAGGCTCTACTGCGATAAGGATACCGGAGAACTTCGCATCGACACGAATAGACCGCCCACCAGCGTGACAGGAGATGCCCAACCAACGGATGCAGCCTCAGCTAGCCGTGGACCGTAGGAGCCGTGGACAGTACGCCGCCGAGGCTGATCCGTGACGTACGCCCGGCATGGCGCACGACTGAATGGGTGAAAGTCCCATAACCACCCGACAGGGGAAGGTTTGGCGAAGGACAACGGCATCGCCGAGAGAAACATCAGCAACCATGAGTATATCGGTTATCCTGCCGCTCGCTGCCCTTCGTAACGGAGACCTTGTCCAACCATGATTCCAGGGTTTCCCCAGACTGCCAGACCGGTTATGATGCTTCCTGAACCCTGAATACTGAACCCTGAACCCCGAAGCAACGACATGGAAAACGTCATCGTCATCGGCAGCGGCCCGGCCGGTCTCACGGCCGCCATCTACGCGGCGCGCGCGAACCTGCAACCGCTGCTGGTCGAGGGGCCGCAGCCCGGCGGCCAGCTCACGCAGACCACCGACATCGAAAACTTCCCCGGTTTCGCCAAGCCCGTCGGCGGGTTCGACCTGATGATGGCCATGCGCGAGCAGGCGGAGCGCATGGGCGTGCGGCTGATCATGGATGAGTTGGTCGGTTGCGATCTGAGCTCCACGCCCAAGAAGCTGCAACTGGCCGCGCAGGGAACGCTGGAGGCGCGCACCGTGGTCATCGCCACCGGCGCCAGCGCGCGCTATCTCGGCATTCCGTCGGAGGAGAAGCTCAAGGGGCATGGCGTCTCCGGTTGCGCCACCTGCGACGGCGCGTTCTACCGCGGCAAGCGCGTGGCCGTGGTGGGCGGCGGCGACACCGCTATGGAAGATGCGCTTTACCTCTCCCGTCTGGCCTCGCATGTCACGCTCATCCACCGCCGCGATAAGTTCCGCGCTTCGTCCATCATGGCCGACCGCGTGCTGAAGAACGAGAAGATCTCCGTCGTCTGGAATTCCGTGGTGGCAGAGGTGCTGGATGTCGCCCAAAACAAGGTGACCGGCATACGGCTCAAGAATGTCGTGACCGGGCAGTTGTCGGAAGTTGCCTGCGATGGCCTCTTTCTTGCCATCGGCCATACGCCCAACACGGCGCCCTTCCGCGGTCAGCTCACCCTCGATCCGGAGGGGTATATCGTAGCGGATCGCACCCGCACCAACCTTCCGGGCGTCTTCGCCGCCGGCGACGTGCAGGACCGCGTTTACCGGCAGGCCATCGCCGCCGCGGGCACCGGCTGCATGGCCGCGCTGGAAGTCGAACGCTATCTGACCACCCTGGAGTAATGGATGTCAGGCAAAACCGATATGGCTCCCGTGGTCAACCCCTGGCCGCACTACAAACGGTTGTTCCACTATGCCTGCCGCTACCGCGGGCATCTGCTCATCGGTGTCGTGGGTGGCGCGCTTTGTGGCACGTCGATTTTCGGCCTGCTGCAGATATCTGCGCCGATGCTAAACATGATGGAGACCAATCCCGTGGCGTCCGCGCCGGCCGCGGCGGCAACATCGGTCACTGGCGTGCCGGATGTCGCGCCAGCCGTCGCACCGTCTGCGCCTGCGGCAACTTCCCAAGGGAAAATTCCGGGCTGGCAGCGGGAAGCTCAAAAATGGGCCGATTGGCTCCACGTCCCTTTTCTGCGTGCCGACGGACGCTTGACGTGGCAGGCCGTGCTCCTGGCCATGCTGCTGGTCCCGATTATTGTCGGCGCGCGACTGGTGGCCATGTATTTGAACCAGTACTGTCTGCGCTGGCTGGGCGCGCGCGTCGTGCGGGACTTGCGCGACGATCTGTTCGAGACGATGGAAAACCAGTCGTTGAAATACCACGGTCGTGTGGATGTGGGGCGCCTGATCAGCCGCAACGTTGCCGACACCGGCATCATTGAAAACGTCATCAACACGGCTGTGGCGGAAGCGTCCCGCGCACCGTTCGAGATTGGCGGCGCCCTGGTGTTCGTGATCCTGTTTGCCCGCGACCACCAGATGTTTGACCTGCTGGCGTTGACGCTGATCAGCTTCCCCTTGCTCATTCTGCCGCTGGTGTTCCTCGGCCGTCGCGTGCGGAACTGGACCCGCCGCGCGCTGGATCGGATCTCCGACCTTGTGTCGCTGATGCACGAAAATCTGACCTGCATTCGCGTGGTCAAGGCCTTCCACATGGAAGCGGCCGAGGCGGTCCGTTTTTGCGAGGCCAACAAGCGCTATTTCAAGGCCGTCATGCGGGCGGTGCGCGTGGAACTGGCGATGAGCCCCCTGATGGAGTCCGTGGCCATCCTGTTGGGATGCGGTTTTCTGGCGATCTGCATCATCAAGCAGTTGCGGTTCTCGGAAATTATTCCGATCGGCGCGGCCGCCTTGCTCGTCTACCGTCCGATCCGTTCGCTGGCGAAGATCGTCCCCATCTTCGAGCGCGGCGCCGCGGCGCAGGCTCGTGTTTTCGAGACGCTCGACCTTGACCTGCGGTTGCCCGAAGCGGTGCAGCCGGTGCGCAAGACGTCCTTTGACAACCGCATTGTTTTTGAGGACGTCAGCTTTCGTTACGCCGTGGATGGCGAGCCGGTGATCAGCCACGCCACGTTCGTTGTTCCGCGCGGCGGCATGGTGGCGGTGGTCGGCGCGACCGGTTCCGGCAAGACCACGCTTGCCAACCTGCTGGCGCGCTTCTACGACCCGACGGATGGATGCGTGCGCATGGACGGCGTTGACCTGCGCGACATCAAGATCGCCGACGTGCGCAAACTGGTGGGCATTCTGACACAGGAGACGCTGCTGTTCAACGAGACCATCGCCTACAACATCGCCTACGGCACCCAGGGCGCGACGCGTGCGGAGATCGAGGCGGCGGCGGAGAAGGCCAACGCGCATGCGTTCATCACCTCCCATCCGGATGGCTACAACCGCGTGGTGGGCGAGAAGGCGTTTGTGCTGAGCGGCGGCGAGCGCCAGCGCGTGGCCATTGCGCGCATCTTGCTGCGCAACCCGCCGATCCTGATCCTCGACGAGGCCACCAGCGCCCTGGACACCATCACGGAACGCCAGGTGCAGGAGGAGATCGCGTTGGCCATGGCCAACCGCACGATCTTCGCCATCGCGCACCGGTTGAGCACGATCCGCCGGGCGGACCTGATCCTGGTGGTCGACAAGGGCGCGATCATCGAACGCGGCACGCATGACGAACTCTACGCCGCCAACGGTTCCTACCGCCGCCTGTGCGACATGCAGTTCACGGAGAATGCGGAGCGCGGAGGCCGGAGCGCGGAGTAAGGCACACGCGAGCTCAGATACTTAATCGCGAACTTAATCGTGAGCCTAATCGATTAAGTTCACGATTAAGCTCACGATTAAGTTCCAGTTGCGCCCCCAATGACTACTGACCAATGACTTTTCCCATGCGCACCTCCGACTTCGACTATAACCTGCCGCCGGAACTGATCGCGCAGGAACCGCCTGCCGTGCGCACCGCCGCCCGCATGCTCGTGCTGACGCGCGCCACGGGCGCGTGGGAACATCGCACCGTCGCGGATCTTCCGCAGTATCTCCGCGCCGGCGACCTGCTGGCGCTCAACAACACGCGCGTGTTTCCGGCGCGTCTGCTCGGCACGTGGGCCGATACCGGCGGCGCCGTGGAGTTGCTGCTGCTGGAACAGACAGATCCGTCGGATCGGTCGGATCCGTCCGATCGGTCAGCAGCACCCGCCACCGAGACCTGGCTCTGCCTCTGCGGCAGCGGCCGCCGCGCGCGCGCCGGCCAGCGCGCGACGCTTGCGGCCGGGCTTGTGGCGGCTGAGATTCTCGAGGCGCAGGGCGGGGGGCGCGTGGTCGCCCGGTTGCAGTCCGCGCGTCCGCTGGCCGAGGTGCTGGAAGAATACGGCTGCGTGCCGGTGCCGCCGTACATCCACCGCGCGGGCGACGATGCGCGCGGGGCGCTCGACCGCGAACGTTACCAGACGGTCTACGCACGGGAGCGCGGCGCCGTGGCCGCGCCCACGGCCGGGCTGCACTTCACGCCGGAACTGCTGGACACGCTGCAGCGGCAGGGCGTGGCGCATGCGTTTGTGACCCTGCACGTCGGTCCCGGCACGTTCCAGCCGGTGCAGACCGAGAATCTGGACGAGCACCGCATGGAATCCGAGCGCTACATTGTGCCGGCGGAAACTGCCGCGGCTGTGGATGCCTGCCGCCAGCGCGGCGGTCGCGTGGTGGCCGTGGGGAGCACATCCGTGCGCACGCTGGAAACCGTGGCTGCCGCGCACGATGGCAGGATCGTCGCCAGTTGCGGGCGCACGGAAATCTTCATCCGCCCGCCCTACACCTTCCGCGCGGTCGACGCGCTGCTAACCAACTTTCACCTGCCGCGCAGCACGCTCCTGGCGATGGTCTCGGCCTTTGCCGGACGCGAGCAGATCCTGGCCGCCTACCGCGAGGCCGTCGCCCAGCGCTACCGCTTCTTTTCCTACGGCGACTGCATGCTGATTCTCTAGCCCAGGATCTCCGGCTTGATCACGGTGTGCAGCTTTTTGCGCAAGGTTCGTGCAGACACGCCGGTCCGCTCCAGCCGCAGGAACACGCCCCAGGCCGCGCCGTGCGAACCCAGCGCCACCAGCATTTCGTGTTCGCCGGCTTTGGCGGCGAACGGAATGACCTCTTTTTCCGGCTTGGCCGGATTCGTTCCTTTCAGGTCGCAGAAGATGGGCTTGTGGTCCAACCAGGCTTTCACGGGGCCATCGTACCCGAGGAGGAAGTTGAGTTTCATCGGGATGGCACAGCGGAAGCGGAAGGCATAGTACACCAGCGCCTCGCCTGCAGGCCCCAGTTCCAGGTGGCGGTCGCAGAAGATGGCCGGAAACTGGCGGGAGTGAAGTTTCAAATTCGAGGGATAGCCGGTTTTACGAAGATCGCTGCCGGGCAGGACTTCGCTGATCCGCAGGTTGGTGATGAAGGAGGTGACTGCCCGCGGCTTGGATGCCAGAATCGGCAGCGGTCCGAAAGCCGGAAGCGAGCGACCGGCTTGATCCGTGATGTTGCAGTAGGGATCGAGTCCGCGACCGTAGTACACGCTGCCGGTGGCCAGTTCGACCGCACAGTCGACGTGCAGGATCGCCTGGTTGCCAACAAGGTCCGTGCGAAGCGGGTGTTGGGTCATGCCTTCCAGGGTAATGCCAGTCGGCAGCCCCGCCGAGGTCAGCGGACCCGCCACATGCTTGAACCGCACCACGATGTCGGCCTGGTTGCTGATCGGATTGGGTTTCACCTGGACGTCGCGCATCTCGATCGGCGGCAGGCCGGCCTTGCGGCCTTCCCGCAGCACGCGCATGGCCTGTGCCGCGCGTCGGCCCAGCACATGCTGGCCCTTGCCGCTGAGATGGATTCCATCGCCCAACGGCAGGTCGATTGCAGGCACCGTTGCCAGGTTCGGGATTACGGCTGGGAGAAGACGCTGTTGCTCGCGGATCGAATCCCACCCTTCGCTCGCGCCCGCCTGGGCCAGCCGGCTGATCTGGACGGTGACCACCGGCAGGCGGGGATTTTTGAAATCCCGCCGCATGGCCCGCACGAATTTCGCCATGCGCGCGGTGTAGCAGGCCACGGCCTCCGGCGACGTGTCGCTGCACCCCTGGTACCAGAACACGCCAGCCACGGCGCCGCCGTTCTTTTGCACACGCCGGCACATTGCGCCATACAGGCTGCGTCCGCCTTGATTTTTTTTGGCCGGATCCCACTGGCTCATGCTGGTGCCGCCGTGACCGCAAGCCAGCAGCCCCTGCGGGACGCCGGTCTGCTTGTACAGCGCCTGGCCGAAGGCCACGCCCGGCCCCACGCCGGTATACCGCTTCGGCTGGCTGCGCGAAGCGGCCGGATTGCCGCCGTGCACCGGATCCTGCGCGCACCAGAGCGTATGCACCGGGTCGATTGCCACGTCCCATTCGTCGGTCATGTAAAAGGCGCGGACCGGTTTCATGGACGGCAGCTTGTCCTTCAGCCAGCCCACTCCTTCCATGTTCGACTGTCCTGCCAGGATCCACACGTCGCCAACCAGCACGTCGGCCGCCGCCGTCTCTTCCAGCGCCTTGCCGCAAAAATTGATTCGCAGGGCGATCTCGTATGGGCCGCCGGTCTTCAGTCCGTCGAGTCGTCCGGCAAATGTGCGTCCGGTGGCGGTACCCACGCGTTTCCAGTTCCAACCGGGAAGCGTCCGTCCCTTGACGCCAACCCGCGTCTCGACTGCGCCCGCGCTCCGGCATGTGCCGGCGAAGCGCGTGCGGCTCCGGTCGGACTTCGTGCGTTGCAGGACCATGTGGCTGAAAAGACCTTCGGTGATTTGCACAGCAGGATTCTCCTCGTAGCGCCTTCCGCACGTGTTGTGCGGAAAATTTGCGAAAAACAAACAGCATAGCGCATGGCGCGCGGTTTTCAATATGAGAATTGCTGGTTGCGGATTGACACGCTTCCGTATGCGTGGCTAGAGTGCATCCGGTACAAACCATTCCACGATGGGGGCGGTGCTTTTCGATGACCGAGCAGTTGCAAATCACGTTTCTGGGCACGGGCACCTCGCTTGGTGTCCCGATGATCGGCTGCGAATGTGCGGTATGCACCTCGGCCGATGCGCGCAACCGGCGCCGGCGGTCCAGCGTGTATGTTACGGCCGGGGCAACGCGCTTTGTGATCGACACGACGCCGGATTTCCGCGAACAGGCGTTGGCGTACGGCCTGCGGCAGGTGGATGCCGTGCTCTTTACGCATGCGCATGCGGACCACATCCTCGGGTTGGACGACATCCGCCGCTTCAACACGCTGCAATCGGCCGTGATCCCCGTGTATGCCGTGCCGGAAACCATGGCCGAGGTACGACGGGTGTTCGCCTATATTGGCCGACCGACGCAACCGGGTCTCTACCGCCCGCAAGTGGATTTCCGCACTGTGGAGGCCCCGTTTCACGTGGGCGACGTGGAGGTGACCGCGCTGCCCGTGGAGCATGGCACGGAACATACCGTCGGCTTCCACCTGCAGTGGCGCGGATATCGGGTCGGCTATTTTCCGGATTGCCATTGCATGCCGGAGGCAACCATCCGCGCGCTGGAGGGCGTGCATCTGATGGTGCTCGACACGCTGCGTTACCGTCCGCACCCGACGCATCTCTGCGTGGCGGAAAGCGTGGAACTGCTGCGGAAAATCGGCGCGCCGCAATCCCGCCTGATCCATCTCTGCCACGACCTGGAGCATGCCCGGCTGGAAAGCGAACTGCCGCCGGACATCCGCGTTGCGTACGATGGCCTGGTTGTGACAGCGTAACGGTTGTGATAAATTGCGCCTCAGAAGCGCTCGGCGCGGCGTGTTTCCCGTTATTTAAAGCAGGACGGCACCCATGACAAACCCCACCCGCTTCCGCAATTCTCTTTTTCGCGTACAGCAGGGCTCGCAGGAGCTCGCCCCTCCATTGCCCCGCGACTATTGGAGGGCGGAGCTCTGCGACGCCTCGGTCGCTTGTCGCGTCCCCCGCACGTTGGGCCGCATCGCCGCCTGCATCGGCGCGATCGTGCTGCTGCTGGCCGGCGCGGCGCGGGCCATGCCAAATCATGAGGCGTTGGAAGCCGCCTGGGCGGCGGACCGCCTGGACGCGCTTGCCAATCTGCGTGCGGTTACGACTGTCGCCGAGCAATGCCGGACGGCCGCGACCGGGCACGTGGCCGCCATTGAAGCCACGTCGGCGGCGATCAAGGCGGAACTCGCCGGATTGCAGAAACAGCTTCTGTCCGTTCTGGCCAAGGACGACCCGGCGGCGATCCGGGTGATCCGCGCCCGGCTTTCCGCCCGGCAGTCTGCGCTCGATGCCGCCGAAGGGGAGCTGGCGCTGATTCAGAAGCGGGCCGACGAGGCGGAGCGCGAACGCGATGCCTGGAAGAAGCGCGCCGCCTCGCTCGAACTGGCCCTGCGCATGGACATGAAGACCATGCTGGCCGGTCCCGCCGAGATTGAGGACCGCGACCGGCGCGTCGATGCCTCGGAAAAGGAGATCGAAACACAGGGGGCGCAGATTCGGAAGTTTGTGGCGCGGCGCGAGGCGGTCGTTTCCCGGCGGGAGATTCTCCGCCGGCGCCTGGCGGTGCTGACGGCGTCCGCGGGCGCCGGCCTTTCCGCGGAACTGCGGTGCGCACAGGAC
>Ga0073936_10008208_pt1 | contig 13340 bp, 11 predicted proteins | sample AliMusrvi5mmetaG_FD_87041 | JGI IMG/M metagenome (GOLD analysis project Ga0073936, IMG submission 87041) | Freshwater lake bacterial and archeal communities from Alinen Mustajarvi, Finland, to study Microbial Dark Matter (Phase II) - Alinen... | ecosystem: Environmental > Aquatic > Freshwater >... | reverse complement strand
GCACCGTCTCGCCCGCATGGCCAAAGGGACCATGCCCCAGGTCATGGCCTAAGGCAATGGCATAGGCCAGGTCGGCATTCAAGCCCAGTGCCCGGGCGATCGTCTGAGCAATCGAGGCGGCATAAAGCGAATGATCGACCCGGGTGGAGACGTGATCGTTTTCCGGTGAAAAAAAGACCTGTGTTTTATAACGGAGCCGCCGAAAGGCAGTACAATGGAGAATCCGGTGGGCATCGCGTTGAAAACAAAGGCGAATCGGATCCTCGACCTCATCCACCAGACGCCCTGCACTGTCAGCACTCAGGAGGGCAAACGGATGATCGACCGTTTTGATTTCCCGTTCCTGGGCCAGTTCACACAGGCTTTTCGCCATGACGGTTAGTGTCCCCCGGCAGCGGGTTTTTCTCCGTCAGCAGCAGCGGGGGCTCCGGCCGCGGCGGGAGCGCCCGCCGCCTTGGCGGCTATCTTTTCCTTTTCGGCAGCCACCACGGACTCGAGCTTGACCTTGAATAATTCCAACGCCGATTCCTCGTTGACTTTGCGTTCGGCGCGTCGATCCATATCTTCTTTTTTCTTATCGGTCAATTTCTGCTTGTTGTTCTTGTTTTTTTCGGCATCTCGGGAGCTCTTGGAATCTTCCCGTTTTTCTTTTTTCTCCAAAAACTTATCCAGCTCTTTCTGGGCGGTGTCTTGATTCGCAGATGAAAAAACAATATCCACCTTGCGGGGTTTCGGCGTTCCCAAAGGCATAGCCTTCTTTTCTCGCTTTTGCCACTCATCCTTGGCTTGGGACAGAGCTTTATCGATACATCGGGCTTCGATCCCGATCATCTCATTTAAGTCCTTGAGCTCGGTCGTGGAAACAACCTTGTATTCAGGTTCCCCATTAAAATCGGTGATCTTGATGAATTTGTAGCTTTCCGTCTCAGCCGAAGCAGTTATCAGCCCAACTCCAAGCGCCAACCCCAATATCCATATGCCCATCGATTTCATCGCAATTCCTCCTTCGTAAACTCAAATGAATCCGAATAAATTAACGCCACCGAACTCGAAACGCAAGTCTCAAACCAATCCACTTATTTTCCAATATTTTCCTGTTGCTGCAATCTCAAAATAAAGGTACTAAAGTTCCGGACTAGGAACTCTTGTGACAACTGAAAACAGCAATAAACCTAGAATCGGCTGGATTGGGACCGGTGTCATGGGCGCCGCCATGGCCCGACATCTTCTGGATGCTGGTTATGCCCTATCCGTCTACAACCGGTCCCCTGACAAAATCCAGTCGTTGGTCGACGCTGGAGCCCACCCCAAAACCTCGCCGGCCTCGGTCGCCGCCGATTCTGATATCGTTTTCACCATCGTCGGGTTCCCCACCGATGTGCGTGAAGTGATCCTTGGAAACCAGGGCGTGCTGACCACCCTCTCGCCCGGCAGCATCCTCGTTGATATGACGACCAGCGAACCCGAACTCGCCCGCGAAATCGACCGCGAAGCCCGTCGAAAATATATCGACGCGCTCGATGCCCCCGTCTCCGGTGGCGATATCGGCGCGCGCAATGCCAGTTTGTCCATCATGGTCGGCGGCGAGCCGGCGACTTTCGCGCGGGTGGAACCCCTGTTCCGATTGCTGGGCAAAACCATGGCGCTTCTCGGCCCAGCCGGATCGGGGCAACACTGTAAAATGGTCAACCAGATCCTCATTGCCGGCAACATGATTGGCGTCGTCGAGGGTCTTCTCTATGCCCGCCGCGCGGGGTTGGATTCAACTGCCGTGCTCCGTATGGTCGGGGCCGGGGCCGCGGGATCCTGGTCACTTAATAATCTGGGGCCTCGTATACTCGTCGAAAATTTTGAACCGGGATTCAGGGTGGATCACTTTGTCAAAGACTTGGGTATCGCCCTCTCCGAGGCCCAACGCATGAACTTGCAAATGCCGGGCTTGGCCCTGGCTTTTCAACTCTACAACACGGTTCAATCATTGGGTTATGGACGCAAGGGAACCCAGGCGTTAATGCTGGCACTGGATCATCTCAATACGCACATTCCTGTTGCTTAAAAACAAAAATTGGTTATTGTTCAAAAACATTAAAGGTTTTTCGATTCTACGAAAGGTTGGTTGAAATGACTAATTTGGCAAAATCGTTTCGCGAGGAAATTCAACGTATTTCCAAGCGCAACACCAATCAATCGGTCCGTTCCATCCGCCGCGATACCCGCCTGCTGAAGCAGGTCATTCAGGATCTCGCCCGCCGGATCAAGCTCCTCGAAAAAGAGCCCAAGACCGCCGCCAACGCCCCTGCCTCCAGAGCCACCGTGTCTGATGACGATGTCGCCACCATGCGCCCCACCACCGAAATGGTCAAACGTCTCCGGGCCAAGTTCAAGCTCGCCCAAAGTGAGTTCGGCAAATTGATGGGTGTCTCTGATCAGGCCGTTTATTTGTGGGAACACAAAAAAGGCCGCATCAAAATGCGCGATGCCGTTAAACGCCGCTTCGCCGAGGTGCGCCAGATGCGGGTCCGGGATGTTCGGAAAATGTTCAAAGTCTGACCCCTTCCGGTATCCCATGAAACAACCCCTCGCCATCGCTGGTCAGCCTGCGGCGGTCATCACCCTCGACCCTCACGCATCCGCCCCCGAGCGAAACGCCGCTCGCGAACTGGCCGACCATTTACACAAGATCACGGGGGCCTCGTTCACCATCCGCCCTCCCCATCTCCGTGACTCCCGTTTCCAACTCGCCGTCGGACCCACTGCCGCCCAGGCCCTCGGCCTCCAGCCCAAAACTCTTCAATCGCTCGGCCCCGAAGATTTCGTTTGGCGAACCTTCAAGCGGGGCTTGGCCCTTTCCGGGGCACCCGGTGCACCCCGGGGGACCCTATATGCCGTAATGACTTTTTTGGATGAAATCCTCGGTTGCCGTTGGTGGACCCCGCATGCCGCCCATATCCCCCGGAATCCGGATCTCGCCATTCCCGCGCTGAATCGCACGGTCCATCCCACTTTTGAATACCGCGAAGTGCTCTACCGCCAAAACTGGAATCTCTTGTGGTCCGTCCATAACCGCACCAACGGCGTGTGGGAAGACAAGGACCCCGGAATCCCCCCGCCCTGGGGCGGACATGTGAAATATGCCGCCTTCGTCCATACCTTGGTCGGCACGCTCATTCCAACCGAATCTTTCGAAACCAACCCCGAGTGGTTCGCGGAAATGGACGGCCGACGTCACCCCGACCAACCTTGTTGCACCCATCCGGAAGTCATCGACACGGTCATCCGGAAAACCCGCGCTCTCCTTAAAGCGGATCCCCAGGCCAGCCTGATTTCCATTTCGCAAAACGATAACCACACCTATTGCCGATGCGCCCGTTGTGAGCCCATTAACCTCCACGAAGGCAGCCCCGCCGGACCGCTCCTCATGCTCGTTAATGCCGTCGCGGAAGCGCTTGCAGACGAATTTCCCAAGGTTTCTTTCGATACCCTGGCCTATCTCTTCAGTCGCCGTCCGCCCCGCCATATCCGCCCTCATCCCCGGGTCATCGTTCGCCTCTGCTCCTTTGAGTGCGATTTCCTTCATCCGCTGAACCATCCCAATAACGCGCCGTTCTTCAAGGACTTGGTAGGCTGGTCAAAAATCTGTGATCGGTTGTATATCTGGGACTATGTCACCAATTACGCCCACTTCCTCCTGCCTCATCCTGATTGGCCCGTCCTCGCCGACAATATCCGCCTTTTCCGCCGCTACCATGTGCGCGGCGTCTTCGAACAAGCCAACAACTCTTCGCTTGGAGGCGAGTTCGCCGAATTACGCGGCTGGGTTCTGGCACGACTTCTCTGGAATCCCGATCGCGATCCCGATGCGCTTATCCGGGAATTCCTCGACGGCTATTATGGCCCGGCCGCACCTTGGATCGCCGGCTACCTGCAACTCTTGGTCCAAACGGCCCAGGCGATTCCCCATTATCCCGGCTCATCCGCTATCCGCGATTGCCTCGTGAAACGCGGATATTCTCTGGGACGCCAGGGCTGTTATCTCGATCTCAACACCCAACCTGACGCCCCGTTTTTGACCCCTAAAGTGATCTTCGCCGGACTCGCCGCCATGCAGGCGGCAGAGGGTGTCTCCGCCGACAATCCGGAACTATTCAGCCGGGTTCAACGTTCGGCCCTCTCCCTCCGCTATGTCCTTTTGCTCCGTTGGGAAGAATTGCGACGGTTTGCCGTCCGGCACTCCCTCGATTGGCCCGGCCCGACAAACCGGCTCGATGCATTCCGCCAATTCGCCCGTGTTTACCGCGACAACAAGATTACCCATCTTGGCGAAGCTTGGAGCCGGCGCGACCTATCCTGGCTTCGCCGGGTTTGCCATCATCAAACCCCTCCCTTCTAATATAACTCTAGGAAAACAACATGACCTCGCGAATTCAGACATGCCCATTTGAAACCCAGGACTATCGATCCCGCCAATATGGCGATGCGCGCATCGATAGTTATGTCACCGAACCCGCTTCCGGCGTAAATTCCCAAACCGGATTCCTGCTCCTCATTCATGGCTGGGGCAATAACGGGCAGGAAGCCTATGCCGATGAAAGCCTTGTCTATGCCGATCGGTTCAACCTCGTCGTCACCCGCGTCGAGTTCCGGCATTGCGGGCGGGAAGCCCATGATCCCATCGCCGGAAAAACTTTCGATCAACCTTACGATTTCTGCAAATTGCAGACGATCGATTGCCTCCGGGCCACCTATGCAACCCTGGCTCGATATCCGCAAATCGACCGGTCCCGACTCATGATCTGGGGCGGTTCACAAGGGGGCCAGCTCGGAGCTCAATGTCTCATTTTTGCCCCTCATCTCTGGGCGCTCGCCGTTTTGACGTGTGGCGTCTATCTCCCGCTTTCCGGTCCTCAGACCCGTGAATTGGGTTTCAGCATGGATCTGAAAGCCGATGGCATGGGGCTTGGGTTTATCGATTGCGCGCTTGGTCAGGGGAATTCGTATTCCCCCGCTGAGGAAGATATCCGTAACCCTTGGAAAAATGCCGCCCTGATGTCTCCCAAAACCCCGATCATCATCTTCCATGGCACCATGGATGACACGGTCGACATCAAACATTCGGTATTTTTAGACGCCCGTCTTCTTGGTTTGGGCCACCCGGTCGCCTTTTACCCGATTGAAAACGGCGATCACGGCCTCTCTAACGCTTCTTTTCAAGATGAAAACTCACGCCTTAAAGCTACTTTGAAATATGCCTCTTCGGCCCTCCAAACAAGCCATCGGGCAGACGTTGATTTATTTCCCACTCAATCCACTCGGATCCCGGTCCGAGGCGGTTCCTTTACGGTTTCGTTTCCCAATTCAGGCCCAATCCTAACTTGGAACCCCGCTTAATTACAGCACCTTAAAGTCACTCATGACTTATCGGTCTCTTTTAATTGGCTATCCTGGAACAGCTTATGTCGTTTCAGGTTAAACTATTGTAATTGGCTATCACCATTCTTATTTTTTTAGATGTTCGCTTTACAAATCCGCTGGCTTGGAGGAAACTATTTGCCAGCCATTTATTGGCAGATGGAGTTAATATCATGAGTCAAGATTGGGATATCAAACCGCGTGGGAAAGAATGCGCGGCATGTCATCTTATATTCGCTGATCGTCAGGCCTATTATGCCCGACTTCAGTTCGGCAAGGATGGCTATGAGCGCGCTGATTTCTGCGAAGCCTGCTGGGCTCAGGAAGTACAGGCCCAGACTAATTACAGCATGTGGAAGGGCATCTATCGCCTACCTCCGATCGAACCTGATCGTACCATCAAACGCGAAACCGCCGAAACGCTTTTGCGGCAGTTGATTGCCGAAAGCAACCCGGCGCGTCGGCAGGTTATCTATATCCTCTGCGTCATGCTCGAACGACAGCGCCTTCTGATTGAGCGCGAGGTCCGAACCAACCCCGAAGGCGAACGCCTCGTGGTCTACGAACACCGGAAAACCGGCGAAAGCTTCGTCATCGTCGATCCCCAACTCAAATTATCGGATCTGGATCAGGTCCAGCAGGAAGTCCTCTCCCTGCTCACCGGCGCTCCCGCCGAATCGGTCGACGCCGAAGATCAACCCGTTGTATCATCGCCCACTTCCGCCACAGTATAGCGGATTTCCCCATCAGCCCCCGGTCCCATGTGTGATCTTCTCATCCTGAATGGCTCTCTGCTCGACGGAACCGGAGCCCCTCCCCTTCGGGCGGATCTTGCCATCACGGGAAACCGCATTCATGCCATCGGGCACCTCGCCGGTCACTCAGCTCGGCGCCGCCTGGATGCCGCCGGAGCTATCGTATGTCCTGGTTTTATCGACGCGCATTCCCATTCGGATGCCTTTATCCTCGTTGATCCCCGGGCTGTCAGCAAAATATCACAGGGTATCACCACCGAAATTTGTGGAAATTGCGGATCCTCGGCCGCCCCTCGAACTTCTAAAAACCGCCTGCCCGCCGATTGGGAATCCCATTCCTTCCCCGGCGAATGGAAGTCCGTCGCCGAATACCGACGACTCCTTGAACACGTTCAACCCGCCGTTAATATTCTCCTGCTCGCAGGCCATAACACTCTTCGCGCTGGTTTCATCGGCTATGAAAATCGGTCCGCCTCGCCGGATGAACTACGCACCCTTGAACAACACCTCGATACCGCCCTTGCCGAGGGCGCAGGCGGATTCAGCACCGGCTTGATCTATCCCCCCGGTCTTTTTGCCCCCGCAGATGAAATTCAATGCCTTGCTGCGATTGCCGCCCACCGCGGCGGAGTTTACACCTCGCACATGCGAAGTGAGGGCGCTCGTTTGCTCGAATCCCTTACCGAAACGCTCGCCGTCTGCCGGGCCACTGGCATCCCCACTCAAATCTCGCATCTCAAAACCTCCGGCCGACCCAATTGGCCTCTAATCCAACCCGCCCTGGACCTGATCCGCACCGCCCGTCGGGAAGGCCTGCCTGTCGCCGCCGACCGATATCCCTACACGGCCTCCTGCACCGACCTGGACGTTATCTTCCCCGCCTGGGCCGAAGAGGGAGGACGTGCAGCTATCCTTGAGCGCATCCGTAACCCGGTCATCCGTGAAAAAATCCGCATCGAACTCCTCTCCGCTCGCACCGAAGATGCATGGGGAGCCATCACACTCGGTTCCATCACGCATCCCGATCTGCAACAGTTCCGTGGCCAACCCCTCCCCGCCGTCGCCGAAGCGCTTAAAATGGCCCCCGTCGATGCCGTCCTCTCGATTTTGGATCGGGACGAACTGCGGACCAGCGCGTTCTTTCATGGTATGTGCGAAAACAATCTAACCACTATTCTCGCCGAACCGTATGTCATGATCGGCTCCGATGCCTCTCTCCGCGCTCCGGATGGCCCCCTCAGTCATGACTATCCCCACCCGCGCGCATACGGCTCTTTTCCCCGTTTTCTGCGCATGGTCCTCGACGGACGCTCGGTCCCCCTACCCGATGCCATCCGTAAAATGACCGCCTTGCCGGCCGACCATTTCGGTCTCGCCGATCGCGGTCGCCTGGCCCCCGGCCTCGCCGCTGATGTGGTCATCCTCGATCCGCTCACCGTCCGCGACAACGCCACCTTTGCTGAACCCCAGGCGCTCTCCCAGGGGATCCGCTCCGTCATCGTCAATGGCACCCTCACCTGGCATGACAACCGAATGACCGGCGATCGCGCCGGTCATTTCGTCACCCCTGATCGCTCCTCTGCGAGCAAAGGATGAGCCGTGTAAGGATTCCCGGTTCTCCTCCCTAAAGAAAGCAGAAACTAAGACCACTTTGCTCTTTCCCTTTGGCGGGCTTTGCGTTAAAACGCCTCACATGTCACGCTTCTCCACTACCTCTGCCGAACAAATTCACGCCGCCTCTCTCTCCCTGCTCGCGGATCCCGGAATCCGCATTGAAAATGAAGAGGTCGCCCGACGACTCCTCACCGCAGGCGCCAAACCCGGACTGGCCCCCGAGGTCATCCGTTTTCCCGAGGGTCTGCTCAAGGACTGCATTGCATCTGCCCCTTCCACCGTCTTCCTGGCCGGCCACGCCACGCGGTCTCCCTTATCCGCCCAGGCCAGTAGCAGTCAAATCTGGTCGGTCCCCGGAATGCAAATTTTCGATCACGGCCAAATCCGCCCTTTTACTTCCCTCGACTTGGCCGGACTGGCCCGATTGCTGGACCGCCTTCCCTCCGTGGACGGCGTCTTTGGCGTGGCCCTCAGCGATTTCCCACCGGGGACCGGGGATGTAGTCGGCTTGCGCATCCTCGCCGAGAATACACGCAAACATATCCGCGTCCTCTGTTTCACCCCTCGCGGGGCCGATGTCCTTTGTGTAATGAACCGCGTTTTCGCTGATTCACCCCGGTTCAGTATCGGATTCACTGCGCATGGCCCTTTGCGCTGGACTCATCTCGCGCTCGAAATCTTCAAACGCACAGCGGGACATGGAATCCCCGTCTCGCTCAATGGCGAGCCCATGGCCGGGGTTTCAGGACCCGTAACGTTGGCTGGCGCAGCCGCTGTTGGCAATGCCGAAATCCTCGCCGGCCTGATCGTCAATCAGGTTCTCGAACCCGGGCGACCCTGTATTCATAATTTGGGACTGGCACATGTCTTCGATATGCGTTCCGCAGTGGCCGTCACGGGTGGCCCCGAAAACCACTTATTCGCAGGGATCGGAGCCGCTCTGGGCCGGTATTACAATTTGCCATCCTGCTCCTGGGTTTCCACCGAGTCACTCCAGCCTGACGCCCAGGCCGGCCTGGAAAAAATGGCTGGTTTTATGACCCATCTCCAGCAGGGGGTCAGCCTGATATGGGGCGTCGGCCAACTCGAATCCGAATTGACCCTTTCACCAGCCCAAGCCGTCATCGACGATGAAATCATCGGCTATGCCCGCCGTATTCTGCGAGGGGCTGAGGTTTCAGAGGAATCCCTGGCACTGCCCGTCATTCGCGAAGTGGGCATCGCCGGTAATTATCTGGAACATGACCATACCCTGCTCAATTTTCGCTCTGAACTTTTCGAACCTTCAATTCTTTGCCGTCAGCGCCGTCCGCTCTGGCAGGAACAAGGGTCGCGCTCATTGTCTGAGGTCGCTGAAGAAAATGCATGCGCCCTGATGGCCCAACCCGTTGATTCCGGGTTAACCGAAGATCAGCACCGCGAATTGCATCGGATTGAAGCCGATTTCCTGGCCTTGAAGTAATGAGGAAAGAATCGGGCGATGGGATCAATTCGAATCGTACTTGTTTCCAGACATGACCGTCCGAATGGCTTTAATCAGTTCGGTTGCGGCTTCTGATTTGGCCATGTAGCCGGATGCGCCGGCGCCAAAGGCCGCCTCGCGGAATTTTTTTTCATGGTGCATCGAAACGCAAATCACATGGATATCCGGCCGGGCCTTCTTGATTTGCAATGTGGCGTCAATTCCATCCATATCTCGCATACGGATATCCAGAAACACAATGTCAGGAGCAAGTTCCAATGTCTTCTCGACAGCGCTCTCGCCATCGGCAACGTCCATGACAACTTCGATATCCGGCTCCAGTTCAAGCAATTCGCGCAGAGCATCGCGAACAATCTTGTGATCGTCCGCTAGAAGGACACGAATCGGTTTGTTCGGAAGATTGCCGGTCATACTGTAACCTCGTCCAGTGTTGGCAACGATAGAATAATTCGTGTGTATTTTCCAGGTTCGGACTCTATCCGGATGGTTCCTCCAATATCCTGCACTCGCTCCCGGATTCCGAACAACCCAAGACCGGTTCCAGCGTTCCACTGGCCATCGCCATTAGGAGTCATAAAACCTTTCCCATAGTCCTCAACGCTCAGTTTTATACTGTGATTTTCTTTTGAAAGAAATACCCGCGCAACGTTGGTTTCAGCATGCTTAACCACGTTAAAGAGAAGCTCCCGGGCCGACTTGAATAATATCGTGGCCGTTTCGTCATGCAAAACACCGGGATCCTGATCGCATTGAAAGGTGAAATTTACCGAGTATCTCGTGTTCATTCCCTCACACAACTCTTCAAGTGCCGCTCTGATACCCAATCGAGACAAGGTGGCCGAGGCCAGCTCGAAACTCAGATTTCGCAGTCGCTCATGGGCTTGAGCAATCAGTTCGTCCGTTTCCTTCACGATGCGCTGTACCCGGTCGGGGTTGTCGCAACGGGCCATTAATTGGAGTTTCATTCGGCTTGCGGCGATCAGTTGGGCTACATCATCGTGCAATCCTTCAGCAATCCGACGTTGCTCCGCATCCTGAGCAGTAGCCAGCATCCCGGCCATCCGCCAGAGTTGTCGCTGATGCTCAAGCCGGGTCTGTTCCGCCGTATTCCGCGCGGTGACATCGCGAAAGAAACCGGCAAGATATTGTTTGCCCTTAATCCGGATGTAAAAAGCGTTGATATCGGTATGAACGATCCCGCCATACTTTCGTTTTATGGGCATGTCAGCGGCCAGTAACGCATCGCTGCCGTCCTGTTTTTTGAGCAAATTAAGGATATTGGAAACATCATCCGGACGGTAAAAGTCGACGATGTTTAACCGAAGAAGTTCTTCCCGCGTATACCCCAAAAGCCCGGAAGCCGCCTTGTTTGAATCCAATAAATCATGGGTTTCGATATCGACCAGGATAATGGCATCGCCGGCTTCCTCGAAAATGGTTCTAAATCGGTTTTCAGATTCCTCAAGCTGTTGGGTCCGGTCCTTGACCCTTTGGTCAAGGTCATCATTCAATGCGGATAAGGCCTGTTCAGCCTGGCGCCGGACGGCAATCTCGCTCTCCAATAAGTTTCTGCGGTTGAGAATTTCAATCGACATGATATTGATTTCCTGGTTGATCTGATCAACCTCGGAAGTTCGGCCAGGGGGCAATCGATACCCATATTCACCGCTGGCGATTTTTCGTAAGCCCGCCATGGTTTCCTGGAGTGGCCGGATGATAATCAACCGGACCAGAATCATGCAGACCATCAACACCAGCACAAGAGCCGTGGCAACGATAATAACACCCATCCACTGCAGCGCGTTTTGCAAATCATACAACCTGTTTTTGCTGACAAGGATTTCAACATATCCGATGACCTTGCCTTTGTGAAATACCGGCTGCCGATGAAAAATATGTTCCGGCTCATCGACGAGTTTCTTGGAATATATCACATCATCGAACTCGGTCAGGACCCGGACCGAATTAACTCCGAGATGGTGCCAGATATTGCCGCTAAAATATTCCCGTATGGCCTTTTCATCCAGATTCCAAACATCCTCCGCCACGGCTTTGGATATTTCCCGGGACAAATCATCAGCCATATTTTCCAGGTACATCTCAATGGGGGCTCGGCATATTCTGGACTGGACTAAAAAAGCAACCAAGACACCCAGAACAAGGGACAAAGACAACCATCCGGCGAGTTGTAGAAAAATGGAGGGCTTGTTTTTGCTTGCAGGCCACATAAGTTATTTACCGCCGGAGGCCGATGGGTTAATCGCCTTGACGGGGAGATGACAAAGCTGATCATATTCTCCACTTGATCGCATGAGTCGCAATTCCCGGTTAAAGGCCTTCATGATTATTTCCAATTCGGGAAAATCTGAATGTTTACAAAAAGGACATAAGTAGGGCTTTAAAAAGAGGGGCTTGGGAAGCCAGGTAATGCTGTCGTACAATCCCAGGCGTTGCAAAGCAGCTATGCCAACGGTTTTGTCCATGGGATATAGTTCTATTTCGCCGGAGACCAATCCCCGCATGCCATTTTCTATTGAAGAATATTCAGGACCATCAAATCCCGCGGCTAAAAAGGCGGCGTCATACGTGTAATCGCGATTTTTTCCGATTTTGACGCCGTCTTTTTTAAGTTGTTCGTAGGAGTCGAATCTGTATTTCGAAGCCGCCTTCTTCATCACAAAAAACACATATTCGCTCATCCATAAATAATCGGCAGGCATGACGCCTGTTTCTGTGTTCTTGCGCTGGTCGGCAGTAAAGTAGAGAACATCTTCCCTTGAATTCTTATAAGATATCGAGAGTACGGCATCGGCCTTGCCTTTTTCGGCCATCATCCAGGCTCGGCTCCAGGGATAGATTGATATCTGGTAGGGAATACCAAGCCGTTTCATGATGTGATCTACCACGACCGCATCAATTCCCACAACTTTATTGCTCTCCATATATTCAAAGGGAGCCCATTCTTCACAAACGAATATCAAGGGGCGGGAGATTTTACTGATGTAGTCGGGTTTGATATAGGTGTCGTAAATAGAATCATATTCGCCGCTGGCCCTCATTTTCCTCAACTCTTGGTAAAATGCTTTCGATAGTTCCTGCAAATTGGGGTATTTCGAGGCCTTATTGAATGCCAGAAGATACGGTTTGGTAAAGAGGGGGGTTGGCAGACAGGTTACTTTGTTTTGAGCGCCGAGATTGTTAATGATCCAGTTCCCGACGGTTCGGTCCATGGGAACGAGGCCAACTTCTCCCCTCTCCAAGGCTTTAAGCGCATCCCCGGCGGTGGAATAGGATCGGGTGCCGATATTTGCGGCTGTAAATTCCTGGTTATAGCTGTACTGATTGACAATCCCAACACTATATTTGTTCTTTTTAATCTGCTCATAGGACTCAAAATGAAATGAGTCGGCATGCCGGCGCGCCAGAAAGAAAACAAATTCGTTATTCGAAAGATAGTCGCTTGGCATCTGCCCGGTGGTTAGAAACGCACGTTGTTCGTCAGTAAAGTAAAACATCGGTTCGCGGTAGGGTTGATAGGAAAGGCTGGAAACCGCATCAATCTTGCCCTTTTCCGCCAGCATCAAGGTCCTGGTGAACGGATAGATTTGATAATCAATAGGAATATTCAGACGGTCAAAGATACGGCTGATCACTTCAACATTAATCCCCTTGGGTTTATCCTTCTCAAGATATTCATAGGGTGGCCAATCTTCTGCTGCAATCCAAAAAAGGGGGGGAGGATTGCCTGTGGCTAATGCGGTCAGAGATAAGACAAGGGACAAACCGATCACCAATAACCGCGTCTGAAGAGATACCGTCTTTCCCCTGAGCGAACGGATCATCGGCTGTTTTTCGAAAGGAACGGTCCGGTGTTCGCGATGGCCATGCTTACGGGGTCCGTTTTGAATGAATATGTTCACGGTTCCCAGTATGGTGGAGATGGCCAGAACGGTCAAGTTGACAGCGGCGTTTTGATATTGGGATAAAAACGCCGATCAGAAAGTGGATGTTCTTCTTTTGGGTATTCTTTAGAATTGGTCGACAGACCCTCTTCTTATTTTCTTCCGTTGGTATTTTCT
>Ga0073936_10008206_pt1 | contig 13341 bp, 9 predicted proteins | sample AliMusrvi5mmetaG_FD_87041 | JGI IMG/M metagenome (GOLD analysis project Ga0073936, IMG submission 87041) | Freshwater lake bacterial and archeal communities from Alinen Mustajarvi, Finland, to study Microbial Dark Matter (Phase II) - Alinen... | ecosystem: Environmental > Aquatic > Freshwater >... | reverse complement strand
GATACTAATTGATGGATTATGATAAAAATAACATTTTTAAGGTATCATCTTGTCATCGTCAGTAGCTATCTATCCAAATTCAGATGCCATTTGTAGTATGTATTTTTGCTTTCAGAAAGGGTTGAAGCCAAAAACGCTTCGGGTGTATTTAAAGCCGGACAATGGACCGGTAAGATTTAAGGAATTAAATACAATATCATTCTAATGACTTAAAAGCCATCAGGACTTTTTTTGAAGTCCGATAAACCTGTCAATCTGGAATAACAGGAAAATCACAAAAAGGGTCTGAATAATCAGGCTGAATTGTTGAGCGGGTAAACCCATGATGGGTTGGTTCATTTTCGAGACCATAATATTAAGGATTAAACCAAAAAGCGTCCCGAGGACAAAGAAAAACCAGGATAGTTGGATATCTTTCAAGAATGAACGGGAGGTTTTCGCCTCTTTATAAATCTGAACCATCAGTTTATCCTCGAAATCGGCGAAAGGCATCTCCCTTCCTGATTTCTCCATCAGTTCACGGACTAATTTATCTTCTTTTCCTGTGTTCATCTTTTCCCAATTAAAAATTCTTTTCCGATCATTGTATTCACTACCTCCAGCAGATGTTTTCTTGCACGGTACAAAATCACCTTCGCATTGGCCTCAGACCAACCGGTGAGATTGATCATTTCATGAATACTATTCCCCTCGAGATAAAACAATTGCAGGCTAAGTGACTCCTGTGGAGGTATCTTTTTAAGCGATTGGGTCACCAAATATTTTTGTTCTTCATCATTTAGCCCTCTGAAATTCTCCTCGAACTCTTCAGTCTCGGGCAAATTCTGATTGGTTGATAGTACGATCTCCTTTTTACTTTTCTGAAGATGCTTAAACGCCTCATTGATCATTATCCGGTAAAACCATGTTTTGAAATCGGATTTCCCTTTGAAAGATTTTAGATTCTGAAAAACTTTGATAAAACTCTCCTGGACTACCTCTTCGGCATCAAATTCGTTTTTAACGACAGCAAGAGCCACAGAAAATGCCAGGTCCTTATATTTTCGGATAAGAAACCTGAAATCTTCCGTGCTGCCGTTTAAAACATTTCTGATGTAAACAGAATCCATTTATATTTTATTGAGCTTTGGGTTTATCAAGAATGTGGGCTATCATCATCCCAAGACCTCCAAACAATAATACACATCCAAACATCATTGCACCTTCATCCAGACCGCGTAAAAACGGCAAGAGACTAAATATCATCCCAAGCCAAAATCCCAATCCGGTTCCTGTTATGATCATCCCTACTTTGAACCAGGGAAAGCGAAACCGGGCCTCCCGTGCTTTAAAAATCCCGTGTAGATCGACATTTTTTTCGATCAGTGCCATTCGCTCCTTGTTCCTGGCCTGAAGGTAAAAATACCAGCCGAAAAACAAACTGGCGAAAAAGCCCAGCCAGATAAGGGCTAATGAGAAGTCTTCCATAATATTGAAATTTTAGTTTTGTCATTTAGATCTGAAATTGTTGTAAAGGTTACATCTTTTTTTGATGTTTAAAAATTTGGAAATTCATATCTGATGTAACACCTTTATAATTATACCTGTTGAAAATTGATTATGGAAGTATCGGTTATAAAGATTGGAAATAAATCATAAAAGAAACGTTTGTCGATTGATTGCAGACACTTTATATGTCACTTAAAGCATCGTTTAAGATTGTGTAGGATTTAAGTTTTGCTTCCCGGCCGTAAATGTAAGTGGCTGCCATCAGTTCATCAATACCCGTTTCAGAAATAAATTTTGAAAGATGCTCTCCAAGCCGCTGGCGATTACCGGTAAAAGTACACGACAACATGCTTTTGACTAAAGTCTGTACTTCGGGTACATAAAAATTTTCAGGTAATGGTCCCGGAGGCATTAAGGGTCTCCGCGTATTGGTAATCACGCCAACAAACAATCCGAGCAAACTCGTCATTAAAAATTCAGCTTCTTCATTCGTATCGGCGGCAATAATATTGACACAAGCAATCACATAAGGAGTCTCCAACTGTCTTGAAGGTCTGAAATTTTTACGATAAATTTCTATTGCCGCCCGGAATTGCGCCGGAGCAAAATGAGCAGCAAAAGCATATGGCAATCCCATCTGTGCCGCAAGGTAGGCGCTGTCGGTACTTGATCCCAATATCCAAAGGGGAACTTCGAGACCTTCCCCCGGGAATGAACGTACTTTTGCATGACTATTATCCTTGCTTAAATAATTCTGTAGTTGCCTGACATCTTCCGGAAAATTATAAGAGGCGCCCATATTATTGCGCCTTAGCGCCATGGCTGTCAGCTGATCTGTTCCAGGGGCACGTCCCAAACCCAAATCAATCCTGTGAGGATAAATGGTTTCCAACGTTCCAAATTGTTCAGCAATCACCAGCGGACTATGATTGGGTAACATAATCCCGCCTGATCCCACGCGGATGGTATCCGTTTTCCCGGCGACATGGCCGATCAACACAGCGGTTGCAGAACTTGCAATGTGCTCCATGTTGTGATGCTCAGCCATCCATATCCGTTGATATCCCAAAGATTCAACATGTTTAGCTACTACAACTGTGTCTGCAATAGCTGTTCCTGAATTCCCCCCTTCAGCAACCGTTGCCAATTCCAAAACCGATAATGGTATTTTAGTCATGCTAAATAAACAATCATAAATAATTTTTGTTGACAGATCAAAATTTAAATAATTTTCCTCAACCTTATCAAAAAAACCAGGGTACTGTTACTTTTGTCATTCAATATTAAATCTTCTGTTATGCATAAAATAAAAATCATCGCATTTGCGTTATCCCTTTTCATCTTGAATTCGTGCGCCGAACTAACGCAGGTTGCACAAACGGTTGCAAGTCAGAACCTGCCGCTTACCAATGCGGACATTGTTAACGGTCTGAAAGAGGCCTTACTGGTTGGGACAGACAGTTCGGTTACCCACCTCTCTGCGGTTGACGGTTATCTCAAAGACCTTACCATTAAAATTTTACTTCCGCCCGAAGCGAAAACAATTACAGATAACCTTTCAAAACTCCCTGGCGGATCGAAGCTGGTAAACGATGTAATCATCAGGATCAACCGTGCAGCTGAAGATGCTGCCAAAGGGGCAAAACCCATCTTTGTCAACAGTGTCCGGGAAATGACTTTTGCCGATGCGCTTCAAATCCTCAGGGGCGCCGATAACGCCGCCACCCAATATTTTGAGCAGAAAACCAGTCTGCAACTGAGCGAACTTTATCGTCCAAAAATCAGGGAGTCACTCAACAAGGGACTCGTTGCCGGACTCTCGACTCAACAGTCGTGGAACGAACTGACTAAAACCTGGAATCAGATTGCGGGATCCCCGATTGGGAAAATGGCCAATATGAAAGTGGTAGAGGTAAAACTTGAAGATTATCTGCTACAACAAGCTTTAAAGGGGATGTTCCTGAAAATAGCAGAACGCGAGAAAGATATCCGGACCAATGTCAACGCGCGCGTAACCACCCTGCTAAAAAGGGTTTTTGGTTCGCACAATTAGAATAAATTTCTAAATTTAGAGGTTGTATCAAAAGTGAAAAATTTAACCGCTGAGAAACGCTGAGTCCGCCAGCTCTGGCGGATCGATGAGGACCGCAAAGTATTAAATTATAGAAGAATATCTCAGCGTAACTTTGCGCCTTCTCTGCGTAACTCCGCGGTAAAAAGACTTTTGATACAACCGCTTTGAAATAAGAAAACTAACTTTATCCATCATAAAATGAAAACCAACTTTTATCTGATTAAAACGGGATTGGTCCGTGTTTCACCCCTTCTTTTCATTCTTCTCCTCTCCTCTTGTTCCGGATTAAAGAATCCGACACCCGTATCGGTTACCAAAAACCTCCGGGCGCCCGCTTACCCGCTGATTACCATTGATCCTTATACAAGTGTCTGGTCTGAAGCCGACCATTTGTACGACGATGTGGTCCGGCACTGGACAGGCAAACGCATGGGATTGATTGGAGCGCTGCGTGTCGACGGAAAGGTTTACCGTTTTTTGGGCAAAGAGGAAACTCCCCGAAAAGCCCTTCTGCCAATGGCCGATCGTGGCGCATGGGATTGTAATTATTTGTTGAAAGACCCCGGAAATGGATGGGAAAAACCCGGATTCAACGCTTCAAAATGGATGGCAGGGAAAGGGGCATTCGGCACACCGAATATGCCGGTTCTGACTACACTTTGGGAGACGCCTGATATTTGGGTGCGTCGCGAATTTTCATTTAACACCAATCTATCTGAAGCGCCACTCTACCTGATCTATTCGCACGATGACGATTTTGTCCTTTACCTCAACGGTCAGAAGATTGTTGAGACAGGTTATACCTGGAAAAACAATGTGGTGCTGCCATTAACGGGTGAGTTACGCAAACTGTTATCAAAGGATGGGAAAAATGTAATTGCTGCTCACTGTAAAAATCGCATCGGCGGCGCATACGTCGATTTTGGGATTTACCAGGACAGCGATCTGCCGGATGCTTTCGCCCAAACGGCAACACAGACCTCGGTATCCCTATCTGCAACCCAGACTCATTACGATTTTACCTGCGGACCTGTTGCTTTAAAACTAACTTTTATATCACCACTTTTACCCGAAAACCTGGATGTACTTTCCCGGCCTGTTAATTACATTACCTACGAAACGAAAGCCACGGATGGTCAGCAGCATGAGGTGCAGATCTATTTTGAGGCAACTCCCGAATGGGGTGTGGACCATATCTCCCAGGAAGTGTCGATTGAAAAAGGGAAAACTGAAGGACTAACCTATTTCAAATCCGGAACAACAGAACAACCGGTTTTGGCAAAGAAAGGTGATGACCGTCGAATTGACTGGGGCTATTTTTATCTCTGCGGAAAAACAATCCCTGAGATGAGTTATTCGATGGGGAATTACAGCGAAGTAAAACAGGAGTTTGCAGCAAATGGTCTGCTTAAACCATCCCCTGAAGAAAAACGGATCACACGGATGGGAGAGAATATGCCTGTTATGGCTTGTGCTCAACAGCTTGGGAAAATAAATGAAAGAACGGTTTCCGGAAATATCCTGATTGGTTATGATGATTTGTACGCCATTCAGTATTTTGGTGACAACCGCATGGCCTGGTGGAAAAAAGAGGGCAAAGTAACAATGGAAGATGCATTAAAATCTGCCTCTGCAGAGCTGACTCAACTTCAGGAAACCTGTACTGCATTCGACAACAAGCTTTGGGCAGTTGCCGTGAAAGCCGGTGGCGAAAACTATGCAGAATTGTGCGTGCTGGCATTTCGTCAGGCCATCGCAGCACATAAACTGATTAAAGACAAGGAAGGTAATACCATATTCCTGTCAAAGGAAAACTTCAGTAATGGTTCTATCGGAACTGTGGATGTGACCTATCCATCAGCACCTCTATTTTTACTTTACAATCCTGACCTGTTAAAAGGGATGATGACTCCGATCTTCTATTTTTCAGAGAGTGGCAAATGGACCAAACCCTTTGCTGCACATGATGTGGGAACTTATCCGTTAGCCAATGGGCAAACGTATGGTGGCGATATGCCGGTTGAAGAGTCCGGGAACATGCTTATTCTGACAACTGCCATTGCGCAGGCTGAAGGTAATGCTTCCTATGCCGAAAAGCATTGGAATGTGCTTACCATCTGGGCCGACTATTTACTTCAAAATGGTCTGAACCCTGAAAATCAGTTGTGCACAGACGATTTTGCCGGACACTTTGCACACAATACGAATCTTTCGATTAAAGCGATTATGGGCATTGCCGGATACGGAAAACTTGCAGGAATGCTTGGGAAAGCAGATATCGCTGCGAAATACACCACCGCAGCCAAAGAGATGGCAACCAAATGGATTGAAATGGCCAACGATGGCGATCATTTCCGTCTGACATTTGATAAGCCCGGAACCTGGAGCCAAAAATATAATCTTGTTTGGGACAAGGTTCTGAAATTGAATATCTTTCCGAAAGAGGTTGCAAAAAAAGAGATTGCCTTTTACCTGAACCGACAGAACACCTACGGGTTGCCATTGGATAATCGTCGCACCTACACCAAATCGGACTGGATCATCTGGACAGCAACATTGGCTGATGACCTGGCCACTTTTCAAAAGTTCATCGATCCAGAGCATAAATTCGTAAATGAAACCAAAAACCGGGTCCCGATGACCGACTGGTTCGAAACGCCCGATGCAAGTCAGGTAGGCTTCCAGGCACGTTCGGTTGTTGGCGGTTATTTTATCAAAATGCTGGAACAAAAAAACAACCAATAAATTATATCGGTATGAAAACAACTCTGTTGACCTTACTTATTCTTACCGCAATTTTCCTCCAGGCATCAACCCCTAAAAGCCTAAAGTCTAAACAGCTTCTTGGACACCGGTTCCTCACTTTTAACACGGTGATCCGGGTAAATCAGATTGAAGTGGCGAGGGATAAAAATGTAGGACACGATGAGCGGTCGCTGCACACTCCGGATAAAGTGATTAAATTCAGATCAGCCATTGAAGAGGGATTTCCGGGCGCCAAAATAACATGGGCTTTTAGTTGGCTGGCCTTGCACGATACCACCGCCAATTATACTAAAATCAGGGAGCTGGTTGTTAAATATCACTTCAAATATGGCGATGATATCACATTTATTCCGGGCGCCTATTTTGCAAATGCCTATAATTCAACCGAACAGGTCAACAAGGATTTGCATGATGGTTTGGCGAAAGTGTCAGAAATTGTGGGAAATGGATATCGTCCCAAAAGCGTTGTTGCCGGGTTTATGTCGGCTAAAAACCAGGAGTACCTTTCAAAGGAAGAGGGAATTCATGTTTGTCAGGGCAATATCTGGAGTCAATATGCCATCGACAACCAGGATGGAGACGGATCTGTTTGTTATCCTTATTATCCGTCAAAAGAGCATTTCTGCAAGCCGGCACAGGGGAGTAACGATTTTATCGATTGCGTAAACCTGGATGGGTGGACCATGGACTTTTTAGCAGCCAAGCGGGAGGGTTTTGCTGAAGGATTTAACAGCCGGATGGGTGTTGGACCCATCGAAACATTGCAGAAATACGGAGTTGAGACGGGGGTAAAGGAGATGCTACATACGACATCGATCCACTTTGACCGCGGATTTAAACTCAATGGGTTTGCATGGGTGACCAATTGCTGGGAATTATCGTTGCCAGCCGATCTAACCGGATTAACCAGATGGCTACGTGAAATTAAAAAGCGGTGGCCCGATACCCGGTTGATCTCTCAGGGAGAGTTCGGTTTAATCTGGCGCGAACATTTTAAAAAGAATAATTTCAACTACCGTTTTGAAGAGGAGGGTTCGGGAATCGGAGGCTCTATTGCCGGGATGCATATCCGTTGGATGATGAACAAAAGCTTCAGACTTGCCTTTCTGACAGATCCCAGGAAATATGCAGAGGAGATGGTCATCGATTTTACCCGGTATGATTTAAAGGCTGTGGAGCCCGTTTCGGCCAGTACACGAAACTGGAGCCTGATGGGCGAAATCAATCAGAAACAAACCCGGCCACAGGATAAACCGGTACTGCTAAAAAACCTGTCGAAGGAATCCAAAACCTTGATTAATAGGGTTTATCCGGAGATCATAAACAATAAGAAAAAATAGCAAAATCGAATCTTTCCTGATCATGGGTGACCGGGTGACTACACTTGAAAAATCAAAAAGATACATGAATTTCCTCTTCTGAACAGAAAATATTTACCTTTGCATACTTCAGCTAAAGATCGGATTCTGACTAACAGACAAGATCGGAAAATAAAAATTAACTAATGGAGGACGACCTGACATTATGGAAGAATATCCGGGAAGGCAATACCCAGGCTTTAAAGGTATTGCACGACCGCTATTATTACCAGATGTACCTCTATGCGATCAAACTTTATCACAATCAAAGCGGACTGGAGGAGGCAGTTTCTGATTGTTTTATCAAACTCTGGACGAAACGAAGCGAGATTTTAATTGAACATTCTGTGAAATCGTACCTTTTTTTGATGTTACGGAACGGCTTAATTGATCTTATCCGAAAGAAAAGGGATATTATTCTGCTTGAAGTCAGCTTTATTCCAGATCTGCCGGACAATGAAACAATTAACGAGCAGGATCACTATGCCCGCTTATACAATGCATTGGAAAAACTCCCGGAGCAGCGTCGTCGCATTCTCGAACTGGCAGTTTTTGAATCGTGTACTTATGCTCAGATCGCAGAAACACTCGGTATTTCGGTCAACACGGTAAAAACTCAGATGGGACGCGCCTACCGATTTCTCAAGGAAGAACTCGATCCAAAGAGCATTAATCTGCTTTTTATTCTTCAGTCAAAATTTTCGATGAATTAGGGGGATTAGCAACTGGCGGCTGGCTACGAGAAACTGGCCACTGGCAATTAGCGGCTGGCTTAAACTTACTTCAACTTAAATCCATATACTATATTAGTGATCAAATTATCACATTACCAAATTACCACATTATCGGCTCTATGACGTTTCGTATGGGTATACAATTTATTTTAAATTCGATTAAACCAATTGTTCTAAGATATCTCGGTGCTCTGCACCTTTTGTGCCTGTTGCCTTATTTTCTACAAATATCAACGGTGCTCTGCACCTTTAAAAATATTCGTTTTCTTTACCCGCATCAAACGTCAAAGAGCCACATTACCACTTTATCACATTACCGAATTGCTTAATTATCCAATTCTTCATTCCTTAATTTTTTCATTCTTTCATTTTTCATTCTTTCATTTTTTCATTTTTTTCCCTTTCCCCTGTCACCCTCCCAAACAACTTTTACGTCTTAAGGGCATAAAAGCTTAAAAGATGACCGATAATAACGATGAACACTGGGAAAAATTAGCCGGAAAACTTCACGGAGAATTATCCCATGAAGAAGAAGCAGAATTCAGCCAAATAATATCTGATAACACTCACCTCAATGAATTTGAGAAGGCACAGCTAATCCATGACAATCTTCTTAAAGCTGGGGCTGTCCCACTGGAAGTGAAGACAGAATCTTGGGTAAAAGTAGAACACGGCATTAAAATTCACCAGTTGCAATGGATGAAGACAGCGCTGAAATATGCAGCTATTATTCTCCTTGCATTTATTGCCGGAAACCTGCTCAAACCATCCCTTCTGTCAGACAAAGAGATCCGCTATTCGGAGATTACAGTTCCCTTCGGGCAGATGAGCCAGATAAAACTAAGCGATGGCACCAAAATCTGGTTAAATTCGGGTACGACGCTTCGTTATCCCGAACGGTTTGCAGAAAACAGCAGGTCCGTTTCTATCGAAGGAGAAGCCTATTTCGAAGTGGCAAAGATGGCTCACAAACCGTTTACCGTGAATACAACGGAAATGAATATTGAAGTGTTAGGGACTTCCTTTAATCTCTCTGCGTATAGAGAAGATGCTGCAACTTCGGTTACACTGGTGGAAGGTAAGGTAGCTGTCCGGGATAATACAGGAAAAACGATTGCCCAATTAATCCCCGGACAGAAGGCTGTCAAAAACAAACAAACCAATGCATTAGCTATAAGCACTGTAGAAACTGCCTTTTATTCAGCCTGGATAGCGGGTAAAATATACTTCGATGACGAACCGCTCGATCAGATTGCCATAAAGTTGGAGCGGTGGTTTAATGTGGAGATCACCTTTGCTGATCAGCAGCTTAAATCACACCGGTTTACGGGAACAATCCTCAAAAATAAGCCGGTTGACCAGATTATGCAGGCGCTGGAGTTGCTCTCCCCTATCCGGTTTAAACATCAGGTTAATGCAATTGGAAAGGACAAGATAACCATTTATAAACGAAGTTAGAAAACCTGAAATTCATACTATTAAATACCATAACCTCAAAATAATTCACTTCAAACACTAAAAATTCAAATGCCTATGATGAACTAAATGAGTACAAAAAGCGGTGAAGATGTTCGTACCATCCCCACCGCGTTAATCGATTCAAACAAAACCGTTAATGTTAAATTTAAATCATTCAAATTTATGAAAATTTACCGAATTACACACGGCAGCAAACAGCCGTGGACACAAATTCTTCGAATTATGAAACTAACTGTCATTCTGTTATTTGTAAGTCTGATGGCGATGAGCGCCTCAACTTACTCGCAGAACACCAAACTAAACCTGTCGGCGAAGAACTCCTCGCTGATCGATATCTTCAGGCAAATCGAAGATCAGAGTGAGTTTTATTTTTACTTTAAAAAAGAGGATGTAAAATCAAAAGAGGCAGTATCTGTTGAATTAAAGGATGCATTAGTAACCGAAATCCTCGATCAGGTATTGGATAAGACTGGTTTGGAATATAAGATCATCGACCGGTATGTAGTGGTAAAACAAAAAGGTTCTGCTGATCCGGAAATGGCCATACAGCAAGAACGAAAAATCTCAGGTAAAGTCTCGGACCCATCAGGACAACCAATACCAGGAGCATCAGTAGTAGTAAAAGGGACAACAATAGGCGTAACATCTGATAATGACGGGAATTTTTCATTATCGCTCCCCGCAATGGCAAAGGCATTGATTTTCTCTTTCGTGGGGATGAAGACACAGGAAGTTGAATTAGGAAATAAATCTGATTACAGAATTACACTTTCTGAAGAGACAGTTGGGCTGGATGAGGTTGTGGCAGTTGGATATGGCACTCAAAGCCGGTTTAAAGTTACCGGAGCAATTGCGAGTACAACTGCAAAGGATCTTTCTGGTCGTCAGGTCAGAAGCCTTGCTCAAATGCTTCAAGGTAAAATGTCAGGTGTTAGTATCAGTACTAATTCAGGCAAACCAGGTGATGAAGGAACGAATATTGTTATTCGTGGTATGAATTCATTTGCTACGAGCAGTGCTCCTCTGGTCTTGATTGATGGAGTATATGGAGAAATGAATTCTGTGGTTGCTGATAATATTGAAAGTGTGAGTGTAATGAAAGATGCCTCATCTGCAGCAATCTATGGCTCAAGGGCAGCTAATGGTGTAATTCTGATCACGACAAAAAGAGGACAGGCAGGAAAGTTGAATATAACCTATAATGCTAATTTTTCTACCCAATATTATACATCAATGCCTAAAACAATCACTGATCCAGTAGAATACATGGAAATGTGGAACCGGGCATCTACCTTTTCAAACGATCAGTTCAAGTACAAACAGGAATATATTGATGGCATGAAAAGTGGAAAATATCAGGGTTATGACTATACGGATAATATTTTCCAACATGCCTTTGTTCAGTCGCATAACATTAATATTAATGGCGGCACAGAAAAGATTAAGTTCAATATGGGAATAAATTACCTGGATCAACCGGGTATAGTTAAAATGTACAATTACGACAGAGTAAACGTTTTAACTAATATTGATGCTAAGATTAATGATTGGATATCTGCCGGTGGACAAATTAACTTAACAAGAGGGGTAAGCGCAGCTCCTTCCCTAGGAGATTTTGAGATAATGATTGGTTACTACAACCAAAAACCAACAATGCCGCCTCAGTTCCCCGATGGAAGATGGGTGTCAACTCAATTTCCTGATGAATACTTCACTTGGGGAGCTGCAGAAAAGCTGACGCGTGGGCAATCTATAAACCAACAATATTTTGGTGATGTACAGGCTTATCTAAAAATTACTCCAATTAAAGGATTACTGTGGGAAACAAAAGTTGCGACTAAGTACAATCATAGTTTTAACAAAAACTTCAACACAGGGAACCATGCTGTATATGTATACTCTACAGGTGAACCAACTGAACCTCAAAATCCAAATAGCAGAAGTGTTAATATTTCTTCACCAACTTCATTGTATAATACAATGTATTCAACGTTAAACTATGATAAAACTATTGATAAACATCATATTAATGCATTGGCTGGCTATAGTGTCGAATCATTTAACATCGATTACTTAAATGCCAGCCGAAGCAAATATTCAACCAATAATCTGGGTGAGATTGATGCAGGAGACCCCTCAACAAAAGCGAATGGTGGAAGTTCGGAAGCCTATGCTTTACAGTCTTATTTTGGACGATTGGATTATGATTATGATGGCAAATACTTGCTTCAGGCGAATCTTAGAGCTGACCAGTCCTCAAGGTTCCCGAAAGGAAAGCGATTAGGTATTTTCCCTTCATTCTCTGCGGGATGGCGTATTTCCCAAGAAGACTTTATGAAGGATATCAAATGGTTGTCAGACGTGAAATTGAGAGCTTCCTGGGGGCAGCTGGGTAACCAAAATATAGGCACATATCCTTACCAGGAGACCTATTCCTTAGGACAAAATTATCCCTTTGATGGATTGTCGGTTGGGGCTCGCCAAGATGGATTAAAAAATCAAAACCTGACGTGGGAAACTACTACTGTCACTGATGTAGGAGCTGACCTAAATATCAAGAATGGTTTATTCTCAATGTCGGTTGATTATTATTATAAACTTACAGATGGTATCTTGAGGGGGCAACAAGTTACGGCTTTGGTCGGATTAGATGCACCAACCATTAACAACGGATCAGTATCCAATAAAGGTATAGAACTTGTCTTGGGGCACACCAAACAGGTAAATGATAAATTTAAGTATTGGGTAAATTCGAATCTAACTTTTACTAAAAATAATTTAGTGAATTTTGGTGCAAAGGAAATCGGAGGAACTACAATAAAAGAAGAAGGCAAAGAATGGGATGCCTGGTATATGTATCAATTTGATGGCGTTTATCAATCAGATGCCGAATGTCAGGCTCTGCCAATAGATGGTAATATTATGAAACCGGGCCTGGCTAAACTTAAAGACATAAACGGTGATCATAAAATCACCAACCTTGATAGAACTTATGTTGGTAACAGGTATCCTAAATTTACATATGGCCTAAATTTAGGCGCACAATTGGGCGATTTTGACTTTTCTGCTTTTATCCAAGGGGTACAGGGACTTTCTTCCTATCAAAACAACTGGGGTATAGCACCGTTCACTCAAGGTAATCGTCCTTCAACCTTTTGGAGAAATGCATGGACCCCCGAAAATCCAAGTAATGAAATTCCTTCACTCTATATAAGTTCGAAAGGAAACGTTCTGGATAATTATCCAAATACCTTCTACTTATTCAACGCATCGTATTTAAGATTAAAAAATTTACAAATAGGTTACAACATCCCTTCTGAAATAATTAAACGCCTAAGGTTGTCTTCAGCACGGATTTCGGTATCCGGTGAGAACTTATTTACAATAACAAATTATCCTGGACAAGACCCTGAAAGAAATCTGGGGGATATCACCTATGCCT
>Ga0073936_10008205_pt1 | contig 13342 bp, 11 predicted proteins | sample AliMusrvi5mmetaG_FD_87041 | JGI IMG/M metagenome (GOLD analysis project Ga0073936, IMG submission 87041) | Freshwater lake bacterial and archeal communities from Alinen Mustajarvi, Finland, to study Microbial Dark Matter (Phase II) - Alinen... | ecosystem: Environmental > Aquatic > Freshwater >... | reverse complement strand
GTTAAGGCTAAAATATTGGTTATCGAAGATAATTCTGATAATATGGAAACAGTAAAAGCGTTACTGGCGAATGATTATGATATCATCGAAGCTGTGGATGGAATGGAAGGTCTGGAAAAAGTAAAAATAATCCAACCCAATTTAATACTTTTGGATATCTCCTTACCCGGAATGGATGGAATAGAAGTATTAAATGAACTGAAACAGAATAATCGAATGCGACATATTCCTGTAATTGCATTGACTGCCAGAGCAATGAATGGAGATAGGGATGAGTTGATTGCATTAGGATTTGATGATTATGTGTCTAAACCTATCGACAATACCCTGCTTGAACTAACTATAAATAAATGGCTCAATGGAAATTAAGCAAACTAAAATATTAGCTATTGATGACAACCCGGATAATTTAATAGTTATCAGCGCCCTTTTAGGTGAAGCTTTTCCCTTTGCAACCCTGATTGTAGCCGATTCAGGCAAAGAGGGTATAGAACTTTGTCATATTCATCATCCTGATGTGATATTGCTTGATATTGTTATGCCGGTAATGGACGGATATGAAGTTTGTGAAACGTTGAAAAATGATGAAACGCTGAAATATATTCCAATTGTAATGGTTACGGCTGCCCGTACAGATAAAGAAGGTCGTATCAGAGCACTTGAAGTTGGAGCAGATGGATTTCTGACAAAACCATTAGATATTTCTGAATTGAAGGCCCAGATAACGGCAATGTTGAGAATAAAAGAATCAGAAGACCATAAACTTGGTGAAAAGGAAAGACTTGAAAAACTTGTAAAAGAGAGAACAGAAGCCTTGTTGTCAGAACTAACTGAAAGGAAAAAGGCAGAAAATGAATTACAATCTTCGTTTATTCGGCTCGAAGACAGCAAGCAGGATATTGTATGTCTTATGCTCAATTTGGAAAAAGAAATTGAAGAACGGAAGCGCATTGAGCTAACACTTGAAGAAACCAACAAAAAATATGTTGAAGCACAACGTATTGCGCATATAGGTAGTTGGGAACATGATTTTCTGAAAGGAGAACTGCATTGGTCTGAAGAAATGTATAAAATCATAGGGTTTACTCCAGGTAGTATTCCTGTTTATGAAGACGTGATAAAATGTTTCCCTCCTAAAGAAAGAATTCGTTATGATAAAGCAGTAAAAGATGCTTTAGAAAACAATATTACATACAGCTATGATTTTGAAATAATAGCGCCCAATGGTGAGATAAAATATTTGCATGATGAAGCAGAGGTGATCCGGGATGGAAATGGAAACCCAATTCTTATGATAGGCACTTCACATGATATTACCGATCGTAAACTTGCTGAAATCAGACATCAGGAAAGCTTCGACTTTATTAACTCTTTATTGAATACGATACCATATGCAATGGATATCGTTGATAAAGAAGGAGAAATAATGTTCCAAAACGATAATTTTATTAAGTGTTTTGGGAACGAAGCAAGAGGTAAAAAGTGTTGGAATATTTATAATGAAGAACAAACCAGGAATAAAAACTGCCCTCTAATAACAGGTATTGAAATAGGACAAACCGGTTTATGTCAGATTCCTGATCACATAGGAGGAAAAAACTATGAAATCAGCTATACTGGAATGATGTACAATGGTGAAAAAGCCTTACTTGAAATATTCCAGGATGTTACTGAGCGTAAGAGATCCGAACTGATACAGAATGTATTATATGCGATATCTCATGCTGTTATAACAACAAAAAATGTTAAAGAACTATCTGAGGTTATCAAGATACAGTTGGGACTTTTAATTGATACAACAAATTTCTGTATAGCCTCTTATGACGAGATAACGGGGATGATGCATGTATTGTACCTGGCAGATCAAATCGATAAAATTGAATCGTGGCCTGTTGAAAGATCGTTGACAGGTTATGTTATAAAACATAATAAATCACTCCTTGTAACCAAACATGAGATTGGCCAAATGACCCTTCGTGGGGAAATTGATAAGTTAGGAACTGATTCTGAAATATGGTTAGGTGTACCTTTACGTGATGAAGGTAAGGTGATTGGAGCCTGTGTATTGCAGAATTATACGAATTCAAAAGCCTATTCTGCAAAGGATGTTGAACTGCTTGAATTCGTCTCACACCAGATTAGTATTGCTATCCAACGTAAGAAAAGCATACAGGATGTAATAAAGGCTTTAGAAAAAGCAGAGGAAAGTGACAAGTTAAAAACAGCTTTTCTTTCTAATATGTCACATGAAATTCGAACCCCCATGAATGGTATTCTTGGATTTTCAGAATTATTGGATGATGAAACTATTTCAAATGACGAAAGAAGAAAATACCTTGATATAATCAATACCAATTGTCAACATTTATTATCGATAATCAACGATATTTTGGATATTGCCCGAATAGATAGCAATCAGTTGGCAGTAACTAAAACCCCTTTTAATTTGCATCATTTACTAGAAGAAGTTTTGGTTTCATACGATAAAAGCAAAATTTCATATGGTAAAGAGCATATTAAATTTATTTTGGATAAAGAACTTCAGGATAGAGATTGTACCATTGTAAGTGATGAAATAAGACTGAGGCAGATACTTTACAACCTTTTGGGGAATGCATTGAAGTTTACCAAGGCCGGATACATAAAATTTGGATACAGTTTAGAAAAAGGAATGTTGCGGTTCTATGTTGAGGATACCGGAAAGGGCATTTCAAAAGAAAATCATACCATTGTTTTTGAAAGGTTCAGGCAGGAAGAAGAGTCGTATACTCGTCAGTTTGGAGGTACCGGACTTGGATTGTCTATATCTAAGAAACTTGTTGAGATGCTGGGTGGTGAAATATGGCTGGAATCAGTTCAAGGAGTTGGAAGCACGTTTTATTTTACTATTCCTTTTATTTATTCCCTTTCAAACAAAGAGAATGAATTTGATTCTTCATTTATGACGGAACTAAATTTATCAGGAAGAATAATTCTTATCGTTGATGACGATGAAGACAATTCAGCTCTTTTTAATTTCTACCTTGAGTATACGAATGCTACCTTGATTTTTGCAAAAAATGGACAGGAAGCTGTCGATTTGTGTAAAAATAATCCTGATATTGATCTTATCCTGATGGATATTCAAATGCCAATTTTAAATGGTATTAATGCAACCCATCAGATAAGACAATTCAATAAACGGGTTCCAATTATCGCGATTACAGCCTATGCTTTCTCCGGTGATAAAAAATATTGTCTCGAAAATGGATGCGATGACTTTGTTTCTAAACCTGTTGACTCTGAAATATTGTTTCAGAAGATCAAAACGTTTTTATTGGGATGATAAAAAAGTTTGGGTATTATTTTAAATGAAAATTCCATCTAAAACTGGTAATTTTACAATTCTTTATAACCCAACATATTTATCCGTTAATCATTTCATTATGAAAAAAGCATTATTACGTAAAAATGCACTGGAATATCACTCAAGTGGTAGACCTGGCAAAATTGAAGTAGTCCCAACAAAACCTCACAACTCACAAAGTGATCTATCTCTTGCATATTCTCCTGGCGTTGCCGAACCATGTCTTGAAATTAAAGCTAATCCGGAAGATGTTTACAAATATACAGCCAAAGGAAATCTTGTTGCCGTAATCTCAAATGGCACAGCTGTTTTAGGTTTAGGCGATATTGGTCCTGAAGCTGGGAAACCTGTAATGGAAGGCAAGGGCTTGCTGTTTAAGATCTTTGCAGATATTGATGTCTTCGACATTGAAGTAGACGAAAAAGATATTGACCGGTTTGTAGCAACAGTGAAAGCAATCGCTCCAACATTTGGAGGTATCAACCTGGAAGATATCAAGGCCCCTGAGTGTTTTGCAATTGAAGAAAGGCTTAAAAAGGAACTCAGTATCCCTGTAATGCATGATGACCAGCATGGAACAGCAATCATAACAAGTGCCGGATTGCTCAATGCTCTGGAAATATGCGATAAAAGGATAGAAAACGTTAAAATTGTTGTCAATGGTGCAGGGGCAGCAGCAATTTCCTGCAGTAAACTCTATGTTTCATTGGGTGCAAAATTAGAAAATATTGTCATGCTCGATAGTAAAGGTGTTCTACATAATGACAGAAGCGATTTAAATTCCATGAAAAAAATATTTGCAACCAGTCGTCCCATTCATACATTGGAAGAGGCAGTAATTGGAGCAGATATGTTTCTTGGGCTTTCTGTAGCAGGTGTACTTACACCTGAAATGTTGCTTACAATGGCACCGAATGCAATTGTTTTTGCTTTAGCCAATCCTGTTCCCGAAATATCATATGAACTTGCAACCTCAACGCGTCAGGATATTATCATGGCTACTGGCCGTTCTGATTATCCCAACCAGGTTAACAATGTACTTGGTTTCCCCTATATCTTTAGAGGAGCATTGGATGTCAGAGCTAAAGCTATCAATGAAGAAATGAAACTGGCTGCAGTATATGCTTTAGCTGAACTTGCAAAAGCACCTGTTCCGGAAGAAGTAAATATTGCATACCATGTAACCAATATTAAGTTTGGGAAAGATTACATCATTCCAAAGCCATCAGACCCTCGACTCATTACCCATGTGGCTCCTGCAGTTGCCAGGGCTGCAATACAGTCAGGAGTTGCACGTAAGACTATTGAAGATTGGAATGCATATGATCTTGAATTAAACAAGAGACTAGGCCTTGTCAATCCTTTTATCAGTCAAATAAAAGACAGGGCACGATCAAATCCAAAACGTGTAGTTTTTGCTGAGGCTGAGAATTATAAAATACTGAAAGCAGCAGAAATAATCTTAGATGAACATCTTGCAATACCCATATTGTTGGGTAATGAGAAGAAGATTCATGAAATGATTAAAGAATATGATCTATCAATTGAAGGAGTCGAGATTATGGATTTCAAAAGTGAAAAGATGGCCGAATTGCGTCATGAATTTGCAGAAATCTATTACCAGAAAAGACAAAGAAAAGGGATCACACTAAAAATGGCTAGGGAACGCCTGAGGCAGAATAACTATTTTGGCGCTATGCTTGTCGAAAAAGGTTATGCTGATACTATGATTTCCGGATTGACTGCAAGTTATCCTGAAACAATCAGGCCTGCACTTCATATCATAGGTAAACATAAGGGTGTAAATAAAGTGTCGGGGATGTATATTCTCAACACAAAAAAAGGAACACTCTTTATGGCTGATGCTACTGTAAACATTAATCCCAATGTTCAGGATCTTGTCGAAATTACCTTACAGGCAGCACGCATGGTGGCAGAGTTTAATATTAAGCCACGCATAGCGATGCTCTCATTTTCTAATTTCGGATCCACGACCGGTGAGATTCCTTCAAAAGTGATGCAGGCTGTTGAAATACTTCATCGAGAGCATCCTGATTTAATTGTGGATGGTGAGATGCAGGCAAACTTTGCACTCAATAAGATTATGCTGGAAGAAAACTTCCCATTCTCAAGTCTGGTGGGTGAGCAGGTTAATACGCTTATCTTTCCTGAGTTGACTTCTGCAAATATTGCTTACGAAATGTTGCAGGAATTGGGAGCTGCTGAAGCGATAGGACCGGTATTGATGGGTTTAAACAAATCTGTTCATGTATTGCAAATGGGTTGTACGGTCACTGAAATTGTCAATATGACGACTATTGCTGTACTCGATTCACAATGTATTGAAGAAGAACAATAATTAAAACCTCAAAACCAAATACAAGATCTTTTGTTGTATTTTGTCTAGCTTTTCCATTGAATTAAATGAAAAATTGCATAACAAATCCCTTTCTATGAAAAAGATTACTGTAATTGGTGCAGGAAATGTTGGAGCCACGGTTGCTAACGTAATAGCACAAAAAGATTTGGCTCGTGAAATTGTACTGTTGGATATTAAAGAAGGTGTTGCCGAAGGTAAGGCCCTCGATATCTGGCAGACTTCATCTATTCTCCATTTTAACACGCGTGTTATTGGTGTGACGAATGATTACCTGAAGACAAAAGGTTCAGGTGTTGTAGTGATAACTTCAGGCATTCCCCGTAAACCCGGGATGAGTCGTGATGATTTGATCAAGACAAATGCAATAATTGTAAAAGATGTTGTAGAAAAGGTGATCAAACATTCTCCGGAAGCTATTATTATCATCGTATCTAATCCACTGGATGTAATGACCTATACCGCTTATATGGCAGCCCATAAAGACTCTCATAAGGTGTTTGGGATGGCCGGAATTCTGGATACAGGTCGTTATCGTGCTTTTGTAGCCGACGCTCTTGGAGTATCTCCTAAAGATATTCATGCTTTGCTGTTAGGCAGTCATGGTGATACCATGGTTCCATTGCCACGTTATACTTCTGTTGCAGGAATACCTTTACCGGAATTACTCAATCCTGAAGAGATTGAACGTATCGTGCAACGAACCCGTAATGGAGGAGGAGAACTGGTTAACCTGATGGGAACTTCAGCCTGGTATGCTCCGGGAGCAGCAGCTGCACAAATGGTAGAAGCTATCGTAGATGACCAGAAAGCCATTTTCCCTGTATGTACCTTGCTAAATGGAGAATATGGTCTGAAAGACATCTATCTGGGGGTGCCTGTTAAACTTGGTGCCAATGGTATAGAAGAAATTATTGAGCTGAAACTGGATAATGAAGAAAAGCGTATGCTGAATGAGTCTGCAGATTCAGTTCGTAAAACCATGGCTGTATTGGATGAAATGCAATTGTTTCAAGGTCAATGAAAAAAATAGTAGTCCTGACAGGAGCCGGTATCAGTGCTGAAAGTGGTTTGAAGACTTTCCGTGATAGTGGTGGACTTTGGGAAGATCATCGCATTGAGGACGTTGCCACCTTTGACGGGTGGCAACGTAATCCTCAAATGGTACTTAATTTCTATAATGAACGACGTAAACAGCTGATCCTTGCAGAACCCAATGCTGCCCATAAAGCTTTGGTTAAACTGGAGGAGAAATATGATGTTCAGATTATAACACAGAATGTTGATGATTTGCACGAACGTGCCGGATCTACAAAAGTTCTCCATCTTCATGGTGAGTTGAAGAAAGCCCGATCCACTGTTGATGAGAATCTGGTCTATGAATTGGACGGATGGGAACTTAAAATGGGTGATAAATGTGAAAAAGGGTCACAGCTAAGACCGCATATTGTGTGGTTTGGTGAGGCTGTTCCTCTTATTGATCAGGCAGCCCGACTTTCTGAAAAGGCTGATATTTTTATTGTAATCGGTACTTCATTAAATGTCTATCCTGCAGCAGGATTATTGGAATATGTTCCAGAAAAGGCTTCTTTGTATCTGATAGATCCAAATTCAAAGCATCTTCCATATGTTAAAAGATTAGAAATTTTTAATGAAATGGCAGGAATAGGTACTCCTACATTGGTTGCCCGTTTATTACAATAGCCAAATTATTTGTAACTTTGCTCCCTACAGTAAATCAACCAATAAATACAATGAAAAAACTTAGCTTAATACTGGTCGTATTGATTATGGCTTTTGTAAGTTGCAAAAAAGACAAAGTCGATCAGGGTGCAATTGATAATAAATTGATTCTTGCTTATATACAGGCGAATAACCTTACAGCACTTCATACTGGCTCTGGCCTTTATTATGTTGTGACCGCTATAGGGGACTCAACCCGTCCTATTTCTACTTCAACAGTTAAGGTAAAGTATCGTGGCTATTTACTGGATGGAACCCAAAAAGGAACCCAATTCGATGCGTCATATTTTTTAAATGAGCAAGCAGCGCAATTATCTTTGGCAGGTGCAGTCAAAGGATTTTTGGAAGGGATGAAACTATTTGGCAAAGGTGGCAAAGGTGAACTGATAATCCCTTCCGGTTTAGGTTATGGTGATACGGTACAAGGTGATATTCCTGCGAATTCAGTATTAATTTTTGATTTTGAGCTTGTAACTTTTTAATAAATGGCCATCCGTAGATCAGATAAGCATAGATCTATATTACCGGAGAACGAGTTAGAATTTGCTTTGGCAAAGGCAATGTCGTATTGTGCTTATCAGGAAAGATGCCGATTGGATGTTGCAGTTCGGTTGAGATCTATTCAGATAACCCGTGAACAAACAGAACGGGTAATCGAAAAACTTGAAGAGGATGGGTTTATCAATGAAGAACGATTTGCTACATTGTATGCCGGAGGTAAATTCAGACAGCTTCATTGGGGTAAAATAAAAATCAGGGCAGGATTGCGAAGCAAGGGTATAGCAGACAACATCATCTCGCAGGCTCTCGAATCCATTGACGAAGAAAAGTATTTGCAAATTCTGAGAGGACTGATAGCTTCTAAATCAAAGACGTTATCAGCAGAAAATGATGAAAGAGTAAATGAACAAAAAATAATTTTGTATTTATCATCCAAAGGGTTTGAAGAAAATTTAATATATCAGGAACTTAACAAAAAGAAATATTAATGGTCACATTAGATAATATAAAGGAATTAGGTAAAAGGTTAGATGCCTTAAGGAGGTACCTTTGACATTGATAATCGATTAAATCAAATTGCTGAAGAGGTAGAACTCACGCATGCAGCTGACTTTTGGAATGATCCCAAAAAGGCAGAGCTGACCATGAAACATATTCAGGAACAAAAACGATGGACAGATGATTTTGCAAAAGCACAGAGTGCTTATGAAGATCTGTTGGTTCTGTATGAGTTTTATCAGGCTGAAGAAGCTACTGAAGTGGAGGTGGATCATTCGTTTAATGAGACACTTGAACTTATTGAAGGTTTGGAATTCCGAAATATGCTCAGCAATGAGGAAGATATACTGGGTTGTATTGTGAATATCAATTCAGGGGCAGGTGGAACCGAAAGTCAGGATTGGGTTGAAATGCTGATGAGAATGTACATTCGTTATGGCGAGCGGAATAATTACAAGGTTAAAGAGCTCGACCTTCAGGAAGGTGAAACTGCAGGTATAAAAAGTGTAACTTTAGAATTTGAAGGTGACTATGCTTTTGGCTACATAAAGGGAGAAAATGGAGTACATCGATTGGTTCGGATCTCTCCATTCGACTCACAGGCTCGAAGACATACTTCTTTTGCTTCAGTTTATGTTTATCCAGTAGTTGATGATAATATCAATATTGAAATCAGTGCATCAGATATTACCTGGGATACATTCCGATCAAGTGGTCCGGGTGGCCAGAATGTAAATAAAGTCGAGACTGCTGTCAGATTACGACATGAGCCATCAGGCATTGTCATTGAATGTCAGGCTACACGATCACAATTACAGAATCGTGAAAAGGCAATACAAATGCTCAAGTCACAGCTTTATGAAATTGAGATTCGTAAACGCAAAGAAAAGCAGGCTGCTATTGAAGGGAACAAGAAAAAGATTGAATGGGGATCACAAATCAGGTCATATACACTTCATCCATACAAATTGGTAAAGGATGTGCGTACTAACCATGAATCATCAAACACACAGGGTATTCTTGATGGGGATCTAAATGATTTTATCAAAGCTTATCTGATGGAGTTTGGTGGTTAATCTGAAAAAAATTCTTTCTCAATGATACAAATTTATCATAATCCTAAATGTCAGAAATCACGTAAAGGCCTTGAATATCTGAAGACCAAATCTGATAACATTGAAGTGATCGACTACCTGAAAACCGGCATAACTGCTGAGACAATCAGGCAGATATTACAAAGGATTAATGTTAAGCCCCTGGAAATGGTCCGCACTCAAGAGGATTATTTTAAACAGCAATTGAAAGGAAAACACTTTTCAGATGAAGAATGGATTCAAATCATTGTTGAGAACCCAAAATTGCTAAAACGTCCAATTATCGTCAATAAATACAAAGCTGTCTGGGCCGACCCGGCCGAATTATCAGATAAGCTATTCTGATCATATAACTTAATTTAAAGCAAAGATGAAAGTCCGCATTGAAAAAGACACGATGGGAAGTGTTGAGGTGCCTGCAGATGTATACTGGGGAGCTCAAACTCAACGATCAAAGGACAACTTTAAGATCGGGAATGGCTTTATGCCTATCGAGATCATACATGCTTTTGCCTATCTGAAAAAAGCAGCTGCTATCACCAATATGGAATTGGGTGTCTTGTCTTCAGAAAAGGCAGATCTGATTTCTAAAGTTTGTGATGAGATTCTCACAGGATCATTGGATAACCAGTTCCCACTTGTGGTATGGCAAACCGGATCTGGCACGCAGAGTAACATGAATGTGAACGAGGTGATATCCAATCGTGCACAGGTATTGGCTGGTGGCGTTCTTGGAGAAGGGAAAAGCCCAGTACATCCCAATGATGATGCCAATAAATCACAATCCTCCAACGACACTTTCCCTACTGCAATGCATATCGCGGCATACAAGATGTTGATGGAAGTGACCATTCCGGGCATTAAGCTGTTGAGAGACGCATTACAAGCCAAATCGGAAGCGTTTATGGATATTGTCAAGATTGGACGTACACATCTTATGGATGCAACTCCACTTACTTTAGGACAAGAGTTTTCAGGATATGTATCCCAACTTGATCATGGACTAGCTGCATTAAATAATACTTTACCTCATCTTGCTGAGCTAGCTCTTGGGGGAACAGCTGTAGGCACAGGGATCAATACTCCAAAGGGTTATGATGTAAGAGTAGCAGAAAATATTGCCAAGCTTTCAGGCTATCCTTTTATTACTGCGGTCAATAAATTTGAATCTCTTTCTGCCCATGACGCTTTGGTTGAAGCTTCCGGAGCTTTGAAAAGAGTTGCTATTAGTCTGATGAATATTGGCAATAATATTCGTTTGCTTGGTTCAGGCCCAAGATGCGGAATCGGAGAATTACAGTTGCCGGAAAATGAACCGGGCTCATCTATTATGCCTGGTAAAGTCAACCCTACACAGAATGAAGCTATCACAATGGTATGTGCCCAGGTTGTAGGTTGCGATGCTGCTATAGCCATGGGCGCTTCACACAGTCATTTCCAACTCAATGTTTTCAAACCTGTCATCATTTACAATTTCCTGATGGCTGCCCGGTTGATTGGAGATGCCAGCGTCTCTTTTAGAGATAATTGTGTCGTTGGGATTCAGGCTAATGAGGCAAACATCAAAAAGAACCTTGAGAATTCCTTGATGCTGGTCACTGCACTCAACACCCATATTGGCTATGAGAATGCAGCCAAAATTGCAAAGAAGGCACATAAAGAGGGTACATCACTTCGTCAGGCAGCTATTGCACTTGACCTGTTGACCGATGAACAGTTTACACAGTGGGTTGACCCCAAGAAGATGATATAAAACAAAAAAGGCTACCCGATCACGCGACAGCCTCTTTTCTTAACGATTCAAAATACAATTACCCTATCAGTGATAGACTCTTAGGGTAATTGTCAAACGTTTACTTTCATGAATTTTCCAATTTTATGGGCGTCACCTACATGAGCTCCCAGGCTCCAGTAATTGCTGTCGGGCATGGTCATAATAATCGGATGGATTTTTTTGTAATCCGGACTTCCACCTCTTAGGAATACATCAAACGCAGCGACACGAACAATTTCTCCGATAAAGAGATTATTATCCGGCAGTTCGATAGTCTGTACCAATTTGCATTCCATGCTGATTGGACAATCTCTTATCATTGGCGCAGTGCCGGTGAAACCGTAACAATATTCAAAGAGCTGTGATTTATCACGTTCTTTGCCTGATATCAATCCACAATAGTCTGTTTCAACTAATAAATCCTGTCCCGGAATATTAATACTAAATGTGTTGTTCTCCAAAATCCCATTAGAAGTGTAATGTTCTTTGCCGATTGCAACAGCAATCATTGGGGGATTTGAATTTACCCGGCTTACCCATACAGCAGTCATGAAGTTCGGCTTTCCTTCAACATTTGCACCAACAATGGTAACGGGCATTGGAATGTAGACGTCTTTTTCAATACTTATTCTGTTCATAGTGGTTGTTTTTTATTCGGTCAATCCTATAGGCCAAATATAGAGGGAGATTATACACTATCCAAGAAAAAAATAAGAAAAAATTAATAATTATTTAACTTTAATTTGTCAAGTCCAAAAAGCCTTTCAGCATTGGGGTTGAGAGAATTCATCCTGTAAATAAAAACATTCATTACATGCTTCCCCCCCCTGAAAACAGGAATGGTATCGACAATTTTTATTGATTTAAAACAAGTACTGTACAATTCAGAGGGGTCTTTGAAATCACGACTTGTACAAATAAACCAAGCGTCCATTCCGGTATGAAATCCACCTCTGCTTTTATTTAACCAGGCATACTTATGGATATCTTCAAATTTTCCCAAAGCAAGTACTTTTAAACCTGCCGGTCGGGCAACATAGTAGTCTATATTGGCAGCCGGAAACCACCGCCAACTTATTATGGGTGCGTTTACTGTTATTGAATCTTCTTTTTCAGTTCGTTTTTGAACTCCGGCAAACTTTTCACTGATCTGATGCCAACCATAAAGATCCAGCGTAACATCATTCTTGCCCAACTCTGTGGCACGGCACTTTACAGGTGAATCGAACCATCCAAAAGTTATCTGACCAACGCCTAATACTGCAACCAGGATAGTTAATGTCATCGCCCAAACCACCAGTCCGGGAAGGGGTTTAAATAATTTGGAACGGACTGACCGTTCTCTTTGCCAGCATGCAGCTATCAATATCAAAGTTGTATATGCAGGACCTGTCCAGTGGGGCAAGGTTCTTCTAAACAATGCAAACCCCAGAAATAACAGGATAACTGGTACTGCTACAAACAACAATAATTTCTTGTGATCCCTTCCCAGGAAATGTCGTTTACGAATGATGGCAATCAATGACATCACAATCAATAGGAAGACAATAGGGTTATTGTACATTATTTCTCCAACCAGTTCGGTCAGAAAATAATCGGGGCGAAGACTATTATTGGCAACATCAACACGTTCGGAATGAAAGAGGAAACTGATGAACTTATTATCAAAATTCCAGATTAAGACTGGAATAAAGATGATAAATGAAATCAGTATGCTTAAATACAATTCCTTCCTTGTGAACCACTGCCTTTTATAGAAGGTGATATAAGAAACGGCTCCAACCCAAAGAAAGACACTGGTATACTTTGATAACATTCCAAGTCCTATAAACATTCCGGCCCAGTATAGTCCTAAACGATTATCCGGATGGGAAGGATCGGGAAGTGACTTAAGCAGAAAATATAGTCCCACGAGCCAGAAGAAGAGTTGTGGTGCATCAGGAAGAATAAAAAGTCCGGCTATGATTGAGGCATATATGGAAGCCGTGAACATAACCACCGCTATTAAT
>Ga0073936_10008202_pt1 | contig 13348 bp, 12 predicted proteins | sample AliMusrvi5mmetaG_FD_87041 | JGI IMG/M metagenome (GOLD analysis project Ga0073936, IMG submission 87041) | Freshwater lake bacterial and archeal communities from Alinen Mustajarvi, Finland, to study Microbial Dark Matter (Phase II) - Alinen... | ecosystem: Environmental > Aquatic > Freshwater >... | reverse complement strand
ACGACTTCGGGTTACGGTTGCAGCACTTTGAGCCGGCCGAACATCGTGGCGTTCACACCCTGTGGAATAGTCACCGTGACGGCTTGCACGCCAGCGCCGTTGGCAGTGCCTAATGTCACCTCGGGCCCCGTGGTTCCTGAAACACTCACATCCGTCCAGTGGCTCAGGTCGGAGCTGTATTGGAAAATTTGGGTCGTGTCCTGTGCTGACGCCAGCCGCCTACTGAAGGTGAATACGAAGTTGTTGGAAACCTTGGTCACGACCGGCAGGATGGCCGTGGACGCCTTGCCAGGGTTGCCATTGAGCACATACTCCACCAGATTGGGGATGCCGTCGTAATTCGGGTCGCCGGAGGCGGCGGTATCCGCCAGGCCGGGGTAGGTGGCAATCCATGAAGCATATCCGCTAAGGATCACGCCGGTACTGATCACTTGCAGCCTGCCGAACAAGGAAACATTCGTCCCCGCAGGGACGGTCACGGTCACTGCTTGAATGCCGTTGGCGTCAGCGACACCCAATGACACCATGGAGTCGGTTGGAGAGGTGATCATCGCATCCGTCCAATTGCTCAGGTCAGAGCTGTACTGGAAGATCTGGCTGGTGTCCTGCGCCGACGCCACCCGGCGGCTGAACTTGAAGACGAAGTTGCCAGCGACTTTTGTCACGGCCGGCAGGATCGCCGTGGACGCCGCGCCCGGGTTGCCATTGAGCACATATTCCAACAGGTTCGGGACGTCGTCATGGTCCGGATCGCCCGAGGCCGTGGTATCCGCCAGGCCGGAGTAGCTGCCGATCCATGAGGCGTATCCACCTCTGGCATTGCCGTCCCGCGTCACGGTGATGGTGTAGGTCGATTGCGTCGTGCCATCCTGCGCGGTGACAAGCACGGTGATCGCATTGGCACCGACCACCATCGGTATTGTGGCGCTGACACTCCCGGATGTGACTGCCGCTCAGTTCAGTTTAACCGTGGCGGGGGTGTCCGTCACGGTCGGTGTGATCGTGATTGCGGTTGTGGTGTTGGGAACGCTTGCCGTATATGCCGTCGTTCCGGCGGAGAATGTTGGGGCCAAGGTCCCCGAACTCAGCACCAATCCGGACAGCTTGGACACATTGGAGATCCGTGTCACGGTGACGGTGTAGGTCGTGAGCGCGACGCCATCTTGCGGGGTGACCACCGTGGTGATCGTGTTAATGCCGACCGTGAGTGGAATCGCGGCACTCGCGGAGCCGGAGGCGACGAGCACGCCATTCACCGTCACTGTGGCTGTGGCGTCTGCCACGGTTGGCGTCACCGTGATTGAAGTGGTGGCATTGGGGACACTGGCCGCATAACTCAGTGTCCCGGCAACAAATGTGGGACTCGGTGTCCCGATGCTCAGCGCAAGTGATACCAGCGTGGAGCCGGAGGCAAGTGGAAGCGCGGTGAGTGCCATGCTGTGGCTGGCGCTCGGGCCGCTGGCCAGCGCGACGAATTTCTCGCCGCTGCCAAGGCCGGATGCCGTGACCGACACCGGGACATTGCTGTTGGCTGTGCCGCCATTCCCTAACAATCCATTGCTGCCCGATCCCCAACTGGAAATGCTGCCACCCGAACAAAGCGCCAGACTGTGGGCGTTGGCGGCTTGGAGCGCGGTCACCGTCTTGCCGATCAGGCTTTCGGTGCGCGTGACAACCACCGGCATGCTGCTGTCCTGCGTGCTATTGTTGCCAAGTTGGCCGTTGGAGTTTCTGCCGAAGGCCACCAACGTTCCATCCGAGCAGGCCACCAGATTATGAAACCCGCCAGCGGAGATCATTTCGACGATCCTGCCCGCCAACACGTCGGTGGCGTCCACATCCACCGGAATCAAACTGCCCGTGAAACTGCCATTGCCCAGTTGGCCGTTGGTATTTTTCCCCCAGCTCACCAGCGAGCCATCCAGGCACAGGACCAGGCTGTGATCGCTACCTGCAGCCAGGGTGACGGCGTACCTGCCGTTGAGTGTGCCTGAGGTGGTGATGTTCACCGGCGCGCTGCTGTCGATGCTGCTGTTGTTGCCGAGTTGACCGGAGTTGTTGCGTCCCCAAGCCACCACCGTGCCCCCCGCGCACAGCGCAAGGTTGTGGTAATAGCCCGCCACGACTGATGTGACGACTTTTCCGCTCAGCACCCCGCTTGTTGTTACCAATACCGGCACGTTGCTGCTTGTCGTGTTGCTGTTACCGAGCTGTCCGTATAAATTGTATCCCCAACAAGCCACCGTCCCATCTGAGCACAGCGCCAGGCTGTGGAAAAAACCGGCCGAGATGGCCACCACCGTCTTGCCTGCCAGCACTCCGCTTTGGGTTACCGCCACCGGCACGCCGCTGTCTGTATTGCCGCCGTTGCCAAGCTGCCCGTAAAAATTGTATCCCCAGGCCGCCACCGTGCCGTCCGCGCAAAGCGCCAGGCTGTGCGAGCTACCCGTCGAGATCGACAGGATTGTTTTGCCGCTCAAAACCCCGCTGGACGTGACCACCACCGGGACGCTGCTGCTAGGGCCCGCGACCCCGGAATCGCCTAGTTGGCCATAGCTGTCTGATCCCCAGCTATACGCCTTGTCATTCGCCCACTGGAGCACCAGATCATTGCCCGTGCCGCCGTAGTAATCCACCACAAACCGGTAGCTCGCGTTGTGGTGGCCCAGTGTGATCGTCTGCCCCTGCGCCAGATTCGAGAAGCGCCCGGTGATGAACGCCAGTCCCGTGTTGTTCACCAGCATCAGGTTGGTCCCCACGGGCGGAGCAAAGCCCAACGAGAGGTTCGCTATATTCCCGGTGGCGATGTAACTCGAAGCACTTACCGGCACATCAAAAGCGGAGGAATAGGTGAAATAGAATGAGGGACGCGTCACCGTGACCGTATACGCCGTGGAAAAACCAACATCCTGTGCAGTGACTACCACGTTGATCGTGTTGGACCCCGCCACCAGCAGGATCGACTGACTGGCCGTTCCCGACACAACCGACGTCCCGTTGACTTTGATCGTGGCGGTGGCATCGGTTACAGTAGGTGTGATGGTCACCGACGCCGCGGCATTCGGCACGCTGGCCGTGTACGAGATTGTCGCTGACGCAAACGCTGGACTCAAGGTGCCAGAACTCAAAACCAGACCCGACAGCGTGGACACAGTGGAAGACCGTGTCATCGTCACCGTATAGGTCTTGGTCGTCGTTCCATCCTGCGCGGTTACTACCGTGGTGATTGTGTTGGTTCCAACGGCAAGCGTGATCGCCCCGCTGGCGGTTCCAGACACGACCGTTGTGCCGTTGACTTTGATGGTGGCGGTGGCATCGGTCACTGTCGGTGTAATCGTCACCGACGTAGTGGCGTTAGGGACAGAAGCCGTGTAGGAAATGGTCGCCGCCGCAAACGTTGGGCTCAAGGTGCCGGAACTGAGGGTCAGGCCGGCCAGCGTCGACACAGTGGAAATTCTCGTCACGACAACGGTGTAGGTCGATGTCGTCACACCATCCTGCGCGGTGGCAACGGTGGTGATCGTATTAGTTCCCACCGCAAGCGTGAGCGCTCCGCTGGCGGCTCCAGACGCGACCGTCGTGCCGTTCACTTTGATCGTGGCGGTGGTATCGGTCACGGTCGGCGTCACCGTGATCGAGGACGTGGCATTCGGCACGATTGCCGTGTAAACCAAGGTTCCAGTGTTGAAAACCGGGCTCAATGTCCCTGCACTGATTGCAAGCCCTGAGAGCGTGGAAACCGTGGAAATTCGCGTCACCGTGACGGTATAGGTCGATGTCGTGATTCCGTCCTGGGCGGTGACCAGCACGGTGATCGGGTTGATACCTACTGCCAGCGGGATAGCAGCACTGGCCGTTCCTGACGCGAGCGTCGTGCCGTTCACTGTGACCGTAGCAAATGAATTTGTCAGCGTGGGTGTCACTGTCAGAGCTGTAGTGGCATTGGCCACGCTGGCCGTGTAAACCTTGGTGCCTGAGACGAAGGTTGGACTCAGTATCCCCGCGCTCATCATCATCCCTGAGAGCGTCGCAACCGTGGAAATCCGATTCACTGTGACCGTGTAGGTCGATGTTGTGGTGCCGTCCTGGGCTGTGACCAACACTGTGATCGTGTTGTTGCCAACCGCAAGAGTGATCGACCCGCTGGCGGCTCCAGACACGACCGTCGTGCCGTTCACTTTGATCGTTGCCGTGGCCTCGGTCACAGTCGGCGTGACTGTCATCGAGGTGGTGGCGCTCGGCACACTGGCCGTGTAAACCAAGGTTCCAGTGCCGAAAACCGGACTCAATGTCCCAGCGCTGAGCGCAAGCGCCGCCAGCGTGGACACATTGGAAATCCGCGTCACGTTGATGGTGTAGGTTGAACTCGTGGTCCCGTCTTGGGCGGTAACCAACACGGTGATCGGATTGGTGCCCACGACCAGCGGAATATAACCACTGGCAATTCCCGAGGCGACTGGAGTCCCGTTCACTGTGACCATGGCCGTTGAGTCGGTGACCGTGGGAGTGACCGCCAGGCCGGTGATGGCATTGGCCACGCTGGCCGTGTACGTCTTGGTTGCCGACGCGAAAATTGGACTCAGTGTCCCAGAGTTCATCACAAGCCCTGATAGCGTGGCGACTGCTGATGCTGCCCGAGTCACGGTCACGGTGTAAGTTGAGGTCGTGATTCCGTCCTGTGCGGTGACCACAGTAGTGATCGTGTTTATCCCTACTGCCAGCAGGATCGCCCCGCTGGCGGCACCAGACGCGACTGTCGTGCCGTTCACGTTGATCGTGGCCGTAGCATCGGTCACAGTCGGCCTAATCGTTATTGCCGTGGTGGCGTTAGGGATAGAGACCGTGTAGGAGGTGGACGCCGCCGCAAACGCCGGACTCAGAGTGCCGGAACTCAGAACCAGGCCGGATAGCGTGGCCACCGCGGAGCGGGTATCCACCGTCACATTGGAAGTGATCGCAAACCATGAACCTCCCACAGCAGTTGAACTGCGAGCAACACGGAACCCGATGCAGTAGTCCGAGATGCCGTCCGGGTATGTACACATGCGGAACGCGACGCGGCAAGAGTCCGCATAATTGTTCCAACCGCCGCCCCGGTATACCCGTAGCGAGCCCCCAGCAACACCACGCGGATCCGTCTGCGCCCCCGCGGGATAAGTGCCATACCAATCCCAGCACCACTCACGCACGTTCCCCGCCATATCATATAGCCCATTGCCATTCGCTGCAAAACTGCCGACCGGACTCGTAGCTGGAGTGGTCCCTCCAAGACTGCCGATGGAGTTGTAACCGCCCGGTCCCAAATCATAGCTGTCGCCCCAGTAACTATAATAATTGGCCTGGCTTTGGCTGATCGTGTCGCCCCACGGAAACGGCGGCCATTGGCAGTGCTAACCAATACATCTTGAGCTTGGCGACATCAGATTTACTGCCGGATATCAAAAGAATCGGAGTGGCGATAATCAGCCCCCATAACAATAATCCCTCGCCCCACCTCGATCTCATAATTCGTTGAATGTGTGATGGCGAGTCCCGCCAAAGAGTGGACGCTGGCCGGTCGCGACGATAAAAATGCAAACTGAAGATTTGCGAGAAATACTCGCCATGGTAGCAGAATCCGAAGACAACAACCGCGTACTCATCCCGATTGATAGGAGCGAGTGGGAAGTCGACTCCGTATTGCAGGAATTCCGCGGTGGCAACGAATGCTGTACCGTCATGGACGCCAAAATCGGATCGGATCGCTCGGATCTCCAATCGCGTCCTTCCAAGGGGCATCGCACTGAAATGAAGCGAGCGAGCCCAGCTTTTTCATTCTCGCTACGAATTCCGCGTAGTACGGACGGGACAAATCAAACGCCTGACAAAATTCATCAGGAATCATCGAAAACTCGGCTTCGGATTGCAGCCGGTCTGTCACGTATTGCTGGATGGTTTGAAATTGGTCGTCGGTCATTGTGTGGCGAGGGTGATGGGGTTCTTGCTTCTCAATCGATTGATGTAGGGACAACGGTTGCCGGTGCCCCCCCTAGCAGATCCCGGCATGCGGAATCACCGCACCGGGCTCCTCAGGAAAGCGGACGCGGAACCAGCGCCGACACAGAGTGCCAACAGCCGGCTCCCTTTGCAAGCAGGAAGCTTGACACCGTTCTCGGGAGTATTCGTGTCCCATCGCGGGTGCTATGCTTGCGTTGCCTCCCTGCCCGCTTCTTCGCCGTGTGACCAGTCCTAACCCGCTTCGCACGCAGGTCCCGAGCCAACGCCAGCATTTCGTCGGCGTTCAGGCCCTGGTGCCCGGCCCAGAATCGGGAGTGGCGGAAGTCCAGCGTGGCGACATCCGGCTCCCATGTGGTGATGTGCCGCGGCAGTGCGGCCATCCTCTCCTAGTCACGGATAAAACCATGACCTTGGTTTTGATCGGGAGAATGGGCCAGGCGGCTCGTCGGAGTGAACAAAATCTGAGTGGGCTGCCTGAGCTGGAATAAGCGGCGTCTATTACTTCGGTGAGAAAGGTTCTTATCCAGCAGGCAGCATCGCGGGTTCTCCATCGATGCAGATCACGGTATATGAACGGTCTTCCTCAGTCATAATTGTGATCATCACCGATTCTCTCAAGTGAGTGGTGACATGGTATTGCACAAGAATCGCTTCGCCATTCTCTAGTGCGTGGTTGTTTAAGGCAACGTCCTCTGCGCTCAGGTGGCTCCAGTCGCATTCCTGATGCCGACGGAGGAGCGGCATCAGATCGATTCCGAGCTGGATCACGCCGGGCGAGATCAAGATTTCGCCTAACGGGAAGGTGGGACCATTATTGAAGTATCTCATGCTTGGTGTTTGGTGTTTGGTGTTTGGTGCTTGGTGCTTGGTGCTTGGTGCTTGGTGCTTGGTGCTTGGTGCTTGGTGGTCATGGAATCGCATCAGATCAACGAGGCGATGTGGTGAGCGAACGCCTGACGACCGGAGGGATCCATCCGGTGGTGCATTGCGCTGATGGCGGCGATGTCCAGCCTGATAGCAAAATGACGTTCGAGGCCGGAGAAAATGGCTGCAAAGCCGCCGCCTTGGTGGGCGTCGAGCCAGATCGTTGGAAAGGCGGTTATGCTGTCGAGCATGTCGCGCTGCAAGCCCGGCGGTTGTTCGTATCCGAAGCGGTAGTGGAGTTTCGGATAGAGCACGGACCACAGGACAGCCCGCCGATCCGGCTGCAACCTGCGCCGACAGCTCACCGCGAATACCGCCTGCGGTTCCCTGGTGGCGCAAAATGCAAACTCCGCGTCGGTGAGCTTGTCCGCCGCATTGAGAAGCGCTGCGGCGGGGTGTTTTTCGAGATGGCTGGTTCTCGACCAAGGCGGTAGCCGCTCGAGGGCGAAGGACACAGCACCCTGTGGGGACCTCCGCATGCAAAACGCACGTTGGGACGGTGTGAGCCGGCCCATCCAACGGGCGAGCGCCCAGTAGGGCGCGGCCTTCGTACACCGCCAGATGTCACCCTCGGTGACCGGTCGCGGGGTGAACTGAAAGAAAAGGATGACGTTGTGGATATCCCAGTGCCGCAGTTGGGCGTCGAGGATTTCCTGTAGCCACGGCAGCCGTCTAACGGAGTATAACAGGCTCAGATCCTCGTCGGAGACCGCCGCCGGTCCGAAGTCGGCGGCCGGTGACGGCAGTAGGAATGATTCGATCACATTCTGCGGAAGCGGTCGGCCTCTGGAATCCAGCGATGAGATTTCAAAGTCCGCTCCGATGCGGAAATAGCGCCAGGTTTCCCTCCCGCTCGTGGCGCGTTCAACGATTTCGGCGAGGCTGTGAGGTGCCACTCTCACGATCAGCGCACGGGTTGGTCCGATGCCGTGGCCGACGACTCGGGCGTGTGCGACGGTTGCCGGCTCGCGATAGGTGCGGTGATAACTACAGATCCGGTGGATTGGCCGCGGGTCGGAGCATGACGGCGACTCGAACACCGCCAGCGCGGTGCCGTCGCAGCAAGAGATGATTGCGCGATTCATGATTGTTAGATTTTTGAAGCAATGTAAGCGCAGAGCGGACCGCGTCCGGCTGGCGCAATCCGGCGAAGCATTAACGCGATGGCTTTGTCATTAAACCGAATGCCCAGATGATTCCCCAAACGCCCGAAGATGTGGGGGAATCCCGGGTTGCTTTCGAGCCATTCAGCCGGATATTTTGTGATCGATTGGAAGACCTCTCGGCGGAAGCGGGGCCCCAAGGTGTAGCGATCCGTGTGCCATGCGACACCAAAGGAGGTCGCGAGCAGGATCGCAGCCCGTTTGTCGTCTGTCACCAGATGGCGGGCACGGTAGGCTGTGACTGGATCCACCTTGGCGCACCGTCTCAGCTCCTCATTGGAGAGCTGATGCAGGTGGTTTTGAAGCACATACATCGCATTCCGTTTCACGCGGACGCAGTGAGGCGGCAGGTTTTCAGACACCGGTTCCGCTTCCGGTAACGTGAGCCAGTGGATGCAAAACGCCTCGATATCGGGCGTCAGCAGGTGTCGGAAGTCGGACAGCACACGCTGGGGGGCGTAAATGGCGAGCATGAGCGCGTCGCGATCCAGCCATTCCCGCGGAGCGTGGTCCACGTAGGTATTGGGTGCCTCCTCGCGCCAGCTTTGCAGTGTTTCTTTCACATGGTCTGCCAGCCATTTGGGATGTTTCGCACTCAGGAATTTTTTGAGGTCGTCCTCGCCGAAGCGCATCTCAGTGCCGTCATGCGTCTCGACCGGGGATGCCAGAGTGAGGCTCGACATGTTGTTCCAAAATCTGCCGACATCGGCGATGGGAATGGGTTCGAACGTCTCGTCGATGCGGTATCCCTGATGGGGCGGCGTTCCTGCGTTGCCTGCGCGGTAGGAGATCATCACCACGTCGCCGGGCCGCACGTTGACGACCGCGACGCGGGTTTGGTTTACGGAATGGTCCAGGACGAGGCCTTCATGGGTGAAATGGTGGATTCCGTCATCGTCGCGGATCCGCCACACTCGGTGGGGTACATCGTGATAGGGGGTTGTGAGCTCGAAGGCGAGTCGGACGGTGTAACAGGTTGTGCGGCGGTAGTGGTAGTTCATGGTGTTTGTTTTTGTTGGGGTGTGGCTTTCTTTTAACTGACTTGAGCCGAAGGAGATGGGTGTGTGAGGAGGTGGGTGCGCAAGAACCCACCTCCCGGACGCCAGCGGGAAAACGGAACCAATTCTGCGACGCCGACTTGGCGCGGGAGTCAGGGAACCATTCCGGTGGCGTCGTCCATCGCCTCGCCTGCCAGATAACTGACGTTGCATGGGTCTTTGCTTGGCTTTTTCTCTGGATGAGAAGCGCTGATTGTCCTTGACCGCCCGGGATAGATTTCCAAGCTGTCCGCAGACGTATGCAGACACTTGGGGAAAAGATGCAGGAGCTCCGCAACGGCAAGGGTATCTCCATGAGGGAGCTCGCCAGACGGACGGGCATTTCATCATCGTTTATGGCCGAAATTGAAGCCGGTCGCCGATATCCCAAAGAGGCCTTTCTCGCCGCTATCGCCAAGGAGCTTGGTGCCAACGTAGCCGAACTGGGGGAGCTCGACACGCGCTCATCGCTTGAGGATTTGAAGCGGCTCGTTGACAAGGATCCTGCCTGGGGCACGGCGTTCAAGCGGATTTCCTCAGCGGCTAGCGATGGCACCCTGACTCCGTCCGCGTTGATGAAAAGGCTCGGTCCTGGCAAGTGAGGTCATTGGAGGAAATTGATCGGTGAGTCATTTTTTTCTTGCGTGTCCTCGTTGTCTGCATACATTACGGACACCGCGCGGCACTGTTGAAGGCCGGGTCACTTTTGCCTAGAGCCCTGCAACACCCCGCCAGCGCGAAAACCCCGACACACACCCCGAACCAGTCAATTCAGCCATGCCAACCTATTCATTTAGACCCACCACCCGCCACACGATCCAGGCGGCCTGCAAAGTCATCCACACTTCCTATCCCCGGATTATTTACGTTGTTGAACTCGATTCCGCCGCCGCCGATGATCCTGCTTTTGCCAAGGACAATCCTCATTGGGTGCAAGGCATGATTTGTCTGTACGTGGGCTCTAGCAGCCTGACAGCCGAGGAGCGATTTGGCCAACATCACGCGGGAGTGAATGCGGCGGCGGTCGTTTTTAGATTCGGAAAGAAGTTGCGTTACGACCTGATGCCGGAGCAGAAACCCGTCCCACGTAAACTGGCGCTGACGCGGGAACGCCGCTTGGCCCACGACCTTCGCCGCCAGGGCTTTGCAGTTTCCCAGCACTAGCTGTGACTTGGAGTTGGATTTCTTGGATGGTCGTGCCAATTTTGCCGTTCTTCATGCATGGCACAGCCGTGCCTGAGAAACTGCGGAATGAAAGCGGGTGCGGGGCAAACTGGCGAATTCCCCGATTGGGGGTAGCCTTCAAATGTCGGGCTGCTTGAAATTTCCGATGACCGGTGCCGCAATGTCTGGAGTATCGAGCAACACCGCCAACATCAGCTCCTCGAAAATGCGCATACCAAGGCCGGCGGCAACGGCATGTTCAATCGCGTCTCCGGCGAGGCGATTCCACGCCTCTCGGGCGCGGGGGTTGCTGATGCGATTCGCGATTCCCAACGAGACCGCATGGTAGTCGGAGCGTGTCATTGGCGGCAACCAGCAGACCTCGTGGCGAAAACGCTGGCGCAGTTCCGGCTCGATGCTTTCGAGGATTTGCTCGCAACTCGGCGGCTCGACCACGGATTCCTCCTGCGTGAAGCCGAGTTTTCTGGAGTTGCCCCGCCACGCGCTCTGCCACGCGCCACACGCCACGATGAACACGCGTTCGCGCAAATGCTTTTCCAACAACGCTCGCTCGACAATCATCGGCGGATCTGGTATGCCCCACGCATCATCCGTTGGTGCGGAGGGCATCCTCGCCGCGTGCGGGATCACGCCGTCGAGGAGGTCGTGAGCCTCATGTCGAATGCAACTGACCCAGTCCCCGGCCCCTTGGAGCTTGTCCGCTTCGTCGAGCAGGAGGATTCCGCCGCCCCCTCGAAGCGAATGGACCCATTGCACAATCGACGAAAATGTCCACGGCTCGTTGCGCGCCGACAGTATAACCCACGACGAAACATTAATTCGGAGCACCGAGAGGGACAGCCTCCTGCCTAGTTCGGCGGCGATGAAGCTCTTGCCATTTCCGCTCGGACCGGCGATCAATGTGTGGGTACGGGGTTGGATGGGTAGGTCGTCACGGCAGGCACTGGTAGCGACTCTGGCAACCGGCAAGAGACGGTTGAGCACAACTTGCTGTTGGGGGGATAGGATGGTTGGTCTTGTTGGTGTTTCCATTTCTCAGCAGACCGGCCGGCAGCCGGCGAATGCGAAAGCGTTCGCCGGATGAAAAACGGCCAGTGAACCTCCGAGTAGCGGATACGGTTTTTCGACAAACCTCAGTCCCGGCGGCAGGTTTTGAAACCACGTAACCGACCGGCATTCCAAAGGCGTTGGGTTGCACCGTCGATTTCGTGTTCGGTTCAATCACCTGGGAGGTTGCTGGTCCGGCTTTTTCTCAGGCTCGTCCGGCTTCTTTTCAGATTCGTCCGGCTTTTCAATCTCGATTTCCCATTCCCGGAGGTTTTCGAGGAAAAACGGATCACTGAGATCGACAGAGTTTGCCGGCTTCATCTGGGTTACCCCTCCGGCCCATTTTTTCAATTTCTCCAAGGTATCGTCACTCGGGGTTTCGAAGAGCAACGCCAATAGTCCAACACCATCCCGCGCACGCTGGAGCTCATCGTCCCCGCCAGCAGGCGGAAGGGATTTCTGAAGTCTGTAAAATGCGCTCTTCGCTTCCGCACCGCGGCCGATTCTGTTTTTCACATTCTCGGTGATTTCTGCGGCCGTTCCCCCTTCGCTGATCGCTTTTACAACAACGAGTTTGAGGCGCTTGGATTGGTCCCTCTGGCGAGAGTTCAACTTGGATTTTTCAAGCCCTTCCCGAATCTCGTTCTGGAGCACTGCAATCTCCTGTTTTGTTTCCTCCAACTGCCGCCCAAGGTCCGTTTTCATCTTTTCCACATTTGCCCAAACCTCGGCGGGAGAGTTGGCGCCTTGGGATGCGATTTCGTTCAACTTGTGAATCGCTTGATTGGTCTGCCACCGATGCCCTTTGCTTCTCCGGTGATATGCGCCTTCGTGAATGGTGGGTATTTTCCCGATCTTTTGCTTCTCATAGGATTCGCAAGACACCTTCTTATCGAGCTTTCCCAATTCAAAGTAGCGGTTGAGGTATATTTCCCAACGCTTTCTCACCTCAGCGAGCGTGGAGGGGGCATTTAAAAGGCGGTTCTTTTCTCCAAGAAACACTTTCCCGAAGTCACGATTCACCTCACGCGTAGTGACAAGTACGTGGGCGTGATGATTCCCGGTTTTCTTATCGGGTGTCTTGTGAATTGCTGCGATAACCACGACATTGTACTCTCTGGCTAAGTATAGTGCGAATACCTGCACGAGCAGTTCCCTGTTTTTGAATGAACCCTCCTTTGGGAGAGCGATTTCAAATTCCCGAAACAACCGGCTGTTACTACGAGTTTCGGTTCTTCCGATTTCGTCGATAATGTTTTGGTACGCGGATCTTGTTCCGACGGAACGACCGGCGGGCATATCCCAGTTTACAAGAAAGTGGCTCAGAATCTCGTTCACATCACGATGAGGGTATTTCATCTTGTCATCGCGTGGATCTTTGAGATTAAAGCCGACGCGGTATGCGAGGACAGCCGCGCTCGAGCTATTCTTGACATTTTTGATTTTTGTGTGAAGGTGGTACATGGGATTTAGACTTGCTAGGAATGACTTTTGTCGTGACGTACTAATTGGGGTCTCGGGGGCATTTGCCCCTGAGCGCGCTGAAACAAACGAAAGTTTGTGTAAGTGCGCCCTCAAGCGGCGGGGCCTTCAAAAACCCCGACCCTTATCGGGCCGGGGTTGAGGCACTCCGCTTGATTTGCGGAGCTAGGGTTTCGCCGGAGAATCTCCGGTCGATGCATTCCGGTTATTCTGCGGTGCCCCGGCATTGTTGCCGGAGTCACCCGATTTGCGCGGTCTGATAGGCAAGCCCTGAGCTAGCAGGGCTTTGCTATGGATCCCGTACCAGGCCAGGTCCTTCGCGCCCAGTTGTTTAAGGAGCACCTGCTCGAAAAGTTTGCAAATGTCCAAATGCTGATTGCCGGCCAATGCCTTGAAGCACGCGTCGCCGATCATATCCAAGAGCCGCAGTGGGGGGCGTTCAGAATTCCGTTAATCTGCTAGAAGCCCGCAGGGCTGGCTAACGGGGAGACACTTAGTTCTAGGCGCGCTGGT
>Ga0073936_10008199_pt1 | contig 13350 bp, 10 predicted proteins | sample AliMusrvi5mmetaG_FD_87041 | JGI IMG/M metagenome (GOLD analysis project Ga0073936, IMG submission 87041) | Freshwater lake bacterial and archeal communities from Alinen Mustajarvi, Finland, to study Microbial Dark Matter (Phase II) - Alinen... | ecosystem: Environmental > Aquatic > Freshwater >... | reverse complement strand
GAATAGGCTCCAAATTGAAGGGTTTTCCACCAACTATTTACTTGTAACCCTCAATTTTTATTGACTTTCTATCACTTTACGAGTAATTTTGGCTCTTAATTATTTTCAAAACTCATATGGAAATACAATCAAAATATGAAAGAATTCAGATTTAGGCTAATAATTATTGTTGCCGCTGTCGTACTCAGTGTCTACCTTTTATATCCCACATATGTCGATTACCAGAAGACAAAGGATTTAAATAAAGTCCTGGACAAAACCAAGCAGGAACTTTATCATAGTAATCCCAATTTGACTGCTGACAAGGTGGACAAAATCCTGAAACAGGATGAAGACAGTATAAAAGCGGGCGATCCTGCATATGTTTCAGCAAGAGCCAAAAGGATAAAACTTGGGCTCGATTTACAGGGCGGTATGCGCGTTGTACTTGAAGTAAACACTGCAAAACTGCTTGAAAAAGTAGCAAAGAACCCGGATGATGTATTTAAGAAAGTACTGGCTGAATCTGAAAAGGAATCGGCTCTTTCAGATGAATCAGTTGTTGATATCTTTGCACGTAAATTTGCTGCAAGAAGTATCAGATTAAGCCGTTACTTCGGATCAGTAAGAGACGATGACAGCAAGATTGTAACCGATCTTAAAAAAGATGCGGAAGATGCTGTAAGCCGCGCAATGGAAATTATTAGGAACAGAGTTGATCAGTACGGCGTATCTGAACCTTCAATCCAGAGACAGGGCAACAGAAGAATAATTGTTGAGTTACCAGGAGTTGCAAGAGAAGAAGAAGCTAAACAGCTTTTGCAGGGAACTGCTCTTCTTGAATTCAAGATTGTAAAGGATCCTGAGTATACAATTTCTGTAATGCAGAAAATTGATAACGCTTTATCAGGTAAAAATCTGAGTGATTCAACAAAGACAGATTCTACAACTGCAGGCGATACAAGTAAAGTAAATAAAAACACTGCCAAGGAAGATACTTCCAAAAAGCAGACTCCGGAAGAATTCGCAAAGAACCATCCGTTCTTTGCTTTAGCAAGAATTAACCCACAGGGACAGACTGCCGATGCTTATGTAAGAGGCGATGAGAAAGAAACATTAAACAAGTTATTAGACAGACCTGAAATTCAGAATGTAATGCCTAATAACGTTGAGTTTGCTTATTCAGCAAAGTCATTCAAAGGACAGGACGGAAAAGATTATTACACAATGTATCTGGTTAATAAAGAACCAGAACTTACAGGCGGTGTAATAACAAATGCAAGGGCCACTATTGATCCTTCGACTTCCCAGTCAGTGGTTGACATGGAAATGAATTCAGAGGGAGCCACAGAGTGGTCAAGAATAACCGGAGCAAACATCCATAAGAGAATAGCTATTATTCTTGATGGTGTTGTTTATTCAGCTCCAGTTGTTCAGGGAAAGATACCAGGCGGACGTTCACAGATATCCGGAATGGCTAATGCTGAAGAATCCAAACTGATGGAAATCGTACTTAAAGCAGGCGCTTTACCGGCACCTGTTGATATTATTGAAGAGAGGACTGTTGGACCATCATTAGGTCAGGATTCTGTAAACAACGGATTAACCTCAATGGTTGTCGGTTTTATATTAGTTGCCTTCTTCATGATGGCATATTACAGAAGAGCCGGTGAAGTTGCAGGAGCAACCCTTACATTGATCGTTTTATTTGTCTTAGGAGTATTAGCCGGATTTGGGGCTACATTAACACTGCCTGGCATGGCTGGTATAGTACTTACCATGGCTACAGCGGTTGATGCAAACGTTCTTATTTATGAACGAATAAGAGAGGAGCTCGGGACGGGAAAGACAATGAAGGCCTCGGTGGAAGGCGGTTTTACCAAAGCTATGCCTGCTATTATTGACTCGAATATTACAGCTTTCTTTACTGGTGTTATTCTTTACCAGTTTGGAACCGGTCCTGTTCAGGGATTTGCCTTAACACTTATGATCGGTATTATCACCAGTTTATTTGGTGCTTTAGTTATATCCCGTGTAATCTTCCAATGGATGGTTACAAAGGGCGCAAAAATCAGTATCGGTTAACTCAAACACTTTAGGAATTTATTAAATGCGAATATTTGAAAATCTAAATATAGATTTCTTAGGAAAAAGAAAGTTCTTTTATATATTATCATCAACTCTGTTTCTGATAGGAGTTGTGAATTTTATAATCAGAGGCTTTCAGTTCGGGATTGACTTCAAGGGTGGTTCTGAATTTGTTCTTCAATTTCAGGATCCAATGTCTGTTGGCCAGTTAAGACCAAGTATCGAAAAGATAGGACTGGGAAACGTAGAATTGAAATCCTATGGAAGTGCCAATTCAATAATTGTAAGAACTGAATTACAAGCTGTTCCGGCTAATCTTTATCCCGGCATTATTAAAAACATAAATGCTCAGATAGAAAAGTTTTACCCGGGACTTCCCTACCAGATAGTAGACTCGGCCGCAAAATCAGTTACATACCAGTTCCCTAATGCGGATACGACGAATGCAATTACAGATAAATTATTTAGAGCCGGTTACCAGACAAGCAAAACAACTGCTGATCTGAATAACACTAAAATGAATATAAGTATAGGCATATCGGATCTTATAAAGGAAAACCTTAAAGAGAAAGTAGCAAGCAATCCATTCAAGATATTGAGTGAAATTCAGGTTGGACCAAAGGTTGGTAGTGAACTGAAGAGAAATGCAGTATTAGCTATCTTCCTTTCGCTTGTAATGATCCTGATTTATCTTGGATTCCGGTTCAAGTTTATCTTTGCTGCAGGCGCGGTAGTTGCTCTGTTCCATGATGTGCTTATAACGCTTGGTTTGTATGCAACACTTTATAATGTTATTCCCGGGTTAAACCTTGAAATGGATTTGACGACGGTGGCAGCCTTCCTTACTCTAATCGGTTACTCAAATAACGATACAGTTATTGTGTTTGACAGAGTTCGTGAAATGATGAAGATCCACAAGTCGATGCCATTAGGCGAAGTTATAAACCTTGCTATCAACAAGACACTTAGCAGAACCATGATTACTTCAGGAACTACATTGTTGACAACTTTTGTTCTGTTATTATTCGGAGGCGAGGTAATAAGAGCATTTGCATTCACAATGTTCTTTGGTGTTATTATCGGAACTTATTCTTCAATATTCGTGGCAAGTGCCATTGTATATGAGTATTCAATAAAGGCAAAGAAGAAAGTTCAGTTCTGATTTTAATCTTTTAAAATAAAAAGCGGAAGAGCACATAACTCTTCCGCTTTTTTTATTTTAAAATCAGATATCGAATACTATTCTTGTAGAATAGTATATCCCTGATTTTTTAATATTGACCTGGTGAAATGTTATTGCCTTAATTTCAGCGCCGGTTTTATGTTTTGAAGGAGAGTATGGTTCGCCTTTTAATTTAACGGACAATGTCCATATCTTATCTTCTTCAGATATCCAGATTGATTCAACACTTCCGGTTATCCATTTCTTTGTATGCAATAAATAATTTAGTTCATCGAGGAAGCTGACTAAAAGTTCCTCTGAGGTTGCCTGTTCAAGATTTATCTGATTATTTTCTTTGAGAGCAACAAGCGATTTCCCCACAGTTACCTCTTTCCAGGCTTTGGCTGAAGCAGAGAACAGTTCTTCAAGAGAAGTACCGTTGACATCGACAGCGATGTCGGACTCATGATCTATAAATCTGTAACTACCGGACATAAGCAGTCCTTATACAATTATTAATCTTAGGTATAAGATAATAAAATAAGAATACTAATTGAAGTCCCGTGAATATTATATATTGTATTAATTTAAGAAATCTCAGGTTAGACTACAGAATCTTCGATTGCTGCTCTTTCACAGAATGACGTATTGGGAAGGAGTTAATGACTAAAAGCATGCATTATTAACCGAATCTTCCGGCCACATAATCCTCAGTTTGTTTCTTTCCCGGTCTGGTAAATATGTTAAGAGTTTTGCCATATTCGACAAGTTGGCCCATATAAAGAAATGCGGTATAGGCGCTTACGCGGGCTGCCTGCTGCATGTTATGAGTCACAATCACGATAGTAAATGTTTTTTTAAGGTCCTTAATAAGTTCTTCTATTTTTGCAGTAGAAATAGGGTCAAGTGCACTGCAGGGTTCATCCATAAGAATCACCTCTGGATTGACTGCAAGGGTTCTGGCGATACACAAACGCTGCTGCTGGCCTCCTGACAGATTTATACCCGGCTGATTAAGGTTATCCTTCACCTCATCCCATAATGCAGCTTTTATTAAGTTTTCCTCTACAATTTCCTGTAGTTTCTTTTTATTCCTGAACCCATTTAATCTTAAACCTGCCGTTACATTATCTGACACAGACATGGTAGGAAAAGGGTTAGGCTTCTGAAATATCATGCCTATCTTTTTCCTTAGATTTACCGGATCAAGATTCATAATATCCTGACTGCCGAGGAATATTTCACCTTTAATAGTACCGCCTATTTCTTCATGCATTCGGTTCAGGCATCTGAGGAAGGTGGATTTACCGCATCCTGAAGGACCGATGATGGAAAGAACTTTATTTTTAGGAATAGCAATTGTTATGTTTTTCAGCGCCTGAGTTCTTCCGAAGAAAGCATTCAGGTTTTCAGTTCTCATCCGGACAGTTTCATCATCAACTTTTATATCTTCTGAAGTATTAAGCATATCTTTTCCGGGTAACTATTCTGAATATTATATTTATAAGCATTACGAGTACAATTAAAACAAGCGCCGCCGCCCATGCCTGTCTATTCCAATCGTCAAATGGAGCTTTAGAATAATCATAAATAAAAACTGTAAGAGAGGCAATCGGCTGATCAAGTTGAGTAGACCAGAACCTGTTACCGAGAGCTGTAAACAATAACGGTGCAGTTTCCCCTGCTGCTCTTGCAATCGATAAAAGAATCCCGGTGAAGATTCCTTTAAATGCAGCCGGGAGAATTACAAACAATGTAGTCTTCCATCTGGAAATACCCAGACCTAATGAGGCCTCGCGGTATGACTGGGGAATTAGATTAAGCATTTCCTCGGCAGTTCTGGTAACAAGCGGAATCATTAATATTCCAAGAGAAACCCCTCCTGCCAGCGCTGAAAATCTTTTCATAGGAATAACCACAAGAATATAGGCCACCACACCTATAACGATAGAAGGAATTCCGTTTAATACTTCTGTAAGGAACCTTACTATTCTTGAAAACAAAGTTGTACGGTGTGCAGATAAATAAATACCCGCAAGAATACCAACAGGCAGTCCGATTGAACTGCCTATCGCAATTAATATTCCAGTACCTATTAGGGCATTTGCCATACCGCCGCCTGTTTCACCTGCAGGTTTGGGCATCTGTGTGAAGAATGACCAGTTGATAGAACTAAGTCCCTTAGACATTGTATAATAGAAAATAAGGAACAAAGGAATCAATGCTATTAAAGCACTGGCGAAGCACAAGGCTGCCATTATGTGATTTTTTGTCCTGCGCCACCTATAATAGTAAATAGAAGCCATTTAATACTCTGCCTGATATTTTTTAGTTACACTCCAGACAATAAATCTTGCAGCCGCATTAAGTACAATAGTTAGTATAAAAAGCAGCAAAGCAATTTCTATTAATGAACTGGTATAAAGTTCAGAAGTTGCTTCAGTAAACTCATTGGCCAGAACACTTGCCATAGTATGTCCGGGATCGAAAAGAGAGAATGAAATACTCGGCCGGTTTCCAATTACCATTGTTACAGCCATTGTTTCACCTACTGCACGACCTAATCCCAGCAGAGTTGCACCAAGGATTCCGGATTTAGAACCAGATAGTACGATTTTGATTGCTTCCCATTTGGTTGCTCCAAGAGCAAATGCTGCTTCCCTTAAAGAACCGGGAATTGCTTTCATTACATCCCTTGAAATCGACGCAATTATCGGCAGAATCATTAATGATAAAATTAAGCCTGCAGCAAGCATACCGAAACCATACGGAGGTCCTGTAAACAATGGAATAAATCCCAAATGATCTCCTAAAAATGGTTCTACAGTGTCCCTCAGCCAGGGTGTCATTACAAATATTCCAAATAGCCCATAAACTATACTTGGTATAGCAGCGAGTAATTCAACAAGAAGAGAAACAGGATGCTCCAGCCACTGCGGGCATAATTCTGAAAGAAAGATTGCAATGCCGACACTTAACGGAAGGGCTATCATCAATCCTATTAAAGAAGAAAACAGAGTTCCAAAAATAAATGGGAGCGCTCCGAACTGATCATGTACGGGATCCCAGGTTGAGCTTGATATAAAAGACCAGCCGAATCTGTTTATTGAAGGAAGAGATTTGGTAAACATTTCATAAGCCATCAGGAGTACAAGCGAGAGGACTAAAAAAGCAAATAGACGGGTAGTATTTTCAAAAATAAAATCCCCTAAATTCTTACCTCCGGGTTTTAATAAACCCGATAGAGATGAGGATTTTGCTGCATCACTAGTAATATTTGGTATTTCTTCTTCCGTAGATGAAATCATTATTTAAGAGCAATTGTGGATATCTTTTTTTCAACAAGCATAACTACTTCTTTGGGAAGCGGGGCATAATACAGATCTTTAGCATACTTCTGCCCTTCTGACATTGACCATTTGAGGAAATCAACAATGGCTTTGGCTTTATTTTTATCTTTCATGTTTTTTGTTATAAGAAGCCAGGTAAAGCCGCATATAGGATATGAATTTTTACCATCTGCATTTGTGATCTCCACACGAAGGTCATCAGGCATATTTTTAATATATCCAGCAGCAGCAGCAGAAACATTATCGAATGTTGGTTCAACAAAACTGCCCGCTTTGTTTTTAAGAGTAGCATATGGCAGCTTATTCTGAACAGCATAAGCAAGTTCCACATATCCAATTGATCCCTCTGTTTGCTTAATTAATCCGGCTACTCCTTCATTGCCTTTGCCTCCAAGTCCTGCCGGCCAGTTTACTGAAGTGCCCTGTCCAACTTTTGATTTCCAGGCATCACTAACTTTGCTAAGGTACCCGCTAAAAATGTTTGTAGTTCCGCTTCCATCGGAACGGTGAGCAACAAATATTGCTTTGTTGGGCAGATTAGTTCCGGGATTTATACTAGTAATCCTGGAATCGTTCCATTTAGTAATCTGACCCAGATAAATTCCTGACAATACTTCAGCTGTAAGTTTTAAGTTGTTTTTAATTTGCGGGAGATTATATGTAACCACAACAGCGCCCATTACGGTTGGTATATGGAGTATATCTGAGCCCTGTTTATTTTTAACCTGGTTTATCTGATCATTGCTCATAGGAGCATCAGAGGCGCCGAAATCAACAGTACCTTCAATCACCTGCTTTATTCCCCCACCGCTGCCTATTGACTGATAATTAAACTGCACACCAGTTTTTTGATGATAGACATCGAACCATTTAGAATAAATAACATACGGGAATGTAGCCCCGGCACCATTCAATTTCATTTGAGCAAATGTTAATGAGGAAAAGGACAAGACAAAACACATCAATATGAATCTAATATTATTTTTCACAATATTCTCCATGGAATAAATTATTAAAAGTTGTAGGAAAATGTTATTCTGGCCATCAGATCATTGTCATAGGACGAACCAACCTTAGGTAAATTCTGGTAAAATGTATATTCAATATTGGGAATGATGCTTACATTTTTATCTGGTTTGAAATCCAGACCCAGAAGAATGAACCCGACTTTGTCCCCTTTATCATTTGGATCCTTTGCGTTTTTCACATATTCATTATTTGGTTCAAATAAATCATATCTTGCAATTAAGTGTATAAGGTCTGAAAAACCATACCATCCCCAAAATGATATTCCATAACTAAGCTGGGTTTTTGCTGCAGACACAGTATCTATATTGAGATTGTTTTGCTGGTCTTTATAAAACCCCTCAATGCCGAAAGAATATTTATTCTTATCAGCATAATTCAACAAGAAAGATGCAATAAAAATATCATTTTCTTCTAATCTCTTTGTGACGGCGTCTCTCCGCTGAGGCACGTCGGCGTAATCTCCGTAAACTGCAATTAATAATCTACTTACAAGAGTAAACTGAAGTGCAGAATAATATCTTTTAGACCTGTTTGTTTCAAATGCATTAGTAGAATCATTTGCAGCTTTAAGCCAATATTGAACTCCACCGTCGCTTGTAATTTTACCTTTAATATCAACACCGAAATCCCTTGAGGATGCTATTCCATGAAGGTCCATAATCACCTTTTCAACAGACCTGTAACCCCATGCATTTTCAGCGATATCTATTTCCGGTGTAGGTGAAATTCCAAAGTACAAATCGGAACCGCTAAACACGTTATTCCATCTTAACCAAGCGTCCTTAATTAACACACCAAGTTTACCTCCTGGGGTGTTTGAATTATTTGTCTCATCTGACTCAAGTCGAAATCTAGAATCAAATTTCGGCGAGATAGCAAAATCAGCCGTGAAATCTATTCTTCTGAACTGAAATCCGCCTATATAAGCTTTTGTAGAATCACTTGCTGCCAGATTATAGTAGTAATCTCCAAACATTACACCGCTGAATTTAGGCTGAGCACAAATAACAACTGACCATATTATCGGAACAAAAAACAGAAACCAATTTCTCATATAATCCTACTCCTATAAAATCCATTCCAATCACTAGCATATTTTGTCATACTAAATTAAATGAATAAAGGAGCATGGGGATTATGGGAATGTTACTTTTATGTTACGTAATTGTTAAGCCTTAGGAATACTGTCATTTCTTAGTTGGTCTAATTTCAGGAGTATTCTATATCACCAGACAATTTTGCCGGGCAATACTTATTCTTAATTGTTTAATCATATTTTCTTAACATTCTCTTAATACAGCAATTATATCTTAGCATCAAACATTTTTGGATAAAAATGAAAATAGCACATATCTCAGATCTTCACGTGAACACTTTGATTAAAGAGTCAAACTTGCAGGAGACCAAATATCTGATAAAATATGCACTAAAGCAGGGCTTTGATCATATGGCTATTACCGGAGACCTAACCGATAACGCCCAACAGGCAGATTTTGAAATACTCCGCAAGATGTTCCGGTATTATGGATTGCTTCAGCTTGATCGGCTTATTCGGTTAATAAACCCTGAGGCCGCATAAATAATTTCCTTCTCCCCAGTGCGCCATAGTTAATTCTATGGCGCATTAATATCTGAGAATACTAATCTCCGATTCCTTTTACGAAAGCGCTATGAACAATCGGGGGCATCTGCGAGTCATTTCCCTTTACTGCTTTCCATACTATCTCATTGAATTCCCACTCTGGGACAGCATCTTCAACAGCGAGGTTAAAACTACCGCATTTCTCCTGCCCGAATAATCCAGCTTTGTTCTTTTCATTTAAATCAATGAAAGGCTTTGCCGGTATAAAAGGATTAAAGTTAGGCGTGTTTGTAACAGGGGGCAAAATAGGTGTGGCTGAAAGATCATACTGTGTCATGGGTTTTAAACCCAGAACGAGTTCAATAGTTTTTAACACACTGCTTGTGGAATACATTGTATGATCGGTAAATCCTTTTTTAATATATGGACCTGCCGCAAGCAGTACCGACCTGTGGGCATCAATATGATCAGAACCACTTTGCGCATCATCTTCCACAACAAAGATTATACTTTCTTTCCAGTATTTGCTTTTTGAGATAGTCTCAACAATCTGTCCAAGAGCATAATCATTATCTGCAATCATTGCACCTACAGTAAGTGAGCCTTTTCTTGTTCCTGCAGTATGGTCATTGGGCAAACGCATAAGCGATAATGCCGGAAGTGAATCTTTATCTGCGAGTCTGTTAAAATCATCCTGCCATATTTTAAGCCGTGTCTGGTCAGTAATGTTAAGATCAAATCCGGGATAATCTTCAAATGTTACAGGTTTAAGTTTCGGAAGCAATCCGTAATAATGTCCATTATTCTCATCACAGAACTCTCCATAGTTTCTGAAACTTAATCCCTTGCCTAGGACATTGTCCCAGATATATCCTGAACTTGGAGAAGCGATCTCTCTTTGACCTTCAAAATCATAAGAGCCTCCTCTTCTTCCATAACTGACAGGCCAGATTTTTTCAGTATAATCTGAAGCATAGGCGGCTGTTGACCAGTTATGCCCATCTGCGCTTACTTCGGCATCAGCATAAAAATTATCAAACAAAGTAAATTCTTCGCACAATTTATGAGCATTAGGTGTTACCTTAAACGGGAATAAGCATAATGAAGAATCGCCGTTTCCTTTTTTAATATCTCCCAGAATCTGGTCATATGTCCGGTTTTCTCTAATTATATAAAATACATGCTTTATTTCCTTACTCCCTTTACCATCGTGCATATCTGGAATAATATTCTGGTCAGTAACCAGCTTCTCTTTTGAAATAAACGGTGTATTGCTAAAAACCTGCGCTGTATACCCTTCGAGCGCTTTTGCATCAGGATATTTTATCATTGAAAGAGTTCCTTTAAACAGGTATCCTATGTACTGTTCATCTTTGCGCGAAGCTTTGGTTCCAGGTTTGGGTCCGCGAGGATTAGGCAATGAGGAAAGGCCCTTACCATTGGCAACAAGTATCTCATTTCTGCCTTTCAGATATTTTACAGATGTAGGATACCAACCTACAGGAATAAAACCTAAGCTCTTTGACTCACCAGGTTCTGATATGTTAAACATTGCCAGATAATTATTATCTGCATTAGCGATAAACAGAACTGATTCATCGCCGTTAAATGAAACCGCATTGGGTGTACTTCCATAAGGCATATCCGGTTTAAGAGCTGAGTTAATTCTTTCAGTCTCTATGCCCTTTTTCAGATCCACTGCCGAGACCGAATTGTTATTAGCGTCTGCTACAAATAGTCTCTTGTCATTTTTGGTTATGATCATTTCGCATGGATGGTCCCCCACTTTAATATATTTATCAATCTCAAGTTTCTTCAGGTTAATTCTGGCAATCTTAGCTCCGCCCCATAACGACACATATGCGTACAAACCCTTATGATCTAAAGTTACCTCATAACATTCTGCAGCCAACATTAATCTTTTAACCACTTTCTTTTTACTAATATCCAGAAAATAAACTGAATTGCTTTGCCTTGAGACAGCAAGTATATAATTCTTCGAAGCCCAGTATGCAACGCCCGTAACAGAAATAAGAGAATCACTCTCTGTTGATAGGTTTATTGAATCTTTAATTTTAAGACTGCCATTATGGAAATCGTATAAATACACTTTATCATTATTGCCCCCTGATACAAATAAAGTGGATTCATCCTTATTGAAACATATTCCTCTCCAGGTCTTATCTATTTCAACTCTCTGCACTTCCTTTTTGAGATCAAGATCTACTACAGAGAAACCATTCTCTTTCATACCGTTGTTAGAAGTAATTGCATATTTCTCGTCATGTGTATAGATAAGGTTCATCGGCAGTTCACCAATGCCGGTATTAGCTCCAGCAGGTGTCAGCTTCCATCCATTTGATAGAAGTGTGTAATCTCCTTTGCTGCCCGGGACAACAATACTGGAATCATTCTGACAAAAGGATATCTCCGCGAATAACACTATAAGCATAAGAATAATTTTAGGTTTCATATTATTATAACCAATTTAATTTAGGATGTTTTTTATTAAAGTCTGTCATTAACTGAAATTTGTTTGCTGCTTCAAGGATTGAAGCTTCATCATAAAGATTGCCTACAAAAGTTATGCTGGTAGGCATCCCCTTTGAATTAAATCCGTTTGGAATAGATATGCATGGATGGCCTGTAAGATTAAACAATAACTGCGAATCATCTTCAAGAGAAGGCATAACAAGTACATCGATATTTTTCATGACCTCATTTATCTCCGCTATAAGTTTAGTCCTTAACCTGTTTGCGTTAATATATTCTACTGCAGGAATAAAACGGGATGTACGGAATATATTTGGCCATGAACCTTTAGCCTGTCTCACCATTTTATCTGCATCCCCATTCCTGGTTAACAAATCAAATGCAGCGCCTGCTTCGGCTTCAAGAATAATTGATAGATCCTGAAGAGGCACTCCTGGTTTGAATTCAACCGGCTCAAGTTTATAGCCCATCTTCTTTAGATTGATAAGTGTTAGAGAATCATTATCGCTCAGATCATATTTCTTCTTAAAATTCAAACTCAGGTATCCGAATCTCAGGTTTTCAGGTTTAGACTTTGACGAATAATTGAATGCGGCATCAACTGCATTGGGATCAACATTATCTTTGCCTCTTATAATATTAAAAACAATTGCGCAATCTTCAGCGGATCTGCAGATAGGTCCTACTTTATCCATCGACCAGCTTAATGCCATAGCGCCTGAACGGCTGATTCGCCCATATGTCGGGCGCAAGCCCGTAACTCCGCATATAGTTGAAGGAGAGACAATAGAACCCCAGGTTTCAGTTCCTATTGCAAATGGAAGAAGTCCTGCAGATACTGATGATGCTGATCCGGCAGATGACCCGCTTGAACCCTGAGTTATATCCCAGGGATTTTTAGTCATTCCGCCAAACCATACATCGTCCATAGCAAGTTCCCCCATCGATAACTTAGCTACTAATACACCGCCTGCAGCTTCAAGTTTATTAAATACAGTTGAATTTACATTTATAACCTGATCTTTATATGGAATAGTTCCCCATGTAGTAGGATAACCTTTAACTGCAAAAAGATCTTTTAACCCAAAGGGTATTCCATGCAAAGGACCTCTGTATTTACCCGCAGCCAATTCTTTATCAAGCATTGCCGCCTGGTTCAATGCATAATCCTCTGTAAAATTTATTACACATAATAACTTCGAATTATATTTCTTCAGGCGGGAAAGGAAATATTTGGTAAGTTCCACACATGATATTTTCTTAGTCTTTATAAGCTCCCCAAGCTGGCCGACTGAATACCAGGCAAGATCTTCCATATCTGTAGGAAGAGTTACCATACTTAACTTTGTAAACTCAACCTGTTTTTGTTTTGTGTTGATAACAAAACCGGCAGGTAAAGGATTGAATAGAAGTGAAGGGCCGACTTCGTTGGACAGGTTAGTTTCTCTGATGTTCTGGTAGTTTTTAAGATGATTGTTAAACCCCTCAATCATTGAGTCGCGCTGAACATCCGTAAAGCTTAACCCTGCAGCCTTTTCTGCCTGAACTATTGTCTCTTTTGTTATACCGCTGTCAACTATTACCGCAGCAGTTATTACAACTGATATTGAAATAATAAAAAGGAATAAAGGTAAGTAGGATTTCATATTAAGGGGGAGCCTGTTAAG
>Ga0073936_10008196_pt1 | contig 13354 bp, 13 predicted proteins | sample AliMusrvi5mmetaG_FD_87041 | JGI IMG/M metagenome (GOLD analysis project Ga0073936, IMG submission 87041) | Freshwater lake bacterial and archeal communities from Alinen Mustajarvi, Finland, to study Microbial Dark Matter (Phase II) - Alinen... | ecosystem: Environmental > Aquatic > Freshwater >... | reverse complement strand
GGCGTCACCTGCTCGGTCTTCACGTCGGGCCGGTACTTGGCTGGCAGCGCGCCCTTCTCCGGAAACTTCACCGGCGAATCCTTCATCATGTCGGCGTAAGCCAATGTGGCCGTAAACACAAGAAAAAGCGAACGTGTCAGTTTCACATCCACCATCATAGAAGAACTGGAAACCCACGAGCCCCCGGAAACGCCTAATAATAGGAATGATGTATTTACGATACGTGTGCCTGTTGGTGGTGACGGCCGGGCTTGCCCTCTCCCAGATGAAGATGAGTGTCGACCAGCTGAACGGCTTCATCAAGACCTCTGTTCAGAATCACCTGGACGATCGCGAAGTGGCCAAGTATGTCGGCCGCGTGCAACTGACGAACAAGCTGGAGGCCAGCCGCGTGGAAGACATGCGCATCATGGGCGCTGGTCCTAAGACCGTGCTCGCACTGCGGGAGCTGATTGAAAGCTCCAGGAAGTTGCCCGATGCTCCGCCCCCTGCGCCGCCCAAACCGGCACCCGGCACCGTGAAGACTGCGCCGCCGCCCGATTATGACAAGATCCTGCAGCAGGTTTCAGAGATGGCGAAGAACTACTCCGCCAATCTGCCCAACTACATCTGCGCGCAGGTGACGCGCCGTTTTGTCGATCCCACTGGCGCGGAAAATTGGAAGACGGCCGACACGATTCACGAACAGCTCACCTACTACGAACAGAAGGAAGCCTATAAGGTCATGATGGTGAACGGTAAGGCAGCGCCCGAAACGTTGACTCACGAAAAGCTCGGCGGCGCGACCTCATCCGGCGAATTCGGTAGCATCCTCGCCGGGATCTTTGCCGATCATTCCGATACGCAGTTTTCTTGGGATCACCTGGGCAAGTTGCGCGGACGTATCATGTATGTGTTGGCTTTCGACATTCCGGCCTCGCGCTCCAACTACACCATCTACCACCACGGTACGCAGCGCAAGATTGTGGCTGGTCAGCGCGGCCTCATTTATGCAGACCGCGATACGAGCATGATCATGCGCATCAAGCTGGAATGCACGGAGATCCCAACGGACTACCCGATCCAGAAGGTGGATCTGGATTTGAACTACGATTTCGTCAAGATCGCCGACAACGAATTTCTGCTGCCGCTGCGCAGTGAATTGCGATCGAAAGAGGGATCGTACCTGGTGAAAAACGAGACCGAATTCCGCCTCTATCGCAAGTACGGTACGCAGTCCGATATCAAGTTCGGCGAAATCACGGATGATGTGCTGAAGCAGATCGAGAAGAACGAGAAGAAGTAGGCTACCGCCCGCTGACCCGATATCCTGATCGAGCGCGGATTTGGACGTCCTTTAACTTTGACTTCGCCTGCGGCGTCAGTTCAACCCGGATCTTGCGGATGCTGCCAGGCTCGCCCTGCGGCGCGCGATAGATGATGCCGTACCGTTCGCGCAGGTGGCGGAACATTTCGGCCAGCGGAATATCGGCCGATTTCACCGCGATCGATTCGCCACCCGTGTTCTTGACGAAACGCCGCACGTCGGCCGCTCCACCTTCGCCCGGCGTCTTCGGAAACAGCAGGGCGTTCAAAACCACGTTGGCCGACCAAAGCCCGTCGCGCACATACTCATCCGTCAGCCCCCCGTAGCCTTTGTTGTCGGTGAGGATCACCACCGCACGCCGCGCTTCGGTACGCGCCTTGCTGCCCAGATACTTTGCGGTGTTCAGCACGGTTGCGTTCAACTCGGTACCACGGCCGTTCCAATACACCTGCTTGATTGCCGCGTCCACTTTTCCTCGGTCGTCCGTCATGGCGAGGATCAACCGGGCGCGATCGGCAAACACGGCGATGCCCACGCGATCTTTCGGCAGCAGGCTCGCCATCGCCTCGGCCGCAACGGCTTTCACTTTCTTCTCAATTGGGTCCATGCTCGGGCTGACGTCGAGCAGCAGCATGACATCCAGCGGTTGATCGTCCGCGCCGAAACTGGTGATGGTTTGCAGCTGCCCGTTGTCCCACACTTTGAAATCTTCCTGCTTCAAGCCCTTTACCGGAATGCCGTGCGAGAGCACCTGTGCATCCACTGCAATGAACTCCATGTTGGAACGAAACACCGGCACATCCAGCTCCTGCGCAGGCAGGCACAACGTTATCAAGATCAAAAGGCACGAACAGGCGAAACCGCCTGTTCCACCATTGAAAGCACGGGACATCCGTTGGTGGGACAGGCGGTTTCGCCTGTTCGTTTCAAATACTTCACACCATTTAAGGAAGCGGCTAATCGGCATGCTGAACTGATTGTAAGCTGAACTGCTTTCTGGCGAGTGTTAAGAAGTTCCTTAGCGCCGGATTCGATTTACTGCCGGTGCTTCCAGCGATCCGCACCGTGGTTTCAATCCCGGCCAGCGGTATGAATTGTGCAGCCTTCGAATTCAGCTTCGCTACAGACAGCGGGCCGATCGATACGCCCATGCCTGCGCTCACCAGACCGATGATGCTCGACCATTGCCGGGCCTCCTGCGTAACCTGAGGCGTGAAGCCGGCGCGACGGCAGCGGCGAATCACTTCGTCATAAAACGAAGGGCCCAGATGCCTCGGAAAGAACACGAACGGCTCGGCGCGCAGGCCGGCGATTCCCGTCACCGTGAGCCCGTGTGGCACAATCGCCACCATCTGCTCCTTCCACTGCAGGTGGGTTTCGATGTCGCGGTATTTGTCCATGCCACGTACGAAGCCGAGATCGGCCGACCCGGCCCGCACCGCCTGCAAGATCACGCTCGATGCCATCTCGCTCAGCCGGAAATCCACCGCCGGATACTTTTTGCGGAACGCCCGGATCACGCGCGGCAACTCGGTCAGCATCAGCGAGGGCGCAGTCGCAACGGTCAGGTGGCCGGTATCGCCGCGGCCTAGTCCGCCGATCATCTGGAACGCGCTCTCCGCCTCGGCAAGCAGGCCGCGTGCCCTTACTAGCAGCTGCTCTCCCGCATAGGTGAGCCCCGTGGATCTTGAGGTGCGTTCAAAGAGCCCACACTGCAGCCTCGCTTCTAATAGCTTGATCTGCCGTGTCAGTGGAGGCTGCGCCATATGTAGCCGCGCCGCCGCCCGGCCGAAGTGCAACTCCTCCGCCAGAGCCACAAAGTAGCGCAGATGGCTCAATTCGATCGCCGTTGTATCCATACCCATATGGTATCGCTGATAGCAATCGATAGTATTTGAGTAAAACACGTATCGGCCCTATCGTGGATTGTATGCAACACCTGCTTCCAACCTACGGGCCGCGGCCCTTGACCGTCGATTCCGGCGACGGCTGCTATCTCATCGACGTCAACGGCAAGCGCTATCTCGATTTCATCACTGGCATCGGCGTCAATGCGCTCGGCTACCGGCACCCACGCCTGCTCGCCGAAATGCGCGACCAGATCGAAAAGTGCATCCACAGTTCGAATCTTCACGCCCATCGCTATCAGGAAGAACTGGCCGGGCGTCTCAAGGCCTGGACCGGCCTCGACCGCGTCTTCCTCAGCAACAGCGGCTCAGAGGCGATGGAGGCCGCACTCAAGGCCGCCCGTGCCCGCGCCAATCTGCACGGACGCAGGCGGCACCGTGTCATCGCGCTCGAGAACGGCTTCCACGGACGCACCGCTGGCTCGCTGTCCATTACCGGGAATGCGAAGTATCGTGAACCGTTTGCGCCGCTGCTGCCGGATGTGGTGTTCGTGCCCGCCAATGACGTCGCCGCGCTCGAAGCTGCCGCCACGGAGGAGACTATCGCCATTGTCACCGAGACCATCCAGGGCGAGGGCGGCATCTTCCCCATGACCGAAGCGTTCAGCTCCGCGGTCCGCAATGCCGCGACTGCGCACGATGCCCTTTGGATCGCCGACGAAACGCAGTGCGGGCTCGGCCGCACCGGCGAGTACTTCGCTTACCAGATGTACCCCGCGGTGCCGGCTCCGGACGTGGTGGTCACCGCGAAGCCGCTCGCCGGAGGGTTGCCTTTAGGCGCGACCATCTTCTCCGAACGCGCGGGAGAAGCCATCACGCGCGGCATGCACGGCACGACCTTTGGCGGCGGGCCTTTGGCATGCCGAATCTCCATCGCTTTCCTTGAAGAAGTGGAGCGCATCCTCCCCAACATCCGCAGCCGTGGCGAATACTTTCAGGCCGAACTGCGGCGCCTGCCCAATGTCCGCGAAGTGCGGGGCAGGGGACTGATGGCCGGAATCGAACTCAACGTTCCAGGCGACCAGTACGTGGAACGGGCATTGGCCGAAGGGCTCGTCATCAATGGCACGCACGGCAACGTGCTGAGGTTTTTGCCGCCGTACATCGTCACCTACGCCGAAATCGATCAGGCCTGCGCCATCTTAGCGAGAGTGCTCAGCGCGTGAACCGCAAACGGAGTCGCGATCAACGGGTCGTCTTCCTTCACCAGGTTTTCAGGATTGGACCACGACCCGTCCTCGCGCTGCGTTCGCTCCAACTCGTCTTTCATCGCGCCCACTCCGGCTGCCGATGCTGCCGCCGCGTAGTAGAAGGCCAGACCGCGCGGCCAGCGGTCGTACGCTTCGCCAACAAAACCCGGCACCGCCATGCCCCGATGATTCGCATCGAGCCACTTCTTCGCCGCGACGAGTCGAGGATGTTCCGCGGCATGTCCCGTGGCACGCAGCGCCAGAATCCCATCGGCGCAGGTGGTGCCGTAGCTGCGATACTTCCCCGCCGCCTCACCGGCCTTGTTCGTATCCGGCTCGGTGGTGGAGAAGAAGAAGCCGCCATCCAGATTCTGGCATCGCGGCACAAACACTCGTGCCGCCTGAATCGCCGGATCGTCCACACCCACGCCAGCCGCGCGCAGGGCCTCCAGCACATGGCGCGTCATCGATAGATCGACATGTCCCGTGTTCGGCGGAGTCCGCACCTCGCCGCCCATCCCCCACGCTCCATAGGCCGGGTCCGATTGCGTCCAGCCGTTTTGCAATGTGAACTGTTGCCTGCGCAGATACCCGACCATTGGTTCAACCTGTTTCTGCCAACCATCCTGCTTTGCTCTGCACAGAGCGCTGATCGATAGAGCCGTCGCGTAGTTCGGAAAATCCGGGATGCCGGGATCGGACATCCCCACTGCGCCATCGGCGCGCGTGTTCGCCCGGATGAACTGGATGGCCTGCGCCACCTTCGCCTGCGGACGCGGCTCCGTGCGCAACAGCGCATTCAGCACAAACGGCGTCAGCGCCTGGCCGGACCGCAGCAGTCCATACGTCCTGCTATGCCATCCGCCATCGGCCGCCTGTGAACTCCACAAATAATCAACGCCCCGCGCTAACGCCGGTTGCAGTCCAACACGCCTGCAACCGGCATTCGCGAGCAGCGCCAGAGAGAGGAATTGACGCCGCTGCATCGTCAGGCCTTTCCCCGTTCCGCAGTCAGGGTGAGGATTGCGGCGCCCGTCACTGCGACGCGGCCGGTGATGCAGTGGTGACCGGCCCAGGTGCCGTCCTCATTCTGCAGCTTGACCAGTTTGGCCTGGATGTCGCTGTTCCACTTCTGCCACTCGGGCCCGCCCGCGCGGCGCAGGCTGTCACTGATGTTGAGGTACGAGAAGAACTCCTCGCCGCCCATCGACCCGAATCCCGTCACGAACTTCGTGTCGGCCAGCTTGCCCTTGATCTCCCGGATCTGCGGCGCGTTCACCGCGCGATCCTCCTCCGTGCGCGAAAGCTGCTCCAGGACCTGCGCGCCCTGATACAGCGAAACGCCCGCCGAGGCTGGCGTCGCCGGAGCCGCTGCCGAGTTCTTCGTGTAGGTATCCACCCGCTCCATCGCGGACTTCGAAACCGCCACGCCCTTCTTCTGTGCCATGTCCAGGCTGCGCGAGGCCATTGACGTCCCGAGGATCGGAGCCCAGCCGCCGGCCGTGTTCCAACTGCCGTCCTTCAATTGATTCTGCTGGATCTTGGTTACGCACTTTTCAAGGGCGGCCCTCACTCGCGCGTTGCTCTTCGCGTCGCCCATCGTGCCATCGAGTTCGGCCAGCAGCTTCGACGTGAGAAACGTATCGATGAATGGTCCGAGCTTGCGCTGGATCTGCGTGCCGTTCACATCGGTGATGCCGAGCCCTTCCTTGGGACTTTGCTCCACATGTACCAGCAGAAAGCCGACGGCCCGCTTCAGCGATTCGCGATACGGACCCGCGGTCGGTGTATTGCCCGCATGCAGCAGCGCTGAGGCGGCCACGGCGGTATTGGCGACATCGTTGCCCTTTGTCTCCAGCCGTTCGCTTTGCCGGACATACGATGTCTCGCCGCCGTCCTGCCCCCAGCCTCCGTCCTTGCCCTGTACGGATACCAGCCATTTGAGCCCGCGCTCAACGGATGTGTTGACGACGGGGTCAGTCTTGGGCAGAGTACTGCCTGAGAATCCTCTGGTTATGCAGGCGGCGGCGATGAGGCCAGCCACTCCGGCGGAAAGAATGCGCGCACGATTGTTGGTCACGTTGATCTCCTGTTCTTGCGCCAGACCTCTGCTGTTCCGGCTGCAACAAGGGAATTCCGCGTGCCCGCGAATCCTTCCAAAAAACGTGCACTATTTTTTCGCGCGGCAGGTTACGGCATCCACGATGCGGATGATCCACCCCGGCGGAATCGGCGCGCCGCTCAGGTAACGCCCGTAAAAGGACCCGATCAGCATGGTGACGATCGCGTCGATATCGGCGTGCTTGGGCAACTCGCCCATCTCGCGCGCCTCCTCCAGCGCCGCAGCCACCATCTCGCGCCGCGGCTTCACAATTCGGTCGCGGAAGTGCTTCAGCAACTCAGGATTGTGCGATTCTTCGGCCAGAACCACGCCGATCAGCGCGAGTCCGTTCGGCCGCAGTAACGACGCCCGGAAGTTGAACAGGATCGCCCGCACCTTGTCCAGGCCGTGCTTGCTTTCGGTGGAGGGTTCGGCCAGCCGCAGGCGGGTGAGTGCGGCCGTGGCGATATCGGCCTTGCCGGACCAGCGCCGGTAGATGGTAGGCTTGCTGACTCCCGCGGCGGCGGCGATGGAGTCGATCGACATGCGGCTGAAGCCTTCGTCACGCAGTTGTTGCATGGTGACGTCCAGGATGCGCGTTTCCACTTCCGGACTGCGCGGGCGTCCGGCTGGTTTGATTTTGGCGGTTTGTTGGGCGGCTTGCATAATTACGTTACGGTATCGTATCCTAATTCCCAAGGAGAGCACAAGGAATGAAAATAGGTATCTTAGGCGGCGGCAACGTCGGCGGCACGCTCGGTGAAGGTTGGGCGAAAGCTGGCCATGAGATCTTCTTCGGCGTCCGCAATCCAGACGCCGCGGACATGAAGGAAACCCTGAGGCGTTGCGCCGGCCGTGCCCAGGCAGGCAGCGCCGAACAGGCCGCGGCCTTTGCCGATACGGTGGTGAACGCACTGCCCTGGCCAGCGACCAAGACGGCGCTGCCGGCGCTGAATCTGCAAGGCAAGACGCTGCTCGACGCCACCAATCCGATTGCGCCTGATTTTAGTGGATTGGAAGCCGGCACCACGACTTCCGGAGGGGAACTGGTAGCACAGTGGGCCCCGGGTGCAAAGGTAGTGAAGATCTTCAACACCACCGGATTTAAGAACATGGAAAATCCAGTGTATCAGGGTGCGGCCATCCCGATGTTCTATTGCGGCGACGATGCCGCGGCGAAAGCGACTGCCGCCCAACTCGCCGCTGATTTGGGCTTTGCTCCGATTGACGCAGGGCCGCTGAGCAACTCGCGCCTGCTGGAGCCGCAGGCGTTTCTTTGGATATGGCTTGCGTTGAAGGGCGGACTGGGCCGTGACTTTGCGTTTCAGATCGTGAAGCGCTAGTATCGCTGCCTTGAGAACGCGTAAAGAAATTAGAATTGGACAGGCGAAACCGCCTGATGCCGCATAGTTTTCGCGCGTTCGTAGCGCACGCATTCTTGCGTGCCGCCTCGACATTCGTGTCTAGGTCCGGTTCTGTGTTGAAAACAAAACGTCGAGACGAATCTCGACGCTGCAGACATGAATGTCCGCGCCACGATTTCACCAGAAGCCAATTGGTGATTTGCGAAAACTATGCGGCATTGGGCGGTTTCGCCTGCCATTTCTTGCACATTCTAAGCGGTCCCCTACCCCATCGCGCGGCGGAACCGCGCCGCGATCTCATCTGCCGGAACCCGGTTCCACGTCTCGTTCACCTGCAGGATGAACTTATCGCCGGTTGGAACATGCGCCACGATCCCGGCCTGTTCCAGCCGGCCCTGATATACCGGCGGATTCACATTGATCACGTGCATGCGGAATATGTTGGTCCCGTTCGGTACGCGCTCGATCTCGAAGTTCGAATCCCTGGCTAGCAGCGCAAGAGCGCGCTCGGCATTTTCGACAGCCGCACGCATGCGCTTGTCGAAGCCTTCGGCGAAATGCATCGATACCGCAACGAACGGCCAGGCATGCGGCAACCCGCCACCGAACATGCGCCGCGTATGATACAGCCCGTCCAGCAAAGACTTCGGTCCGGCCAAAATCGCTCCGCTCGCGGCGTTGAAGTATTTGTACATCGATACATAAACCGTATCGAACAGTGCCGTGTACTCCTTCACTGGCCGGTTGGTGTAGGCGCACTCCAGCAGCAGCCGCGCCCCATCCAAATGCATCCCCACTTTGCGTTCGCGCGCCCATGCTGAGATGCGCTTCATCTCCGCGAAGTCAAACCTCTCGCCCTGCTTGCGCCTCACCGGCGATTCGATCTGTATCGCCCCCACCGGCACTACCACGCGGCCCAATACGGCGTCGCTCGCCGCGTGCTCCACATCGGCTAACGTAAACGTCGCCTTGCCTGCGGCCAGCGGGATCATCGTCAAGCCACTGAGCGTTTGCGCGCAATCGCCGCAATCGTTATAGAGGTGACTTTCGGCCTGCACCAGCACGCGCCGCCTGTTGCCTGCCAGTGTCCGGACCGCCAGATGATTGGCCAGCGTTCCGGTAGGAAACCAAACCGCGGCCTCTTTACCGAGCATCTGCGCCATGCGGGTTTCCAGCTTTTCCACGATGCCGCCCAGGGAATATTCGTCAGGCGTCACCTCTGACGCGGAGGTGATGCGCCCCAGCAAATGCGCATACTCCGCCGGTGTGTGTGGAATGCCGTCACCGTAGGCGAATACAAGCTGATCGGGCATGGCTGCCTTCAGCTGCGATGCAGCGAGAGGAGCGGCGAGAAAGCTTCGGCGATGCATGCCAACCATGATAACAGGGGCTATAATAAATGGACTTTCCGATGACTGAACAAGAAGCACTCGAGCAACACGAAAACGCCCAGGCCATGCAAATCGAAGGCCGCCACGCGGATGCCGCCAAGGCACTCAGGCAGGTGGCCGACTATTTCGCAGAGGCCGAAGGGCCGCAATCGCCGGACCTTGCCAACATCCTCGACGACTACGCCGAATCGCTGCTTACTCTCTGCCGCTATGAAGAGGCCGAGAAGGCCGCGCGCCAGGCTAGCGAGATTGTACGGGGGCTCCTCGATCTTCTCGATCCCGAAACGCGCGCCGTCCTCGCGCCGCGTGCCTTCTCGGTTTGGGGTACGACGCTGCGTGAACTCGGCCGCTACGAAGACGCCTCCGCGCCGCTGCTCGAAGCCATCAATGAAGCGGAACAGTCTCATGGCACGGACTCGCCCAACGTTGCCAGCCACCTCAACAACTACGGCGTGCTCTGCAAATATTGGGGTAAGTTCGATGTCGGCGAGCGCTACTACCTGCGCGCGTTGAAGCTGCTCGAAGATGCCTACGGAAAAGACTCGCTTGAAACCGCGACGCTCTATCACAACCTCGGCGGACTGGAGCATTCCCGCGGTAACTTCGAGAAAGGCGAGCCGCTAGGTCGCAAAGCCTACGATATCCGCCGTGCGGCCATTGGAGAAGATTACGAAGCGACCATCGCTGACGCGGTGGCCTGGGGCGGGCTGCTCGATGGGCTCGATCGCTATCCGGAAAGTATTCCCATCTACCAGCGTGCGCTTGCTTATTACGAACGCCGCTTCGGGCCCGATCATTTCGAAGTCGCGGCCACGCTTAACAACCTCGGTCTTGCGCTGGCCGCGCAAGGCGATACGGCGCAGGGTGAGGCGATTCTCGAACGCTGCCTTGCGATCAAGAAAAAACTGTTCGGTGAGGACCATCCGGAGGTCCGGCTGACGGCGGCGAATCTTGAGCGGGTTCGGGAGGCTTAAGCACTGCTGGCCAAGCCTACTGACTAATCGCGAACGCCAGAATATTTCCACCCGCAGCCACTGCGACATATTGCCGGCCGTCCAACTGATAAGTCATCGGCGACGCCTTCCAGGTCTGGTTGGTAGCCACCCGCCACAACAGCACCCCAGTCTTCAAATCCCGTGCTGCGAACGCCCCGCTATCATCGCCATAGAACAGCACTCCGCCATCGGTGCTCAGCACGCCTCCCCACGAATTAGCAGGACCGGTCTGCTCAACCTCCCAGCGTGCACGCCCCGTTGAAAGCTCAAGCGCCCGCAGCACCTTCCTGCCCGGCTCGCCCGCCGCTCGCTCGGTAGACCCGTCGTAGTATGACTGCCCGGCCTTCCATTCCCCAGCCGATTTCTTGTAGATATTGCAACTCTCCAGTGTCTGGACAAAGAACAGCCCTAGCCTGGAATCGAACGCCGTGCTGAACCAGTTCGTCGCGCCCTCCACCGCAGGGCACGCCTTCACGCCCTCAACTGTAGGCGTCGCGCCCTCATCCACCACTGGCCTTCCGTTCGCATCGATCCGCTTCGCCCACGTCAGCTTGTTCACAAACGGAGTCGCCCGCAGGAACTTGCCATTCGTGCGGTCGAGCACGTAGAAGAAGCCGTTCCGATTCGCTTGCGCCAGCAGCTTGCGCACCTTGCCCTCCCACTCCGCATCGATCAACATCGGCGTCTGCTGCGCGTCCCAGTCATGCAGGTCATGCGGCGTGTACTGGAAATACCACGCCAGCTTGCCCGTCCGCGGATGCAGCGCCAGCACGGAATCGGAGTACAGGTTGTCGCCCTTGCGTTCGTCGCCGTTGTAGTCAGGGCACGGATTCCCGGTGGTCCAGTACAGCAAATCCAACTGCGGATCATAGGTGCCGGTCAGCCACGTGGTGGCGCAGCCGTGCGTGATCGCTTTGCCCTGCCAGGTCTCCGAAAGCGGTTCGCCCGGCGCGGGCACGGTCCAAAAGCGCCACGCGCGTTTGCCGCTCGAAACTTCATAGGCATCGAGAAATCCACGCGCACCTTCATCGCCGCCCGAAACTCCGGAGATCACCAGATCGCCCACCACCAGCGGCGCCGCCGTCGCGCCGTAGTTCTGGCGGAAGTCGGCCATCTCCATCTCCCACAGCAGCGCGCCGTTCATGCGGTTCAGCGCGATCAGGTGCGCATGATCGGTCACCATGAACAGCCGGTCACCGTGCACCGCAACGCCGCGATTGATGCCACCGGCCGCATCGCCCGCCATGCCTGCGGTACGCGCCCGCTTGTACTGCCAGATGCGGCGGCCGGTGCCCGCATCGAGCGCATGCACCTCGTTGACGTTGGTCACATACATCACGCCATCCACCACCACCGGCGTGACCTGCAATCGCTGCGCACCAGGCATCGTATAGATCCACTGCATTTGCAGGTTCTTCACATTGGCGGTGTTGATCTGCGACAGCGTCGAATGGCGGTTGCCGCTGTCGCTGCCGTTGTAAGAAGGCCAGTCGCGGCCGATACGGATCTCGCGCCACGCCGTTCCATTTCGACGCAGCAGATGCAGGCGGCCATCGTCGCCTTCCACCTGCATGTCGAAATCGCTCTTGTTGCGAATCGTGCCCAGGTTCTCGAAGCGCTCCACTGAATCGCGCCTTGACCGTAGCGTCCGCAGGTGCGCGACCAGATCCCGCAGCTCCGCATCCGATGCATTCGAACCAGGCATGCCCGCCGCGGGCAGTCCCTTGCGCAGCAGGTCCGTCAGTTGCGCGTCGTTCCGCAGCGGCAACCGCGCAACAATCGCCGGACCGCGTTCGCCGCCCTGTGCGTTGGCTCCATGGCAAGCCGCGCAACGGATCTGGTATTGCCGTGCGCCCTCGGGTGCGGCCTGCATCGACAGCGCAACAAGAAAAAGTGCAAAGCGCATAGCGCTAGTGTAGCGCCATGAGCGCCTGTTCCAGATTCCGCGTGGAGAAACCATACGGCCCAGGCTCGCTCTTGTACAGCACGCGCCCTTCGCGGCTGATCAGGTACAGCCGGTCAGGCCATCCGGTGTAGTCGCGTTCGGTCTGATTGCCGATGCCATCCACCAGCGCAGGAATGTTGATCCCCAGCTTGCGAATGCATGCCGAGGCTGTGCCGGTGCGTTCGTCGTCTGTCTTTGGCGACGCGAACAGCACGCCGTCTCTTACGTTCGAAGGCAGCTGCCAAAGATCGGTAGGATGTGCCTCCTGAATGTAGACCACGTAGAAAGCCACGCGGCTTTTGTACGACTCATACAGGCTGTTGAGCGCGGGAACCTCCCGGCGAAATGGCGGTCAGGTATAGCTCCCGAACACCAGCACCACGGGACGCTCGCGGTACACACTCGCCAGCCTCACCTTCGCGCTGTGATCCACGGCCGGGAGTTCGAAGTCCGGCGCATGGCTGCCCACGGAAAGCGATCCGCCCCGTGCCGACATCCACAACGGCTTGAACGGCAGGATCATGAACGCCGGCATCGGAATATGCGCCGCGATCGCGCCGAACTGTTCGGGCGGTTGTGACATCGCGCAGAACAGGGCCGCAGACAGGATGACATAGACTCCTGCCGCTGCGCCCAAGCCGATTAGGATTCGCCGTTTCACTCCCGACTATTCTACATGCGCAGGTAAGTGCCGTTCAGCAGGAACTGCTTTGCCGTGCCCTCCCGCCTCCATAAGAAAGTCGCGTCGGTCGTGAACGGACTGCTGTCGTCGATCGCCAGCGCCAGCCCCGCGGTCCATGCGATGCGATCCTTCCCGCCGCCGGGCTGCGCGATCTCCAACTGCTGCACGCTCGATCTCGGCTTGGTCCGTACCGTCGCCGCATACGCCGGAACCTCGCCGCCGCTGAACGGAGCGATCAGCACCGCCGAAGAGACCGGCTGTTCGTTCGTCGCCGGATAGCGGAACTCCACCATCGGCGCCGCCACATTGTCATTGCCATGGAAGCCCACCATGCCGCGCAGCGGATCGCGGCTGCCTTCAAAGCACGCCATCTCCGTTTTGGCCGGCGGCGTGATCAGTTGCAGGAGCAGGTTTCCATCGCGGTTCTGTGACCACCATCGAAATGCCTTCTCGTCTTTCGCCCACTTTTCCAT
>Ga0073936_10008195_pt1 | contig 13354 bp, 3 predicted proteins | sample AliMusrvi5mmetaG_FD_87041 | JGI IMG/M metagenome (GOLD analysis project Ga0073936, IMG submission 87041) | Freshwater lake bacterial and archeal communities from Alinen Mustajarvi, Finland, to study Microbial Dark Matter (Phase II) - Alinen... | ecosystem: Environmental > Aquatic > Freshwater >... | reverse complement strand
CTTTTGAACTTGGGTGCTGACTTGCACGCCCTGGCTGGTGCGTTGAATGGCGGTTTCTATTTTGTTCGCCGTTTCCTTGGCGGCTACGGCGCTGCGCTGGGCCAGGGAGCGGACTTCCTCGGCCACGACGGCAAAGCCCATGCCCGCTTCGCCGGCGCGGGCCGCCTCGACGGCGGCGTTGAGCGCCAGGATGTTGGTCTGAAAGGCGATCTCGTCAATGGTCTTGATGATCTTGGCAATGTCGGAGCTGGAGGTCTTGATGGCGTCCATCGCGCTCACCAGGGCGGTCATATCTGTCACCCCCAGGTCACCGGCTTTACGGGCTTCGCTGCCCAACTCCTTGACCTTATTGGCAGTCTCAGCGTTTCGTTTGGTCATGCTGGACATTTCTTCGAGCGAGGAGCTGGTCTCCTCGAGCGAGGCGGCTTGTTCGCTGGCGCCTTCGGCCAGGGATTGGCTGGCGGCTGAAACCTGGCCCGCCGCGCCGGCCGTCTGCTCGGCGCCGGCAGAGAGCGCTTCGCTTACCTGCCGGATGGGGCCAGTGATCGATCGGGTGATGAAGACCGAAGCCGTGATTCCGATGAAGAGGCCGATGATCAAGGCGATGCCGATGATGACCTTCGAACTGGCCACGATGGAGGTGACGGTGGTGCTGCTTTCACCGGAGGCCTTCCAGGCGTCATTCTCAGCAGTCTGAGCCGTGCCCAAAACCGTGTCGCCGATGCTGTGCATCTCCGGCAGGATGTTCTGGCGCAGGGTATTGTCGTTCTGCACCCAGGCCTTGGCGGCGGTCAGATACTCGCCCGTGGCTTTCTCCGCCCGGTCAATGCGCTGCTGGTCCTCGGTGGTGAGCGAGACCTTGCGCAGATCGGCGTAAAGCTTGTTCAGCTTGGTGATGCCGTCATTGAGGCCGGCCCAGGCTTTTGCATCCTGGGTCTGCATGTAGATGCGCGCTTGCAGCCGACATTCGAGAGCCGTCTGAGAGACGTCGGCGACGATAAACACGGCGTCGGCCACCTTGTCGGTGCGTCCGGTCTTGGCGGTGGCATAACCGGCGGCGGCGGTGGCGACAGTCTCGCCTCCGCCATCCATGGTGACCGCCGCCGCCTTGAGCTGTTTGTCACTTTCCACCCACGACTTGGCTGCCGTCAGGTAGTCTTGCGTGGCTTTATCCGTGCTATCAATCTTCTGGCGGTCCTTGTCCGCCTGGGCCAGTTTGCGCAGATCGGCCAAGGTCTTTAGCAACTTGTCAATGTTCTCAGTCACCCCCGTCCAGTTTTCGGCCTTGCCATCCAGCATATACTTCTTGGAGAAGATGACGGCGGCGTTGGCCCAATCCGCCACGCCGTTGCCGAGCACTAGCATCTGGTAAGCGGCGGCCTTGGCGGTGTCGTTGGTGGCGGCCTTGTAATCCTTCTGTTTGTCGTCCACGAATTCATTGTAGTTTTTCATGACCTCGGCATAGGTCTTCTCCATCACACCCTCGGCCGTGACGGTAGTCTTCTGCATTTCGACCCACTTCTTCGCGGCGTCAAAGTAGTCCTGGGTCGCTTTGCGGGCGTCGGCGATTTGCTTCTGTTCGGCAGCGTCGGGTTTGAGCTTTTCCAACTGATCGTAGCTGGTGAGCAGGGTCGCGATGTTCCTGGTGATGACATTGAAGTATTTCTGATCCTTGTAGAGCATGTACGCCTTTTCGTTCATCCGGGTTTCGAAGGCCAGCGCGTTAATGCGATTGACAATCGCGAGCGCGTTCTTGGCATCCAGGTATTCCGTGTTCTTCGCGGTCATGTACGCGTCGGACTCGCCGACGACGATGGCTCCCTTAGCTGCAAATTCGGCGACCGCGGCCTTGTTGGACTCAAACGAAGCCACGCCCTGCTCATAGAGATTGGCCCATTGCTGGCTGATTTTACGAACGTCCTTGGATTTGGTTTCCAGGGCGGTGTCCTTGAACTGAGTGGCCACCTTGTCCACCTTGTCCAGGTTGCTCATCAATTCGGCCACTTTGACTTTGGCTTTCTGGTGAGTTTCCTCCTTCTGGGCCAGGACATAGTTCCTCTCCTCCATGATGCACTCGAAGGCCGAGCGCTCGACACCGGTGCTGTTTTGCACGGCGGGCAAGGTGTGCTGGCTCAGCGTGGTCACTTGGGTCGAGACACGCGTGAACATGATATAGCCGACCAGCCCAAGCACGACCGCAATGGCGGTGATGGCGGTGAACCCGACGATGATCCGTTTTCCGATGGTCCAATGCTTCATAGTAACACTCTTCTGTTTGTTAGTTTCAGGGGGGTTGTTCTGTTTGTTTTAACGAGAAAGATCAGTGGTGGCCAGGTCTGCCACCGCGTCGCCGCCGATGACCCGGTCAATATCCAGCAGGGCTTTGACCACTCCTTTGATCTTGGCCATGCCCAGGATGTATTGAGTGTCGATTTGGGCGCCGAAATCCGGCGATTCCTCGATGTCCGCCGCGGTGAGCTGGGCTACTTCCTCGACGGCGTCTACCACCAGGCCCATGGCCATGGCCAGACCGGACGGGTTCTTGACCTGAACGACCACGATGCAGTTCTCGTCGGTGTTGGCCGCCCCGGCGCAGCCGAATCGCAAGCGCAGGTCCATCACCGGAATGATCTTGCCGCGCAAGTTGATGACGCCGCGGATGTAACCGGGCATCTGCGGCACGGTCGTGATGGCCGTGAGTCGGATGATTTCCCGGACCTTCAGGACCGGGATGCCATAGGCCTCCTCGGCCAGGACGAAAGTGAGGTATTTCCCGGCAAGTGTGGCCACATTGCCAGGCGCGGTGTTGGTTGTTAGAGTCGGCATAGTTTTCTTATTGAATACTTCTTCCTAACATTCCCCCTATCGGAGAAAGGCTGAGAACCTTGAGGGGAGGAAAATGCCGACGGCTGGGACCCTCCACACCCGGACAAGCAATGGAACTGAAGGCCCTGACACGATGTCAGGGAAGCCCGGACAAAAGCAGGCAGGAACTCAACAACTTCCACTATGGGAATGAGTCGCAGGGTAGGGCGCGTCACTCCGTGCGCGCCGTTCGCTCGTAGGTGGCCTAGCACCGGCGCGCACGGAGTGACGCGCCCTACCAACCTGACAAAGGGAGAATTACTGGCAAGAACGGAGCTGTTTGTTCAGGGGTAACTGTTCAGATCTGGGGAGCGCGCCCGCCCCGGGCGCCGTGGTTGGCGCCCTCGCCAGCCACGCGTGGAGACGCCCTCCAGCCATCCGGCGAGGGCGCCGGATGGCTGCGCCCGGGGCGGGCGCGCTCCCCAGACCTGAACAGTTTCGTTCAGGGAATGGGCCGGCGCGCGGCCTTAGGGCGGCAAGAGTCCTTCACGTATCGCATAGCGCACCAGCTCCGCCGTACCGTTACAACCCAACTTATCTAACAAACGGCGGCGGTAGGTCTCGGCAGTTTTGACGCCGACATGGAGCCGGTCCGCGATTTCCTTCGTGCGTAATCCCTCGCCGATGAGGCGGAGGACTTGCATTTCGCGCTCCGACGGCACGGCCCGCTGGGGAGTGCCCTCCCGGACCAGCGTCGTCTTGTAATCCTCGAGTGCCGCCCGGCCCGCTTCCGCGCACAGGTGGAGATTGCCGGCCATCACCGCCCGGATGGCGAGCGGCAATTCTTCCGGCGCGTTGCTTTTCAGCAGATAACCCGACACCCCGATGCGCAACGCCTCACGGACGTACCGGAGACTCGGTTCAGCCGACAGGACGATGATTCGCGTCGCGGGAATCTCCGCCAGAATCTGTCGCGAGGCTTCCAGGCCGTTGCCATCCGGCAGGTGAATGTCCATCACGACCAGGTCCGGACGGAGTTCGCGAGCGTGACGCAAGGCGTCCGCGACCGTGTCGGCTTCTGCCACGACGGAGGCGTCCGGGAATTCACGGCCAATAATCAGCCGCAGGCCTTCCCGAAACATCCGATGATCATCTACCAATAGTATGTTCACACGCATTTCAACCCTTCCCTTCCAGGCACTCCCTGACGATTTTCGCCAAATCGGCCGGAGCGTATGGCTTGGGCAGGAAGCTGGATCCTGGCATGCCTTCGCTTCCTCGTAACAGTATTTCGTCGCTGTAGCCACTGGTCATGATGACCTTCAGTCCGGGTTTCACGCGGCGCAAGGCCTCGACCAGTTCTATCCCGCTGACGCCGCCGGGCATCACCACATCCGTCAACAGGAGCTGCGCCTGGCGTCCGGTTTCCTCCCAGACGTTGAGTGCTTCGATGCCGTTGCGGGCTTCGAGCACGCGGTAGCCACAGCCGCGCAGGACGCGGGCGGCGAGTTTCAGCAGTTTCAAGTCGTCCTCCACGAGCAGAATTGTGCCATGTCCCCGCGGCATCTGGCCCCGCTCATGAGCCGCGGCCGCGGCCACTTCACGCGTGGCGACAGGCAGAAAGACCTGGAACGTGGTGCCAACACCAACGGCGCTGCGCACGGCAACCCAGCCTTCGTGCTGCCGGGCGATGCCGTAAACCGTGGCCAGGCCCAGCCCGGTGCCTTTGCCGGCCTCTTTCGTGGTAAAGAACGGCTCGAAAATGCGCTTCAGCGTCGCTTCCTCCATGCCGCAACCTGTGTCGATGACCGACAGTCGGACAAACCGGCCCACGCGGGCCTCCGCGTGGCGTAGTGCCTCGTCCGGTCCGATTTCAACGTAAGCGGTTTCCAGTGTCAACCGGCCGCCCTTGGGCATGGCGTCGCGGGCGTTGACGCAGAGGTTCATGATCACCTGTTCGAGCATGCCGGCGTCGGCCACGACCCACAGCGCTTCCGGCACGCAGGCCAGCCGAACCTCGATGTGTTCGCCCAGCAAGCGACCGAGCATCTTCATCATGCCCTCGATGATTTCGCTCAAATTGAGCCGTCGTGGCTGAAACGCGCTCCGGCGGCTGAAGGTGAGCAACTGGCGCGTGAGGCTGGCTCCCCGTTGCGCCTGGCTCTCCAGCTCTTTCAACGACGCGACCATTTCCGGGTCCAGGCCCGGCGTGTCCTGGAGCAGGTTGAGGTGCATGAGGGTCGCGGCAAGGATGTTGTTGAAGTCGTGCGCCACGCCGCCAGCAAGCGTGCCGACAGCTTCCATCTTCTGCGCCTGGAGGTATTGCGCTTCGAGCTGTTTGTGGGCGGTGATGTCTTCCAGGCAAAGCAGAAGTTTGTCTTCGCCCTCGATCCGAACGAGGGCGGTGGAAGCCGAGACGCGGATTTCGCGGCGCACTCCGTTCCTCGCCAGAGAGAGCGGCGTCTCCACACGCTTCCTGGACTCGCCAGTCTCCAGCGTTTCGATCATGGCCCCTCGAAGGACACAGACCAGGCAAAGCGGGCCGGCGCCGCAACCGGAGGGATCATCCAGGGAATTAAGACAACCCAAGATGTCGCCGGGCCGGCGATGCCCTTCGAGAGCCAGCGGGCCGCCCACCAAGTCGGTCATCGCCCGGTTCATCCGCTCGACTTCCCGGCTCTGGTTCATCAGGCACATCATGATCGGCGCGTGTTCGTAGATCGCAGAAAGCTGCGCCTCGTCCCGTTGCAGCGCAGCAACGGCCCGCTTCTCTTCAGTCACGTCTACGAATACGCAGGCGAACTGGCCCCGCGAGGGCGAGAACGCCGCGACCTCGAAATGGCGTCCCAGTCTGAGGTTGTACCGTTCAAAGGACGCCGGCTCGCCGGTGAGGGCCACGCGGCCATAGGTCTCCAGCCAGAACAGTTCCTCCTCTGGCATGACTTCCTTGAACGTCCGGCCAACCACGGCTACCGCTTTCAGGCCGGTGAGTTTCTCGAACGCCGGATTGACGCTCAGGAAGCGGTAGTCCACCGGCTTGCCGCCAGCGTCGAGGATGATCTCATGGACGGCGAAGCCATCAATCATTCGGTTGAAGAGTGTTTCGTAATCCGCCCGCGCCTGCCGCAGGGCCGTGGTGTCAGTCAGGAAGCCTTCAAACCCGACGATGCGGTCGTGCTGCTGAATTGGGCATGCCGAGAAGAGATGGAAGCCGATCGAACCATCGCGACAGCGCCGGCTGAGCTCGACGGCAGGCACGGCTTCTCCGCGCAGCAGGCGTTCAAATATCTCCCGGGCGTGCGGCAGGTCTTCCTCGACCTGGGTTACACTGAAATGCCGACCAATAATTTCATCGGCCGAAGCGAAACCGTGCATGCGCAACCAGGCGGGGTTGACGTGTTGAAAGGAACCGTCCAGGCCAATGCGGAAATAACCAACCTCCGCGTTTTCGATGACGCGGCGGAAACGGTCCTGCGTGTTCGACAACGTGGCTTCTGCCTGTTTGCGCGCCGTGATGTCGCGGAAGAAGCCCTGCACAATTCTGCGGCCGCGCAGTTCCAGGACGTGAGCTTCGATCTCGACATCGCGAATCTCGCCGTTGGCAGTAAGAACGCGGTCTTCCAACACCTGGCCTGCTCGCTCAGCGCGATGTCCCGTGAAACTGGATGAGAATTGCTTGTTTTCCGGCGCCGCCGGATGCAGTGCCTGTTGCGGCGGTCCGATGAGTTCCTTGCGTTCCCGCCCCAGCATCCGGGCAAACACGGCGTTGCAATCCAGGATCACGCCGGTTTCCCAATCGGCAATGGCGATTCCTTCGCCGGCCTCCTCGAACAGTTTGCGATAGCGTTCCTCGTTTTCCCGCAGCGCCTCCGCAGCCTGGATGCGCTCGAGCGCTCCGCCGCATTGGTCAGCCAGGCCCTGCAATGTCCGCAGGTCGTCATGGGTAAATGCGTTGGGCGCGTAGCTTTGGAGGCTAAGCACGCCGACGGGCCGACCTTGTTGCCAGATGGGCACGCACATGATCGAGGCTGAGGGACGGGAGGTATCACCGAACATCACCGCATCCGGCGGCGGCGTGAAAGGCGGCTGGCGTAAGATCAATTCAGCGCCTTGAGTCAGGATTCGGCGAGTGCGGGGGGTGGGTTCGCCAGGGGGATAGGCCTGCATTTCGGAGCGACCTTCTCCTGCAATCGTGTCGTAACTCACGACAGCGCTCACTAAATCTGACTCCGCCGAATACACATCCAAAGTGCCCGCGTCCCAGTGCCAGAGCCGGTCCGACGCGGCAAAGATCGTCCGCGCCGCTTCCGGAGGAGTGGTGGCGGTACTCAGCTCGGTCGCCAGCGAAAGCAGCGCTTCCCGCGTGGCCTCTGCCCGCTTGTGGGCAGTAATATCGCGGACTGTTACCAAAAGTCCCTTCTCCCCTTCCAATTCCACGGCGGTCAATAGCACCGTCGTGGAAAACGAGCCGCCGCCGATTCTCTGGTGGGTCCAATCGAAGAAGTCGGAGCCTGTCTCCATAGCCGTCGCGATGAGGTGTCTGGCTTTCTCGGTGGAGAGCTGGCCGTCGGGCTGCCGCTCGGGCGACACCTCCCACGGCCCCAGGGAAGCGAACTCCTGCTCGTCTTTCGCACCGAACATCGCGAGAGTCGCGGCGTTCGCGCTCCTGAACTTCCAGTCGGGCGGGAAAAGGGTCATGATTGCGTCGTGGGAGCTTTCGAACAATGTGCGGTACCGCGCCTCGCTCTGCCGCAGCGATTCCTCGACGCGCTTGCGCTCCGTGATGTCGCGGAGGATGACCAGCACGTGGCGTTTGCCCTCTAACTGGTAGGTCGATAACGTCACCTCCATGTCGAATTCAGTCCCATCCCTCCGCAAGCCGCGAGTGATATAGGCCTGCGGTGCCTCGGTTCCCGCCGTGCGACGCCGCACGAAATCGCTTACGCGCGACCTCTCGCTGAAGGCGACGGCCTTGAGGATAGATGTCCCGATCAACTCACTCGGCGAGGAAACACCGAAAAGCCGCGCTGTCGCAGAATTGCACATTTCGAAGATCCCATCGACGTGGACTCCAATTGCATCGTTGGAATACTCAAGGATCGCGCGCAATTTCGACTCGCTCAAGATTAAGGCTTCTGCCGTCCGCTTGCGCTCGGTGATGTCAATCAGCGTGCTTTGCATTCCGACTACATTCCCATGAGGGTCCGTGAGCGGCCGGGAATTGTTCAGGACAGTCATGACCGTGCCATCCTTCCGGCGGAGTCGGTGCTCGTAATTGACGATCCGCCCACCGGAGAGCAATTGCTGGTGAGCCGGCAAGACGACAACGGGGTCGGCATCCACATCCGGAATGCTCAAGCGCAAGAGTTCCTCGCGAGAATAGCCCAGGAGGTCCAACCCCGCCTGATTGGTATCGAGAAAGTGCTTTTGGTTGTCGAATACGTAAATCGCGGCTACCGCTTCATCAAATATGCCCCGGTACTTTTCCTCGCTCTCGCGTAACGTGACCTGAGCCTGCTCGCGTTCCAGGTCGCGGCGCCGCGTCGTGAGGCCGCCCCAAGTAATGCCCGCCAATCCCAGCACCCAGACGCCAGCCAGCCCAAGCATGATGTTGCGCAACTTGCGTTCGCTGGCCGCAAACACTGAAGTGTTCATCGGGACCGAGACACTAAGACCCCCGCCCAAATCGCCTTCACGGTAGCCTTGGCCGGCGTGGCATTTCAGGCATTGTGCCTCCATCCGCAGCGCTGTCAGGAACCGAAGGCGGTTCGTGCCGTTTACGGGTATGACTTCCTGGAAGCTCTTTCTTCCCGCCTGCAATTTGTGCAGCGCTGCAGTCTCCCATGCATCCGGCGCGTTGTCCGACTTGAGCGGCTTGAGACTCGTAATTCGTGCCTCGATGCCGTATGCTTGCAACCCGAGCTCGCGGATATTGCGCGCCATGCAGGCCGGATTTACTAAAGTCAGCCGTTGTCCTTTGCTCGTGGTCACATCCCGACCCAGCACGTTTGTGAGGTAGGGACTGGGTGGGGTCTTGTCCGAAACCGGAACGTACACACCGCCTTGCTCAGCAATCCAAGTTTGGTAAACGGTGTCAGCGCGAAGGAGCAGCCGGGCGCCGGCCCCGGCGAAGAGCCGATATTGCCCTCGCATTTGCTGGTCATACAACACCCAGAAAGTGCCCAGCAAGAGAGTCCATCCGAGTGCGGCCGGAATTACCCAGCCGGGCAACGACCGGCCGAACAGGTTTCGGTCAGCAAGTTTCATAAGTTCCTGCCCGTTTTTTCCGAACCTAATGCCGCGAGCGTGCCTGCTGACAAAAGGCCTCGATTGGCCATTCTCGGAGGCAGGCCGCTGCGTGGTTTTGGTCTAATTCGTGCAGAGTATCAGCCGAGGGGTCGTTTAATGGAAGCTCTTTCAGACTCACGTCGCACTTGAAGCCACGAGCGGGGTCAAGCCGCAGACTGGTCCCGCCTCAGCGACGCAGTCCGCAGCTATTCTTGGATGGTCATCTTTGCTTGGGCTGGGGCGGTTATCCCGACATGCGTGGGACCATGTGTGCGTTTTATGCGCGGTATCGGCTCCTGGTAAGAAGTTCACGGCCACCTTGAAGCCACTCGGAAGCTACCCTCAGGCTATCTGGTAGCCAACCGGTAGGCACCCTCAAGCCACCCTGAGGCTACCTTGAGGCTACCTTGAGGCTACCTCGAGGCTACCTCGAGGCTACACTGAGGCTCTCGAGTGACATGTTTATAACACCAGAGCCCAAACAGAACCGTCTTAAGCCCCGTCGGGGCGGCATGGTGACGTCCGGCGAAGTCCGTGCCGCTCGACAGAGCTGGAGAGAATGAACGGGGGCACGGTCACTATAGGTATTTCATTCCTACAGACCTGGGCGTGGGCTGGCTTGTGCTGAATTTGATTTCGGACAAGACAGTGACAACCTGAAAAAAAGCCTCAGTGATTTGCAGCCACTTACAACAATTCGGCAAAATAATTTCAGCGCCCAACCGCCCCATTCCCGCGATCCGATAACGTTAACGGTATGCGTAACAACGCATCCATCAACCACTTCCCGCCAACACCATTTTCATCGAACGGCTCCCCTATATATGGAGAGGCGCATTTTTATTCGCAGCGCGGTTCGGCGACTGGTTCACTTCTGAAGACTCGGAATCAGAAGCTCAATGCCAGGGCACCGGCGGAGTCAGCCTGGACACCGGTGGCGGACGGGACAACGGTGACCACAAAACCAGTGGAGGTGAGAGCGGCAGTGGCGGTGTAGAACGCACCGGGTGTGCAGCCGGTGATGTAGTGGCGGTTGATGCCTGCGGGCACGGAGTACGTCGCACCGCTGAACGAGGCGGTAGCGTCGACCACGAACAGGACGGCGGCGTTGCCGAGGATCGCTCCCTGCATTGGAGTGCCGGACGTGGTTTGGAGGAGCGTGGTGGCATCCGCTGTAACCCCAGAGTCCGCGCCCTGGAGGACATGAAGGAAACGCGTGTTGGTGGGGTCGGACGGATCTTCGATCACGATGCGGTGGGTGGAGGGTTCGAGTTCGGCCATGGGATTGAGGGCATTGCCGATGGCGGTGGAAGTGACGGTGGCGTTGGCTGGCAGGAGGGCAGTCATGAAAAGGTGCTGGCCACCGGGTGTGGTGGTGGTGATGACGTTGCCCTTGATCGAAGGCGCGGCGGTGAGAGCGAGGTTGAAGCGCTTGAACAGGCCAGGGCTCCGGGAGGTGGCGCGGTCATAGACGACGATGTGGTCGGGCTTGAGCCAGACCATAGAACGGCTGGCGTGGAGGATGTCCAGCGCCGCGTTGGCAGGGGTCCAGACACTGGGGCGATTGTAAAGGCTCGTGGTATCGCCAAAAATGTAGGTGTAATCGGCTCGCACGCTGGCGAGCGCAGTCGGGTCGCCCGCGTTGCCGTCGAGCTGCCATTGCGAGCCGTTGGCCCAGAAAGGGCCCTCCCACCAGCCGAGGTTGGCGGGAGTGCCGTTGGTGCACCAGTTTTTCAGGGAGAGCGTGTTGTGGTAGTCGGTGGTGAGGCCAACTTCATTGTTGTCGTAGTTGGCTACGCCCTTGGTGAGCCACTCGCCCTTTCGGTAGAACTCGAACTGGTTGGCGTCGGCCTGCTGATGGTTGATGGAAATCCAACTGCAACGGAAGTCGAAGAGCGTGGCGCCCGATGACCAGTCCGTGCGCTCGATGAGCCGCCCTTGGGATGCGTCATAGAACGCGGTTGGGTAAGCAGGCCGCGGGTCGGTAGTCGTGGCGGTGGGATCGAGCAGCAGGAAGGCGAGCAGCGCATCCTGCACACCCCAGCTCCAGGGATTCTGGATCCGCGCGAGGAGTCCGGGGGCGCCTCCCTCGACGGCGTTGATGGCGAACCAACGTTCCGCGTTGAGGCGCGAGAGGTCGCCGTTTTGCCGGTCGAGCAGGCTGAGGAGGGCGAAGGGCTGCATCATGTCGGGTGTGCAATACATGCGGAGGATGTCGCCGTAGCTGGCGAACTGGTAAACCGGTCCGAGCCACGATTCGGAAGCAGGAGTCTGCTGCGCCGGTACGAGCGAGGAGATGAAGCCGGTGACGAAACGGTCCCAAACAGGGGCGTTGTTGGCGAGAGCGGCCTGCGGACCGGAAAGGGCTGGATCGGCGAATCCGGCGGTCTTCAGGGCAAGCAGTTGCCCGAAGATGAACGAAAAGGAATGGCCGTAGAGCATGCCCTCGGGCGGGAGGCCGCCGCTGGCGAGGCCAACCGACGCGTTGGCGGGGAGGCCATAGGCTGCGCGAACGGTGCCGGGGTCGCCGAACATGGCGAACTGTTGGTAGAGCCACGCGCCGGTGGCATCCAGGATGTAGCTGCGAAGAGAGTTGCCGACCAGGGACACCGGGGAGGCGGGGTCGAGCACGGGATCGTCGCTCGGATCGATGGCCAGGGACATGAGCGTAAGCAGGCGGGCATGGCCAAGGTAATAATTGTTGGCCGCCATCCGATAGGCATTGCCCCCCGGTAGCAGGCTGGGAGTGTTCATGGCTCCGACAGGGTCGGGATGGTCGCCGCCGGTGGTGGAGGCATTGAGGCAGGTGGTCGCCCATTGCATGAATACCGCGCGGATGGTGGCCTTATCCTGCGCGGTGAGGATCGGCTGGTTGTTGGCGTCGGTAGCGTTGTAGATCCAGTCAACGACCAGCGGCCAGGCTTCCGAGGTGAAATTGGCGCGGTTATAGACTGGGAACAGAGGGTCGCGGAAAGGCGCTTCGGACAGCGGGCCTTGAGCCGCTTGGTTCAAGGCGACCATAATGAGATTACGAGCCCGTTGGGCGTGCTGTATGCGGGCGCCGGGGCTTGGGTCGATCAGGGCGTGGAGGGCGAAAATGAGCGCGTACTGCTCAGTCAGCAGACCCGTGTAGCCTTGCGTGTCGCCAAAATCGGGATACGTGGGGTTAGGCACCCCGTTGGGGAAGAAATGCGTGTTGTAATCGGTGATCGCGGTGTTCAGCAACGGAACCAAGCCCTGCCCGTAAATCGGATTGCTCGGTACCGCCCAACTCTGCAACCGAGGCAGGTCGGCAGCCGTGATCCACAGACGCGGGTGTCCGGTGACGGGCTGCGGGATAGTAGTGACCGGGGGTGGCGTTGCGACGTAGGTGGCCGTTACGGTTGCGCTGCTTGCGGGCATGACGAGAGTCGTGGTGGGCGCCAGCGGGTTCGCTACGGTCGCCCCTGTCCATGTCCGGAAGACCTGGCCAGCCGGTGCCGCGTTGGCGGAAATGGAGACCGTCGCGTTGGCAGCGAAGGAACCGCCGCCAGTGCCGTTGACGACCGTTAGCCTGTAAGTGGTGGCCGGTGGTGTCGTGGCGCCATAGGTGGCGGTCACGGTCACGTTGGCTGCGGGCATGACTAGCGTCGTAGCGGACGCCAGCGGGTTTGCCACGGTTGCCCCTGTCCAGCCTTGGAAAACCTGGCCCGCCGGGGCGGCGTTGGCGGAAATGGAGACTGTCGTGTTGGCAGCGAAAGAACCTCCGCCAGTGCCGTTGACGACCGTTAGCGTGTACTGCGCAGTCGGCGGGGGTAGAACAGACATGGTAAAGGTGGTGGCGGCGGTCGCAGCGGCAGCGTCAGTAACGCGGATATACGCCGCAAACGGGTAACTATAAACCCAAGAGCCCGAAGCGGTCGGGACGCCGGTGATTTGGCCGGTGCTGGCGCTGAGCACCAACCCGTCCGGGAGCCCGCCCGACTCGATGGCCCAGGTGTAGGGTGGCTTGCCGCCGGTGGCAGTGAGGGTTTGAGCGTAAGCCACGCCGACGGTGGCGTTGGCAACTGCGAGTTTGGCGATTGTGAGTGGCGCGGTGACGGGTGCGTATGTGGCGGTGACGGTGGCGTTGGCAGCCGGCATCACCAGGGTCGTGGCAGCCGAGAACGAATTGGCCACCGTGGCTCCGGTCCAGCTCTGGAAGATTTTGCCGGCGGGGGCCGCTTTGGCCGAGATAGAGACTGTGGCGTTGGCAGCGTAGGAGCCGCTGCCAGAGCCATTG
>Ga0073936_10008193_pt1 | contig 13354 bp, 10 predicted proteins | sample AliMusrvi5mmetaG_FD_87041 | JGI IMG/M metagenome (GOLD analysis project Ga0073936, IMG submission 87041) | Freshwater lake bacterial and archeal communities from Alinen Mustajarvi, Finland, to study Microbial Dark Matter (Phase II) - Alinen... | ecosystem: Environmental > Aquatic > Freshwater >... | reverse complement strand
TGGCGGACAACCACGGAACTAACTTGGCAGCAAAGGCACCAATTTAGTCAGGAAAACCCGTTTTGTAACCCATTGGAAATCAGTGGTGGAATTTCAAGTTAGTGGGGAGACTCGCGGTCCGACGGGATGCTGGTTCATCATTTCTTGCCCGCAACGATGCGCAGGCCGGCGGTCATGATCCGGTAGCCGGGAGGATAGCTGAAACGATAGGCCGCGCGGCAGATGTCCGCCTCGCTGCTCCACGATCCGCCGCGCAGGACGCGCTCCTCGCCGGCATCAGGGCCACGCGGGTCAGTGGCTGCCACAGGGGGGTAGCGCTCCAGCCAATCCTGACACCACTGCCAGATATTGCCGTGCATGTCACAGAGTCCCCATGGGTTGGCGGGTTTCCGGCCGACCTCGTGCGGTTGGTTGTCGCTGTTGTCTGCGAACCACGCGACCCGGGCGAGATCGGCCACGCGGTCGCCCGACCAAAAGCGGGTTTCCGCACCCGCCCGGCAGGCGTATTCCCACTGCGCCTCGGCCGGCAACGTGGCTGTTAGACCGGTTCCCACGAGGATGCGGTTGAGCGTTTCAATGAACAATTGGCAGTCGTTCCAATTGACTTGTTCGACCGGCCGTCGCGGTCCTTTGGAATGGGACGGGTTGTTGCCCATGACGTGTTGCCACTGTTGTTGGGTGACCGGGTATTTCCCCATCCAGAAGCCGCGGGTGAGCGTCACCTGGTGGCGGCGGCCTTCCACGATGAAACGTCCTTCCTCACCGAAGGGACTACCCATCTGGAACACGCCCGGCGGAATCCAAACCAAGTCCAGCGACACTCCGCCACCCAACTCCACCACCCGCACCTCACCGGCTTTGGGAGCAGCCGAAACACCCGCGATGTCCTGCCCGGCGCAGGTGGCAACCAACGCGAGCAGGACCACCGCCATCGCCACTCGCGCCCGGGACAGCAAAACCGCAGTCAAGTTTTCAATCTGGTTTCTGGTTTCTGGTCTCTGGTTTCCGGAGTCTGGGGCGAAGCCTCGTTAGTCCTCCATTTTGGGCGCGGGTTGCAGGCCGCCCGGATAGTCGGCGCCCTTGCCGCTGCGCACGACCGATTCCGCCCATGCCTCCAACTCCCCGTTCATCTTCTTCACTATATCCGGGTGTTCGGCGGCAATGTCGGTCTTTTCCCACGGGTCGGCTAACAAATCGAACAACTGGATTTTATCGGGCATTTGTTTATAGATTTTGTAGCGGTTGTCGATCCATGCCATGGCGCCGTCACTCATGGCATGTTCGCCGTAGTGCATGAATCCGAGCGGTCTCGGGCGTTCGGTCATTGCGCCGTGGATAGCGGGCATGATGCTCACGCCGTCGAGCGGTTGGATTTGGTTGGGCACCTTGATTCCGAGCAGGTCCACCAACGTCGGATAGATATCACAAGTGCAGGCCATGACGCTGGTTCTCGACGGATTTTTGATGCCTGCGGGCCATTCTATGATTCCCGGCACGCGGATGCCGCCTTCCCAGAGTTCGCCCTTGTGTCCGCGCAGGCCGCCGTTCCAGCCGTACTCATCCGGCGCGGCTTTGTCATCCATCCAGGCACCGTTGTCGCTGCAGAACCAGACCAGGGTGTTGTCGGCGATGCCGAGATCGCGCAAGCCCTTGCGCAGGGTACCCATGCTGCGGTCCACGCCGAGGATTTCGCCATAATAGGCTTTGCCGCCGGCGGCCTTGAGGTCATCGGGCATCGGTTTGAGCGGCACATGCGGACTGCCATACCAGACGCACGCGAAGAACGGCTTCTCCGCCTTGGCGTTTTTTTCGATGAACTTGAGGGCCTCGGCGACGATGGCGTCCGAGCCGTCGCCCATGACTTTCACCGGTTCGCCCATGCGGCTGAATGTCCAATCCAGATCGAACCAATTGGAAACAGTGAACCATTCGTCGAACCCGAAATGGCCGGGGTGCAACGGATCGGATGCTTTCAGGGCCCGACCCATGCCGGGTTTGCCACCGCTCAAGTGCCACTTGCCGAAATGGGCGGTAGTATAACCCACTTGTTTGACGGCTTGGGCGATGGTCATTTCCTGCAAGCGCAGTGGCATGCCGGGCCAGTAGGTGCCCATGCGATACGGATGGCGACCGGTCATGACGCTGGCCCGCGTCGGCGAGCAACTCGGGTGTTGGGCGTAGAATCTATCAAAACGCATGCCGGCGGCGGCCATGGCGTCCAGGTTGGGTGTCTTGATGGTCTTGAGGCCGTTGTAACTGACGTCGCCCCAGCCTTGGTCATCGGTCATGCAGAGGATGATGTTAGGCCTTTTCGCATGGGCGGGTGCCGGCTCTGCGGCGGGCCCGCGGAGCGGAGCCAGCATGGCGAGCGCGGACAACGCGACGATGGATTGGGATTGGATAGGTATCATCGGGAACGCGGGTGATTCACTATTTCGGTTTGATATCGAACGAGCGCAGTGCGATGCCGCGTTTGAGATCGGTGGTCGGGGTTTGCACGCGCAGGGTTTGCACACCCTTATCAAGTTTCATTTCCACCGGTTGGGTGGTTTCCCACAAGCCATAACTCAGGGGGATCGGCACCGTGGCGATCACGTTGGCACCGGAACAGATTTCCAGCACCTGGTCCTCGTTGACCACTGCGGCCTTCATGCTGATCTGATAGATTCCAGCAGTCGGCACATCGAGCGTGTAATCAGCCCACTGGCTCTTCATCTGTTGTTGGAAATACACCTGCTTGCCGCCGGTGAAACAATCATGCACCAACACATTCGGGAACTGCCCGCCCCAGGAAATCTCACCGCCGGTTTTATCAAACGCCGCCGCCTCCACATGCATCACGCCGGCCACCGCCTTGATAGGTGCTCCGGCCGTGGTGTTGGATGTTTCGGGTTTCTTCGCCACCGGCGGTTTCGCACCCGCTTTCACACCAGGATCGGCTTCCGCTTCGTCGGGCTTGAGCGATGCCGTCAGATCGGTTGTAGCAACGGGAGCGGACTTCTGGATCTGATGGGCGGTTTCCATGATCGCGCTGGCGATGGCGGCTGATGTTAGAGCGGATGCGAACCAGCGCAGGTGTTCGACCTTCGAGAAATCCGTGGTGCGCGAGCGTTCCTGGACTCCCGCCAGGAAGTCCGGTCCTTGCAGACCTTCAAGTTTTGAGAACGGCCAACCGCGGCCGAAGCCGACTTTCCATGCGCAGCCGGGCTGCGGTTCGGTCATCGGATTGGCAGCCTTGTAGGCGACGCAGGCGTGGGCGGGTTGTCCGACGCCGATGGCCGGGATGCCGAACGCATGGCAGACCATCACCGACCACGACGAACGCGGCCCGCATTTGCCACCGCCAGCCAGCACGTTCCTGAAGGTGCCGTCAAACGGAATCGGCGAGTTCCGGCGCCACACGAAGCTGGTCGAGTTGACCACCATCTCATCGACCCGCAGGTTCGGCTGGAACGTGTTGACCATTTCGCGCGCCCAAGTCAGGTCGCTATCGGACGCGCCCGAATACACGATCTTGGTATATTCCCACACGGTGAGATGATCGAAACTGGGAAACAGTTCCTTGTTCTTGTGCGCGGTCTTGTAATACTTGTATCGCGTCACCGGTTCGGCGGGAGTTTTGGCGCCACCCGCGCCGATGTTGACCGATCCGGGCGGGGAAATCGCGGTGGCGATCGCCAATTTCTGATAGATCCCATTCTTGGCATCCGGGTCAGCGGCGAGGATTTTCTGCCAGATTCCCAGCGCGGCCACGGACAATGTATATTTGTTATCCTCGCGGGCGGCCAAGCCGATCGGCACGGTCCCTTCAAGATAGAGTTCCATGGCCGGGGTGTTTTTCAGCAGGTAGGACAGGAACGTCTGGTTGGCGGGATCCGCCTTGGCGAAGGCCGCGAGTTGGTCAGCGCCGGTTTTGGCAATGAGTTGGCGCTGGTCAAGCGCCAGCAGCACGAGCGGATCCTGGAGCAGTTTCGCCATGGCCGCAGCATCAGGTGTGGTCGGTGTCTTCTGGTTGAGCCAGGCGGTGGCACTTGCCAGATAACCCTTGAAATCGCCGGCTTTGACGGCCGCGTCCAGATCACTGGCATTCGGTTGCCAAGCGTGGAGCGCGGAGGCCAGCGGCCCCAGCAGGGCGGCGGCGAGGAACGAGTAGAATGCGGGTTTGCAGTTGGTGTTCATAAATAGATATGGGGTGTGATGTGATTGTCCGAAAGGCGGCTAGAATCCATGAAAGAGCAAATATGTTTTCGTTAGGTCAAGTTTTCAGTCCGGTCTTCGGTCTCTTGTCTCCGGTCTCCGGTCTCCGGTCTCTTGTCTCTTGTCTCTTGTCTCTTGTCTCTTGTCTCTGGTTTCTGGTCTCTGGTCTCTGGTTTCTGGTCTCTGGGGCTGGGGTCTGATGAGAAGCCTTGCTATTTCTTTCCTCCGAGCATTTCGAGCATCGCTTCGGCCATGTTTTTTCCTAACAGGATAAAGAACCTGCCTTCGCCGTAATAATGGAAGCCGAGGTTGGAAGTGGCGCGTTTGAGCATGGCGTCCTCTTCCGGGGTGATCGGATCTTTCTTGAGGTCGCGATCCTTGTTGAGCCAACCGGCGGTTTTGAGGGCGACGACCTCCGGCGACAGCAGCGGGGCGCTTTCGACGGCCTTCACGTTGCCCTTGAACTCTGGAACTTTGTTCATGGAACGCATTTCGTTGCGGATGTCACCCTGTTTGCCGACTTCGTTTTTCATGCCGTTGACACCCATGACGCCGACGACTACCTTCATGTCCGGCGCATTGAACTCCTTGCGCATGTCCTTGATCAGGCAGGTCAGGTTCTTGCCATACTCAGCGACCGGTTGGCCGCCTTCGATCATGTCATTGAAACCCTGAAACCAGACGAAGCCGACGATCTCATAGCCGTCCTTTTCGTTGTAGTTGGGAAATCTCTTCTTCAGGTTCTTGAGGACGTCATGGACATAGCCGGTCATGCCGCGGTATTGACCGCCGAAATCCTCCTTGGTCATGGGGATCTTGGTCTTGTCGGGGCCTTGTTTCACCGGCATGGGATCGGGCAGACCGGCGCTCGGCGGGCGGAAGTTCACATAGAGGCTCTGGCCGCCGGGTGCGTATTTGATGAGCAGCACCTGATTGTCAAAAGCCTCGCCCATGTAATAGCCGAAGCTGTATTCCGGGCCGATGCAATTGCCGAGTTTCGAGTAGTTTTTCCGTCCGCCATAGCCGGGGCTGAGGTCACCCGAGACATCATCACTGGTCACCCAGACATCGCTGCGGGTCATGAAGTCCTTGCCGTCCGGTTTGAAGATCTTGAGCAGGGCGGCCCGGGCGGGATCCTTGTCCTCGCCGAGGTAATCGATGGTCCGTTTGTCGGCCTGGCCGTCCATGTTGGACTGCCCGGCCATGATGAACACCTTGACGGGCTTGGCGGAGGCGATTGCGGCCGCAAGACATAATGAAGCAGTGACGAGTGCGGGAAGTTTTTTCATGATATTATGGGTGGGTGGTTTTGGAATTCAGACGGTCTTTCAGGCTGATGAGTTTTGGCGGGGTGCTATCTTTTTCGATGATGTAAATCACTTCGATGAGTTTGTCATGTTCCTTGGGTGTCTTGCGGAGGTCGGCCTCGAGTTTTTTCATTTCCGGCAGGGCGGATTTGGCGGCGCCGCGATATTGTTTGAGGACATCGAGGGAGATCTGGATGATATATGCTTTTCCCCAATCCTTGAGGTTCATGAGCATGACCGCCAAGGGAATGCCTTCCTCGATGTGCAGGCGTGCGAACGCCTCAATGCCGGCAAGGCGGACACCCTTGGAAAACATGGTGTTGGCCGGCGCCATGTCCCTGATGCTAGCCACCATCTCGGGTGCCAGCACCTTGACATCGTCGAGCGTAAGCAATTGATAGATCGAGCGGGCGCAGCCGCGGGCCGCGGAGTCCGGGTTGGTGGTCACGGAACGGATCGCCGGATAGAGCAAGTCCTTGGGGACACCATCCAATGATTTGGCGAGGATGCCGCTGGCACCTTGCGCGCCGCCCGGATAGAACAAGGCGAAGGAAAGCGCGCCGGCAGCGAACTGCATCTGATCGGTTTCGTCCTTCACGGCGACAGCTTTGAGCATTTGCGGCAGGATGGGTTTGGCATCGGCGCCGATGTTGCGCAACGCCTCGGCGGTCTGGACCCGCAGCCAGCGGTCATCATCGTTGAGCAACTTGGCAAGGGTGTCGAGCGCGGGTGCGGCGCGGGCTTTCAACTGGCCGATGGCGGCCACCGCGCCCAACCGCGCGTTGGGGTTCTTGCTTTGGGTGAGTTCTATCAACCGCGGCAGGACGTCGTCCTTGCGCAGGCCGAGTTCGCGGGCCGACCACGCCCGGTCCAAGGGCGACCATGAAGCAAGTCCTTCTAGCAATTTCGCAGTGGTGCGTTTGGCATGGGCGTTCTCGCCGAGCCATCGTTCGGCGGCGATGGCCTCGGCCACTTCGGGGGCGGTCAGCCAGGACTCCTGATGGGCGAAGCGGCCGGTGAGCGCGATTTTTTGCAAGGGTGCGGCATATGCCAACATATAACATCCGGTGGCCCCGAGAGTGCCATGATAACCGCTGGCTACGCCGCCGCCGGTGGCGACGTTGACAAATGCTCCATCCCAGCGCCGCGCGAGGTCGTAATACCAGCGGAGTTCCTTCATGAAGGCGGCCATGGCCTGCGGGCCGCCGCAGTTGGCGGCGATGGGACCCCAGAGATAGCTGAAACCATTGCCGGTGTGCCCCCATTCGCGGGACTCGTAGGAGGCGGTGACCATTTTGCTGAAGAACCGCGTCTCGGGCCGTTTGTCCTGCAGCGCGAAGGCCATCGCCGTCATTGAGGTCTTGCCGTTGTCATCATGACCGATGCCGGGCGGGTGCTCGCCATACGGCACATACCCCTTGCCCGCATAGTAACCGAAGAATTTGTCAGAACGGACGATGGCGGGTTTGAGATCGGGAGTATCAATGCCGCATTTTTCAGCGAGCACCAGCGAGATGAAACATGGCAGGCCGGTGGCATTGACGGGGCCGTAGGGCGGGACAGGGCCGTGGAGTTGGCCGTTCGGGCCGGGCGGCACATAACCGTGACCCCAGGTGCCGAAGACGCCCTGGCCGCGGGCAATGGTAGTGGTATAGGAACGGATGGCCGGCAGGACCGACTTGTCGCCGGTGGCGAGGTAATACTCGCAAAGAAACAAATTGTTATATCCATGATGCCAGGTGGCCATGCCGCCCTTGCTGGAGTCCTTCCACAACGCTTCGACTTCGGGAGTTTTGTCGGCGACCTCCTTGGCGTTTTTGCGCACCATGTCGAGGAATTCGGGTCGGCCCGTGGCTAACAGCGCGAGTTCATTGATGTGGAGGCTGTTTTCCTTGGTGAAATTCCTGAGCATGGCGGCGAGGCCCTGATCGAGGATTTTTTTGGTTTTGGGGCAATCGTAGGGCGAAGTATCGCTGTAGGCGCCCATCACCTGGAGTTTGAGTTCGACAATTTGGGTGGTGCCCTTGCGCCACACGGTGAGCGGCAGGATGCCGCGGGCCGCTTCGGTTTCCGCCTGGCCGATCGCCCGGCCGAAACATTTGCGCGCGTCATCGGCAAACGGTTTACCGAACACGCCGAGAACCACGTCGCCGGTTGCCAGTTTGCCATCGGCGGGCGAGCCTTTTTCCACTTCGGTGACGAGGATTTGGCGGCTGGTTTCGGTCATGCCGGCCTCGACTTGCATCCAGCCGAGCGCGCCGGTGGGGCCGAGGTTGTAGCTGTTAGCCGTTTTCGGCGGCGTGTCCTTGGTCAGGTCGATGGCCGGTGCCGGCGGTTTGGCGGCCTGGGCCGGGATGGTGCCAAGCAGTGCCAGCGCGATGGCGGCGAGGGTTGGAAACGAGGTAATGTGCGGGTGCCTGGCGGTGGCGGAAAACGATCGGAAAATCATGCGGGTGCCGGGTTCATTGCAATGGGCAATTTGCAAACGGGTCGGCGGAGCGGGATCTTTCATGCGGCGGGATGGGCGGCAAATTCCTTTTCCACCTCAATTCCTGTGTGGTCTATTGTGCGCTGGCCCGCAGGCCCGCTGGCCGGTAGGGAAGGTGGCTGCGTGGTTCCGGCCGCAGTGTTTCTCGCGTAGAGTCAAGGAATTCGCAAGAACGGCGCAATGCGTTCGAACGTCTTTTTGCCGATCCCTTCGACCTTGAGTATGTCTTGAACGTTCTTGAATGGCCGCGCTTCAATGATCCGGTTGGCGGTCACTTCGCCGATCCCAGGCAGCTTCATGAGTTCATCGCGGGCGGCCGTGTTGGGATCTATCCTGGTTCCCGGGACGAGTTTTTGTCGGGCTGTTGCCAGGGCCAAGTCGGCATCTTCCTGGCGCTCCTCCAGTCGCTCGCCGGGAAGGCGATCCCAATTGGTCTTGGCCCATGCGCCCACACCGCGTTTTGCGGCTTGAAGTTCGATGTCTTGGAGTCGCGCACGATAGTCGCCGGCAGCCATTTTCGCCGGAGTTTCCCGATAAACCCCGAAGGCCCGCGCCAGTCCCAAGCGAACCAGCCGCTCGGCAAGGTCTTCGCCATCGGCTGTGGTCACAAACCCATAGACCCGCCTGTGTCTCCCGTCGCCCCTGGCATCGGCAAACGCGGTGTGCACCGTGAAGGGCTTGGCTAGCACAGCAACGACTTCATCCGCCGCTGCTTTGCCCAGCCCCTTGGCGGCATCAATCGATGCTTGGGACGATCCTCCAAACTCTGAAATCCCGAAATAGCGTCGCTGTGCCCGAAGGCGTCGGGCATCGGAGTCATCAGTAACGTGCCATTCGATGCAGTCGGCACCGTAGAGCCTGATGGTGTGGCTGGCACCGTCCGCCGTCTGAATCAGAAAACTGTCCCCGTCCGCCCACTCGGTGGAAATCAGCTTGCAGGTCTTGAAGGTTATCAAATCATCCGCTGCCGCAACCATCATAGGAATGGCGGCCAGGATCGGCAAGAAGCGGGATAATGGCTTGATTGTCATGAGAGTCCCCTACGGGTGTTAAAGCAGGGGATTTCAACGCATCACGGCACGACAGGCAAGCCATTTGATATTGCCTGGCGAGAGAGGGGCGCGGAGTTTTTTTTGGTTTGCGGAGATGAGTCTGAAATTATATATTTCAGAAACCACGGTTTTCATATTTCCGCTCAGCGTCTATCTCCGCGACCTCCGCGTCTCCGCGTTTCACTTCTATCGAAATCCGCCGGGGAACCTGGAATCGAAGCGGCGGCACATCCGGTCGGCGATTCTGCGATTTGATGTTTGGGTCGGATGAGGAGGAATCGAGGCATTGACATCGGCGGCCTGACAGCCTATGATTCAGAGCGTGAGCGGCTCCGATCTCTTTGTCGATCTCATCGAACAACACCACGCTGTAAGGATGCGAGCGGATTAAGTCTGTTAGCTGTCCGCCTTCGTCATGGCCGACGTACCCCGGCGGCGAGCCGATCAACTTCGCGACGCTGTGTTCTTCCATGAACTCTGACATGTCGAAGCGGAGAAAGCGCCGCTCGTCGTGAAACAAGGACTCCGCCAGCGCCTTGGCCAGCTCGGTCTTGCCGGTGCCGCTCGGACCGACGAACAAAAACACGCCCACCGGCCTCCCGGGTTTCTTCAATCCGGCCCGCGCCAGCCGCACGGCTTCCGCCACGGCGGAAATCGCTTCCGGCTGGCCTTTCACCCGCTTTGATAGATCCTCCTCCAGCGCCATCAGCCGCGCACCTTCATCCGCCGTGAGCCTCCCCACCGGAATCCCACACCGCGCCGCCACCGCCCGCGCAATCTCCTCGCGACCGATCCGCATTTCTTCAAAGTGGCTGGTGCGTCCCGCGCCAGGCCGTCCAAGGGGCGTCTCGCCCCGTTTCTTCCCTCCCACCTGCGGCGTCAACGTACGGAACCTCGCTGCCGCGCACACCTGGTCCACCAGATCCAGCGCCTTGTCCGGCAGGCGGAAATCCGGCAGATAGCGGATCGACCATTCCACCGCCGCCCCCGCAACGCCGCTTCATCGAGCGCCGCGGTAGGGCTGGGCGGCCTCGCCCAGCCCTGATTACCCCCGAGGGTGAAACGTGAAGGTGAACGCCATGGCTCAGAGCATCTCTTCCTCATTTCGTTCACCACCCATTCGCACCGCCATTCGGCGGGAAAGTGGGCGGACCGAGCCGGATCCGCCCTACCCGCACCGTCCTTCTCGATGCTCTGGCGATATTCGCGGATGGTCGTCGCGCCGATCACCCGGATCGCGCCACGCGCCAGCGCGGGCTTGAGGATGTTCGCCGCGTCCATGCTGCCGCCCGCCTGGCCCGCGCCTAACAACAAATGGATTTCATCGATGAAAAGAATCGGCTTCGGCTCGATGGACGCCTCACGGATCACCGCTTCCAAGCGCTCCTCGAATTCCCCCCGGTATTTCGTCCCTGCCACCAACGATGTCAGGGAAATCTCAATCACCGCCGGCTTCCCCAAAGCATCCGGCAATTTCCCCTCCGCCAGCAACTGCGCGAAGCCCTCGACAATCCCGGTCTTACCCACGCCCGGCTCGCCTATCAGAATCAGATTGTTCTTCCGGCTTTGCAACAGGATCCGGGTGATCTTCAGCATCTCGTCCCGCCGACCGATCAAGGGCTGCAAACACCCCCGCGCCGCCAACTCCGTCAAATCCCGCCCGAACCGCTCAAGCGCCGTCATTTTCTTCCTCTTGTCTTCTGTCTTCTGTCTCGGAGTCTTCTGTCTCTCACCGATCAACCGCCCACTCAAACCGCGTAACACCTCGTAGGAATGATGCCCGAGCTTTGTCACCGCCGCGGAAACCACCGGCTCCCATTGTTCAACCAACGCCACCAGCAAATGCGCGGTCTGCAACACCTCCATCCACAGGGTTGCAAAAGAGGAGATAAACTGGGTGTAATGACCCGTGCCAAGACAGCGAATCAGTTCACATCGTGAGAACTAGAGGAAAATCATGAAACGACCGAAAGACCACTATGTCGCGCAAACCTACCTTAAATGGTTCGCAAACGAACAGAAATCGCTTTGGGTTTACGGCAAGAAGTGGCCAGGCGTTAAATCAAAATCTCCCGCCCAGATCTGCAAGGAACCGGGTGGGTCCGACAATCCTTTCTTGCAGAAGAACCGAGCAATCGAAGCGTATCTAGCGCCCATAGAAAACAACTGGAATGACCACATCCGGTTTCTGACATCGGCAACCGAAACCTCTTCGCAGGAATATCTCAATGCAAAACTTACCGTTTGCTGCTACATGGCCTACCTGCGGTTCCACACACCGGCCACCGTCAGAATTGAACAGGCTGCGCTTTCGGCCATATTGAGGTCCACGCTCAAATTACTGAATGATGCGGGAGAGTTGCCTCCACCGCCTGCTGATTTGCAGAATATCGCAGATACTATCGATGAATCTTGTTTCACGGTCGATGGGAAATTCCCCCGTGCAATCGCTGCTGGCATTTTGCCCAAGGCAGCAAGCAATTTCTTTAAATCACCAATGATGTTGCTACACAACGAAAGCGAGATGCCACTCCTGACCTCAGACAATCCCTTGTGCCTGTGGCATTGCAATGACGCAACTTATCCGACGCTGTATTTGCCACTTACTCCAAGGACCGCCGTTCTGGTTAAGCCATTCATTGAAAAGGAAAGGACGGCAAACTATGATCATTCACTGGATCATGCGGCAGACCCGAAACCAGAACTAATAAAAATCCTCAATGAGCAGACTGCAAAGCACGCGGAACAAATCGTCATTTCCAATCAACAAAGAAATGATGTTTTGGCTCTCGTGGCCGAGTATAAGGACTGGCACTTTGCGAATCTCACAACCACGCTCTCAATTCACGAAGGCGATATCATCATCAACACCTCAAGAGCTATTAAGAAGGATCTGTAGCCAACAATGAAGAATTAACGCTTCGCCGGCAATTCTACTGCTTAACCGTCAAACCTCAACTTTCGCGCCTCCGCGACAATCCCAGTCATATCCCGACAAAGCGCAGTACGGAGAAATCATTTTCGGTAACTCTAATTCCATTTTGCGTTCAAGTTGCAGCACATATTAGAACCCTAAAGCCTTCCAACTCGGCAGTAACTGAACTCGTTAGTCTCATCTTGAACGCAAACTAGAATAAGTTTCAAGGAAAGGCTTGATGTAAACCTGTGGCCGTGACACCATTCGTTTGGGATCCAGTAGAGCGCTCAGGGATTCAATTCCAACAACCGATCCCGATAAGCGACGCTGACTTTTCGCGTCCACGCAAGATCGTCGGGTGAACTGTAAGCCGAGGTCACGATGATCGAAACAACATAATCTCGAAGACGGATCATACAAAAGCTGGACACTTTAAGAATCTCCGATTCCTTTCCGTCGACCTGTGTAATATCCTGGCTGAAGGTTGATGTGCAGATGGAGGTCTTGGTCTCGGCGAAGATTCCCAACTCAACATCCTCCTTGCCTGCCATCTCCGCTTTAGCAAGAATACGGATCTGGCGTGGATCCCGGGTGGATTTTGCAATAGTAGACATGGAGTCCTCAAAGTCGGGTCGGGCGGTCTTCAGACTATTTTTCCCGGACGCTTTCAGGCCCAAAAAGATATCATCCATGGACAGTTTCTCGCGCATCTCTTTGAATGTGTTCGTGGGACGCTGGAGAAGAAGCTTACGGTTCAAGGCGGGAATCCTTCCGGCAGCCGTAGCACGGTCATCCTCAGCCGAACCGAAAACCGCCACGAGAACAAGACGGTCGTTGGCGTAGGCCTTTTGAAAGGCCCTGGAAGGCACGGCGGATGAGTTGGTCATCTGTGGAAAGCATGGCGTCCACTTTCAACGCTTCGGCGGCGGCGAGATGGAGCGCGTCCAGACGCTTGAAGCCCAGTCGGTTCAGCTCCACGCCCCGTTGTTCGATGGCAGGCGTCAGGATCTGGAACGCTGAGGCGTAGCTGAGAAAATGCAGGATCCCATTTCGCCGGGTTTGGTCGGCAATACGGTGGACCTCAAACTGAAGCACGCTGCTATCGGCAAGCTGGATCTCGCCCATCGTCACCCGCTGCAAGATGGCGAGCACGGCCCCGGTTTCCATTTGGATGCGGGACTGGGATTGGTCGTCGTAAGGACGATTCAGACAGCAGGTATCGAGGTAGATGATCATGCTCATGCCGCTGAGGCCGGCTTTCTGGAAATTCTTGGCGAGGCCGAAGTCGGAGATTTTGGCGCGGTTGCGGTGGAGCAGGATGTTCTGCGGTTTGATGTCGCGGTGGACGAAGCCCTCCTTGTGGGCGGCGGCGAGGCCTTCGAGCGCCTGGATC
>Ga0073936_10008183_pt1 | contig 13364 bp, 23 predicted proteins | sample AliMusrvi5mmetaG_FD_87041 | JGI IMG/M metagenome (GOLD analysis project Ga0073936, IMG submission 87041) | Freshwater lake bacterial and archeal communities from Alinen Mustajarvi, Finland, to study Microbial Dark Matter (Phase II) - Alinen... | ecosystem: Environmental > Aquatic > Freshwater >... | reverse complement strand
TGGAACGCCGGAGGCGTAAGCCCGGTGAAAACGATGGGGTCGTAGCGCCAGATGACCCGCTTCGGGCCCAGCCGTTCCGCAAGCTCGCGGAACGCCTCGACGGCCGTCGTTGCTGGAGGCGACTTGGCGTCGATTTTCCGTGGATACCCGAGGATGGTGAACTGGAAGTAGTAGCGGTATCCACGCGAGTCCAGCTCGTCGAGGTGCGGGATCAAGGGGCGAGGGTGGCGAGTCCAGAAGTCGATGGCATCCACGTCCTCCGGCTTCAGCGAGACCCGGGTCACTTGGTTTCGATTGTACGGGTTGGCGACCGTGCAGTAGCCTTCCTTGAGACGGCGAACCATCCACTCCGCATAGAAAGCGGGAATGTCGGTTCGGCGGCTCGCGCTGATGATCATGGGTTGCGTCCCTTGGGCTACAGGGCATTATCGCCGGTTCGGGCGAGTCCCGGCAATCGCCGGGTGCGTGACGGTGTCCCGCCTCCGAGAAAGGCCGGTCGCGCCCCCTGGCACGCCGCCTGGGCAAATCTGATAAACTTATGGGCGAGAGAATGGCAGATTATTCACATGCTTGGAGCAGAGCACACATGATCGATCCTGATGACCTGCATAGGAACCGTGTGGAGAAGACGCTGAACCTACTGAACGGGCTCGATCAGTGCCCGCCAGAGACCCCAATATATCGTGTGTTCCGGTTACGGTATCTGCTGAAGATGTTGAGAACTGGCAGGAACGTCCTGGTCAAACCCGGAATGTGGGATGATCCCTTTGAGAATATAGTATTTCAGAAGCACTCCTTCGTGCTGGATGGCAAGCGAGTGGAGTCTTCGGCTTATGTCAGAGAGAGGTTCTACGGCCAGTGCTGGACCCTCAACCGAGAGGAAACAGATGCTTTGTGGCGAATATACTCGCCGACTAAAGACGGTGTGAGAGTTACGTCGACAGTCGGCAAGCTCTTCGACGGCTTCTACCGCGAATACGACTGGAGAGCATGGGCAAGCTACTTTATGGGGACCGTCTTGTATCGCAACGAAGATGAGATTGTGGCCTTCCTGAAACGAGGTATTAGTGCAGTGGTTCTTGCGGATAACAGATGGACTGCATCCTCACTGCTCATGAAGAGAAAGGAGTTTGCGCACGAGAATGAGGTCCGCCTCTTGTACATCGAGTACAGGATTGGGCACGCGCAGCGGAATTCAACATATTCGTACAAAATCGACACCGGCAAGACGTTCACAGAAATGCTTTTCGATCCACGAATGGCAGCAGAGGATTTTCAGAGATATGCCGCTCGAATAAGGTCGCTTGGCTATCGCGGCGTGGTGGCACAGTCAAAGCTGTATCAGGTCCCCTCGATTCTTGTTCGAGTAGGAAAGCAGTGGGACGCGGCTACATACAAGGCATCGACCGAGTTCACGGGTAGAAGAGAAACGACCAAGTAGGCAATAGGAGGTTTCTCATGTGTCATCATGCAATCGCCGCCGTGCTGTTGTGTTTCGCGGCAACGTCTGTTCAAGCCGAAGGGCTCTCCGGCGACCGGATCGCCACCGACAAGGGCGATCTGGTCGTCCACCTCGTCAGCCACGCCACCTTCATCATGCAGTGGAACAGCAAGACGGTCTACGTCGATCCGGTCGGCGGTGCCAAGGCGTTCGCTGACCTCCCCAAGCCCGACCTCGTGCTGGTGACGCACCTGCACTTCGACCACTTCGATCCAGCCACGCTCGAAGCCGTCCTGCCCGCCGAGGGAAAGACGGTCCTCGTCGTCCCCAAGACGGTCGCCGAGAAGATCCCGGAGGCGCTGCGCAGTAGGACGATGGTAAGGATCCTTAACAACGGAGAGAAGACCGAGGCCATGGGGATCGCCATCGAAGCCGTTCCCGCCTACAATACGACGCCCGGCAAGGAGAGGTTTCATCCGAAAGAACGCGACAACGGCTACGTGCTGACCATCGGCGGGAAACGGGTCTACGTCGCCGGCGACACCGAGGATACGCCTGAGATGCGGGCCCTCAAGGACATCGACATCGCTTTCCTGCCCATGAACCTGCCGTACACGATGAGCGTGGCGAAGGCGGCGGGCGCCATCCGTCAGTTCAAACCCAAGGTCGTCTACCCCTACCACTTCCGCAGACAGGACGGCACGAAGGCGGACGTCGGGCAGCTCAGGAATCTGGTGGGGGAAGCGGTGGATATACGGGTGCGGGAGTGGTATCCAGGGAAGTAGGTGGCCTCTATGCCCACATCTAAACGCATCGTCATCACCGGCGTCAGCAGAGGGCTGGGGCGAGCCCTGGTCGACGGCTTCATCGCCCGTGGTCATGTGGTGCTGGGTTGTGCCCGTTCGGCGGAAGCGATTGACGAACTTCGCAGCCGCAACCCCTCCCCGAACGGATTCTCCGTGGTCGATGTCACACGAAACAACGAGGTGCAGGCATGGGCGGCGGAAGTGCTACGAGGCGGCCCGCCCGACCTTCTGGTCAACAACGCCGCCACGATCAACCGCAACGCCCCGCTCTGGAAAGTGCCTACGAAGGAGTTCTCCCGCGTCATCGACGTGAACATCAAGGGAACGGTCAACGTCATCCGTCACTTTCTGCCAGCGATGATCGAGCTTGGTCGCGGCGTGGTCGTCAACTTCAGTTCCTGGTGGGGACGCGAGGGCGCCCCGGAGGTCGTGCCGTACTGCGCCACGAAGTGGGCGATCGAAGGGCTGACCCGGGCGATGGCGGCGGAACTGCCTGGCGGAATGGCTGCCGTGCCCGTGATCCCCGGCATCATCGACACGGAAATGCTGCGAAGCTGCTTCGGAACCGACGCCGGGAACTATCCAGAGCCGGCGGCTTGGGCTGAGAAGGCCGTCCCGTTCCTCCTCGGGCTCGGACCGAACGACAACGGGCAGCCGCTGGAAGTGCCGGAGTAGGCGAGTCTCGGGTTTGCGGCTGGAAGGACATGACGAAACATGCCGAGAAACCCGCTCTCGCTGGGCTCCTAAACGTTGACGTTGCCGAGTTTTCCAGTCTAATCAAAGGCATTGCTGGGGGTGGTCTCCGGCAATTAGTCGGTTCGCCCGCCTTTCAGGAGTTCGTACGTAAATGTCCAAACTATCCCGCCGCAGCCTCTTGGCTATATCTTGTTCAGCAGCCGTAGCGATGATCAGTTCGCCGTCTGCATCCCAAGTCGCGACGAAGGATAACGCGGGAAACGAGAAACCTCCGAGCCCTTTCAAAGGCACAGTGGCGATCTTTTACTCCAGCCACTTCCAGGAAATAAGCCGCGACTGGGACAGTATCGAGGAATATAGAGGGCCTTACCACCCGATGCTCGGCTATTACCGCTATAAGGAAAAGGATGAGGTTCTCAAGCATCTGAAGTGGATCCGCCGGGCTGGGGTCGACGCCATCGTTTACGACTGTTAGCCGACCTTCTATTGGAGGCGTATGATGCGCGACCCGGACGAACTGTTTGCGGCCCTGGCGCGGAGCAAGTTCCGCAGCCGCTTCCGGCTCGGGGCCAAGGAAAGGGCTTATCTGGACGAGAAGACCCTCGCCGTCGTCCTGGAGCATGGCAGGCGGTTCGTCGTCGAGCGGCTGGCTGATGCGGAGCCGAAGAACGACGGTCGGCAGACGCCGATGCGGGGGCATCCCGTCTTCGTCGCCCAGCACGCCACCGCCACCTGTTGCCGGGGATGCCTCGCCAAGTGGCACCGCATTCCCCAAGGACAGCCCCTGACGCCGGAACAGATCGACTACGTCGTTGCCATGCTTGCGCGGTGGCTGGAGAAGTAGCGGGCAGCCCAGGCTCGCCCGCGCTCATGCGAACCGCGTCGAGCGTTTCGACGACTGGCTGGATGGCGGCGCTGATGAACTGCTCGGTCATGAGAACGTGGAACCTAACGTATCCCCCATCCCTTCTCATCGTACGGGGCTCACGGTACCAGGGCTATGTCTGGCTGCGCATCTTGCGGGATAACCAGAACAAGCGAGCGAATGTATACGCCGTGTTTTCTTTTCTTTTCTTTATTACCACGCTATTACACAAAAATCAGCGATAGTCGGGTTACACGCGGGCGATGCCGGGGTATAATCTGTTAGCTCGCAGTGACGAACTGCGGCGCAGGGGGTGTCGCCCCTGCGGAGTCGCCCGTGAGTGCCTGTGCTGATGAGGGCAGGCGGCGGGAGAGGCTTGCTGGCAGCGGGAACAAAGACCCGGACAGCGTAGGATACGTCCGTTTGGACGTGACCTTCGGTGTTCGGGTCTTTTTGTTTCTTGGCAAGCCCGTCATGCAGAAAGGACTTTTGGGAGTGAACAGTAAAACGGAAGTGTTTTCGACGCTGAAAGCGGCGAGGGCTGCGGGATTCCACGACCGCAGTCCGGACGAATACGGGGGCGAGATTCTGGAACTCAAGGGGCATACGCTCGTGCGGAATGCCGAGCGCGCCGAGAGCAGAACGGAGTGGGACCGCCGTGGTCGGAGAGTGCTGGCGGGTGCCGTGCCGCACTGCGAACGCAGCGCAAGCGTCGGCGGCAGGCGGGTGGTCTACGAGGTGTTCCGCGTGGACCAGACCGAAGCCAAACTGCCGGTCAAGCCCAGGCGCAAGGTCTCTCCCGAGGAGAAAGAGCGCAAGAGGCTTGCCGCCGAACAGAGGCTTGCAGCAAGAGTGGAGAAAGAGGAGCGGGAGCGTCAAGCCAGGGCGCAGACGAAACTAGCCGCTTGGCTTGCAGCCTATCCGTGCGAGGAGAAGGCAATAGCGGAGGCAGTATGGATCTTGAACAAGGCTGCGAAGTACGGCGGCGACCGGGACTACTACACCCTCAAGGACAAGTGGATACGGCACTATGCCGGTTGTGCCGTGCAAAGGTTGGCGAGGGTGGAGCGGAACTACGATTGGTGGGACAATAGCGAATACAAGAACAACCTGTACGAAGTCGAGATAGAGTGCTGCGGTACGCTGTACCTCTATCACACTTACGTTGAGCTGCCCTGCTACCAGGGCGAGCAGGGCAAGCGGGTGTGGGTGGTTAGCGATAACTGGCGCAGCCGTTTGCCGAGCGGGCTTGAGGGCGTGGATGATTTCAGATTCCTTGCGGACTGGCTGCGGGAAAAACTGAGCGACTGAAACCGGCGGGCGACCGCCGGTGAAACCCCGCCGGATGGAAGCAAGCCCAGAAGAAAGCCGCTCGAAGGCACGACACGGTTCGCCGCCTCGATGACGATGTCACCGACGATGCCGCCGGACTTCGTCTTGATCTTGAACACGAACCGCTTGTGGTCGGCAGCCAGCATCGCCGATAGAGGCAACAGGGACAGGCATAGGGCGAGGAAGGTGCATCGTTTCATATTGTTATCTCATTCTCCACCCCTCATGCGCGGAAGTTCAGGGGCAATGGCTGGTGGCGTTCTCCCGACCGTCCATTTTACTTATGACGCCTAGAATCGGACTTGGTATGCGTCTGGGCGGTGTGCTGCGGCTGCGGACGAGCATGCTCGGTGTGTTGCGGTCGAGCCGCGTGCGACTGGGGCTTGGGTGCGGGACGTGCCGCATGGGGATGGGGAGCCGAAGCGTGGCTCGCATGAGGCTTCATGGCGTAGTGCTGTGCCTTCGACAGCTTTCCCGTCGAGGCAAGGTTCGCATGTGCCTTGGCTGCCTGGCCCTGAGCCTTGGGCGGACGTACCGCCGAGGCGTGCTTCCCCTGAGGCTTGGGCTTCTGGTGCTGAGCCACCGCCTTGTGGGCGTTGGGATGGTACTGCTTCGCCCCAGCGCGCGCTGCGGGATTATGGGCAGCCACGGCACGGTTGCCGACATAGTTCTTTGCACCGGCTACGATGTGGGGCGGCTGAGTACGGTAGCCTGTAGGGGACTGATGTACCAGCCGGTCGTGCGCCATGACGCTCTTCCAGTCACCGTGATGCCGTATCCAATCGGCATGGCGACGAGCCAAGTTCATGCTGTGGTTGGTGTAGACCGAATTAGCGACATTGTGGTAGCGTCCATAAAACCGGCTGCCGTGGTCGTAGTAGGCACGGTAGACTGGAGCGGCATAGAAGCCCGCGTAGCCGGCATCGAAGCAAGGACCGACATAGTAGCCGTTGTCGTAGTACCATTCCGGCACGAAGCACCGGGCGTGACAGCACCAGCCGGGAACGCTAGCGTAGCAGACTTGGGCAAGGTACAGGACAGGCTGCGGCATCGGGATGAACTGCTGGTAACACGCCTCTATCTGGTCGTTCATCGTGGTCAGCAGGTCGGCGATTTCCGCCTTTGCCGAGTTGACCTGCTCCTCGGCATAGCCTTGCTGCTGCATGGCGTAGAGGGAGGCGTCCTGCTCAGTCTTGCTGCGGGTTAAGAAGTAATACTGCGCCAAGAGTGCTACTTGGTCGTCGGTCAGGTTGTTGACGATGGCAGGTACTTTGGCAAGGGCATTGCCATCGAAAGTCCCAAGAGCTTCCATGTCGGTCACGAGGTGTCCAACGAGCCACGCCCGCTGCTGGTCAAAATCTCGTGGCGGCTGATCCATCGCCGGACAGGAGCCCGCAGTCCATATCGCCAAGACTACCCCCACTACAAAGAGAGTGACGGATCTCGCCCATCTCGCTACGAATTGCCGCCATCGCAGCGGAACTGTGGGAGTTTCGAGTTCGACTTTCCCCACATCCATCGGATTGTCGCTTTCCGCGTTCATGTTTATGCCCTCCATATACATTGTTCTTAATGGCCCTGCGCTCACATGAGCAAAATGTGTACCGTGTCGGACTGGACTCGAGATTCACGCAAAACTTATCGACGTAACCTCTGTTGGAATCGGCGATTCGGAATGCGGTCCCGCCGTTTCGTCGGAGCCAGACTGTTCCGAAAGCGCCGTCAATCTGACTAGATCGGGAGTTTCTGACGACAGTTGTCTGTGAACGCCCGGAGCCAACGATTGCAGGAAGCGTACAACCTCGTTACCAACTTTCATTCCAGCTTGCACTTCAATTCCTCCTCCAGCTCCGCCGCTCTTCGCAGAAACTGGATAAGCCATCGCCGCTGCCGGAAGAGCGGCCCAGAAACGACAGGCTCCCCGTTCACGACCACCTCCAGTAGCCACAGGACGCTCTCCAGCGGCAGCTTGCCGTCCTTAATACGCCTCCTCACATCGTCCCACGAGATGCCGTAGCACCCGAGGATATCGGGCTGTTCAGACCGCTCGCGGTAGCAGCACGAGGGCGAGTAGAGCTTTCTGAATAGAACCACTTCCTTTTGTTTCAACCTTCGGATTTCCGCGAAGACCGACTGCTCGTCGTCCGTGGCGAGGTGGCGGCTGGGGATCGCGGCGTACGCACGGGCGATGCCCGCAGCCTCCTTGCCAATGTCCGCTTCGAGAGAATCGAGCAGCTCGGCAAGCTCCCGCCGGACCCGGACTATCTTCGGGAAGTACTTCCGTTTCCGCTCCCAAAACAAGGACACGATGTAGAGGCTGGGCATGGCGTAGCAGGGTTGGAGTCCCAAAACACAAAGAACCGGGATGCGTCCACCTTGCGGACGCCGCCCGATGGAACCAAGTTCAGGGGAACTCGGCGATATTTAATCCGTTTTCGGTTCCTGAACATGTCTTATACAACCTAACCGACAACAGGAACCCCTGGCGTTGCCGACCCGGAGATGCTGCGGAACTGCATCGGCGCCGACTCAGCGGCGAAGGCCGTGCCGTTCCTCCTTTGCCCGAGGCCGAAGTACAATGGCAAGCCGAGGAAAGGGTCGGAGTGAGTGGGCGAGGCCGCTTTGGACGGCGTCAGGTTAGCCAATTTGTTGGCTAACCTCAGTCTCCCACTCGCGATCAGCGTGTGGGCGCCGGTGGTCCCGGCTGGAAGTTCCCTTGGTCGCCGGCACGCCGCCCGGATCGGGAGCTTGGCGAACATTGATCCGGCGACGATGTTCGGATTCTGAACCGGCCCGTCGCCATCCCTGGACGTCCGTTTGGAAAAGTCCCGTCGTCGAGGCTGCGATCACCACCAGCAGTGACATCACTGACAGCGCTTGCCGCCGACTAATACAACCTAACCGACGCGGTTGCCTGGTTCCGTGTCCAGGCGGAAAAGACGTTCCTGGTTCTTCGCGAGTTTCTTGCGGGAACATGACTCTCTTATGTCAGCACCTCGACGCGAGAAGGAGACTGGCATGCTGAAGGAACAATACGTGACTGCGGGCGAACTGGCGGAAACCCTGGGCGTGGCGCCGACCCATCTCTACTGGCTGGCCCGCTGCGGCAAGATACCTCCCGGCGAGAAGCTGGGACGGGAGCGGATCTACAGCCGAGCCCAAGCCGACGCCATCGTGGACTGGTACAGTCACTACCAGGCGGCCAGGGACGGCATGGCGTGGAGTGACGAGGGAAACGGAGTCGTCCCTTAATGACCCCCGAAAGCCAGCGAGCCAGCCGGGGCGGTCCCGACTGGCTCAAGGCTCGAAACGAAAGGCACTTTTATGCGATGCACCTTACATGGGTATAATAGCAGAGCCGAAACGAAAAAATCAAGCTCTTCAGAAGAAGCGCAGCGTGTGGATCTTCCATCCGCTGGAAGGATGTCGGCTGTCGCTCAGCGAATTGATCGTCTACTCCTTCAGGAGCTGCCAGAACGAGTTCCAGCAACAGGTGCCTAGTCGCAGACAGGTCGCCCGCGCCGTTGGCATGGGCAGGGATGCCGTTGCCCGAGCGGATCGGGAGCTGATACGCATTGGACTTCTGGACGGCAACGTCATCCCGCGAGAACCGCCCGAAGGTTGGTTCCAGAAGCGGAGGGAGATAGATCCCGCCAAACACTGGCGACACGGGTACACCTCGTGGACGAAGTACGTCCCGCAGCCTAACTGCCGGATGTCCCTGCTCACGGTCTGCTGCTGGAGCTACATCGCCCACTGCGCCCAGACTGGCTGGACCCCAAAGAACGGAATCGGCGCGTCCTACCTGTGCCGTGTCCTCCGCGCCGCACGAGAGAGCGTCCAACGGGTGCTGGCAACCCTCAAGGAAGCCCAACTCATCCAGCGCCACGACGGATCATGGTGTCCGGTCCTGGTAGACCTGGACTGGCTAGCGGACAAGTGGGACGGCTCGAAGTTCCAGGACAACAGCCCCAAAGCGCATTGGGTCGAGCTGCCGAAGGGAGCTACGGTCACGATCCCGACCACGGACTCGACGTACTCCGCGCCGTTGGTGCCCGAGAAGCATCCCAATGCTCTTGCCAACGACCTCTTCGTCCCCTTGATGATGCGCGCGGGCATCTACACCCTGGAAGAACGACAGGCCATGGTGCGGGGCGTCCTCGCCAGTTCGGACTGGAAGGAGGACGCCCACGACTGCTACCTTCATCTGTCACGGGCTGTGGTGGCATGCAAGCCGGGCGAGGAATGGCTGCGGGTGGAGGATTGGCTCAAGACTCACGGCAACGGCGAAGCTTGAAAGGGGTGGCTGGTTTGGTTACACCCTGGCTGGTTTGGTCACAGGGGGTGGCTGGTTTGGTTACACCCCCTGGCGCGTTTAGTTACAGGGGGTGGCTGGTTTGGTTACACTTCTGGCTGGTTTGGTTACAGGATTATAGTAGTCTCGAAGTCCTGGAGCATAGTTCTAAAGGAAATTATGGCGGGCAAGCCCGCCGGTAGTTCCCTTGGTCGGTCGCTTTTTCTGCTGCGGGGCGTTGGGGACGGGGAGCAAGACCCACTACCCTGATCCGCCAGCAGGAACAACCAGACTGGCGGCGACCGTCAACAGCACAGACAGCACTGCCGGCACGATGCCGCGTATACAACCTAACCGATCCGGCACTGTTCGTCCCAACAGCCGGCAGCCTGGCGTCCCCAGGCGAATGCAGGCTGGCCCTGCCATCACTTCCTCGTGGATCAACGGAGAGAATGGACGGTTTGCGTCCCTCACGATGCCGTCTGTTCGGGTTCCGAACACGGAAACCGCCCTCGGCTGACGCGACCGAGTCAATTTGCGTCCAGCGGCGGTACATTAGCGACCGCAACATTATCCCGCGAAGTCCGCCAGTCGGAAAGTTCAAGGACTGCCGTCCCCTCAATTCCGAGTTCCATGAGAGCGGATTCCACCTGTTCGTCACCCAGGTCACTGGGGACCAGGGCGACATGGAATCCGCCATGCCGGGCATGAACCACCAAAATGCGTAGCTGCCGTTCGCCCATTTCAACCTCCTGCATATTTCAAGTCTCCTTCGAGTCGAGATGCTGCGGCCATACAACCTAACCGACCCGGCACCATGCCAGCCGGCAGCCTGGTGATCCCAGGCGACTCGGCGTCAAAGCCCCACATCTTTCATCGCCTGCTGGTACTTGTCGGCAAGCTGGCCGTCCACGGCGACGTGCTGGTAGACCGCCAAGGTCTCCCGGCGAGCGTGCCCCGTGATCAACTGAAGCTCGGCATCTGCCATCCCAGAGTGCTTGGTCAACCAAGTGATGGCTTGGTGGCGGAAGGTATGAGGAGTCGCCTGAACCCCGGCCTGCTCGGCATACAGCTTAACCACTTGCTCGACTCGCCTCGTGCTGAACTTCCCGTACCGCCTGGTCTGGAAGAGCCAGCGGTTCTGGGGATGCGCGGCGATGTGGGTACGAAGGGCAGTGGCGAAGGACTTGCCGAAGAGGACATACCGGTCCTTCGAGCCCTTGCCCTGATCGACGAAGACCTTGCAATTCTCAAGATCGACATGGGAAACCTCGATAGCGCACAGTTCCGAAACGCGAACCCCGGTATAGAACAGCAACCGCAGCATCAGGGCGTGCTGCACGTCCTCGGCGGCATCCACAGCCAAGTAGAATCGGCGGAACTGGTCGGCAGTAAGGACTCGGGGGAGTTTCTTCGGCTTCTTGCCCGGATGCAGGTCGCATACCTTCCGAACCCGGCGGGAGACATAACGCCAGTCGTCGTAGGAGAGTCCGGCTTGCCTCACCAATCGGGCGATCCGGGCCACCAGGCGAGCCTTGTGCGATTTCGCCTTTCCCTTTTGCGATCCGCAATCGAGCGGGTTTTGGGTTGCTTTAACGACCATAACTGCCTCCGATCTGCCTTTCTACTTCGTGATCTGCCCGAAATGCGAAATTGCAAACGGGCTGTCCTGGTGTCAGTTTCCTGCCTCTTGCCGTCCCGTCCGGCAAAGATATATCCCCTTGCCATCCTCGGTCATGTTCCACGACCAGTGTCGCCCCCATTCGGCAGGCCGCTCGACCAGCACCTTCCGGTCGCTGGTCTTGTCACAGAGCCATACGCCACGGGCGGAAGTATCCTGGGTGGCATACCACTGTGGCCACGGCGAAAGATGGATGATGTGCTGCTCGTCCATTAGGGCTTCACCTTCCTCTTGGGCTTGGGGGACTTCTTCGCGGCGATCTTGGGCTTGGCAGGCTTAGCCGTATCGACCGGCAGTTCCGTACCGTATTCCATCTCGTACAGGGTTTGCATGCACGCGATGACGTCCGCCGGGTCGTTCTCCAGCAACGCCCGGAGGACATGCCGCAGGCGGGCCGCGACCATCGTACAGGTCTGGCTGCCGTGCCCGAACCGCAAGGCGGGCTTCTTGAAGTAGGCGTCCTCGACGAACGCGACGCCCGAAAGGGCGGTCTTTTGCTCATACTTGGTGTTCTGCGTGGTCATGTTTTGGGTTCCTTTCCACCATCTCCCTTATACAGCCTAACCGATTTGATCAATCTTCCGGTCGCCCTCGTCGTCCGGCTCAGGAGTTGGAAGGCGTTCCGTCGCGGTCAGCCCTTGCGGTAGAAATAGAGGGTGTAGGCAAAGAACGCGAACACGGCGAACGCCAGCGGCGGCATCGCCAGGACGATGGGAAGCAGAATCAGGAACAGCAGTAGCCGCAAAAGGCAGCCGCCTTCTCCTCCTCCCTCTGGAAACGCACGGCCCATGTTCGGTCTCCGGTCAGCCCCGCTTTTCCCTCTCGTTAATGATCTCCACGAGCTGGTCGCCGTACTTGCGGCGGAGCTGGTCGGCGACTGCCAAACTGTAGGCAACCTTCAACTCCCGGTACTCGTCCGGCTTGTCGCCCTTCAGACGAAAGAGCGTCTTCGTCTTGCACTTCCGGGCGAACGCCTTGGCAAGTTCGTACTCGCAGACGAGGTTGGTGATGATGTCATCCGCGTCCGGCTTCTTCATCATGCTGGGCAAGCCGAATTCCAGCCCCATCTCCCGCTCCGGCTGGGCAGCGACATGTTCGTCGAACTTCCGCTTGGCATCGGCGTCGAACCAGTGCCAGTAGACCATCCCGCCGTCACCTTGGTTGATGGCCTCGGCTCCCTTTACGCCGTCCACATAGAGAAGGCAGTAGAAACCGGGGCCCTCGTGTCCCATCTGGCTCTTGAACTTCTTCAACTCAAACTTGGGCATTTCAGAGTCTCCTTTGTCCCTGTCCATATACAACCTTACCGATCAACAAATGCTTGCCGGGTCCGAAGACTCGTCCGAGGGTCTGCTGCCAATCCCTGACTGTGCCTCCTGCGCCTTCTGGCAGGCGGACTGGCACGCCTCGTGGGCGAGCGTCACCTGCTTCAGCCGCATCTCCTGCAAGCGGACATTGAGTTCCGCCGCCTCCTTCAGTTCCGCCCCCTTGAGCTTCCCCGCCAATGCCAGCCCGACGAGGCGGAACTCCTCTGGCGTGAGGTGGACGGTGTAGGTGGTCTTGATGTCGAGGTGGGCCATGGTCATTTCTCGATCCGCTTGATGATCTCCCGGCAACACTCGGCAAAGGTCTTCGGGGAAGTCCGCTTGACGGTCGGCTGAGGAATCACAGGCACGGTGATGGTCGGCGGGAGCAACGCCGGCAAGAGCGACGAAGAAGCGGCAGGCTTGCACTGGCGGACCATGTCCACGAAAGTCTGCCTCTTCGCCTTGCGGCGCGACGGCGCAACCGCAACCGGCTTGGGCCAATCCGCCCCAATGCCGCCCGAATCCCAGGTGCCGAAGTCGAGTTTCTCGTGGCCGTCCGCCACCGCCTGCGCACCTTGATGCCGGATGCCCCGCTTGTCCAGTTCTTCCAGCCCGCGCCGGGTAATGGCATAGCCCTTGTTCGTCACGGCCACCATCGCCGGGTCATCGGCAGTGGCGACCAGCAGCGCGGGCATGACGAACTTCTCCAGCTCTTCAAGCCCACACTGGGCATATTCCGCCATGCGCCCCTTGGACACCGCTCCCACCTGCCCCAGAGCCACGAGGACATTCAGCCGTTGCCGGGTCAGCCCGTAGCGGTCGATGCCGTGGCTGCGGGCGACCCGGGCGGCAATCGCCTCCCAATCCCCGCCGCCGTTCTGCTCCCACTCCGTCTCCATGTCGGCGGCGAAGGCAAGAGCCTCACGAGGGACGCGCCCGCAG
>Ga0073936_10008181_pt1 | contig 13369 bp, 6 predicted proteins | sample AliMusrvi5mmetaG_FD_87041 | JGI IMG/M metagenome (GOLD analysis project Ga0073936, IMG submission 87041) | Freshwater lake bacterial and archeal communities from Alinen Mustajarvi, Finland, to study Microbial Dark Matter (Phase II) - Alinen... | ecosystem: Environmental > Aquatic > Freshwater >... | reverse complement strand
TCTCTCGCCTCCATCGTTCGAGAACTACACAGTATTGTTAATCATGTTAATCCTGTCTAAAGTAAACAGTATTGGATCTGTCCCTGTATTTCAGCATTCATAACCGTCAAGTTCTTCAGGACGATATCGCAGGCATTTGATGTAGAACTTCCCGAAAAGATTTCCGTACCACACAGTGATTAAAGAGCCGTCAGTCAGTTGCCCGGATGTTGGATAGCATGAATCACCATTCTGAAGATCATTGGCCAGCATTCGCGTATGTTCCACATCCCACGTCTCGCCTTCATCATGACTCGCCGTGATGTAGATCGATCCCGGATAGCTCCGGGAAGCGTGGGTGCACAGAATGCGGCCGTCTCGCAACTGCAGCAGATGGGCGGGAGACATCATGCTGCTCATGGGCGTCGGCTTCAACTCACTCCACGTTTTGCCATCGTCGTGCGACTCCGACTGCAACAAACAGCCCTTCTTCATCCATTCGGGACCCGAGGTCTGGGTTCTGGACAGCGCGATGATCTTCCCGCTTCGCGTTCTAAGAATCGTGGTCTCAGCGCCAAAAGTGTGCGGATGCTTGGGCAGCAGGGCATGCACTTCCCAAGACCGGCCATTGTCGTCGGACCGAAAGATCGCGATCCCCTCAGGTGTACCGCCAAGGTCCAGCCCCCCGTCGGTCCTCTTGGCATAGCAATAGATTCCCGCGGCCAACAGCCGGCCCGATGGCAATTGAATCATGTGCCGTTCTACTTCCACGTAGGGGCCCGCGGCTTCGGGAACCGCCAATGGCTTCTGGGTAAAACTCCACGTTCTGCCTTTGTCCGAGGACCAGGCGCCCCATTGAGTGGGTTCCTGGGCGTGCACCGCAGACAACGGATCATAGGAGCCATCCTTGTTGTAGAAGCCTCCAACGCGGTAATCCGTGGTGAGCCACTCTCCATTCGGCAGCTCGAAAATTGGCGAGCTGCGATGATCGGCTCGGACAAGATCGAACATCAGTTCTTTGGCACCCCAGGTCATTCCATTGTCTTGTGACCGGAACAGCACCATGCGGCCATCGTTGGCGAGGTGGTCCGTTGCTTCCCGTGCGGTCACCACAACCTCGCCATTGGACATGACAGTGACTGTCGCGGGGTGGTAGTGTTTGGTCTCATCCTGGTGGATGATGATTGGCTCGGTGTTGATCTTGTTCGGGAACATCCGAGGGTATACCTGCGCATACAGCATCTCGTGCGACTTCGTGAGTTGCACCATGTCCCTTTGCAACTGCGCAATCTGCTCCCGAAGCATGGTCAAATCAGTGCGGAGGGCGTCCTTGCGGCAAATAACATAGAAGAGGACGCTGCGCTTTTCGCCGGCCGCATCGAGTTCGACACGTAGTCGCAACGGTTCGCCTTTCTGGATACAACGCTTGGGCACGGTCAAACGATAGAAGCCACTCACGCCGGAAGGTTCCCACACGCGATGCGGTTCCTCTACCAGGGATTGGAACCTTCTTGGTTCGAATCCAAGGCGGAAGTCACCCTCATCGATCAGGTAGGAGCTAAGCAACCCGAGCGGAATATGCAGAACGCTGGCGCCGTTCACGAACAGCGTCGCGGTGCTGCGGGGAAACGCATCGCCCACCGGACGTACCTGGCTGCCGCCGATCCAGGTGAACGTCACAGCCGTGGCGGATCTGGCCGGACTCGTGTCCCATTCCACGAAATTCATGCGTGCTCCACCACCCCAGGCGCCTTTGGTGGCACCTGTGAAGTCGGTAATCCCCATGCCCACGGAAGAGGCTGTCGTGCTGCATGCCAGGAACCCCTCTTTCATCTCGGATGAATTCGCGGCTTTGCCGAACCCCTCCTGTTCCTTTTCGATCAGATCGTTTGTACGTCTACCTGTTGAGGTTTTTCTTGTTGTTGCCATGTTGCTTGTCCCTTTCCGTCTGGCTCTTTCCGTTGTTTTGATCCAACGTATATTGGAGAGGCTACCCGTCTCTGATAAGTTTATTCTCTGCCAACACATAACTCCGCAGTTCATACGGCGCCAACTCGATCTCCCAGGCGCCGCCGGCACATGCTTGCTCACCGCTGAGCAGGTCGTGTACCACACCTTCACCTGTCAGCGCGAGGCAAATGTGCGCCGGGGTGGCTTCACGGTTGACGGCGTAGCAATATTGCCGGTCGGAGACGGTTGCCGCGCGCACCACGACCGGACCGGAGTCGATGATGGTGGCGAATTTCACGCGGGGGAGCGCGCTAAAAGCGCGGGCAAAGCGACGCTGTTCCCCGGCGTGCGCGGTGTCCGGGTATAACCCGCCGCGCGTCAGGCGCAATGCATCGGTGTCGGCCACGGCACGCGCCAGCGGGGCCAGGTAGTGCTCACCGGCGGGGAAGGGGGTGGAGATGCGCCACTGGTCCTGGTACCAGAAACCGTCCGGCGGGTATTCGCAGGTGAACCGATAGATGTCAGCGCGCTGCCCGCCGAGTTGACCGATTAACTCGATATTGGGATCGTTCGCGTCGCAGGGAAACATGCGGTTGCGCCCCCAGGATTCCACCCAGGTGTCGGCAACGCAAATGCCGGTGAGTGCAGTGTTGGCCATGAGCGGCTGCGGGGCGGCATCTGCTCCGGACAGTCCGGCGCCGCCTTCCATCGCCATGTCTATCTCGATGCCCGGTTCGTCGAGCAGCAGCGCGGGATCGAATCCGGCTTCTCGTAGCAAGGTTTCCGCGGGGCGGTCCATTGCGCCTTCGGCCCAGGCGAGATTGCCCGGATTTGGCGCGAGCACCAGGCACAGATCCGCACGCGACTCGCGCAAGGTATCGCGCATGGCGAGCAGCAGATCTCGAAGGCGACGGCAGCGCCATGCGACCCATTCCTCGCGACAGTGCGCTGTGAGAAAGGCGTGGCGTTGGGAAAACCGATCCGGAGCCTTAGCGTCGACAAGCACCTCGATGCCAGTGTCTTGCTGGAACAAGCGAACCGAGACATCGTCGTAGCCGCGCCGCAGTGATCCGTACCACAGGAAGGTCTCGGACCACATCCCGACGGCGATGCCGCGAAACGCGGGATGTTGGCCGTAGCGTTGGCCGATCTCGCGCACGAAACCGAGGATAGCCTGCTGCACGACGGGATGCAGGGGATTGAAAATGGCGCCGGGAGGGATAATGCTCGACGGGTAACCACCGCCGATATCGGCGTAGCATTGCTCCCCGTAGGCAAACGGGAATCCCACATAATCGCAGACATGCACGCTAAGTTGTCGCGCCAGCATTTCCGGGTAGTTGCGCGCATTGTAGACCACCGTCCAGTCCATGGTGCCGCTCTGGACCTGGTCGTTCCACAGCATGTTGTTGATGGTATCAGCGCCTGCCCGTATGGCGGCAAGATCGGTGTTCATCTGCCGCATCAGGCTTCCGAGGCGGAAAAAGCGCACTTCGCCGAGGAAACTCAGGTGCTGAGCGGAAAAAGTCTCCAGCAGCGGCGCGACCCATTCAGGGGGATTCGTCGTATAACGGCCATACATGCGGTGGTCGGGCGCCACCGCGGTTTCGAAGGCATCTGCCGGCTCGCGCTGCGAGGGAAACTGCGCTCCGTGATACCAGGCCAGCGGATAGATCAACAACGATTGCCCGGAATAGCGCATAAATCGGGTGATCCGGTCGATCCATTGCGCTCTTGACGCCGCGCCCAGGCTTAGTCCCATGCCACAGGGATCCTCGAATGCCATGCCGAATTCGCGTCGCGCGATGCCGTCGTCAGCATCGGATGCCGGCGTTGACGGCAATTCGTCCAGTTCGCGCAGCTCAAAAGACGCCACCGCCGCCGGCTCGCTTGCCTGCCAGGTCATGAAGATGAGCGTGCACTCGCTCCAGCGCGGCCAGCACACCATGCGGATCTCGCGCATGGCGCCGGATAGCGGAATCGCTCCGCCGCTGAAGATGCCGGTGGAGCAGTCGTAAGTAGAGCCATCCATGATGCACATGAAGCGCGGTTTATCGTCAGGATAGCGAATGATCAATTCATGCGGGACACCGGGATTGACAATGCGGAAACGGTAACCGAAGCGCGCCTCCCGTTCCCCCGCCGCTTCGCGGTAGTTCCCGAGCGGGGACGCCACCACGCGCGTTTCCCCGTGCTGGAAATAACTTTCCGGTCCGAACTCTTGCGTGCAGTCAATGCGGCAAATGGATCGGCCGCTGGAAATGGTCATGGGTTGTGGTGTGTGCATGCGTTGTAGGTCCTTTGGGAGTTCGCAGTGATCAGTTACCAGTCATCAGTGTGGTTGCAGGAGTATCGTTGTTAGATTCAGGATTCAGGATTGTTCTGCCTTTTGCTGACTGGTAAACGGCTTCTACCCCAACCCTTCCCCGTTGCGACAGGGGAGGGAGTGCTCTTCCTGCTCTTTCTTCCTACTCTTACTCATGCTCAAAACCAGCTCCGGTTCAGCCAGCCAGCCACTTCCTAGCCCGGATAATTCACGAAACGTATGGACTGCTGGGCTAGGGGACTGCTGAAAAAGTATTCGGTATCTTCTCGTGTTTCTCCCTGAAGTTTGGCCATTTAAAAAAGAGAAAACTGAATGACTTTCGGACCAGGATGGATACTCAGCACCGTTTGGAAGGGTGCGGAAGCCCCGCTCACCCATCGGTAATGAATTGGCGGGCTATTATCGAATGTCCCTACGGGACAAAGAGAAAAAGCTATCACGAATGCCTACAAGTACATCACCGGATACGACCACAGAAAGGCTCCTCAAATTTACAACAGGTTGTCGTTCAGAATAACTTTCGAGCCTATTCCGGATTAACAATCGGCAATTCAACCTGCGGCAGGGCATTCCGGGCTAGTTTAGCAGTAGCGCCGGGACGGCGGAAGCGCAGGAAGAAGCCCCATGCCAGGCCGTCTCGCCGGTCGAAGGCCAGGGTGATGGTCTGCCGGCCGGGCGGCAACTCCACGGGGAAGGTATAGGTGTCTTTGCTTGCCGGATTCACTGCCGCCGGTTGAGTCACCGCCAGGCGCTCGCCTATCCAGATCCGGCATGGACCATCCGTGCCGAGTAACAACTCGACTGACATGGCTACCGGCACATCGATATCGCTTTGTGCCCAGACCATGCCGTCCTGGTCGCCATCCAACGCATGTATGTCAACAAAATCAGGGACGGCCGGCCAGGTCATCGGCGCGGGATCGCGCCATGCTTGCACCACGCAGTCTGCCAGTTCCACCAGGGAGATAGGGCGTTCGAGCGGCTGTGCCGCCGAAATGCGCCACCGGTGTATCCATGGCGTGTGCAGATCAGCGGCAGCCCAGCGTGCATGGAGTTGCCGAATGAGCTGTCCGGATTCGCGGGTGCGTGGTTTTAGTGGTTCGAGATTGCCGGTGGCATATGCCACCAGATTCAACAGGAGCCGGTCGGCTGCCGGATGCACGCCTAAATGCTCAACGAGCGGGAATGTGTTGAGGACAATCTGTCCATTGCCGCAGCGGTAGGCGGCGAGCAGCAGGCCGCAACCATAACCTGTCGGGTAATGATTGTATCCCGTCGCGAAGGCGGCGGCCATCGTTTCGTCGGGAGTTTCCAATCCTTCGATGATCTCATGCGGAATGATTGGGCCGTAGTAGTCCCAGCCCAGGATGCCGGCACCTGGCAAGTCGGCGAACACCGCGTGCCGGCGCGCCACACATTCCTTGTGATAAAGCCAATCGTGGAAGGTGAAGCAGCGGCCATGCGCTGCCAGCGGCAGCCAGAACGTGCTGTCTTCTCCGTGCCGGAACACGCGTGGATTGAGAAAAATCACCGTGCTGCCGTGCGACAGGCGCTCGAACAGGCGTGTCCAGAGCTCGGACTGGCGTCCAGTTGTCGTGGGAAGGCCGACCAGGATCAGTTCGTGCTGTTGCGGCGGATTATCGAGATCCAGTGGGCGGCAGTGCACTCCGTGCTCGCTCAGCCAGCGCGCGACTTGCTCATCGAGTCCCCAGGTTCGCACCATGACCATTGGGCAGGGCAAATCATTCTCTCGCGACAGGTGAAAGCGCAGACGGCCGCCGGTGGGAGCGCCGCCTGCGTCGAGTGCGGCGGCGAAGAGATATTCACCGGCAGGGCCTTTAAGGCGTATCGTAACATGCAGCGCGGGGGTGGCCAGCGCGCCGTCCACCAGCACCGACGACTTCTCCTCCCACACCAGTCCCGCGGGACCGATGATGCGGAAGGTGGCGGGATAGGCACCCGGCGGCAGCACGCCTTCGTTTGCCAGCACAGCTTCTAAGGTGAACTGGCGTCCGCTGTAGCCATGCAGAGGATCAGCGAAAAGACACCAGCGCAATGGCGACCAGCCATCGGAGACCGCATCGAAGGTTCCAGGTTTCCATTCGCGCCAGTAGGTCCACAGTCCCTCGCCGGTGATCGCATGGTCGAGCATGCCGGTGAGATTGTAGCCTGCCAGGCGCGGATTGGAGCGGACGCAATCGAAGCTCAGTGTGCGCTGGCGGGCGTGCAAGCGCTGGCTCTCACTCAGCATGTCCTCGACGAATGGATATACGTCGTCAAAGCCCAATCGTTGCCAGTCGGCGGATAATGCGTCGGCTTGCACTTGAATCATCGCGGCGTCTTCCAGGTCCGGCCGCGCGCCGGCTTGCGCGAAATGGCGACCCTCGCGCACTACGTCCATCAGGCTGCCAATCCCGTATTCCGAGAGGAAGACCGGCTTGCCGTCGTGACCGAGCGTGCGCAAGATGCGCGTATCGGCGGCTTCCTGCGGCATGCGCGGATACACGTGGATATCGCCGTAGGCCTCCACGTTGCCATCGAGCAGGAAGGATGTCTGTTCGTCGCTGTTTCCCTCTCGCGCCCAGACCGCCTCCCATTCATAGCTGCCGGGATTGGCTACCGAACCAATCCGCTGGTCGCCGTCCCAGCGTCCGCTGTGCAGCAGCACCAGGCGGGTGGGATCGAGTTCACGCAGGGAAGGCAGGAACGCGACAGCATGCCGGAAGACGGGACCGTCGAAGGTCTCGTTGAGCATTCCCCAGATGGCCACGCTCGGGTGGTTGCGGTCGCGCCGGATCATGTCGCCGGTGCTGCGGTCGAAGCGTTCGGTCATGTAGGGGGAATCACCCAGGCCCCAGGCCGCGTAACACTCCTCGTATACCAGCATCCCCACTTCATCGCAGAAGTCGAGTTGTTCCGGCCACGCCACGCCGGCAATGAAGCGGACGCAGTTGAAGCCGGAGGCTTTGGCGAAGAGGATATCACGGCGGACATGGTCCGGCAACACGGCGACCTGCTGGCCGATCGGCGTGCAGTTGCCGGTATGGGTGCTCTTCAGGAACAGGCGCTTGCCGTTCAGGTGGAAGTAGCCATCAATCACGCGAAAATCGCGAAAACCGCAGCGAATGGAGACTTCCGCTCCTTCCAGGGACGCGCTGACGCGGTAGAGGACGGGTGTATCCAACGACCACAGCCGCGGTTCAGGCACGGTCACGGCCAGTTCAAAGATGGAATCTCCCACGGCGCAGGTGACATCGGCGCTGACGGACGTGAGTGTTGCGCCGCCCGAGGCTGCCGCGCAGTGTACCGTCAGCATGGCGGTCGCCGCTGCCGGGCGCACGTTGCGCACAGTCACGCTCAGGCTGATGCGACCGCTGCTCGGGTCGGGCCGGGAGAAGATGTCGGTTATGCGCACGTCGGGCGCCAGGTGCAATTCGACGGGATAGAGGATGCCGCCGCTGTTGAACGCGCAACCGCATTGCGGCGGCACTGCCTTGTTGCGATGCGGGATTTTCGCCAGCACCAGGTCGTCAACAGGCTCAAGGCCGGGATTGAGCACGCGCACCGCGAGCAGATTTTCTCCCGCGTGCACTGCCGGCGTGATATCCAGCTCGAACGGCGTCTCTCCGCCCTCGTAGCCGCCGACATCCATGCCGTTCACCCAGACGGCGGCGTGGTAATCCACGGCGCCGAAGCGGAGGAGCATGCGCTCGTCGGCCATGGGAAGGCGGGGAGGCGTGAAGAGGATCCAGTACCAGGCGATGCCGTGGTAGCCGGGGAAGACTTGCTGGATGATCCCCGGCACCGGGGCAGGTTGCGCGTCGGCATGCATGGAGGCATGCCATCCTTCAGCGCGCCCGCGGTTGTCCGGATCACAAGCGATATGCCATTCTCCGTTGAGTGTTGTCAGCATCTCATTTTCTCGTCGATTCAAAGTTCAACGGTCTGCCATCACGCATCTGGCTCAATTTGAAACTTGACTCATCCGTTAAGATTTTCGCTTATGAAGCGAAGCTAGCCTAGTTAGTATACAGAGTCTGCACACAACCGATTTTGAACCGCAAAGACGCGAAGTCTCAAAGACTGATTACTCCTTTGGAGATCTGTTTGTGTGTCTTTGCTGGCTGAGATTCAGCAGGTTCGTATTTCATCAGTTCACGCACTGAGCTGAAGAGGTTTTCCCGTAAGGTGGGCGCATCAACGGTGGCGAGTTTATTGAGCGCGACCAATACCAGACCGAGCACCGCGGGCATATCGGAGCGCCAGGGCGCCAGCCGGGGGGCGAACTCGGCCACTCGCGCGCACAGATGCTCCCAGTAAATATCGCTGCGGGTAATCACACTGCCGGTGCCGACCATCGGGTAGTCTTCCTGAGTGATGCCCAATCCCTCCACGACATCGCGCACGGTTTCGGCCATGTTGCCGGCCACCTGGCACATAATAGCCCCGGCAATGGCGTCGCCGTTGCGCGCTTCGTGATCGACTATACGTGCCAAGGCGGCGATTTCCGCGCGGTCGCGCTCGCTGCCCATGAACTCAACCAGGCCTCGGATGCCGCCATCGCCCAGGCGTGCTCGCAGCGCATTGAAGATGGTGGTGGCCAGCGAAGTGTGATGGCGTGGGTGCCAATGGGCCTGCGCCGCGGCACGTACGGCCAGCGCGCCGATCTGAAAACCGCTGCCATAGTCGCCGAGCATCGGGCCAAACCCGTCCAGGTGCAGCATTTTCCCATCGCGTGTCAAGCCATATACCAGGGCGCCGGTGCCCGCCAATACAACCAGACCGCAATCGACGCCGGCCAGGGCCAGGGCGCCCTGCGTTTCACTGGTAGGATGCAGGTGAATATCGCCGAAGTGGCTTTCGCGGAGATAATCCATCGGCATGTAGGACATCAAGCCGACAATATGCAAATCATCACAGGTGAATCCCTTGATGGCCTGCTGTACAGCCCCCCCGACGGAACGCGGGTTGCGTCCGAAGCCGCCGAAATTGCGTTTGCGTGGTGGGTCGCTCACGAACTCGGTGTGTCCCCACCCGATGGCTATCCCATCATCACGCACAAGCAGGGCATCGCATTTGCTGCCGCCGCTGTCTATCCCAAGTATATATCGCATTACCAGTAAACCGCGCTTCCGTAAAGAGTTTCCGATACGCATGGGGATTGCAGTATCGGAATACGGTGGCAATGATAAGCCCCGCTCTGCGGAATGTCAACCCGTTTGGAGAGAGTTCGATCTTAATCTCCTACTTAATCTCCTTACTTCATCTCTCTTAACTCTACCTACTAAATTGAGCGTTACAAGCACATTGGGGTTGGACTGATCAATCTATAAGTATGGAGATTACAGAGAGATGAAGTAAGGAGATTAAGTAGGAGATTAAGATGTCGGAAGACCATGTGCTGGAGGAAAGGCGACGGTACTCCGTTGCACTGCGTTCCTGCCTCTCTACGGGAATCAACCGCATACCCCGGTAGATGAATTCCTGCTCCTTCTTCCTGCTCCTGCTCCTACTCGGTTTGTAAGCAGGAGCAGGAAGAAAATCCGCATAATCCATTATCTAAAAACGAGACACCTGCGTCCAGCGCGCTATTTCTTGCGATAACCGGACAATGGTGGTATTGTGTGATTAACCTGGGGTGATCCCCATGGGTGCAATGTGATAGGTGGAGCAACTATGGATGAACAATTGCACGAACCAGGTATTGCCAAGCCACGAAAACACTGGATGGCCATATTTTCGTTATGGTGCGGCATTATTGGTGTCTGCTTGTTACCGGGGCTCTATATTCATCACTCTTTCTGGAATCCATTACTCGCAAGCTATCTACTCCTCATCATTCCATTCGTGAGTACCCTCGGAATCATTGCAGGTGTTATCGGCCTGGTGATCGCCTATCGGCCTGCTACGCCGTATAAAGGAGCGAGGCAGGCCTGGATTGGCTTCCTATGCTGTGCTATCGCATTTGGAATAACCGGTCTGTCCTGGGCATCTGCATTGAATTACTCGGATTGTGCTTTCGAGCAACGTTCTATTCTGGACGGACTGGGAATGTATGTAAAGGATAACGGGAAAGGACTGTTGCCATTCTCACTTACTGAATTATTTGTATATTATAATTATCCACAAGAACAACATTATTATAATAAGCATTATTTCTATTGGCTCTATACAAAGCGCCCATATATTATGAATGGCTACCTCGCCGGGAAGAAGATTGCTGACTTCCCGTATTCGAAACGCACTTTGTTGATCGCGGTAGGAAAGAATTCGCAGACGAAATACTTTTTCAAGCGGTCGGATATAGATTTGAGCGATAACATGGCGGTCACCTTATACGATCTCGATGATTGCGATATCGAACGGATTGAGCCGGGGAGCCTGGCGAAACATTTCCCGGTTGATGGAAAAGTTACCGTGGACAGTTGGTTGATCAAGCCACTGTCCCGAAGGGACATTCGAAAATAGCCTTGATGTTTGGCCATTTGTAAAAATGATATTTGTATATGGAAGGATAGTCAGCACGGTGTGGAAGCCGATGACCATCGCGCTCAGTGCGGAAATAACATACAAGCCAGACGAAGTTGCCATTCTATCCTGCATTATTCATAACTATTTCGAATAATGCGCAACTAGCCCGGCAGTCCTTAGGTTTCATGAATAATCCGGGCTATCGTTGTTCTTCTTACGTTCGCCTCACGGCAGTCAACATTCCACGCGGAGCGCGACGGTCGTCGGCTTCCACACCGTGCTGAGTATCCATCCTGGTTTGAAAATCATGATGTTGCCTGTCTGGCAGACTAATGCGTCCGCGCAGGCGGACGCCCGGCCGTTGGCCCTGAGGGAGGATTTCAATCCTCACGCAACCAACGCGGCCTGTGCTACTCTACATGAGGATTGAAATCCTCCCTATTGGCGCTACGCGCCGGCTGTCCGCCTGCGCGGACAGTAACGCAAGAACGATCTCTTTTCGGGTTAGCATGTGAACGATTTTCGTTAAAATGACCAAACTTCAGAGTTCCTGGGAGACAGAACGCACAAGTCCCGTAGGGACGACCGAAATCCGATGATTGACGATCAACGCGCTTCGGCCGTCACTACGTGACTTGACGGTCACTTGAAATTGTCAACCCGCCAATGAATTGGCGGGCTATTTTCGGATGTCCCTATAACTTAGGGACAAGGTTAAACACCAACAGCAGCATCTACGGGAATCAACTGCATACCCGGTAGATGAATTCCTGCTCCTTCTTCCTACTCCTGCTATTACTCGGTTTTTTAAGCAGGAGCAGGAGTAGGAGCAGGAAGACAGAGCAGGAAATTCAACGGGATTATTGTGCGATATAGAGGGTGACATTGCCCTGGGGTAGCAGATAGTCTCCGACGGGGGGGTAACAGCCGGTGACGACGTTGCCGGTGTAGGTGGGGTCGCGATACAGCACCGTGTCGACAGTTACTCCAAGGTTTGTCAACATCGCTTTGACCGCGTCGCTCTTTTTTCCGCTGCAGTCGGGCAACTGCACATATTTCGCGGTGGTGAGATCTTGTGTGAAGGTGTCGCTCATGAATTGCTGAAAAGCCTGTGCCATTTGCGCGGCGCCGGCCGTGTAGTCCTTGATGATGTGTCCTTTTGGCGGTGTCACCGTTTTGCCGGCTGCATCTAACGCCGCTTTCGCGCCTGCCAGGTAGTCGTGGGTATGGTTGGCGTGCGAGAGGGTGGTGTAGAGGGCATTGCCGCGGTCGCTGCGAAACTTGTTGTAAAATGCGGCCTCGGTGTTGGAGGCGAGAAAGTTTTTGTAAAGCATTGCGCGCGTCAGCGGAAGCTCCGCGTGATAATCCAGATGGGGTTGTTCCAAGAGCCAGGCGATCAACTTGTTCCACTTATCCGTGCCGAGTTTAATGCTGCTCATGTAGGCTTGCAGGCGTGGCGTGGCGATTTCACTCACCTGCCCGGCCTTATCCAGCGCCAGTGCTGTCTGGTCGTAGCACCAGAGCGAGGGATATTTTCCGTTCAGTTCGAGCGCGAGCGGCAGGCCCATTGTCGCGATGGCGTCTTTCTGTTTGGCGCCCAGCGCGGGCGAGTTTGTGCCCGCCTGTTTCAGGGGAGGAGGGAAGAGCGGCAGCGCCTGGTCCCAATTTTCCCAGGCCGCCACTTTGCCGGCCTGCAGGGTGAGCGCATCGGCGCCGACATGCCACGAGACCAGGTTTTCGTCAGAGAGCAGCTCCAATGTGTCCGGAGTGCCGATTGCGGCGATAGCTTCCTGTCTGGACGACCCGAGGGTGAGCGTCGCGCCAGGCATTTTCTTCCCCAGCACAATGCCCGACTCCGCGGCATTCACCCAACCGCTCAAGCGGCCATTCAGGAAAGTGAGTGACGATTTGGGGTATTCCCAAATTTCTTTGATCGGGCTTTTGTCGAGTTGAGGTGCGTGAGAGGCCTTTGGTGGCCAGCCCAGCGCGGCGAGGACATCGGCTTGTGAGGCGCCTGACGACAGCGGAGAGGCATGCGCGCGCGCTGGCGGAGGTGGGAAGTCGCGCCATTTCTCGACTTTGCCGCTCTGCACCGTTACCTCGCCCTTGCCATAATACAGGAGCACACGGCCTTCTTCCAGCTTGACGGCATTGGTAGGTGTGCCCAGGATGGCCACCGCGGTCTGCCAGGTGTCACCAATCTTCAGATATTGCTGTCCGGCGCCGGCCGCCTTAACCCCCAGCATGATGCCCAGCAACAGGCAACAGATAATCATCGTGCGCGTCAACATGATTATTCTCCTCTGCAGTAAACCCGGTGACAGCCTTAAACAGGCAAAGCGCTCCCAACTACTTCAATGTTCACAAACTGAGACTATTCTTACTGGCGAGCATTAAAGGCGAAGACAGTCACCTAATCCGGTAAAGCCGGCGCCGCAGTGTTGTATTATCAATTGTGCCCGGAAAAGGCGTCGGTCAATCGTTTGTATCCCGGTGACAGCCTTAAGCGGGCATTAGACTCACTACAGCCACTGTAATAACAGACTGGAACTATCATCATCTTCGGCATTAATGACGAAGACAGTCACCGACTGGCTCATTCCGGATCGGTTCGAAACGGCACTGCCGGAAGGCCTTCTTTGT
>Ga0073936_10008178_pt1 | contig 13372 bp, 11 predicted proteins | sample AliMusrvi5mmetaG_FD_87041 | JGI IMG/M metagenome (GOLD analysis project Ga0073936, IMG submission 87041) | Freshwater lake bacterial and archeal communities from Alinen Mustajarvi, Finland, to study Microbial Dark Matter (Phase II) - Alinen... | ecosystem: Environmental > Aquatic > Freshwater >... | reverse complement strand
TATTCGGCAGTCGTAGCGGTTTCGGCATCCGCCCATGAAATAGAAGTCAAAAGCAAATGTCCCGATAAATCGTCCGTAGCCCCTCTAAGTCGCCCTACGCTAACGGGCTTGATGCAGCCCTGCAGCCGCTTTTCCAGGGTGCGCGGGCGCGTCTGACCGAGCTGACGCTATGAATGACAAAGATAACTTCGCGCTGGTGCCACGCTCGCCGACTGCGGTTGAGAGGGCGGAGCCGGGCGCGAAACGCATTTTGTCGAGCATGGTTGCGGACGCGCTAGCGCTAGCACGTGCAAACGTTGTGGCGCAAAGCCATTCTGCATTGCAACAAGGTGCCGGTGCCGCCGCGGAGAAATGGTACCAAGAAGGACAGAGCTACTTGTACGGAAGGGGTGCGACATGGGATGACGCAAAGGCGGCAAAATGGTTTCGGATGGCTGCCGAACAGAGTCACGCCGGTGCCCAATACGAATTGGGCGACTGCTACATGCGTGGCCGTGGCGTTGTGAAGGATCGCGCCGAAGCCGCGAACTGGTATCGCAAAGCTGCGGAACAGAATCACACCGAAGCCCAAATCGAACTGGGCGACTGTTACGAGAATGGCTGTGGCGTGGAGAAGGATCATGCCGAAGCCGCGAACTGGTATCGCAAAGCTGCGGAACAAAATCACGCTGGCGCGCAAACCCGTCTGGGCTTCTGCTATGAGGCTGGCAAGGGCGTGGAGAAAGATTATATGCAAGCCGTGAAATGGTATCGCAGGGCTGCCGAGCAGAATGACGAATTAGCTCAAGTCTGCCTAGGCCTCTGCTACGCCGAGGGCAAAGGCGTGGAGAAGGATTTTGTGGAAGCGGTGAAGTGGTATCACGAGGCCGCCGCGGACGGTGCTAGTGATTGGGCTCAATGCGAATTGGGCCGCTGCTACGCCAGGGGTCAAGGCGTGGAGAAGGATTACGCGGAAGCCGTGAGATGGTACCGCGAATCCGGTGAATACCCAGGCGCTCAATACGAACTTGGTCTCTGTTACGAGAATGGCTGGGGCGTCGAGAAGGATTATGTGGAAGCTGTGAAATGGTTTCGCAAGCTGGCAGAACGGGGCGGGCCGAATGGTCAACATAGCCTCGGTCGGTGCTACCTGTATGGAACTGGCGTCGTCAAAGACATGGTTGAAGCTTACAAGTGGTTTCGCTTAGCCGCAGACCGAGGCCACCAGGACGCATCTGAAGCAATGGTTTCAACGCGTGCTTTGCTATCACTAACGCAGTTTGAAGAGGGTGAACGCCGCTACTGTGGCTTCAAAGCAAAGAGCTAAGACAAGCCAAATATGAGGAACACCCAATGGATTCTGTTCGACACAGAAACGACCGGCTTCTCCGCGCCGGTCTTCGTAGTCGAATTAGCGGCCCAGCGTATGTGTGGTTGGGATAAGGACGGCGAACCATTCCGCAAGCTGCTGAATCAAAACGCGGATATTCCCGCCGAAGCATCACGCGTTCACGGCTACACGCGGGAGATTCTGGAGCGCGACGGTGAGCCGCCGCTGCAAATCTATCGGGAGTTTGCCGAATATGCGGGCAACCTGCCGGTTGTTTCCTTCAATCTGGAATACGATCTGGTTGAAGTGCTCAAACCGGAGTGGAAACGGCTTCGCATATCCCCCATCGGGGGCGAGGGTTTTTGTGCTCTGCGGCTGGCCCAGCGGCTTCTTGATCCGGTGCCGGCCGGCAACTGCAAGCTGCAAACCTTGCGGCAGTATTACCGGCTGCCCGAGCATGGCGCGCACACGGCGCTGGGCGACGTGCATACGGTCGTGGACCTGTTTGGCAACGTCCTGCGGCCAATTGCGGAACACCGCGGCCTGGATACGTGGGAGAAGCTCGCGGCGTATGCGGCAGAGGAGTGGTATCCGTCGCGGATTGCCTTTGGGAAACACAAGGGGCGGCTGTTCCAGGAAGCTCGGCGGGATGCGGAATTGCGCCGCTGGCTCGGCTGGCTGGCCGGTTCTTCTAATGCCCGTAGCGCGAAGATGGGGCGGTGGTATTTGGGGCAGTTGGAGGGCGCGGAGGAACGGCAAGCCGACGCGGCGGTGTTTGCGGCTGCGGCGCGTGAGGTGGAAGGGGAGTCAACAGCGCAGACGGGAAGGCGCGAAGACGGAAGGTTTGCCGGGGCGGAAGCTGCGGTCGGATTTGCGGCGGTGGTTATTTACGTCAACCCGGAGTTGGAGAAACTGCGGCAGCTTGTGGCGGGAGCAAGGGCGCGGCTGGCGGAGCTGGAGGTCAGTTACACGAAGGAGAAGTCACGGGTGGATGCCGTGCAGGCGATTCTTTACCGTCGTTTGGCGGAGTATTACCAGAAACGGGACCAGCTTCGGCTGATTGTTGATTACCGGAAGAAGTACCTGGATTCGCTGATGCGTGGCGGGGACGAAGAGGCGAAACAGGCCGAGGAGAATTACGAGCGGGCCAAGACGCAAACGGATAAGGATTACGAGGAGACGGCAGCAGCCGTGGCCGAAAAGAAGCAGCTTACTGGCGAAGAGGAAGCCGAGCTGACCAGGCTTTGGAAGAAGCTGGTGAAGCTGTATCACCCTGACCGTTACGCCCACGAGCCGGACAAACTCGAAACGTATGAGAAGCTGACCGCCGCGATCAATCGGGCCAAGGACAGCGGCGACATCGATACGCTGCGGGAAATCGCGGAGGACCCGCACGGGTACATCCTCCGGCAGGGTTGGGCGAGCCTGGATTTCAGCGAGGAGGCGGAACTCACGCAGTTGAGGCGGTTATACGAAACGTTGCAGCTTGGGATTATCGGGGTCATTGAGTCGCTGGGTCAGTTGCGGGAAAGCCCCGAATACGAGCTTTGGCAGATCAGCGAGAAAAAGCCGGGGGTATTGGACGAACTGGCTGGCGAGCGGGCAAAGCTGCTTGAAAAGGAGAGCGCGGAATTGCAGAAGGAGGTGGAGCGGCTGGCCGGGGAGGCGCCCGCGCGCATCGGGTAGCATATGATGGAAGGGCCTCTTCCTCCCCTTGGTTGTGCCCGCGCCACGCTTTGATACAGTGCGCGCGTGAAACTCCGAAGCGTCTGGCGTTGGGTCGGCGTGTTGGTTGGCGGATTGGCTCTGCTGCTGGTGTTGTCAGGTGGAATGTTCGGGTGGGCATTGCATGCGAGCCTGGCCCAGGTTGAGGGGCGCCGCACGCTGCCCGGACTCAAGGATGGTTTGGGCAGAGGCATTGCGGGCTTGTCAGGCGGTTCCTTCAGTGGCAGGGTGGGGATGCGATGAAGACCGACCTTCTGAAACGAATCACCGTTGAGCCTGGGAAATGCGGCGGCCGCCCCTGCATTCGGGGCATGAGGATTCGCGTTACAGACGTTCTGCAACTCCTCAGTGCTGGGGCGCCTTACGAGGAGATCCTGGAGGACTATCCCGATCTTCAACGTGATGACATTCTAGCAGCGATTGAGTATGCGGCCCACCAGACGGACCATGTAGTGTTGCAGGGGGTGTGAAGTTCCTGGTGGACCATCAGTTGCCGCCGGCACTGGCTCGCTTCATCGCCACGCAGGGCCATCAAGCGGAGCACGTCCGGGACCTGGGGCTAATGGAGGCCGATGATACGGTGATCTGGGAGCACGCAAATGTACGCGGCTTGGTCATCGTCAGCAAAGACGAAGATTTCACCTTCCTTGCCGGGGTTCGGGGTGGAAGCGGCAAGTTGGTTTGGGTGCGGATCGGTAATTGCCGGAGGCGGGCGCTGTTGGAGGCTTTTCGAGTTCAACTTCCGCGTATCGTCTCCGAGCTTGAGACGGGCAGCCAGATCGTCGAACTCCGCTGACCGGACCGTATTCTGGCACGTTCACAACCTGCGATCCTCTCAGGGAATCACTCTTGGCTGCGCTGAGGCAGCGGCGCGTCCGCGCGGAGTTTCTTCGACTCGCTCGATGTGGGGCTGGTAGTAGCACAAACACAACGCCACCTCAACGGACACTGGGTTCGCGTTCCAGGTTAAGGTTGGACTAAGCCGGCTTGGCGGACGTAAGCTAGGGTATTCGGCATGACTGCCAAGCTAGTTCTTACACTCGTGTGTTTCCTCGCGTCGCTCCTGGCCGGAGCAGACACGCTGGACATTTACGGGAACCTGACCGGTAAGACCGTTCTGATGCCTTCGGGGATGCCGCGTCTGCCGGACTCGATCGTCGCTGACCTGCCGACTGACAAGACTAACCATAAGATCCGCTTGGGCAATATCTCGGAAAGAGCAATGCCCAGATAGATTGAAACGCCATGCCCGCCAGACGAATTGAAACGAAGCGCCGTTCGCGCAAGTCCTCGAGGGCGGGCCGCAAGAAGTCCTTTGTCGCTGCTGTGCCGCCCATCGTGCGCGATGTCTTCGCTCACACACGAACACCTGGGTTCCAGCGTTACCTGCGGGACCTGCTGGTTGGGCTTTGCGCGATTGATACCACACCCAACCCGGACGTGAGACAGATGCAGGCCGCCGAGGATGGATGCTTCCGCATCCTCGAACGCGAATTGGGCAGCTTGGGCTTCAATGGAGCGCGTCTCGAACGCCGACCGGTGAATCCCGCTATCCAGGGGCACCCGAATTACTCGTTGCTGCATTTCACCAAGACGTCCCTGCGCCCGCAGGGCCTGTCGCCGGAGGAAGCCTATGCCGGCCGTTCTAACCTGCTATACGTGGTGCCCAGCGCAAACAACAGCAGCAGCACCGGCCAATCCGTGGCAGTGAATGCCCACCTTGACGTCGTGGCACCCTACTTCCCGCCACGCGTCAAGGGCAACACGGTGTTTGGACGCGGGGCGTGCGACGACAAAGGTCCCGCGGTCAGCATCGTTGCTGCCCTGAAAGTATTGTCCGAGGTGATGCCCACAGCCGGGCTAAAGTGGAACCGGAACATGCTGGCGATGCTGGTCGTCGAAGAGGAAACCGGGGGCAACGGCTCCCTCTCGCTCGCCATTGACCGCGACCTCAAGCAGCTCTACGACAGCGTGCTTATTTGCGAATGCACGGACCTCAAGTTCTACCCGGCCAATCGCGGGGCGGTCTGGTATCGCGCCGATCTGCGGGCGCCGGACGGGGTATCGGCCTTCGAGATGTTCGCCTTCATCAATGAGGAAATGGAGAAGGAAGGAGCTGCCATTCGCGCCGAGAGCCGCCACCCGCTCTTCCCTCAACGTCCGGTCCAGACTTGCCACGGGATCATCGGCGGCTTTGGCGAGCATCCCAGCCGCATTTGCGGCGAGGTCAGCTTCACCGTCGGATTCCAGCACCCCCCTAGCGAGCAGACCGAACTGCTCGTGCGCGATTGCCTGGAAGACGGTTTGGCGGGCTACCTCGGCCTTTACGGCGATAAGTCGAAAGTTACGGACCCAGCGACCGGCAAACCTATGGTCAGGCGCCACTATGATCTCCGACGCGAAGGCAATGGCTTCCGAGTGGGTGTTCACGGATCGGCCGGGCACATGGGCGCCATCCGCGAACGTGACGGAGCGATCACCAAGATGGCCCACCTGGTCCGCAGCCTGGTGGCTTCCAAGGCAAAGCTGGAAGCGGGCGCCGGCGGACACGTGTTTTTCGAGCTTGGTACGCAGCCAGAAGCCCCTCGCCCCTCCTCCCCCCTCATCCTGGAAGGCGGCCAAGGCTTTGTTCCGACCCACAGCATCAAGGAAGTCATGCAGCGCCTGCGCCAGGCTGCCCAGCGCGGCGCGGAGACCTACCTGCGCCGGATCGGAAGGCCCGAACGCGGGGAGGACGTCGTCACCGTGGCGTACGAGAAGCTGCACAACGTGGCTTTCGACGGTGACCCGGATTCCGCTTCAGTCCGCAACGCAATTGCTGCGGCTAAAATGTGCGGTTTCTGGAAAGACGAGCCTGTGCTCGGCTGGACGGTATCCTGCGATGCGCGGCTTTTCGCCACCGAATACCCGGGAATGCAGGTGCTGACCTTCGGCCCCGGCCAGCTCGCCTTTGCGCACTCCGACCGGGAGCAGATTGCGTTGGATGATATCCGCACCGCTGTTGAATTCCTGGCTGTGTTCCTCTTGAAGCAGACCGGGACGCTCGCGTAGAGGTCATGCCAAGCGGAGCAACAGAAGTGCCCAGCGCGGAACCCCAGCAGGAGCGGCGCGCGGACATTCTTGTCCGCAGCAACGTGGGGAGGATTGCGGGCTACAGCCGATTGCAGAACCGAGCGGAGTTCGGACGTTTCTGCGGACAAGAATGTCCGCGCGCCGACGCTGGCAGAGGAGTTCCCGCAGCCTGCTGACAGTTCGGACCACTGACACACATATGAAGACCAAACTTAAGCTCGGAATCATCGGCGTGGGCGCGGTCGTGCGCGAGATCTACCAGCACCTCTATTTCCACAGCCATTACTCGCATCTGCTGGACATCCGTGCCGTCGCGGACCCAAACGAACAATACCGCAACTGGTTTGCCGACCTGGCCGGCGTACCGCCCAATCGCCGTTTCGCCGACTACCGGGATTTGCTCAGTAAGGTCCAACTCGATGCCGTGCAGGTCAATACCCCCGACCACCTCCACAGCGCCCCGACTGTGGACGCGCTCAAGGCCGGCCTGGATGTGGTCGTGCCCAAGCCCACCGCGGCGACCGTCAAGGACGCTCACGCGATGATCCAAGCCGCGAGGGACTCCGGGCGCTTCCTGGCCATTGATTTTCACAAGCGCGAAGACCCGCGTATCAAGGAGGCTGAGGCCCGTTTTCAAAGTGGCCGCTACGGCACGTTTCAGACCGCCGTCTTCTATATGCTCGACAAGCTGGCCGTTGTTGATCCCAACCACTCGCCGCGCTTCTTTGCTTCACCTGATTTCGCCGAGAAGAACACTCCGGTCTCGTTCCTCACCGTGCACATGGCCGACGCGCTGATGAAGATCGTCAACCTCATACCTATCCAGGTACGTGCGACCGGTTACTCGCAGAAGCTGCCCTCGCTCATACCCATCGCCGTCAAAGGCTACGACCTGGTAGATACCGAGATCTGCTTCGAGACCGGGGCACAGGCGCACATCATCACCGGCTGGGCCTTGCCCAACACCGCCGAGTCCCTCACCGTCCAATCCGCGCGCATTATTTGCTCCGATGGACTGATTGACCTTGGCCTCGACAGGCCCGGCCTGCGCGAAGTCCATGCCGAAGGCGTCTTCGAGGTTAACCCGCTCTTCCGGAACTTCGAGAAGGACAAGACCGTTACCGGATACGGTATCAGCAGTCCGGGCCGGCTCTACGAGCAGATCCTGGCCATGCAGAACGGCAGGCTCTCCGCGGCCGAGCGCGAAGCCGCCTTCCACCCGACGACACTCGGCTTCTATACCACGCTCGTGCTGGAGGGCGCGGAGAAGAGTCTCCTCGAAGGCAAGAAGCTGCCGGGCGGCGTCACGCTCGGCCCGGCCATTGATCTGCGCGAACTGACAGTCCATCAACTCGGCGCCCGTGCCGCCAAGTCTTACGGCCTGGCATAATGCGCGCACTTCTGCAGGCTGTAATCGTTGTCAAGCTGGCGGCATTTCTCGTAGCCGATGCGCATGAGATCGCGCTTAAGCCAGGAATGCCCGCACTGGCCAATGTCGGCGTGCCGCTGCTCTGGCAGGATATCCCCAACGCGGACAAGGCCCATGCTGAGGTGCGCATCACCCCGGAGAAGCCGTACCGCTGGGTCTGCGACCTCGGCGAGCCCTTCCGGGCCACCGCGGTGGTTGGGGCGAAGACTGGCGGCGACAGCGCAGTCCTGACCGTGTGGGACTGGAACCGAACGCCCCTCGCGCAGGTGAAGTTCACCGCTCCCGGTGAAGAAGCCTTGTCGTTCACCGTCACCGGGCGGGGCACCTACCTGCTCACCCTCGACGTCCTCGACGGCGCCAAACCGATCTGGCGCCTGCCGCGCAGCTTCAGCGTCTGCCCTTCCAATCTCCGGCGCCGCGAGACTTTCGGCGGCGAGCAGTTCTTCCTGGGCACTTGCAGCTACCCTGACCGCCTGCACTGGGCGAACGATTATGGTCCCGGGCATCCGCCGCAGCTCACCGAGCAGCAGTCCCGCGAGCTGGAAGCCGACCTCGTCGCCCGGCTGGGGATGCAGGTCGTGCGCATCGGTCCGCTGGGCTACTGGTTCGACGAGGCGAAACCGATCGACTTCGAGCGGGCCGATACCTGCGTGCAGACCCTCGTTAATCGGGGCCTCAAGCTCGATTTGCTACTGGGGACCGGCTTCGAATGGATGATCCTGGACAAGTACCGCGCGGTCACGGACCCCAAATGGCGCTATCCCCCGCGCGAGGAACCCCTGCGGCGCTTCACCCGGGCTTCGGTCGAGCGCTACGCCAAGCACGCCCGTTTCATCGAGGTCTGGAACGAGCCGGACAACCGCGACTTCTGGCGCGGCACGCCGCAGGAGTTCGTCGAGTATCTGCGCGCGACGGTCAGCGAGATCCGCAAAGTCGCCCCCAACGCCGTCATTGCCAACGGCGGCTATTGTTTCATCGAGCCCACCTGGACCGGCATCATCGCGCGGGAAATCAAGGGGCTGACGGATTGGCAGGCCTATCACGCGCACGGCGAAGTGCCAATAACCGCCAACGCCTTAGGCACCATGCAAGCGGTGCACGCGGCCGCAGGGTATGACCGCCCCGTGTTCGTGAATACGGAGATGGGCTACAGCGCCTGGCGGCTGGACTTCGAGCGCGAGATGGCTGCCACGGCCGCGCAGAAAGCGCTCTATTGCTGGGCGCACGGGAATCGTGGGGCGCTGCTTTACTGCAGCCGGGAAGTCGGCGGGCCGCGCGGCGGCGATTACGGCTTCCTCGATTATACCTTCTGCCCCCGATTCATGTATGGCGCGATTGCCGCTCTCGTGGACGGCTACGCCGGCGCGCGCTTCAGCCGTATCTTGCGCGAGGACCGCGACCTGCACGCCTATGAGTTCATCGCCGGGGACCGGCGCCTGGTCGCGCTCTTCGCTCCCGAGAACCGCGACCTTGCCGTCACCGTGAAGTCGGACGCCCGGCAGGCTCAAATCGTAGACGCGATGGGGAACGCGAGCCCCGTCGCCTCGGCGCAGGATTCGAAGATATCCGCTACCGTCTACCCGACGACGCTGCTGCTCGACGGGGCGACGAAGGTGGAGATCGCACCGTAAGCTAACCCGGAGTTTGCCACGGCGGCTTGTTTGCTTGCCCTGCCGCGGAAATGAGGCCACGCTTCGGGCCGCTTATTTATGCTGCTGGATGACCTGGAAAGCCAAAGCATCTATATCCTGCGCGAAGCGTTCAACAAGTTTGAGCGCTTGGCCATGTTGTGGAGCATTGGCAAAGACTCGACCGTGCTGTTGTGGCTAGCCCGCAAGGCATTCTTCGGCCACGTCCCCTTCCCGCTGGTGCATGTGGATACCAGCTACAAGATCCCGAGCATGATCGAATACCGCGATAAACTCTGCCGCGAGTGGAAACTTCAACTTGTCGTGGGCAAGAACCAAGCGGCGCTCCAGACCAAGCGCACTTACCCGGACGGCCACGCCACCCGTGTCGAGTGCTGCGGTATCCTGAAGAAGGATGCCCTCCAGGCGGTGCTCAACGAGCACCACTACAATGGCGTCATCGTCGGCGTCCGCCGCGACGAAGAACCGACCCGGGCCAAGGAACGCTACTTCAGCCCTCGCGACAAGAACATGGAGTGGAACGTCGAAGACCAGCCGCCCGAGTTGTGGAACCAGTTCAAGACGGACTTTGAACCGGACACCCACATCCGCGTTCACCCGCTGTTACATTGGACGGAGCTGAACATCTGGGAATACATCGAGCGCGAGAGCGTGCCAGTCATCCCACTCTACTTCGCGAACGAGAAGGGGGAACGATACCGGAGCATCGGCTGTTACCCATGCACTTTCCCCATTAAGTCGCAGGCGCGCACCGTGCGCGAGATTGTGGAGGAGTTGCGCCACATCCGCACGTCCGAGCGCGCCGGCCGAGCGCAAGACCAGGAAAGCGAAGACGCCTTCGAGAAGCTCCGGCGCGACGGCTATATGTGATCGGCCCATGAGCGCTACCCCCCAATCCTCCCTGCCGCCAGCCGGCGCCGATCAGCTTAAGATCGTCATCCTCGGCCACGTGGATCACGGCAAGTCCACCCTGGTGGGCCGTCTGTTTCACGACACGGGCTCCCTGCCCGAGGGCAAGCTGGAGCAGCTCCAGCAAATCGCCGAACGCCGCCGTGTCCCCTTTGAGTGGGCGAACCTGATGGATGCGCTCCAGGCCGAGCGCGACCAGAACATCAGCATTGATACCGCGCAAATCTGGTTCCACACGCAGAAGCGGCGATACGTGATCATCGACGCGCCGGGGCACAAGGAATTCATCAAGAACATGGTGACCGGCGCCGCGCAGGCCGAAGCGGCATTACTGGTGATTGATGCCCATGAGGGCGTCCAGGAGAATTCCCGGCGTCACGGCTATCTGCTAGACCTGCTGGGCATCCGCCAGGTCGCTGTGCTGGTGAACAAGATGGACCTGGTGGGCTACTCGCAAGAGCGGTTCAATGCCATCGAGGCCGAATACCGCGCCTGGCTCGTACAGGTGGGCCTTGCGCCGAGCCGCTTCATTCCCATTTCGGCCCGGCAGGGTGATAACATCGCCACGACCGGCAATAAGATGCCCTGGTGGAAGGGGCCGACAGTGGTGGCGACCCTCGATGAGTTTAAAGCCGCGCCTTCGCTCAGCGACCAACCCCTGCGATTCCCGATCCAGGACGTATATCGCTTCGACCATCGGCGCATCCTGGCCGGGCGGGTAGAAAGCGGCCGCATCAGAGTTGGCGACCGGCTGGTCTTTGCTCCCAGCAACAAGGCCAGCACGGTGAAGACGATCGAACGTTGGAACACCCCGCCGCGCGATTTCGCCGAGGCCGGTGAAAGCATCGGAATTACCCTCACCGACCAGGTCTTCGTCGAGCGCGGGGCCATCGCCGCGCCGGAGAGCGCGCTCCCTTACGCGCCTCCCTGCTTTCAGGCCCGTGTCTGTTGGCTGGGCCAGCGGCCGTTCATGCCGGGCCGAAAATACACGCTCAAACTTGCGACGCAGGAAATCGAATGCCACATCGAAAAGCTGGAGCGGGTGATTGACGCCTCCACCCTCCAAACGGTTCAGCGCCCGGCGACCGAATCCTTTGTTGGCCGTCATGAGGCCGCGGAACTGACATTGAGGACGAAGAAGCCGGTTGCCTTTGACGCTGTTAATCAGGTAGCGGCGACGAGCCGCTTCGTGATCGTGGACGGCTTCGACGTTGCCGGGGGCGGCGTGATAGTTCCGGACAGTTATCCACGGCGAACGGCCGACTCGCTGCATAAGAGCCACAACATCTTCTGGACCTCAGGCCGGGTGACCCCGGCGCAGCGGCTTGTGCGCAATGGCCACGGTGGCCGCGTGGTATGGCTCACCGGGCTATCGTGCTCAGGCAAGACCACGATTGCCACCGAATTGGAGCGCGAGTTGTTCGAGCGCGGCAGGCTAGTCTATGTGCTCGACGGCGACAACATGCGCCACGGCCTATGCACCGATCTGGGTTTCTCGCCAAAGGACCGTCGCGAGAACATCCGCCGTATCGGCGAGGTAGCCAAGCTCTTCGCCGACGCGGGCGTGATCTGCATCACCGCCTTCATTTCCCCTTACCGCGAGGACCGCGAGACGATTCGCCGCAGCCTGCCGCCGGGCCAGTTTGTCGAGGTCTATTTGAACGTGCCGCTGGAGATCTGCGAGCAGCGTGATACCAAGGGACTCTATGCCAAGGCTCGTGCCGGTAAGATCCGGGAATTCACCGGCGTGAGCGCCCCGTACGAGGCGCCGGCAATGCCCGAGATCGAGCTAGCCACCGCTCAACTCAGCTTAGGCGAGTGCGTGTGCAAGATCACGGACTTCCTCGCCGGCTTGGACAAATAGAACGTATTTCAGCGCCGTTCAAGGACGCAGACATTCCTGACCGCAGCACCGTTCGATTCAGACTCATTAACACCAAGCCCAGGTATATGGCCACCCGGTTTCGGGTTATGAGCGCCCCAATCAAGAAGAGCAGCCCGGCGAAAAGGCCGGTCAGCGGCAGGTGGTTGATCAGGACGTGAACGTATTCCGGTTGCTGTAATAGCTTGAGCAATTTCCTCGCTTAGCCGGCTACTTCTCGAGCTTGGCGTTCTCGATCATCTTAACCCCGTTGCGCTCGACGACCTTGCCCGTGAGCGTGACGGTCTTTCCGGCATGAGGCGCCAACTCCTCATTCATCGGTTGGTGATCCCCCACGACGAGGTATAATTGATCATCCTTGGTGAGCAACCCGACCGGGCCACCCGACTTGATGCACTTCTCTGCGCATCCGGCGTGTTTATCTCCTTTAGCTCCGTGATCGAGGTAGCACATCAGATCGACGACTTCCCCGCTAACGGACTTTGTGTCGGCAGCGCGCGCCACCGAAACCGGCGTCATTAAGCCAGCCACAACCGCCAAAATCGTCCCCGCAGTTAGTATGCAATTTTTCTTAATCTTCATTGTAATTTCCTTTCTCCTCTTACCCTCGCTCGACTATTGCGGCTTGGCAAGTCGAACTACCCACAAGGCGCAAAGCCTCAGTTAGGCGGGTAAGGCGGGCAGTCTTCTGCACGCCGGACCGAGATTATGGCCGTGCCGCGGCGTGCAGAGGACTGCCCGCCCTACCTCCTCCTTCTAACACCGAGCCATTACTGTAAAGCACTCAGGTCTGTTTTCCCTGCTGGCGCAGTGTTGCCAGTGCCTGCCTGGGCACGTCAAATCCGCTGCCATCCTCGGAGCCCATTTCAACGATATACCATTTGGTCGGCTGAGTGGTCTCGCAAAGCCGGAACACCTCTTTGTACAAAGCGCTATCAAAAGTATCTTGCTTGTATTCCTTGATGTGAATGGTCCGGGTCCTTCCCGGGAATTCCTTCAGCATGGCAACGGGATCACCGCCCCCTGAAAGACAGTTGCCGACATCCAGCTGCATGTTCACTTCGGGCTTGGTTTGGCGGAAGAGGATTTCCCAGGCGAACCGGCCATTCACCTTCTCGAAATCGAACCCGTGGCAATGGTAGCCGACGACCAACTTCTCCTCGCGGCACCTAGCCGAAGCCTGGTTCAGCAGCCTGGCCAATTCAGCGATGCCCGCCTCCGTTTTCATCATCTCCGGAGCCATCACCAGATTGACGTACTCATTGCCGAGCAAATGGCTGTTCGCGATGGTGCGCTTCAGTTTCTCACCGGAGAGCGCCTCCAACTTCACGTGCATGCCGCAGCACTTCAGCCCGCGCTCATCGAGCAGCTTGCGCAAGTCGGCCGCCGAATAGCTC
>Ga0073936_10008175_pt1 | contig 13372 bp, 6 predicted proteins | sample AliMusrvi5mmetaG_FD_87041 | JGI IMG/M metagenome (GOLD analysis project Ga0073936, IMG submission 87041) | Freshwater lake bacterial and archeal communities from Alinen Mustajarvi, Finland, to study Microbial Dark Matter (Phase II) - Alinen... | ecosystem: Environmental > Aquatic > Freshwater >... | reverse complement strand
GCCGGGGGCTATCACGGTGGTCGATTGGTCGGCCAGGGTCGCATCGCCAAGCTTGACCCATTTGGGTTGGCCGCCATTGGCGTAAAGCCAGTAGGTGCTTGTTGCTGCGACCGCCGAGGTTTGCACCTGATCGGCCTCGGTCTGGATGTCCGCGGCGAAGAACCGGGTGATCGGAAACAGCTCACCCAGCGTCCAATGGCGGTGGATTGCGATGCGGTTGCCCGCAAGGGTCGCAGGCAGCACACCGGCGAGCGTGTTGAACGGAGGGGTGTCGGAACACACATCGCTGACCGTGGCCAGGGTCAGTGCGCTGCCAGTGGCGGAGACCACGTCGAAGCGCTGGCCCTCGTTGGGACCTGCGGTCACCTCAGTGTAATAGGAAGCGCCGGGTATCAGCAGCGTGGCGAGGTTCACCGTGCCCGCGCTGGTGACGAAGTTAAGCGTTTGGCCGCTGACGCCAGCGGTGGCATCCACCGTCCCGGTGAAGACGGCCTCGTGCTGATAGGGATTGTTGTAGGTGCGGGTGCCCAGTTCCATGGCGCTTTCAGTCCAGCCTTCGACTCCGGTGTAAGATATCTTATCGATGATCTGGTCGCCGTTGGCATCGAGTTCGGTGCGGAAGCGCACAAAGCCCTCGCGCGCCTCCAGGTTGCGGATGGTGACGGTTTCAAGGCCGGGGTTGAGCGGGGTGATAGTAATGTTCCTCGGGTTGATGGTTGTCAGCGGGATGGAGACCCAGGATGTCGCAGGGCCAAGCGCACTGCTGTATTCGAGGTAGTATGTGACTGTGGAGGTCGCGCCAACCGGGCGAGTGAAGCTGAGTTCCACCCTGCCCGTCGATACGGTGGAAGGGCTGATGGAGAATGGAGATCCCGCCCCGTTGGCGGGTGATAGATTGAAGGCATACTCGATGAGATTGTCATAACCGTCGCCATCGTCCAGCGTGGTGAATGTGACGTCCGCCCCTCTGAACAACCATCCCTGATAGGCGGCCACCACCCGATAATGGTAGGTGGTGCCATGCAGCAACCCGTTGATCATCGCGCTCACCGGGGTGGCACCGCCACCCGAAAGGGCAGCGGGATCGGCGACAAGGGTGGTTCCATAGGTTTCCCCAAGTCCAAATTCGAACGCCACCGTGGTGGCATTCCCGTTGGCATTGACGCTGCCATTCAACATCGCCGTAGTGCCGGCAATATCCGAAGCGGGGAGGGTTGCCGCCGTCGGCATTGGGGAGGAGACCAGGCCCAGCGAGAAATCGCCCTCCTGGCCGCGACCGCCCATGATGAAGGATTCGCCATCGCGCAGGGCGGACCTGTCCACAGTCACCGGCACGACGCTGTTGACAGTGGAGTTATTGCCCAACTGGCCATAGTTGTTGTAGCCCCACGCGACCATGGTTCCGTCCGAGCAAACGGCCAGACTGTGCAGGCGGCCGGTGGCGATGCAGACCACCGTTTTGCCGGCGAGCGCACCGCTGCGGTCCACCAGGTCCGGCACGTAGCCCGGCGTGAGGGTTCCGACCTGGCCGTAGCTGTTGTCGCCCCAGGCGGCCACGGTGCCATCGGAACACAGCGCCAGGCTGTGCATGTCGCCAGCGGCGATGCTGGTGACGGTCCGGCTTGCCAGCACGCCGCTGCGATCCACCAGGATTGGAGCCAAACTATCGGTGTTAAGGTTGTTGCCCAACTCGCTGTTGGCGTTGTAGCCCCACGCGGCGAGGGTTCCATCGGAACACAGCGCCAGATTGTGGCCGCCGCCGGCCGCAATTGCCACAACGGTTTTGCCGGCCAGCACGCCGGTCTGATCCACTGCCACGGGGACCTTGCTGTTGCTGGTGGAGTTGCTACCCAACCGCCCGTTGCCGCCGTATCCCCAGGCTGCGAGGGTGCCATCGGCGCACAGGGCGAGCGAGTGGGTGCCCCCGGCGGCCACGGCGATGACGGTTTTTCCCGCCAGCACTCCGGCGGAGTTCACCAACACCGGCACCGGGCTGGCGGTGGTACTTCCGTTGCCCAACTCGCCGTAGGAGTTGGAGCCCCAGGCGGCCACGGTGCCGTCCGCGCAGAGGGCGAGGAGGTGATTCATGCCGGAGCTGATGGAAACCACGGTTTTGCCGGCCAGCACGCCGGATTGGTCCACCGCCACCGGCACCGGGCTGGCAGTGGCCTCGCCGTTGCCGAGTTGGCCGGGTACGCCGGAGCCCCAGGCCGCCAGGGTGCCATCGGCGCAGAGCGCCACGCTGTGACTGGCCCCGTTGACGATGGCAACGATGGTCCTGCCCGCGAGCACGCCGGAGCGATCCACCGGCACCGGGACACTGCTGGCGGTGGTACTTCCGTTGCCCAACTCGCCGTAGGTGTTGAAGCCCCAGGCCAGCAGGCGGGTGTTGGCCGGTTGCAGGACCAGGTCGTTGCCACTGCCGCCGTAGTAGTTGGCGATGAAATAGCGGGTGACGCCCAGATAGGTCAGCGGCACCAGTTGGCCTTGCGCCAGATTGGTGAAACTCCCCCGAATCGCGCCGGTGCCGGTGATTTTCACCACCGTCAGCACCGCCACCGGCGGCAGGGCGAAATTGAGAGCAAAGTCCGGAGCGGCTCCCGAGGCCAGGAAATCCCCAACCGTTAGCGGCACCGCCGTGACCGAGTCGAAGGCGAAAGTCGCGGGCAGGCGCGTCACCGTGACCGTGTAGGTTTTCGCGTTGATGCCATCCGCCGCCGTGACAGCGACCGTGAGGGTGTTTTCGCCGACCGCGAGGCTGATAGGAGCGCTGGCGGTGCCTGACGACACGGTTCTGCCGTTCACGGTGACCGTGGCGGCGGGGGAAGTGGTGATCGGGGTCACGGTGATGGTGGTTGCACCGTTGGGCACGGTGGCGATGTAGCGGGTGCTAGCTCCGGCGAGCGCGGGCGAGAGGGTGCCGGGATTCAAACCCAGCTCCACCAGGGTGGCGAAGGTGGTGGTGGTGAAGGTCAAGTCGTCGCCGCGAGTGGTTCCCAGGTCGCCGGTGGCAACCACCCGGTAATGGTAGATGGTGCCGGACAGCAGGCCGCTGATTGTCGCACTCGCCGGGGCGGCGGTGCTGCCCGTGACGGAGGCGGGCGCGGCGTTGACTAGCGTGCCGTACGCGGTGGTGAGGCCGTATTCAAAAGTCACCGTGGCAGGGCCGCCCTGCGGATTGATGCTGGCGTTGAGGGTGGCTCCGGCATCGGTGATGGCGCTGGCGGCCAGCGTGGTGGCGGCCGGCGGTGGCGGCAGCGCGGTCAGGGCCAGGCTGAACGTGGTGCCACCTGCGGCGGCGATGAAGCGTTCGCCCGATTTCATGCCGGTGGAGTTGGTCCACACCGGGACGCTGCTGCTCGTTGTGCTGTTGTTGCCCAATTGGCCGTAGGTGTTGTAGCCCCATGCTGTCAGTTCGCCGCTCGCGCACAGGCCGAGGCTGTGGCTGCCGCCGCCACTCATCCCCATCACGGTCTTGCCGGCGAGCACGCCGGTTTGGGTCACCAGTACCGGAGCGCTGCGATAGGTGGTGTTGCCGTTGCCCAACTGGCCGTTGCTGTTGTAGCCCCAGGCGGCGAGAGTTCCGTCGGCGCAACCGGCGAGATTGAATTGGCTTCCGGAGCCGATGGTGGTGACGGCTTTGCCGGCCAGCACGCCGCTGCGGTCCACCAGCACCGGGACGCTGCTGTTCGTCGTGCTGTTGTTGCCCAACTGACCGTTAGTGTTATAGCCCCAGGCGGCGAGGGTGCCGTCGGTGCACAGGGCGAGCGAGTGATAAGTGCCGGCGGCCACCGCCTGGACGGTCTTGCCCGCCAATATTCCGGCGCTGGTCACCAGCACTGGCAGGTTGCGGTCGGTGGTGGTGCCGTCCCCCAACTGCCCATATGAGTTTGAACCCCAGGCAGCTAGCGTCCCGTCCGCACACAACGCAAGACAGTGATAGTCCCCGGCGGCGATGGCGATCACGGCCTTGCCGGCCAACACGCCGCTGCGGGTGACGGCCACCGGCGCCTGGCTGCCGCCCATCGAACCCCAGATGGCCAATGTGCCGTCCGCACACAGGGCGAGGGAATGGGCATTGCCAGCGGCGATGGCGGTCACCGTTTTGCCGGCCAGCAATCCGCTGCGGTCCACCAGCACTGGCACGATGCTGTTCGTCGTACTGTTGTTGCCCAATTGGCCGTTGCTGTTATAGCCCCAGGCGGCCAGGCTGCCATCGGCGCAGAGGGCGAGGGAATGGGAATTGCCTGCGGCGGTGGCCACGATGGTCTGGCCGGCCAGCACGCCGGCTGCGGACACCGGTGCGGGCACCAGACTGGTGTTGGCGGTGCCGTTGCCCAACTGGCCGAAGACGTTGTAGCCCCAGGCGAGTACCCGGGTGTTGCCCCACTGTAGAACAAGGTCATTGCCGGTGCCGCCGAAATAGTTGGCCACAAACGGATAGGTAACCCCGGCATAGGTCAGGCGCACCGTCTGCCATTGCCCGAGATTGGCAAACGTACCCTGAATGGGACTGGAACCGGTGTTTTGCACCACGGTCAGGGTGGTGGCCACGGCCGGTGCGAAGTTCAAAGTGAAATTCACCGTGTTTCCCGTGGCCGTGTAAGCGGCGGCGGTGACAGGCACGGTGCTGGCTGACGTGAAATTGGCCGTGACCACTGCCGCGCGCATAGGCAGGGCTAACAGGATCAGGCTGCTCCAAATCAGGGCGACATGGCGTTTGGGGATCGCGTTCATATGCGGGCGGGAGGTTGAATTCAAAGGGGAAGGAAGTCAAGCACCCCCGCAGCAAGCCGTGTGGGCGGCATGGCGCGCCCCCGTCATGAGGCAACGCGCCCTTGAATCCCCCTTGCACAGTCGGACCATGAGCATTTTCACACCGACCGACAACCACAATCCTCCACCACAATCCTCCGAGAGCCCAACTTTCGCTGTGTAGCGCGGGATACACGTTGGCGGAGCGCGCAGGGCGGACCCCATGGCGGCGTCGCGGACAACTGCGCCCTCATCCCGGAACCGTTACCGGAAGGCCTGGCTAATGCCAGGACCGGTGGGCGCTCTCCAATCAAGGGGCGGGAACCATAAGGCAAGCCAGGCCCGTCAGACCGCCGGTGCCCAGCATGATCCGGCACCAGCGCGATGGGGATTTCCCGGCGGGAGCCTTGTGCGCGCCATTCCAAGCGCAGGTCGGGGCGGATCTCAAGCGGTGCACGCCATGGCTCGGGGGCTGCAATGGGACCGGCGGGGCGCATGGGTGGAGAATTTGATGGGTTCGCGGGAATCTGCTCGCCAGGCAGGGGGGCTGGGTGCTAGACGCGGCGTGTGAACAAGATCATTTATAGCGCCGGTGGACGGGTACTGCCGCTTGGGGCGGCGTTTGCCAGTGTCATGAAGTGGGCTGCCCAGCAAGGACGTAGCCGGCACGGCGATCTGCCACACTGTTCGGTCACCAAAAGATTGAAACAAATACTGCTACTATCGATCTCGCTATTCCCACTGACTGCATGCCAGAAGCGGGAGGTGAATCAAGACCTCGGCAATGGATTTTCGATGACAGGGACCAAAGATAAAGGAGAATACACCATTAAGAAGAATGGTATGGAAGTGGCTAGGATTGATCTCAATATCGATCACCTAGAATACGAGGCTTTCAAGTCGGGCGCTCCCATGGGACATCTTTCCACTCCGCTAAATGACTCGTCAGGACGAGGCTGCTCAGCCATTCTGGCTATTCCATCTCAAGATGGCGGCACGGAGATCCATCAGGTTATCGAGAGGCGTTTGATTGATCCTAGAAAGGATTCGATAATCAGGGGAGCAGCAGCTTACATCACAAACGCAAAGCCCGAAGACACGCCAGCGGCACCCCCCACCAGCCCCACCCAGAAATGATCTACCGTAATTCCAACCCAAACCTCGTCTCGACGGTCACCCCCGGCGGTTGGGTTGCCTGCGTGTGACGCGTCAAACACACGAATCGTTTACTCATGACACAAGCCACTTCGATAGTTATAGGTCTTTCCCTCCTTGTTGGCTGCCAAAGCGGCCAGGTGAGACGCGCCAATGATCCAATACACAGCCAAAGAAGGCCCACCGAGCAGGACAAAGCCAAATGGATGTCGCAGAAACACATCCTCCCGGTCAGCGACGACGAGGTGACGGCTGCTAAACGCACAGAGGTCAAGTTTGTCGGCAAAGCGGCAGGCATTTGGGATGGTCGTCTGCGCTTGATCTTTCATTTGGGATCGCTCAAGACCCACGATCATGAGTACACGACCACTTCGTATTACGAATTGATCGACACCCGCAGCGGCAAACCGCTGGTTCGTGTGGAGAGCAGACTCTCAACACAATGGAATGACCAAGAGCGAGGTCAAAAGGCATGGTTTTCACCGGATGGACACATTGGGTTGATTTGCGAAGACCTGTCCGACGGCGACGAGGTTCAAGTTGTTAGTGCACTGCTAGTTTATGATCCCGAGGACTCATCGTGGACCGTCAGGTATCTGTGGCTGCCTAAGTTCGAGGGTTTGCCATACCGTGAGGACGGGCCGGTTCCTGCCGGGCTCTTGGGGGATATGATTGTCTTCGACCCGCTGGCCCCCGGCAGCTACCACAAAATGAAGCTTTCCGAAGTGCCAGTGGGGACTAAACCTTTGCCATTCACCACCGGATGACCGTCACGCGCGATGCGCAATTCGGATGACCCAAGACGCTGACTCAAATATCTCTGCCCAACTGCCGGGTCCATCCAGTTCTAATGACAAACCGTAAATGCCGTCCGTCTGTCCACACGCAGGCCCGCCCACTCGTGCCAGCATGCGCCGCCCACACCACCCACCCCCAACCAACAACATGAGAACCAAACTCCACACGTCCGCCGCCGCCATCCTGCTTGCCCTCGCGCTCGCCCCGCTCCATGCGCAGGAGGCCGCCCCGGTGCCTGCGGTGCCACCCGTGCCAACTGGGCCACACGACGTGTCACCACCCGTGCCACCCGTGCGTCCTCTTCCTGTTGTGCCTGGCGTCCCGCCAACCCATGTCGCTCCCAAGACGGAGAAGCGGACACTCGTGGTGGCGGAGCTTCGCGACATCCGCTTCGATATTTACCCGTATGGGATTGGCTCAATCAGCTTTCGTCACCCGGCCACCGGGGAGACTTTCACTTGGTCGGCGAATTCAGGCACCGCCAACGAGAACACGGCAGCCGGGGCCGCCGCGGTGCTGGCGGAACTCCGGCGTGCCGAGAAGGTTGAGCTGGTCCTTTATAGCCCGTCGGAGGGCGGCAAGGAGTTTAGGGTTAACCAGATGACTCTCGATTATGACTCACTGAAGTGAAGTGGGGTTCTGCCAGCCACGTTGAATGAATGTGAGAGATTCAACCCATCGCCTGTGTAATGTTATGGCATAGACCCCCACTCCCGAATGCCGTTGCCATGAACACGCTTCCCCGGTTCCTCGTCCTGGCCGCACCCGCGCTGCTGTTACTTGGGGCCACACAATGCCGCCGCCACGAGAGTCCCGCAATCAAGGCACCTGAGGCGCAGCCCGTCACCGAAACATCGAAGCCACCCGAGTTGCCCGGCTTCGCGCTGATCCCCTCCGGGGAATTCATGATGGGTGATGCGCTCGGTGATATAAACGGGGATGGTCCGCAGCACAAGGTGAACGTCAGCGCGTTCTATATGCAGAAGACAGAGGTGAGCAAAGCCCAGTGGGACGAGGTGCGGGTGTGGGCGTTGAAGCACGGTTACGCCGACCTGCCTGAGGGGAAAGGCAAGGCAGGAGACCATCCAGTGCGTGAGGTGACGTGGTATTCCGTCGTGAAGTGGTGCAACGCGCGCAGCGAGAAGGAAGGACTCGTTCCCAGCTATTATACCGACGCCGCGCAGGTGGAGATCTATAGGAAGGACGAGAAAGACCTCGCGAACACGATGGTGAAGTGGAGTGGCACGGGCTACCGTCTGCCCACGGAGGCCGAGTGGGAGAAGGCGGCGAGGGGTGGCTTGAGCGGCAAGAGGTTCCCATGGGGTGATACCATCAGCCACAACGACGCAAACTTCTGTAATGATGGCGACGAAGCCTACGCGGAGGGCTCGACCGGCTATCATCCCACCGGCACGACCGGCGACAATCACTGCACCTCGCCGGTGGGGAGTTTCGCGGTCAACGGGTATGGGATTCACGATATGGCCGGCAACGTGTGGGAATGGTGCTGGGACGGATATGGGGATTATTCAGTGTCATTGGAGGCTGATCCTCGGGGTGCTGCTGAGCGCTCGTTCCGAGTGGTCCGAGGCGGCGGTTGGTATGGCAACGCCAACGATTGCCGCGTCGCGTTCCGCAGTTTCGCCCCCCCCCGGCCCATCCCAGCATGGGCGACGGGTTCCGGGTGGCCCGCAGTTCGGTCCCATGACGTGGCAAGCATGCCGAGCTTTATGCCGCAAACTCCAACAACTCATCATCTGCCGAACAAAACTCAACCGGCCAGCCGCCGGGTCCACCAAGTCCTGATGACAGACCATAATTCCAAGCCCGCTCCAGCGTCCACAGGCGAGTCCGCGCCTGCGTATGACGCCGGACATGTTGCCATGAAGGCCAGGCGCAAGTTCTCTCCAGTCCGCGTGATGCTGGCCGCGCAAGTCGCCTCGGTTGGCCTAGCCTTCTGGTTCATGTTCTATTCCACGAGCATGTCCTGCGCCGCATCTTGCAGCATGGGTTCCATTATCTGCCTCATCCAGTCAGTCAATTCGGGCCTGTTGGTCGTGGCCCTGGTCATCGAGCGCAAGTGGTTGCTTCTGGTCCTGCCTTTGGCGTTCTGGTTTGTGGTTTGTATGATTGTGTTCGTGTCGGTGCATTAACCGGGAGCTGGGAAGCGTCAGGCAAGGAGGGGCGCGGCATCTGACGATCGGGGCGGCCCTTGGCTCCGGTGGCTGTGGAGTCGCTTGAATAAGTGCAGGGCTGGAATTTGAGGGGCTCGCGGGAATCTGCTGGTCACGCCGGGGGGCGGGATGATACAGGCGGCGTGTGAACCTTTGCCGCCTCACGCCACCACCCCACAGTCTCCTATGAAACCTCAGTACAGACTTCCACCATCACGCTTGACCGCAAGCGTCCTTTGCTCGTTGCTGGCATTTGCCGGAGTGGCGCACGCGGAGTATATCGAACTCGGCTATCAGGTTAGGGAGACCATGCTGCAATGCTCTGTGATCCTTGCCGCTGGCATGGTGGCATCGGCGATAATCCTTCGGATCTTGAAATAGATGGGGTCATGCCCAAGTCAGGCCGTGGCCCCAACATGGCTTGGTCTGGCCGGTCTTCTGGCTCCGCCTCAACATTGCAGCAAACGACCTGGTCCCCACTGCCGCCCGCGCTACAAAAGGGGAGCGGATGGGCATGACGCTCCCTTAGGACGGCTCAATCCGGCCAAAGCGACTGTACCCTTGGTGGCATGCGAGGGGGCGCTTCCGCCGAGTCTCCACGCTGGATACTGACGAGGACAGCGCCGGGCGGTTGGAGTTGCGCCGACACCAGCTTTGTGCGAAATCACTGGCGGTATGATGGGCGTCTGAAATCTCAAGCCCAAAGCATGGGCCGGTGCCTGGTCGTGGCGGATCGCAAGATGATCCGACGCGCTGCCCAGGCATCCGCTTTTTGAGTGTCCACTTTTGCGGTTGCTCCCGTGAAGGAGTGGATTGCGGTACGGCGTTGAATTGGCATGGAGTGATGCCAATCCCTTTGGTTACGTTGATATTGTGGCGACTACACGCGCGCAACGCATGGGGATGGCGAGGGTTAAACCCCGACAACGACATGAACCAGCCCCCCAACCTCCCTGAAACCGTGACGCCGCAGGCTGCGGCCCTCCGCCAGCGGGCCGAACAGACGCAGGAAGTCACGGCCCTGGCAACGGAGGATCTCGCCGCATTGTCACCCGAGTCCATCAGGCGGATATTTCACGAGTTGCAGGTGCATCAGATCGAACCGAAGATGCAGAACGAGGAACTGCGCCGGACCCAGGAGCAATTGGCCGCGAGCCACACGTGCTTCTTCGATTTCTACGAGCTGGCACCGGTGGGTTATGTCACCGTCAGCAAGACCGGCCTGATCCTGGAAGCCAACCTGGCCGCCGCCGCCCTGCTGGGAATTGCCCGCTGTGACATGATTCGGCAGTCGGTCAACCGCTTCATCTTCCGGGACCACCGCGCACGATACTTCCTGTACCACTCGCGACTCATTGCCACCGGCATGCCGCAGGCCGGCGAATTGCGGATGCTGGACAAGAATGGCGTTCCTTGCTGGGTCTTTTTGTCGGCATCCCTCGCGCACGACGAGGAAGGCCGGCCTCTCTGCCGCGTCGTGCTTACCGACATCACTGTGCGCAAGCGGGCCGAGGAGTCGCTGCGCCAAAGCCACGAGGAGCTGGCCCGTTTCAACGGCTTCATGGTGGGCCGCGAGTTGCGCATGTTAGAACTCAAGAGGGAAATCAACGCCTTGTGCGCCCTTGCTGGCGAGCCGCCCCGGTATCAGGTGGAGGATTTGAAGTGACGCACCCGGTGGCAGGAAGTATGGATGCTCCCAGGGCACCCCAACCACGCTGCGCCTGACGCGGCGTGAACCTGGGCAAATCCCCTATGTGACCCCTAGGGACACGCTCAGTTAGATTGTCCGATTCCTGCTATTGGCGGGGGCCGCGACCGCCGGTAGGGTGGCACAGATGAACCCGACATCGGTATGAATTCGCTCCCCGTGAACTTCGTAACGCCCGTGCTTCTGCCTGAATGCTCGGTCAGTCAGGGCGTTGCTTAGCGGGCGACGCTGAGCACGTCGCATTTCACGAAGACCATGACTTTGCGGGAGAAGTCCGGGAAGCCGTCTTGGTTCTTGGGTGAGAGGGCGGCGGCAAGGAGATACTCGCCGGCGACGGTGGTGACCGTGGAGTTGAAGCGCATGGTATAGAACGTCGGCACCTGGACGTTGGCAGTGCCGTGTTCGTCCTTCCACTCCGACCAGGACTGGTTGCCGACGTGATATACGATTTCCGGAGCCAAGCGCAGATTGATCGTGCGGTTGTCGTCACTGAGTCTGGTCTCGATTTCCAGGGTGGAACCGAGGTTACGCGTTTCCCAGGCGGATGGGGATGGGCCGGCGGTGCGAGGCGTGGGCTCGAAGTTGCCACAGGGTTGCGGGGGTTCGTACTCGGTGGGGTAGATGAATTCCTCGATTGACTCGGACTTGGACTTTTGGCCGTGTTTGGCGGTACACAGCATGGATTCCACGATGGTGGCCTTGCCCTTGGCGACAAGTTCGCCGAGTTGCTTGCGGAGGGCTCCATCGTTGGCAGAGGGATGCTCGGCAGACATGAGTGCGGTGAACTGCGCGTGGGCAAGCTCGATGAACTCGACCTGCACGCGCATCTGCCGCGAGTCGTTGTTTGCGGGGGCGGGGGCGGCCTCGGCGGGGGTTGGCAGGGCGTGTGGCAGCGTGGCGATGGCAATCATCACACCACCGACTAACAGTCTTTTCAACGGGATGTTCATGGTTGGGGGCAGGCCTACCAGCAAATGCCGGCGCTGTCGAGCGGAAGTATGGAGAATCATAGGCTGCGGGCAGTCAGGGCGTTGAGAGAAAGAGGTGACGCTTTGCGGCAGGGGCTGTCGCGTTTCATGGGAAGGCGGGCGGGAATGCCCGCACTCCCCAGCGCATGGATACAGGGATCTTCCAATTGTCGCTGGACACTCTTCACGTTGGTCCTGGCAGGATTTGCTTGCCGCGAACGTGAGGGGCATGACGCAAAGTCTTGCTATGCGTTGCAGATAGGCTATTGCTTCGCCTCGAACTCCCCGATGACCTCTGGCTTCCCCGTCCTGCTGGACCACAGCATCATCTTAATCCGCGCCCCCGCAAAGTCGGGGCGAACGAGGTAAAAGACCCGTTCCTCCCCTTTGACCAGCGTGGCCGCAAGCGACCCGATGTGCTGCCCCCCGTCCAGCACCTTCGCCGACGACAAGACCTTCGACTCCATCGCGTAGTGCGCCACAAGGGCCTCGTGGGAGTCGGTGCCATCGTTGGGCGGGGGCTTTGCGGGCATCGTCACGCGCAGCAGCCGATCATCCCCGTGGCGTCCTCCGAGCGCCACATAGACGCGTTCCCCGGCGGCGGCGAGCGTGTTGCTGGCATAGAACATGCCGGTGTTGCTGATGCTGGAGTCACGGTATTCCAGTCGGGCGATGCACACGGCGTCCAAGATCGGATTCGCATCCGCATCGTCAGGAGTAAAAGAGAAGTGTCCCTCCCACAGCGCGTCGTCAGCCTGGAAAAAGTAGCGTCCATTCGGGGTGAAGGCCCCTGCGCCCACCTTGTCGATGCGCCGACTGAAGACCGGGACAAACGCCATTTCGCCAGGTTTGCGTGCGTAACAGATGCGGCCAGTGTGCGGTGCTGGTCCATCCTTATCAATGCCCGTGACGATGAGCCAATCGGCCATGCCGTTGGCGGCCTTTGGAGGTGCCGTGGCGAGATCCTGGACGTCGTGCACTTCGCCGGTGTCACAGAGCCTGCGCGTGCCCTTGGCGTCGTGGACGTACACGGCCTGGCCCGTGAGCACGAGCGTCTCGCCTTCGGCACCACATGCCAGCGACCTGACGGTCTGGCCCCATGGCAGGTTGAGCTGGATCTTGTCGATGACCTTGGTGTTCAGATCCACCCGCCACAGGGGGTTGGTGGTGTCGGTGGGTGGCAGGAAGGTGACGGACTGGCCGTCGGGTGAAAAGACTGCGTCGGCGGCCAGGGCACTGACGGTGAAGGCAAGACCCAAACTGCATTCGAGGAGGGAGCGTTTCATGGCGAGAGCTGCCGCAGCCACTCGTGCATAAGGCTGGCTGCGGGAGATTCAACACCAGTGGCCGGGGCGGGACAAGCGTTTGTTCGGTGGGCTCATGGGATTCTTAGAGGAGGAGCGGGCCGGGAGTCGAAGACCCATGACCGCTCCCTTGGCGCTGACCATGCCGCCCTCCAACATCCCACAAGTGCGCCACGACCTGCGCAAAGACCGGCGTTCCCCGCCCCGGCTTCCTCCCAAAAATCGACCGGTGCGCACAAAGCGGTGGCAAGGTGCGTACATCAACATTCACCGTTGGTCGGACACCCGTTTGAAACACGAAGACATCTTTGATAGAAGAGCCCCCGTTTGTGTTCCTGCACGGCTCCAGAAGGGGTTTTCGGGTCCGTTGTGCGCCAATCCTCGCGGCGTGGGGCGTCCCGCCATCATCGAGCTGGACTTGCCGGCAGCGGTCAGGTACAACCCGGCCATCAATCCAATGAAAGCGCGCCTGCTGCTAGCATCTGTCGCCGCCCTCAATCTCGCCACCCT
>Ga0073936_10008174_pt1 | contig 13374 bp, 9 predicted proteins | sample AliMusrvi5mmetaG_FD_87041 | JGI IMG/M metagenome (GOLD analysis project Ga0073936, IMG submission 87041) | Freshwater lake bacterial and archeal communities from Alinen Mustajarvi, Finland, to study Microbial Dark Matter (Phase II) - Alinen... | ecosystem: Environmental > Aquatic > Freshwater >... | reverse complement strand
TCTTGTTGACGGTGATGCCGGCCAGGTCGAGGGCGTGCGAGGCTTCGGCGCCATTGAGTCCCAGCGGCCGCAGATCCACCAGCAGCAGGTGGTTGTCCGTGCCGCCGGAAACAATCCGGAATCCATGCTGGGTGAGCCGCGCGGCGATGGCCCGGGCGTTTCTAACAACCTGCTGCTGGTATTCCCGGAAGCCCGGCATGAGCGCCTCTTGGAAACACACCGCCTTGGCGGCGATGACATGCATCAACGGCCCGCCCTGAATGCCTGGAAATACCTGCGAATCGATCTTTTTGGCGAACTCCGCTTTGCACAGGATGATGCCGCCGCGCGGGCCGCGCAGGGATTTGTGGGTGGTGGTGGTGACAAAATCGGCGTGTGGCACCGGGTTGGGGTGGAGTCCCGCGGCGACCAGCCCGGCGATGTGCGCCATGTCCACAAACAGATAGGCGCCGATCTCGCGGGTCAGCCGGCCCATGCGCTCGAAATCGATGATCCGCGGATAGGCCGAGGCCCCGACGGTGATCAACGCCGGCTTGAACTCGCGGGCGGTTTTTTCCAGTTCGTCGTAATCGATGCGCTCGTCGTGCGGGCTGACGCCATAGTGGGTGACCTGATAGAAACGGCCGGAGAAGTTCGCCTTGTGGCCGTGGGTGAGGTGGCCACCGTGAGCGAGATCCATGGTGAAGATTTTGTCGCCGGGATTGAGCACGGAGAAATAGACGGCCATGTTGGCTTGCGAGCCGGAGTGCGGTTGGACGTTGGCGTGCTCGGCGCCGAAAATCCGTTTCGCCCGGTCGATGGCGAGTTGTTCGATCACATCGACGTTTTCGCAGCCGCCATACCAGCGTCTGCCGGGATAACCCTCGGCATATTTGTTGGTCAGCACCGAGCCCTGCGCCTCCATCACCGCAGGCGAGGTGAAGTTTTCCGAGGCGATGAGTTCGATGTTGTTGCGCTGGCGGTGTTCCTCGGCGGTGATGGCCGCATAGACCGCGGGGTCCACCTGCTCGATCCGGCTGCCGGACGCTGCGCACACGCGTGAAAGATGGCGCCCGCCCTCGAAGGTGGTGGTGAGGAAGGCGTCCACCATGGCGATGGCAGCGGCGGTGGCGGTGTGTTTGCCGCTCAGGCAGATCACGTTCGCGTCGTTGTGCCGGCGGCTGATGACGGTTTCCTCCACCGTGCGGACGGTGGCCGCGCGCACATGACGGTGCCGGTTGGCGGCGATGCACATCCCCACCCCGGTGGTGCAACACAGGATCCCGAATTCATAGGTCCCGTCCGCCACCTGGCGGGCCACCTGATTCGCGTATTCCGGATAATTGACCGATTCATGCGTGTGGGTCCCAAAGTCGCGGATCTCGTAACCGCTGGCTTCCAAATGTGCGGCGAGTGCGTTTTTGAGATCAACGGCGCCGTGATCGGCGCCAAGGGCGATGCGGGTGGTGGATGGACTCATGGTTGCGGCGCGATTGAAGCCCGGGATCGCGCGTTTGGAAACCGGAAATTTTCACCCATCGTCCCGTGACCCTGCCAAACCGATGGCTCGATGTGATAGTGATGCTTGACTTGGTTGGTGGAGGGGGGCATGGATTGCCCGTGAAAATCAGGTTTTGCCTATCTTTGAGCCTTGCCACGGCCATGGCTTGCGGAGTCGCTCAGGCCGAGAAACGCCCACCCGCCAAGACTCCTGCCAAGACTCCTGCCGTTGCGCCGGTGCCTGCCGCAGAGGCTGGCAAGTCGGCGTCCGAGGCCTCCGATGTGTCACCCGAGCCGGTGCCGCCGGAGGTGGTGGCTTCGGCCTCGGCTGCGGTGGCGAAGCTGGGCGACGAAGTGGTGCTCGGGCACTATCAGGTTGCGGTGGGCCGGATGTATCCGGTATGGAAAAAGCGTGAGGCGGAGCGAATGGGGGGCATGGATGTCCTTGAAAGGAAACTCGCTGGGGTGGGTGTGACGATGGTGCAGATGGGGATCAGTCTGATTTCCTTCAAGCCCCAGGGGCAACCGCGTCCGTATGAGGTGGTCCCCGGCACCAAGGTGGTCAAGGAGAACGGGGTGAATGTCGAGAAGTTGGTGTTCACCAAGTGGATGGTGCTGGTGCCGACGATTCGCAAGATCCGGATCCAGCGGGAAGGGGTCCTGAAGGCGGTGGTGATCGAGAGTACGGGCTTTCAAGTCGCCATTTCCGACAAGGGCAAGAACGATTGGACATTCATTGATGGCGCCGGTCTCAAACCGGGCGACCTGCGCGGGTTGTTCGTCACGCTGCCGCAAAACCTGGAGCTGCCACCGGTGGAGGAACACGAGTCTCGTTAGAAACACGTCATGGCAGCGAGGCACAAGGGAGTCATGGAGCAAAGGCAGCTCCACCGCAAGTTGAAGGCATTGTGGAAGCGCGGGCAGAGTGAGTTCTGCGAGGTTCGCGGATCGGGCATTCACGGTCGCGGAGTGTATACGACGTGTTTCATTCCCCGAAAAACCCGCATCATCGAATATGTCGGTGAACTCATTGACAAGAAGACGAGTGACCGCCGCGGGCGCAGCCAACATGCCAAGTCGATGAGGACCGGCGACGCCGCAGTGTATATCTTCACCCTGTCGAAGAACCACGACATCGATGGCAACGTGCCATGGAACGTGGCGCGGTTGATCAACCACTCATGCTCGCCCAACTGCGAGGCCTGGATCGAGGGCCGCAGGATCTACATCCATTCGCTGTGCGACATCCCTGCGGGTGAGGAACTCACTTTTGATTACGGATTCGACGTGGATTGTTTTGAGGACCACCCGTGCCTGTGCGGCAAACCGGAATGTGTGGGCCACATTGTCAGCCGCGAGCAATGGCCGGAACTCAAAGCCCGCCTGCACGCCAAGGACGGGTGAGGAGATCGGAGATTGTGGATCGTGGATCGTGGATTGTGGATTGAAGAGAGAATCTCTCTTCATCTTCGATCCTCGATCCACAATCCTCAGCAGATACGCGGCAGTTGTTCCCCTGCGGGCAGGTCCAGGGCGCGCAGGACCCCGAGGGTGGTTTCCAATTCCACCGTGCCGCGGGTTTCCGGACCGATCACCGTGCCGATCAAGATGGCACCGCTCGCCGCCGCCTCGGAGCGCAACACGTCCAGCGCACGCCGGGTCTGGGTTGCCGGCACAAAGGCGATGAAGCGTCCCTCACATGCCAGTTGCAGCGGATCGAGTCCTAACAACTCACAGGCTGCCGCCACGCCGTCGGACACCGGGATCGCCGCCTCGTTCACCCGCAGGCGCAACCCACCATCGCGGGCGATTTCCGTGAGGGCGGCGGTCAGGCCGCCGCGGGTGCAATCGCGCAGGCAATGGACCTCCACGCCGGCAGCCAGCAGCGCCAGCACCGGCCGGTGGAGCGCCTGGCAATCACTCAACGGTGCCGGATCAAACTCCAGCCCTTCGCGCACCGACAACACCGCCGCACCGTGGCGACCGAGGTCGCCGCTGAGCAAAATCGCATCTCCCGCCTGCACGGCTTGCGGCCGCACCGGTGTCGGTGCCCGCACCAAGCCGATCCCGGCGGTGGCGATGTAGAGGCCATCGGCTTTGCCCCGTTCCACGACTTTGGTATCGCCGGTGACGATGCTTACGCCGGCGGCATCCGCGGCGGCACGCATGTCGGCGAGTATCCGCCCCAGCGCTGCCAATGGCAGTCCCTCCTCCAGCACGAATGCCGACGACAGCCAGCGGGGTTCCGCGCCACACATTGCCAGATCGTTGACCGTGCCGCAGACCGCCAGATGGCCAATGCTGCCGCCGGGAAAAAACACCGGGCTGACCACATGCGCGTCGGTGGAAAACGCCACCTTCATCCCCTGTGGATCGAGCACCACTCCATCATGGCGCTCATGACTGGCGGGATCACCCAGCGCGGGCAGGAAAACTTTTTCCAGCAACTCCCATGCCAGTCTGCCGCCCCCGCCGTGGGCCAGCGTCACGCATTCACCATCGGCATAGGGCAGCGGGCATTGCAATGTCATGCGACAGTCATGCACCGGCCCGGGCAGGGCCGTCAACAGCAACACTTGATGGGTCATGAGCGTCTCGTCCACGAGACCCGTCAAGTGAGGACCTCCCATCCCCTTGACCAAGGTGCATCTAACTGCAATTGGCGGCATCCCCGGATTTGACCTTTGGGCGAAGCTCCGGTAACTATTCCCGGCAGCCCGCACATGATCCGCGAAATCGTCCAATACGGCCACCCCATTCTCCGGCAGCGCTGCCGCCCGGTCACCCGCGTGGACGATGCGCTGCGCCAGCTTGCGGTGGACATGTTGGAAACCATGCACGAGGCCAACGGCGTGGGACTTGCCGCGCCGCAGGTGGCCCAGGACCTCCGTTTGGCGGTGATCGATGTGGCGCACGATCCGGAGTGCATCACGTTTCTCAAGGTCAACGGCGAGGACACACCGATGGATGCGATCATGCCGCTCATTTTCATCAACCCGGAGCTGGCGTTCGGCCAGGAAAAGGGTTTTGCCGTCGAAGGATGCCTGAGCATCCGCGAAATCCGCGCCGAAGTCCGCCGACCGCTCACGGTGAAAGCCTCCCTGCCGCAGTTCGATGGCTCGGTGCTGGTGATCGAGACCGATGGGTTGCTGGCCCGCGCCTTGCAGCATGAGGTGGATCACCTCAACGGGGTTTTGTTTGTGGACCGCTTGCCGGCGGTGGCCAAGGTTTCCATGAGAAACCGCCTCAAACGCCTGCTCGACGAATCGGTGATGGAGTGAGCGGGATGGACTGAGCCAGCACCGGTTAGCCACCCGGCGGCGGTCTGCCATGGTCCGTGATGGAATTTGCCATTGCATTGGCGGGAAGCTGGCGTGAAATGGCGGCATGTTGGGTTGGTTGGCGAGAGTTGCGGGTGCGCTGGGTGTTGGAATGGTCGTGGTGTTTGGCAGTGGCTGCGTGGCGATCCCGGTCACGGGTGCCAAGCGGGAGCGGGCGGTGGATTACACCCCCGCGTGGTGGCCGGAGAGGTTGACGGCGGATGTGTATCGGCCACAACCACCAGGCGGGCGGCCTGCGCCGGCGGTGTTGCTGGTGCATGGCGGCGGGATGCGGGGCGCGGGTGCGCGGTGGGAGATGAACGGGATCGCCGCCAAGCTGGTGAAGCGGGGATATGTGGTGATGAATGTGACCTATCGCTCAATCCCCACTTACCCATATCCGGCACCTGTGGAGGACTTGCGGCAAGCGCTGAAATGGATGCGGGCGCATGCCGCCGAGTATGGGATCGACCGGCAACGAATCGCCACCTTCGGTTATTCGGCGGGCGGTTATTTGGCGGCGCTGGTCGCCCTGCAAAGTGGCCAGGGCCATGAGCGGGTGCGGGCGATCGTGGCCGGCGGGGCCCCCTTCGACCTGTGGTTTTACCCCGGCGGAAATCTGATCCCCACCTATCTGGGTGGCAACCAGCAGGAAGTGCCGGAGCTGTATGATGAAGCGTCGCCGGTCAATTATGTCCAACGCCACAGTCCGCCGATCTTCATCTATCAGGGCAACGCGGATCCGCTGGTGCGACCAGAACACGCGTTGCGGATGCAGGAGGTTTGCAGGATCATGGGCGCACGCTGCGAGGTCCACTGGCTGCGGGGTCACGGCCATCTGGGCACCTTTCTTTTCTCCGGCCCGGTGGTCGATCAGGCGATCGATTTCCTGGACCGGGAAATGAAGTGAGTCGGCCCGCAGGCTATGGGGTCAGTCCCAAATAACAGACATAGTGGCCGCGCCGCGGGCCTGTTGGTTGGACGATTGGTGAGAGAGGGTTGCGGCTTGTAAGTTTTTTGTCCGGATTGGTGGCTGTCATGGGCGGGTGGATGTGATATTTATTTCTCGACGAAGTCCGCATGTCCCATGAAACACCCCTTCCTCAGCATCCTGCCGCTCATGGTTTGTCTAACCACCTGCCATCCGGCCAAGCCGCTCCCTCCCCCGACCCAGGCCGGCGACGATCCACCCGCCAACTTCCAAGTGGTTTCCGGCGAAGCCGGACCGGACGACATCGGGCATTTTCTCGCGGGCTTGCCGGTTCGCTACGGTGCCGTCTTGTCGCAACTCCAGCAGACGCCCGAATATCAGGAACACCAGCGCGACATGCATGGCCTGTGGCGGATTGCCGAACGGTCACACGTCAATCCCATGCGCACCTGGACCGATACCGAATTGTCGCCCGTCGTGGGCACCGGCGGGACGGTGCTCTATCCATTTGGCGGGCCGGACCTGCTCTATGTGAGTACCCTGTTTCCGCATGAGCGGACCTATGTGCTGATGGGCTTGGAACCGGTCGGGGAAGTCCCCGCGCTCGAGTCGATACCGCCCGGTGAGATGCTTGCCGCGCTCGCGGCATTCCGGCAGGCCTCGCGCACGCATTTGGCGGCCGGATATTTCATCACCAAGGACATGAAAGCCGAACTCGAGCACCCAACCCTGCGCGGCGTGCTGCCCATCCTGCTGAGCAGTGTGGCACTCAGTGGCGGGGAAGTCGAATCCGTGACCCGGATCGCGGCCGGCGGATATCCCGGAATCGATCTGCGGTTCCTGGATGCGGGCGGTGGCCGCCACACCGCATTCTATGTTTCAGGGGATCTTTCTAACAGAGGATTCAAGGGCGGTTATCGCGACTGGCTGGCAAGCCTGGGCGGCAAGGTCACGTATTTCAAGGCCGCGTCCTACCTGATGACGGATAACGGTTTCTCGCAGGCGCGGGATTTTTTCCTGGCCCATTCGCGCTTCATTCTGCAGGACGATTCGGGCATTCCGTTCCGTCATTTCGGGCCGGGCTGGACGTTCCGGTTTTATGGGAATTACGAACACCCGATCGAATTTTTCGCCCAATACCAGCAAGACGACTTGCGGCAGGCTTATGCCAACAATCCGCGCAGCCCGATTGATTTCGGTTCCGGTTACCACATGAAACCGGAGGGGGCGAATCTGCTGTTAGCCATCAAGCGGTGAGCGCCCGCAGGAACGCACCGTCGTTCCAACTCTTCGCGTGCCCCAGGCGGGCGACGACCAGCTCGCGGGACGGCAGGACATAGACGCGTTTGCCGCCGGAGCCGACCATGGCCAGCCAGCCCGGATCGATGTCGGTGCCGAGGCAGGCCAGGCGCCAGAACGATGGCGGATGCACCATGTCCAGATGGCGTTCCGGTTCGATCGGAAAGGCCCCGGATTGTTCCGCGTGGCGGTTCCACCAGATGCCGGCGGCCACCATGGGATTGGCCGGGCGTGGTGCCGCGAGATCCAGGAACACCTCCGCCTTCAGGCCGGCGGTGTTGTCCCCGCAAGCCAGCCGCGCGACGGTCTGGCCGAGCCGCCCAAGGTCCGCCACGCTGAATTGGGCACCGGTGGAAAGATAGAATTTTCCGCCCTCGTCCTTGCGCCAATCCGGGCTGCCGATGCCGATCCGGCGCATCACTTCACTCAGGAGTTCCTCGGTGGACGATCCGTGTCTCCGTAGCTTGCGGCGCAGCACCTCGGCCAGGATCTCGGACGACGTCGGCCCGTAGCGGAAACATTCACCCGGCGGATCGATGATGGGCAGGGAAACGGCTGCCTGCCCCTTGTCGCGGATCCGTCCGCGGTAAAGCGCCGCCTCCCCCGAGGGAAAACCCGCCGATTGATTCACCAACATCCGCACTGTCACCCGGCACTTGCGCGGATCCGCGCACCATTCCGGAAGCACCTCGCCAAGCGGTCGGTCCAACTCCAACCACCCCTCGCCCGTCGCGCGGACCACCGCCAAGGCCGCCAGTGACTTGGTGATGCTGAACGATTCCTGCCGCACCCCGAGATTGCGCCCGCCGACCAAGCGCCTGCCATGCCAGATCCCATAACCATCCCCGCCCAAACGCTCCGCCGCCGGAAGATCGATTCGTGCGGACTCATCCGTCGCGCCACAGCCGCCGCCCAGCGCGGCCCATCCCGCGCCGCCCGCCAAGCGCAGCCAATCCCGCCGTTTCATTGGCACCGAATCTAGCCCACGTCCCCACTGCAAGCAATGAATTTGTTCCCCTTGTTCGCGGCATTTTCCCGCAGGTTGTAATAATAAAGATTTTCAACCAGAGCGGCCCGGGAGCCACTCGATGGGGTCAGTCCTCGCATGGTAACATTTGTTCGAGATTTAGCAGATATTTCCTGACTGGGTGCGGGGAAAGGGAATGAGGCTGAAATCAGTTCTTGGGAAGGCGCACGGGGTCTAGCAGGCCTGCGGGTTGGAACGGTGAGTTCGCATGCCAATCAGCTAGACTCCAATCTGACCTTATTTTCCTGCGCCATTGTCACGATCCAATTCGGCGATGTGACGTTTGCCTGAAGACAGGCGCTTGCCGGGAACGGTGGTGGCCTGGAGCCAGCGCATGGCGTCCAAGATGACCGACGGTGGAGCCACCTCGTGACCGCCAGGAAAGCTAAATGATTTAAGGGTTGCACCCGCACGTTTCAGCAAAGGGGTCTCGTTTTCCTCCCAGATGCGTGCATTTTTGTCCTTGTCACCATTGACGCGGGCAATGGCGATGCGCGGAGGACAGCCCAGTGCTTTTTTGCCACCCATCCAGCCACCTAACGCCAGAATGCCCTTCCATGGTCTCAGCGTGACTTCCGCGTAATCATAGCAGCGCTCCGCACCGCCCGACATGCCGCCCAGATAGAGCAGGTCCTCGTTGTGGGGCACCGCCTTCTCGATGGCAGGCAGCACTTCCTGCCACTTTGGATCGAGCACGGCATCCGTCACCCTGTTTTTAAATTCGTCGCATCCTACCCCGATCCAGCCAAGTTCCTCGCATGCCGCCTTAACCGAACCGAGTATTCCTTTTCCATTACCGCCCGCACTGAAAAGGATGATCATGGCTGGCGGCTTGGCGGGATTGAAGCCGGTCGGATAATACACATGGTATCCAACAGCCGCCGGCCCTTCGGATTTCATACTCACCACCTTGCCCCGGTTATTCATCTGCTCGGCAAGCGCCGCTTTCTCCTTGCGCTGGTATTCGGCAATCCATGTCCGGTCGCCTTCACTGAGTTTCGCCAGATCGACCGACGGAGTGGTTCCGTTTTTCAGTTTCAACTTCACCTTGCCGGCCGCCGGATCCACGGAAATAAAATCGCCCTGAATTACGCGACCTTCCAGATCCGTCCAGTTTCTTTCCGCCGCAGCCAGCGTGCCCAGCCCACCTAGCAGGATTGGAAGAATCCATGAATCCAGTCCCATCCGGCGAATGAAACCGCATGGCGACGCCAAATAATGTTTGAGATCCATGATGTGATGATGGTTGCCTGATACTGGAAAAGAGCCCTTAGGCCGGAGCCATTCATTTCAAGCCTGATTTTAACATGAACTCATCTTCCCTTGGATCGGCATCGCAAGCCGCTTTGCCTTTTTGCAGTGAGTTCAGCATGGCCTGGTAATCCGGGTCATCCTGGTTGTTGAAAACCGGCTGATTATCCCTGGTTCTGCACATTCCTGTCCCGCCGGCCGCTTTTGCCAGGGGAGCCGTCAACATGTGGCTCCATTCCGGATGTGTAAGGTTGATGCGATCATCCGGACCGTACTGGCCGATGCCGGATAAACGTCCATGGCCAAGCTCAAATTGTCCAAGCGCAAGGTCGGTCCATCTTTTGCTGGTCACGAGAATCGAACCGTCTCCGCCGGGATTGTAATTGTATGTTTGCGGCTTGATGTAGCGTTTGTGACATTCCAAGCACCTGCGGTTGAAGACAGGGACGAATTCCTTGTTGAACCACTGATTTGGATTATCAACAAACCACCGGTCACGGGTTCCCAGGGTCGTCGCATCATGAAAACGTGTGGTTCCGTAATATGGCACATTCGCATCAATCCACGTGTATATGCGTTGTCTTTCTTCCTGGGGTAAAACCGCGCCGCTGTGTTTGGTTTCTATAAACTCCCTGAGGCGGCTCACATAGGCGCCGCGTGCCTTTGCCGTATCCTCCGTGTGGCCCGTCCCGGCAACCGGCAGATAGTGTACGAGTCCACGGTCGAGCAATGAGTCGTATGCCATATTAAAAAGATGGGTCCGGTCTCCCGAAAGATCCAAGGCGCCCTTTGGATTCGGCCCGCTATGACACTTCGCGCATTTGGCATCAAGAACAGGCTGGACAACACTGCAAAACTCAACAATGCCCTTATGCGTCCAGGAAGGATAACGCGGAACATCCGGTGCCCGGCCGGCCGCTATGGGAGTTTTGTCCTTCCGGGTGGGCGGTGAATATCCCCGGCGATCATGGCACCCTACGCAAGCAATGCGCTCATCCGGCATGACCTGTGTTGTTGACCCCATATATCTTACCACGCGGCCTTCGGCATCCAGCGCATTAAAGGAGATATCCCGGATCGCAGGTGCCGTGAAATGGGCCGATCCATCCGATTCCACCGGCACCACACCGAGGATCCGCCGCACATGCATCGTCCCACGACCGACAACAGTTCCATGGCCGAAAATCTGCTCGCCTGAATTTGGCCTGCCGCGCGGAAGTTGTTCCATGATCTGGAGGGCCTTGATCTCCCCGCGTTTCACATCCTCGCCAATCCCGTCATACACGTCCTGCAATAAGAAGGTGCCCTGTAATGAATCCGCCGGATCAAGCTCAAGCTCAAGCGGATCACGGTATTGCCATTCCGGATTGTTGCATTGAGAGGGTATTACAGGCGGCACCGTTCGCGCCGCCAGCACCATGGGATTCCAACAGCCGAGCGTGCCTTCTGCTTCGTAGATACACCTGCGGTTGCCGCGATCATCCAGAAGATAGAGTCTGTTCTTTTTACCGCCATCGCCGCCCCAGCTCGCGAGGAACTGATGCTCATTAAGCGGATAAGGATTTCTGTATCCCCACGGCAAAGTGATGTCACCAATGGAAGGCAACTCCTTGGTGACCCAGCGGAAGCCTTCGCCACGCGGAGCCTCAATTCCCATTTCATTCCACACCAGTCCGATCATGCCGGATTGATAATTGTGGTGAGGCCCAAGCACACATACCAGCTCGGACCGGCCCGGAATCGCGCGTGCCTGCCAGAACCCGTTCGGATCCTCGATCGTATTCCCGAAGAACAACTGGAATCGAGTGCCGTCCGGATTCATTATCCAGATCTTCTGGCGGCAGAAAACATTCTTATCCACCCCATAATCCCAGCGGGTAAACATCACCCTGCCGTCATTCATGATTTGGGGGGAGTGATCGCTCAGCGTGTTCCCGGACACCTTCCTCACGTTGGTCCCATCCCGGTTGCAGACATAAAGAAGTCCGGACTCCCCCTGCTGACAGACCACATGTGCGCCGGCCCGGGTCGACACGAACATGAGTTCGCCACTTGTCAGAAGGAGCGGACTTATATTGCTGCTGTTGCCGTCAGTAATCTGCTTCAACCCTGTACCATCAGCATTGATCTCATGAATATGCCATGGCCCGTTCTCATTCCGTGCCGAAAAGAAAATGGTGCGCGCGTCATACGACAGGTTCATGTCATATATGGCCATCTTCGGATCATGAAATACCACACGCGGCGGAAGTTCCGGGTGGCCGGGATCGAAGACACAGATGTCGGACGGGAAAGCGCCACGGGAGGTGTACGGCGCGATGGCATTAATCTCAAAAGGCGGACAGCGAATGAACACCACAGGCGGAAGAGCTTTCTCCTGTCCGGACCAGAAGTCCTCTATTGCCTTTGTGGCGGCAACTTTTCCAGCGGCGGCATCTGTCTTTAACTTTTGCAACAACTCCAGATATGCCTTCCCGGCTGGGGTTGATGTCGCCTTTTCCAGCGCCACAGCCATCTTCAGGGTCGGCGGATCAAACATCGGGACGGGATTGACGTCAAACAGGAAATCCGGCTCTTGCACCGGCACTGTGGATTGGATTCCCCAGCCGGGTCGGAAGTTATTCGATGGCGTTAGGGGCGGCAACGCAAACGCAAAGCCATGCGCGCCGTGCATGCTGGTCACCTTGACCAGCAAACGATTGTCACCCGATTCCAGCGGCAGGCGCACAATCAGGCTGGCTGGCAAGCGACTGGAACCATGACGGTCCGGGTTATTGGCCACCCCCAGCGATACGCCGTTCAACCAGGCTTGCACGTCATCCAGCGCATAGACTCGCATTTCAGGATGGGTTGCGGCTCCGCAGGTAATCGTCCGGTACAGATAACAGGTCTCATTCTTCATTGGCGCCGATCCCGTCGGGAGCGGATTAACATATCCGTCAACCCATTCGTCGTGTTTTACCCAGCGGCGCAGGGAGTCTTTCACCCCCGGAAACGTCTTCGAGGACCAGGATGCGGAAAGATCAGCCATGGAACGGCCGGCAGCCAGAACCGGCAGCTCCGGGGGGAACTTGACATTAAATTCGTCCAGATGCAGTCCGGTCAGCTTGTTTTTGAATGGCCCGGCACAATACCATGTACCAAGTATCATGTTGTCATTCCCGGTTTGCGGCTGACCGGCTGTAATAGAAGCAGAGATAAACAGCACTGATACAAGAGTGATCAATATTCGTTTCATGATTTACTTCATAACCGCTTCCGGGATAGGGCCGCCCCCCGCTGATCCAAACGAGCGTGATTAACGCATCCGGTTTCTCGGGAGAGAATGGTTTCATTGCATATTGGAGTGAACAAGGCAAGCTGGAAATGGCTTTCCGTGAAGGCCGCTGCAAGAGTCGGTGGATGATCGGCGGACGGGGAAATGGAGGGCACGTCAGGGCCTTCAACCGCGCCTGGGGCACCACCCTCGGGGCGGGGCTGCATTTCTAAAATGGCCGCCCACAGTGTGGATCTTTGGCCTGTCCCGTTGTAAGAAACCGGCTTGCATGGCGGGCGGGCAGAGGTCGGGGACCGTGCTCCGGTTATTTTGCTCGTGCTTGTGGTGATCTTGGCATGGTCTTGTGGGCGCACCGCCGCCCCATGAGATTTCGCCCTACGACCGCTCACTTCGCCACCACCATCATGACCGCCGCCCTTGTTGCCACCACCCTTGCAAAGCCGTCCCAGACCGCCAAATCCCCGGTGGTCGATGAATATCACGGCGTCAGAGTGACGGACGATTACCGCTGGCTCGAGGAAGCGGGCACCTCGGCGGTGAAGGAGTGGAGCGCGGACCAGACCCGGGCCACGCGCGCCTACCTCGACCAGCTCCCGGAACGCGCGGCCATCGGGGCGCGGTTGACCGAGCTATACGCCAAGGACACGCCGTCCCATAGCGGGTTGGTCTCGCGTCGCGGCCGGCTGTTTGCCTTGAAGTTCCAGCCGCCCAAGCAGCAGCGCCTGCTGGTCACGCTGGCCTCGGCGGACGATTTGGCCACCGAAAAAACCGTGCTCGATCCGAATGAACT
>Ga0073936_10008172_pt1 | contig 13376 bp, 12 predicted proteins | sample AliMusrvi5mmetaG_FD_87041 | JGI IMG/M metagenome (GOLD analysis project Ga0073936, IMG submission 87041) | Freshwater lake bacterial and archeal communities from Alinen Mustajarvi, Finland, to study Microbial Dark Matter (Phase II) - Alinen... | ecosystem: Environmental > Aquatic > Freshwater >... | reverse complement strand
CAAAACACACACACAACAGAACAACCATGGCCGCAGATAACGCCAAAGCCCAGGTTTCCAAGCCGGAATTGGAATTCCCATCCTTCCCATGCTAAATTCTCCTCCATCCGGTTTCTGGCCCAAATGTGGGTGACATGCACTACAGGTAATGTGGTTACAACGCTGTGGATTCATTGCAGTAGGGACAGCAGAACTGATCCTTGAACAATATGGATGTTGCAACCCTCAAGCGGTGACTTCCTATGAGTTTCCTGGCATTGTGGTGCTTAGAGCACCCCATTGATGCGAGAACTGGCGTCCAGCACAATGGACAATTCGTGTGAAATCCTTGAGTCCAGAGCGGAATCACCAGAACACAACAAAAAAGCGCAATCCCAGATCCCGCCATGGCCATTGGGTAATCGCCGTACAGAATGGACTGGATCAGCAGACCGACAGCAATGGGTGAGAGTATGCAAATAATGAACAACAAGAATGCGGCGATTCTGAATTGTCTGACATGCGATGCGGAACGAATGTGATGCATGCGACTACAGTGCCCTCATCACCAGTGCCACGCTATGGGGTCTATCCCTACAACACTACCCCGTATTTTTCCTACTAATTTAGGTTCATAGCAACTTCCACTAGTTGCGGCTTATAGCAGATCTTGCTTCCGGTCACTATGCACATCCGTGCGATAAGCCGTCAAAGCCCATCTATTGAAAGCGGACGTAGTTCAATGCTGAAAGACTGAAGAGAGTGGTGGCGCGATAGTCACCAGAGACCTTCCTCTGCCCGTAACCCGTCTATCATTTCGCAGATAGTTCGAATGGAGAGTGGCACCTTGTGCAGCCCCCATACAAGGATGATGGCAGGTGTTGCGACAGGCTTCGAAGAACACACGGGAGGCAGCACATAAAGCAGCCTTGGTATATCGCAGATCCCCTAATACCGGAATGCCCGCCCCGAGCCTTATAGCCACGGGGCGGGTCAGTTGCTCACAACACCCGGCGTCCTTGGATTATCCGGACCAGGAAGACTACAATCGCCACCACCAGCAGGATATGGATGAGGCCTCCCATTGTGTAGCTGGTCACAATACCCAGACCCCACAACACCAATAAAATAATCGCAAAAGTCATTAACATGGCTGATACCTCCTAACGTGATGCGTGTTGAATTGAGTCACCGGCAGTATCCACGTCCTTACCAATCCCGTTTACGGTGCCACAGCTCGAGCTGAAAATGGCTACTAATGCGGACGCTGCTACAAGTAATATGATATGTTTTGTTGATTTTTTCATAATGTTTGATTGATGGATTATTTCCATGTGTCTAATCTTAGACGTGCATTTCTTCTGTCGCTATGGGGTGAAACCCGACCATGGAAAAATATGATGAGGGAACCATACAACAATGCCAGCAAAGGCCCGGAGCACCGCACCTTTGCTGGCTGATGAGGCACCCTTATTTGCAACCGCAGGATGAGCAGGATTCCTTGAGCGCCTTTTCAACAGCCTCACGGGTTTCGCCGGTGCGCTTCTGGATGCGTCCTATCAGCTCCTCCTGCTTGCCTTCGATAAACTGGAGGTCGTCATCCGTGAGTTTGGCCCATTTTTGTTGAAGTTTTCCCTTGGTGATGTTCCAGTCGCCTTTGATTTCAAGTTTTGTCATTGTATTGTTTTTTCTATGATGCGTCGCCGTCCGCATACACCATATGTGTTTGCGAGGTCAGGCGACATCACAAAACTACGACAACTGCACACGATGCCCAATGGGGAAAAACCCTACCCTGAATACTGTATAGGATAATTGCCCAGGTGCCTGATGATATGACTAACATGAAAGCTCACGTTTATGGCACGGTGTCAGAGCCTGTTGCTCTCCGTGGACTGCTCTAGTTTGCGGCTAACCCATAGCAGGTACGGCCATTCGAAAGATCAAGGTTCTTCCTTACCTGGTTGAAATTCGTTAGTTACCTGCGATGGGATGATCCCCTCCCCCAATCCAACCGCTTGGGTTGGGACAGTGAAGGCGAAAGCGAAAAATGCGGCCACGCCAAGAAATACGATAGCCACCAGATAATTCCATGCGAGTTTTTCCTTCAGAAAAGTGACAGCGAACACTATGAACACCAACAGGGTAATGATTTCCTGAATGATCTTGAGTTGAAATCCTGAAAATTGGCCATATCCGAGGCGGTTCGCCGGCACAGCAAGGCAGTATTCAATCAACGCGATTGCCCAGGAAACAAGGATGGCCTTCCAGAGCGGCCAGGAGTGACCATATCGCAGGTGGCCATACCAGGCGAACGTCATGAAGACATTTGAAAATAGCAGGAGAAACAGTGTATACATAAGGTTGGATGCACAAGTTGTGAATCACAGTCCCCTAGTCTATTCAAGTGTGGAATCAAGAAAACGGTAAAACACTTTCGCGCATCTGGATCCATGAATCTCTCATCCACTCCAAAGTTATGCCTTTTTTACACTGGACCCCATCAGCAGACTCACGCTGATCAGCGCGACTGACGCGATGATCGGCAACGCGGCCATGTGGCGGTCGTTTCCTGCCGTCACCAAGAGGAAGCTGCTATCAACCAAACGTTCAGCAATAGGAATGCTGTAAAAGGTACAGAACGCCCTACCCAGGACGATGAGGAGAATTGAGAATATGAGCAAGAGTTTCATGGTAGGGTATTAGCAATAAATATGGAATTCATAGGGTTGACATGACGGATGGACTTTATAAGGGGAAACTTACCCTCAACCCATAGCTCATTGCTATGGGGTGTTTAACCCTTACTCATGTTAAATCGGATTGCATTTTAGTGTGTGCTGACACTTTTGGCAGATGATGCAAAAAACACAACCACGATAGAAAAAAAGCAGAAATACGTGCTAATTGCTTCCTGGCAAGGTCGGTCATCTACAGCCGCTGGACGATCGAGATTCCTTGAGCTTTGTTTCAAGCGTCTCACTGAATATGCCGGTGCGCTTCTTAGCGAGTCCTATTAATTCGTCTTGCTTACCCAAGACGAATTGAATATCGTCATGTGTGAGCTTGGCCCACTTTTGTTTGAGCTTACCCTTGGTGATATTCCAGTCGCCTTTGGTTTCGAATTTATTCATTGTTTTGTGTTTGTGGACATCGCCGTCCGTACAACTCTCGGAGGTGTGCGCGGTCAGGCGACCCTGCGAAGCTAAAACAACTGTCCCAATGGCCCAATGGGGAGAAACCCTACTTTAACCCGGCTTACAAGTTTCTGCCAATCTGGCGTGCAAGACGTTCAAGTGCCTCGTTCATGGCGGTGATGCGACCTGTCATCGGATCAGGGAAGACGAGAAATTGGAATTCAAACCGGAAAAAATGCGCATGAGATTCCCTGCCGTTGACCGATTGGAGTTTCCAAGTGCCCTCAAAGATCATGTGATTGGCTGTGTCTGGTTCAAACCTAGCTACATGTATTTCAAGCAGATCAGTGTAGTCCAGTGTGGTGAAACTTGCGACTGTTTGGATATTCATGGACCCGGTAAGGCGACTGAGATTGCTAGCGGTTACGCGAGCCATCGAGGCGTCCAGCGGTTCGGCCCATAGGTGATGATCACTCAACACAAGATCCCCACCCGCACGAGATACCAGTTGCTGTTGGTCAAGGTATTCTGGAAGTGATGGACGGTTGACTGCAATGGCAGGAACACGTAGTGATAGTTTTCGATCAGGCACGAGAGGATCCAGGACATGATGGGTAGCCAAATCTTTAACCGGTTGGAGCATGTTGCAACCGACAATGACCAGCAGTAAGCCTAATAGGTGAACGTGGATTTTCATGGCTTGTGGTCTTTACCAAGTATGATTTCATTTGGGTTCTGCTTCAGATCGTTTGACAGTTCCTTGACAGAGCGTGCAGCACGTTCGACTTCTACTAAAACGTTTTGTAGACGCATCAACATGGGAGCACGGGGGTTGGTCACCCGGGCAATATCGGTCGTGGCCTCCTCGATTTTATGGAGTCCAGCATCGGCGTGTTGCAGGACTTTTTCGACATCCTTGAGTAAGGGGTCAAACCCTTGGTTGGCTTTTTTAGTCAGGACATCAATTCCCGCCAGAGTCTCATCAAGACTGTCAATGGCTTTGGCAAGTTTCTTGTTACTGACCAGGGTGCGCACATCGGTGGTGATACCCATTAGGTTGTCGTTGATCTCCTTCACATTCAGCGCGGCGATCTGCGTCTTGGTGGTGTCAAGGACATCACGCAGTTCCTTAATTGTAATACCAAGGTCCAAGCTGTTGAACTTTTTGAGGCCATCCGCCACACCGGCGATAAGTTCGTCCATTTCCATGCCCAAGGTAGGCACTATGGGATAAGGCGATTTGACGTCTGGTTGATAGGTGAAAACCTCGGCTGATGGTGCGATATCGAATTCGATATACAGTTTTCCAGTGAGCAGGCTCTGCTGTTTCATGCGGGCATACAGGCCCTCCGCTACAGCCTTATGAACACCATCCTCCGTAGTGAGATCAATGCCGTCGCCGGAGGTTGAACCGATATCAGCAAGGTCCTTCGTAGAGAGTTGCACTACCACCGGGATTATCTTACGGTTCCGCTTGGGGTCTATCAATATTTTTATTGAAGATACACGTCCGATAAGGACACCACCAAAGCGAACCTCTGACCCTACCAGCAGACCATTCGCGCTCTGGTCGAAATACAGCAGAATATTGCTAGTCTTCTCGAAGAATTTACCCGCGCCGAAGAGCACGAGGGCGGCGGCACCGAGAAGCAATCCTGCCAAGGTAAAAATTCCTATAAGAGTGGGGCTGGGTTTGTGGCTCATGGTGGTGGTGGTACGATTGTTTCTCCGCGATTCAGAAATAGACGAACCGCAGGATTTTCTGAGTGGTCGCGAAGGTGGCAAGGATTTCCAAGGGCGCCCTGGGTGTGCGTGGCGATATCAAGGAAAAGTGCTCTGTCTGCGATATTGAAGATACTGGCCAGTTCATGGGTAACTATGATAATCGTGGAGCGTTGACTTTCGCGTAGACGCAAGATCAGATCGTCAAAACGGCGCGAACTGAGCGGATCGAGACCAGCTCCGGGTTCATCCAGAAAAAGAATATCAGGATCCAGCGCCATGGCACGAGCGATACCCGCGCGCTTTTTCATGCCACCGCTGATCTGTGATGGATAGTAGTCTTCATAGCCAGAGAGACCGACGAGTGATAGTTTATATGCCACCAGTTCACGCAACGTGCTCGCTGGAACTTTGCCTGTTTCTTCCATGGGCATGGAGATATTTTCACCCAAGGTCAGGGAAGACCATAGAGCACCGGATTGATACATTACCCCAAAACTATGGATGAAGGCGCTACGGTCGGATGGATCGGTGCCAGTGAAGTCCTTACCATCATATAAAATGGATCCTTGTGTCGGTTCTTGAAGTCCTATCATATGGCGCAGGAGAGTGCTCTTGCCGCATCCGCTGGCACCTATGATGACAAAGATCTCCCTATCCTTGATCTCAAAATTCAGATCACGCATCACCACCATAGGGCCATAGGCCATGGTCAGGCCGCGCACGGTGACCTTGGCAATTTGCGACTGAGGCTGTGAATTCATTGTTAGATGTCAAGCAGGGTAAATATCACCGCAAAAATTGAGTCAATCACGATGACTGAGGTTATCGCTGCAACCACCGCACGGGTAGTCGCCTGACCCACGCCGGAGGAGGAATTGCCCGCCCCCATGCCTTGCATGCAGCCACAAATAGCAATGGCGGCTCCAAAAAAGACGCTTTTAAAGACGCCCAATGAAAGCGCTGTTAAATCTACTGAATGTATGGTTTCCGTCCAATACAGAGCTGGCTGAATATGCACGAAATATCCCACCAACATGCCACCGAGGATGCCAACGATATTCGCGTAGACCGTCAGGATCGGCATCATTAACACCAGCGCCAGCAGTCGTGGCAGAACGAGGAAATCAAAGGGATTGAAGCCAAAGGTTCGTAGCGCGTCAATTTCTTCATTTGCCTTCATGCTGCCCAAGAGGGCGGCGAATGCGGCTCCGGTTCGGCCGCTCATAATAACAGCGGTCATCACCACACCCATCTCTCGCACCATGGAGATGCAGACGATGTCCGCCACAAACAAATTAGCACCGAAATTTGAGAGCTGCACATTCCCCACAAAAGCAAGAATGACACCCATAAGAAAACTGATCAGCGAAACGATTGGAAGCGCCTCTATCCCGCATTCCTGCAACGTGTGCCAGAAATCCGTGGGACGGAAATGCGCTCGGCCTGTCAGCATGCGGCCAAACGAGAGTACTGCCTGGCCGATAAAATCCACAAGCTCTTGTGCACTCTTCCAGACATTTATTGATTCTGCTCCCAACTTGGCGATTTCCTTATCCGGTGGCGGATTAAGGTTATTTCCACCTTCCTCGGGCACAGCTAGAGCCAACTCCAGTAGGCCACGCAGATTATCAGGTAAATCACCAAGAACAGGGCGTTTCGACTTGTCCCCTGCAGCATCGATGATGGCCTGCAGACAGGCTAATAGATAAGCTGGCAGAGTGGAATCGTAGTCCCCGAGTCCGCCAGTTTCATAATGCGCGGGAAATTGATCGGGGGGTGCGCCGGTGACTTCTACGCGCGGCCCCTCGCGCCGCCAATGTCCCGAAACCGCCAGTGTGCACTCATCTGCATTCCGGGTCCAGACGGCGAGTGGTGGCCGCTGGAGCACCTCGGTCGTCATGGGGGAATCACTCATATACCACCGGCACCGCTCTTAGTGAACTCGATCACCTCATCCAAGGTTGCCATGAATTGATCCACCTTGATGGGCTTGGTGAGGTAACGGAAGAAGCCGGCATCGAGCCCCTTTTCTATATCGCGCGGCATAACATTTGCACTTAGTGCCAAGATAGGAATGTGCGCAGTAAGCGGGTCAAGACGAAGAATCTTCATCGCCTCAATCCCACTTATGCCAGGCAAATTGATGTCCATTAGGATGACATCCGGCATGCAAGTGCTTGCCAGATTAATGCCATCCATGCCATTCTGTGCGGTGAGTAGGCGCAGATCCGGGCGGCGGGCGATCAGTTGTTCCACAAGCTTCAGATTCGCAGGGTTATCCTCCACATAGAGCAGCAGATGTGAACGTGATCCTGTAATCATAAGTGTTTCTGTTGTCGTCCGGATCGCGGAATTGATATATCGGGTGTGGGGGTCGTTTTCGACGGGTTGTTCAATCCAGAACACGCTACCTACCCCCACAGTGCTTTCCACCCCTATCGAGCCCTGCATGAGTTCCACCAACCGTTTGCTAACAACCAAGCCGATACCCGTACCTTCCTCGCCACCGGATTCCTGGCCCAATCGATTGAATGGCTGAAATAATTGTGCAATGTTCTCTGGCGTAAGCCCTGCACCGGTGTCCTTAACACTAATGCGGATACCCCCTGTGGTCGTAGCCACGCAGTCCACACTGACCGAACCGCCGACCTTATTGTACTTGATCGCATTGGACAGCAGATTGATGAGCACCTGTTTGACGCGTGTGTGGTCTGCCCTGATATAACACGCTTCCTCGAACTTCGGAAAGGTCATGTTGATGCCACGTTTACTCGCTTGCGGCTCAATCATAGCCTGACATTCGATCATGACATCGGGAAGCGACACTGGTTCCAGCGACAAAGACAAACGCCCGGACTCGACCACTGCGAGATCCAGTATCTCGTTTATCAGTTCCAGTAGATACCAACCCGCATGTAGAATTTGACTGATACTCTCCTTCTGAGCTGGCGTGGGTGGCGGGGAATCGGAATCCATCAGTTGGGAGAATCCCAAAATCGCATTGAGTGGAGACCGCAGTTCATGACTCATGCTGGAAAGGAAGTCCGATTTGGCGAGATTCGCCTTTTCTGCTATGGCTTTGGCCTTTTCAAGTTCTACAGTATTTTCCTGCAAAACTTTGTCCACGCGATTGCGCTCCGTGACATCGCGGGCGGCAAAAAACAGACCCTGCAGAATGCCATCCTGATCATAAAAGTTAGTAGCATTGTAGGATACCATGGTTTGCTGCGCGTCCTTGGCACGCACAGTCAGTTCAAAGTCCGTGACCTTGCTCTCCATGAGTACCTGCTTGATAGCGGCTTCAGCCTGAGCCGGGTCGGTGAAATGGTTTTTGAAAGGTGTGCCGACCAATTCATCGTGGGAGTAACCGGTGATTACTTCCATCTGATGGTTCAAATCAGTGATGTTTCCGGACGGGTCAGTGGTGACAATTGCGTCTATGTTAGACTCAATGAGCGAGCGTGTGTAAAACTGCTGGTCGCGCAGAGCCTTCTGAGCGGCATATTCACCTGTGACATCGCGAAACACCAGCACCGCCCCAATCACCTGGTCGTCACGGTCACGGATCGGCGCACAACTGTCGGCGATATCGCACTCACTGCCATTGCGCGCTATCAATACGGTGTGGTTGGCAAGACCATGAATCGTGCCAGTGGACAGGGTTTCGAAAACCGGGATCGAGGAAGGCAGACGGCTTTCCTTATTGATGATGTTAAAAATTTCATCCACTAAGCAGCCGGTGGCTTCGGCTTGAGTCCAACCGGTGAGTTGTTCGGCGAGCGGGTTGAGGAGGCTCACCCGGGCTGTGGCATCAGTGGCGATAACTGCATCACCAATCGAGTTGATGGTCACAGCAAATTTTTCCTCACTGATCTGCAAGGTGACGTTGGCTTGTTGCAGCTGTTTATTAGTCTCTTCCTGGATATCGAGCAAATGCTGCCGTTCGGCTTCAACCTGCTTGCGCGCGGTGTTATCGGTGCCGATTAGCAGATAGCCAATGATGGCGTTTAGTTCGTCGCGCAGGGCTGTGACGGACACCACCGCTGGAAATCGGCTGCCATCTTTACGGATGTATGTCAGCTCATAAATGTCCTCAATGCCACGTGAGGCCTTGAAAACCAAAGCCTCGAAGCCCGGCGTGATCCGCGTGCCTAGTTCCGCGCTGAGCGCGGTGGCACGGGCGATGACCTCCTGCGGATCGGAGATCTCAGCCGGGGTGATCTTGTTCATCACCTCTGCGGCGGTATAACCTAGCATCCGTTCGGCACCCACGTTGAAGATCTGGATCACGCCATTGGCGTCGGTGGCGATGCTTGAGAAGTTTTCGCTATTGAAAATAGCGCTCTGCAAGGCACCAACCTTGAGCAGTGCCTCCTCAGCTTGCTTGCGCGCGGTATTGTCTGTGCCGATTAATAAATAGCCGATGATGGTATTTTGATCGTCTCGCAGGGCCGTGACCGAAACCACTGCAGGAAAACGGCTACCGTCCTTGCGGATATATGTAAGCTCATAAATATCCTCGATGCCACGTGAGGCCTTGAATACCAAAGCCTCAAAGCCTGGTGTTATCGGAGTTTCGAGTTCCGCGCTGAGCTCAGTAGCACGGGCGATGAGCTCCAGCGGATCAGAAATATCGGCTGGTGAAATCCGGTTGATCACATCTGCAGCGAGGTAGCCCAGCATCCGTTCGGCACCAACGTTGAAAATCTGAATCACGCCCTTGGCATCGGTGGCGATGCTCGAGAAATTGGCGCTGTTGAAAATAGCGTCCTGCAAAGCACCCGCATTGAGCAATGCTTCCTCAACCTGTTTGCGGGCGGTGATATCCCGCAGAATGCCAGTAAAATAGCGCTGGCCATTGATCCACATTTCTCCAGTAGTAATTTCTAACGGTATGGTACTGGATCCCTTACGGTGCCCTGAATATTCCTTGGAGACTTCGCTCTGGTCCGGCTTGAACCCGGGGATAAGCAAGTTAAGGTTTTGTCCAATTAGTTCCGCTGCGGTGTAGCCAAACATCCGCTCAATAGCCGGGTTGATGGTTTCAATGATGCCGCTGGAGGAATGGAAGTTGATAATGCCGTCCACCGCCGTATTGAGGATGGTTTGGACGAGCGCAGAACTATCGCGCAAAGCTTGCTGCACGGCATATTCCCCAGTAACATCACGGAACACCAGCACCGCCCCAATAACCTGCCCCCCACTGTCACGGATCGGCGCACAACTGTCGGCGATATCACACTCTCTGCCATCGCGGGCAATGAGCACCGTGTGATTGGCTAAGCCCTGAATTGTGCCACGCGCCAAGGCCTCCATGACAGGGATCGTGGTGTGCTGCCGGGTTTCCTTGTTAACAATCTGTAAAACTTCTGCCACAGGGCGGCCAATGGCTTGGGCAAGCGTCCATCCGGTAAGCTGTTCCGCCACTGGATTAAGTCTCGTTACACACGCGCTGGCGTCCGTGGCCAATACTGCATCACCGATCGAGCCGAGTGTCACCGCCAGTTGCTCCTCACTGTCACGCAATGTAATGTTAGCATGTTGCAGTTGGCTGGTTGTTTGCTTCTGGATTTCGAGTAAATGTTTGGTTTCAAGATGCACCAAAGTCTTGAGCCGATGCTGATTTTGTTGATAAAACAAATAGGCGAACGACATGGCAAACAGGAGCGTAAACAGACTGGCTCCCACGATGACGATAAAAAGGCGGCGCATGTTCGACTGGAACGCCGCTTCGCTCCGCACCAGTTCGGCTTCTTCAAACGTGGTGATATCCCTGATCTCACCACGAATTGAATCCATCAGACGTTTACCCTCGCCACCGCTTACTAATGCCAAGACAGCGGCAGTGTCGTGGTTTCGACGCAGCTCGATCACCCGCGCCATTTCTGCCAATTTTGCATCGATCAATGAAGCTAGCGCGTCCAGATGAACCAATGCGTCCCCATGGCTATGCGAACCGTTGAGGTGAAACATCTGCCGCAACGCGGTAAGACGACCCGTGATTCCATCCTTCACCGATAGATACGGCTCGAGAAACGCCTCATTGCCAGTGAGCGCAAATCCACGCTGGCCGGTCTCAGCATCGACGAGCTCATCCTGAAGCTGGTTTGCGCTTTTGATGGCAAGGTGGACGTGCTGGCGCGACTCTGCAGCGAGTGTAGTCCGCGAGAAAGAGCGAAAGGCGACGCCCCCCCCAAGGGCGACCAACAGAATTGCGGCTGCAAGTGATATGACGAGTCTGATATTTGACAGCACAAAATTAGATGATGGTTACTTGGACACTACTTTCGATAATACCCGCAGAAATGGCATATCGGGTGAGGCTGGCGGTGTCATGAATGTTAAGTTTTTCCATGACTTTCTGACGGTGCTTTTCCACGGTTTTAATGCTGATATTGAGTTCGTCAGCGGTTTCCTTGTTGGCCTTGCCCTCAGCAATGAGCTGGAGCACCTCCATCTCGCGGGAAGTCAAATGGGGAGTCTCTTTCTTCGGCAGGTCGCCCATGGCCTTGGCCTTACGTTGATGATGGTAAAGGCGCTTGGAAATACTAGAACTGAAAAAAGGTTTGCCGGCGCATACCTCACGGATGGCCATGGCCAGCATATCAGAGGCGGTTTGTTTGATCAGGTAACCCGCAGCCCCTAACGCCATGACCTGCTCGACGTAGGCATCGTCACTGTGTGCCGAGAGCACCAGCACCTTGGTTTTAGGCGCTGCATGAAGAATCTGGCGGGTGGCTTCTAGACCATTAAGCAAGGGCATGGCGATATCCATGACGATCACGTCAGGGCAAAGCGATTCGACCAAAGCCACGGCCTGGCGGCCGTTTTCCGCCTGGCCTATTACTTTAATGTCAGACTCCAGTTTCAGCAGGGCCAACAGCCCTTCGCGGACGATCGTATGGTCCTCAGCTAATAGAACAGTGATGGGATTCATGGGCATTTGAGATGTGTGTTATCTGGACTTTCGGGCGGGGATATTGACAGAGGCTCCATTTCAGATGGAATTTCAACCCTCACCGTAGTGGCATGGCCAGGTGAGGATTCAACGCAAAACGTCCCACCAATCATTTCAACTCGTTCCCGCATGCCAAGCAAACCGAGCCGATTATTTTTGTTGGCGCATGCCATGCCATCCACTTCAAATCCTTGTCCATTGTCGGTGATTTCCATGTGGATGACTCCGCTTATGCATCGAATATGCACCTCCACTTGACTGGCTTTGGCATGGCGCGAGACGTTGGTGAGAGCCTCCTGGGCTATGCGGTAAAGCACCGTGCGCACAGTACCGCTGGCTTGTTCTATTCCGGCAAACGTCTCGAGACTAACACGAACCCCGGTGTCCGTCATAAAACTGTGCATGAAGGATTTGAGCGCTGGAATCAGACCCAAATCATCCAGCACAGTGGGACGCAACTCACTAGCGAAACGGTGAACAATGTCCAGCGATTCTTCCACGAGGTGCTGGGTGCTGGTGATCTTTTCCTGAAGCTGGGCCATATTGGTGTTGGACTCCGCTTTCAGAGCGGCCAACCTCATATTGATACCAGTGAGCGTTTGGGCAATCACATCATGAAGATCACGGCTGATTCTCCTGCGTTCCTCTTCTTGGATGGATAGCAACTGGCGCGATAAATTGCGTAATTCCTCCTGCATTAGCTGCGATTTTTCCAACAGATCGATAGAAGTCTTTTCACTGGCACGCAAGGATTCCTCCACCGCCTTCCGCTTAACGATTTCCTGTTGTAACTCCGCGACAGAATCAGCCAGAGCCGTGGTACGCTGGTTAAGCGTCTTGATGATCTGATTTAGATGAATATTAGCCTCCCGCGCGCCACGGTGAGTCTGCTCGATGGGCGTGATGACCTCAGCAAAAAACAATCCCGCACGGGCAAACAAACTGGTTCTGGAACTGGAAGATTCATGTGGCAGAACCAGCGTCACTAGGGCAATTTCATGAATCCTTGCCATGTCCAGCGTTTCCAGCCCAAGCGCCATGCCATGGCGTCCCAGCTCCCAGGCCGACTCCATACCCTCAGTGGGACTTTGGTGCAAATACTTCTGCAATGACTCTTGATAGAGTCGCGAAAATTCAGTTCGTGTCTTAAGCATGTTGGGAACTGAATTCATGGGCTAAGCGGTTGATGATTGTCACCGATTCCATCCAACAAAAGCTGGATGGTAGTGATCTCCAGATTAAGGCTTTTGTCATTGGCAGCAATCATCTTCTTCACGGCCAGCAACCTAATGTTGATGCCGAGCAGGGTCTGAGCTATTTCGTCGTTAAGATGGTGGCTCATTTTCTTGCGTTCGCTTTCTGACGCTGAAATGATCTTTTGGGCCATATCGTGCAAATCCCGCTCTAGAATCCGGGAGTCTTCAAGCAACTGGCCAGAGCTCTGTTCACTGCCGTCGAGAGTGGCTTCCGCGTCCTGACGCACGATGATTTGCTGTTTTAACTCGCTCCGGGAATTGGCCAAATCCAGTTGACGCTGTTCCAAATTCGCCTTGAGCAAAGCCACATCCTCACCATGT